>MDSW01047277.1_pt1 | contig 39330 bp, 36 predicted proteins | sample 811171 | NCBI WGS metagenome assembly MDSW01 (sample SAMN05326641, study PRJNA326480) | marine metagenome | isolation source: seawater | place: Atlantic Ocean: North West | collected 2012 | reverse complement strand
AATCTTTCTTCTGGAAAATAGGGAGTAAGATTTTCAAATAGTGCTTTTGTTCTTACATTCTCCGGATCCTCAAAGTTGATTTCTGAAACCTTTAATAGTGCGAAATAGCGCTCATTGTCTTTGGGGGGTCTTACTGATCCTGAAACGGTATCTCCACTCCTGAGGTTGAACTTTCTAATTTGTGTAGGTGAAACATAAACATCATCTGGGCCTGCAATATAAGAGGTATCAGAAGATCTTAGGAAGCCAAAACCATCTTGTAATACTTCTAGCACGCCCTCACCAAAGATCCTCTTATCTTCAGCAGCATGAGCTTTAAGAATTGAAAAGGTGATATCCTGCCTTCTTGCTCTAGAAATATTTTCAACACCCATTTCTTGTGCTGTTTCCTGAATCTCTGTGATTGATTTTGTTCTTAATTCAGGAAGACTAAGAACATCTTGGCCCTCTAATTCAGATTTAGATATGACGTCATCTGAAGTGAATGTTGCAGCTCTATCTCGGAAATCCTTCTTATGTCTTGGACCTCTCTTTCTTTTGTGCTTTCCGTTATTACTTGGCATTTTTTACTTATTTTGATTAATGAATTCTGATAATTGTGATTTTGATGCGGCTCCTATATGTTGGGACTTTAAATTCCCATCTTTAAACATGATCAATGTAGGTATACTTCTAATTGAGTATTTCATTGCAGTCTTATTATTGTTATCTACATCTACTTTTACGATCTTAATACTGCCATCAAATTCTTGATTTAGTTCCTCTAAGATAGGAGCTATCATTTTGCAAGGACCACACCACTCAGCCCAAAAGTCAACTAAAACAGGTACGTCGGATGAAACTACATCATTTTCAAACTCATCATCTGTTGTATTGATTATTTCCATATTAGTAATTTTTTCTTATTCTGATTATTTCTTCTAATGGTTAGTATTGAAAACACGTTGTTTTCAGACCGTGGCAACGGTTTGATAACAACATTTCACCTCTTAAATGTTTATATTGCAAGTTTTTTTATGATAATTTCTTATATAATTATTTTTGCATTTAATATCAATGACTTAAAAAAGTATAAATTATTCAATAATCATGACAAAAAATATGGATAAACTTCTTATTGATGAGTTGAAGAGAATATCAGTTGTTGCTGGTAATGCAATTCTACGAGAATATAAACAAGATATAAGATTTGAAATAAAAGATGATTCTTCCCCAGTTACAAGTGCTGATTTAATTTCCCATAAAATAATTAATGAGTGTTTACAAAAATTAACGCCAGATATTCCAATACTCTCTGAAGAAAATTCAAATATACCTTTCGAAACTAGATCTTCATGGGATCAATACTGGTTGATTGATCCTCTTGATGGGACCAAAGAATTCATAAATAATAATGGTGAATTTACTGTCAATATTGCCCTAATTGTAGGCAATAAACCCCAGCTTGGTGTAATCCATGCTCCAGTTCTAAAGGAAACATTCTGGGGACAAGAAAAAATAGGATCTTACATGGAGAATAAAAATAGAATAGTCAGCCAAATTAAAGCCACCAAAAAAATAAGGGATACTAGAAGGATTGTGACCAGTAGATCTCATAAATCAATTGCTCTAAAAAGGTATTTGAGAAATATAAAGAAATATAAGGAAATAGGAGTCGGCAGTTCTTTAAAATTTTGCCTTGTCGCTAAAGGTGATGCTGATTATTATCCAAGGCTGGGTCCAACATCAGAATGGGACACAGCTGCTGGTCATGCAATTCTTGAAGCTGCAGGAGGATCTGTTGTTAAACTTAATGGAGAAACTTTGAAATATAACTTAAAGAAAGATTTCTTAAACCCATCTTTCTTTGCGATCAATCACAAGAATGATTATTTTAGTTTGCTAAAAGAAGTAAATTTCAAATCTTAAATACTATTGAGGATTGTATCCGTCAACTGACTCTATAAATATACTTTTAATACCGCTAAGGTCTTCTTCTTTTGCACAAGCCTCAATTTCACTCATGATTTCTTTAATCTCATCCCAGCCTAGATGCTTCTCAATCGCTTGCATAATCTTAGGATGCTTGGTTGTTTTTGATTTTTCATCAATAAGGAGCTCTTCAAATAATTTTTCACCAGGCCTTAGTCCCGTGAATATAATTTCAATATCACCCTCAGGATTGTCATTATCCCTTACTGTCCTCCCACTAAGTTGAATCATGTCCCTGGCTAAATCGACCACTTTTACAGGCTTGCCCATATCCAAAAGAAATATATCTGCGTAGTTCCCCATAGCACCTGCCTGGATCACAAGTTGTGCAGATTCCTTTAGCGTCATAAAATACCTAATTATCTCTGGATCAGTTACTGTCACAGGTCCGCCATTTCTTATTTGTTTTCTAAATAATGGAACAACAGACCCTGATGAACCCAAAACATTACCAAACCTTACTATACTTATTCGTGTGCTTTGATTTTCATGATTTTTTGCCATAGATTGGAGTATCATTTCTGCAAATCTTTTCGTAGCTCCCATAATATTTGTCGGCCGAACTGCCTTGTCAGTTGATATAAAAACAAGGCTTTTTACACCTTTTTTTATAGCAGCATTACAGCATGATAGTGTTCCGAAGATATTACATCTGACTCCTGCAAGAATATTTTTCTCAACCATGGGAACATGCTTATAGGCAGCAGCATGGTAGATAGTATCAATTTTATGCTTTGTAATTATCTGCTCTAATCGTTCCTGATTTGTAACATTACCAATGATAGTTATTAACTCAATATCTAAGCCCTCCTCTAAAAGTTCTGCCTCCAATAGATATAGAGCATATTCACTGATATCAAATAAGACTAAATTTTCAGGACTCAACTTTATAATTTCTCTACAGAGCTCTGATCCAATAGAACCACCTGCTCCTGTAACAAGGATATTCATTCCATCAATGTCATGTCTCAATAAATTTGGATCAGGCTTTCGGGGTTCTCTCTTAAGAAGATCATCTATTTTTACTTTTTTTAGATCAGATATAGAAACCCTTCCTGCTGTCACATCTGAGAGTGAGGGGAGCATCCTAATTACCACAGGCAAACCTTTTAAGCCTTGAAGTAAATTTGATTTCTCTATCCTTGTCATAGAAGGGATAGCAACTAAAATTTCTTTAATAGCTTTTTTTTCTATTATTTTATTAAGATTACTCTTAGCATAAACCATCAATCCTTCTATATACTTACCTTGTATAGCCATACTGTCATCAACAAAAGCAACGGTTTTCATATCCGGATTATGAAGAATTGTAGAATAGAGTTGAATTCCGGCGCTTCCAGCACCATAAATTAAAACATTGTCAGTTGAATGTCCTTTGATCGATAGTAGCCATCTAGCTATATATCTGATACCACCTATGAAAAAGATAGTTGTTAACCAATTAATAATTAGAAAATCATATGGCTTATCTATTAAATCAGAGACAAGAACAACTATGAACCAGAGCAGAGTATAAATAGAAACCGCAAAAATTAGAGTGATTAATGCTCTATAATTTGCATATCTAATGAATGACTGATAAAGACCAAATGAATAGAAGATTGGTAGAGCGATAAATGGTGCAACAATTATCAGTAAAAGAGCATCTCCTGATGCCACGTAAAAGTCGTTTATTCTTATAGAGAGAGAGGACCAAAAACTAAAGACAAGAACAATGTAATCAGTCATCATTACTAAAATATTTTTAGTTTTTCTGCTCAAAGAAAGCAGTCTTTGAACGAAATAAAGGTAGGACTCTAAGGTACTATTTCTCATTTCTTGCAACTGTATTAATCTGCTTTCCAGCCTCGACATAAAGAGAGCCTATTACAATAGGCAAAAAACATATAAATGCAATCATAAAGCCAAATTGTGGATATTTGATGCTCAATAGAGATAAAGGAAATACCCAAAATAAATTTACACCACTATAAAAAAAGCATACAAATTTGTGTGACACCGTTCTTATATCTGACTCATCATCATATTTATTTTTTATTTTTCTCATATAAATTTGATTTATTTTTTGGTACGCATGTGTTCGATGTGCATCATACCATTTATCCCTTCTCCAGATTCTACTAAGAAGTGTCACAGTAGCGTCCACTAGAAAGATGCTCCAAATAATGGTGAATGTCCAAAAATATATCCAATTATTTGATGCTGCATAAATACCCATAGAGGCTAAATAAAATCCAAGAAAACTACTTCCAACATCGCCCATAAATATTGACGAATTAGGGAAATTAAATATTAAGAATCCGAATAATGCAGACATAAGGATAATAATTGAATGCAGAAAGAATAGTTTTTCCTGATTGATTTCCAGTAAATCATCTCCAGCTACAAAGATAATAAAAAAATATGAAAAAAGAATGAAAATACCTTGAAGCGTTGCTAAGCCATCAATCCCATCCATGAAATTATATAAATTTGTAAGCCAGACTAAAAAAATAATGCCAAATACGGAGACCATAATTTTATTTGAAATAATAAAGTCAAAGAAATTAATATGTGGAAATCTACTGAAACTCAATATTACTAAAGAAGCTGCAAACACTTGAAATAAAAAACGAGGTAAAGGTGAAATATCCTTTAGATCATCGATATAACCTATTATTCCTATTAAAAAAGAAGCAATAAGAAAGTAATTTGAATTCTCCACAGAAAAGCCTTGAAAATCTTTGAAGAAGAATAAGCCTAAAACTGTAATAAGAAGAAAACTTAGACCGCCGCCATTTGCTACAGGTTCAAAATGAGAACTTCTTTCATTGGCTATGGATTTGAAATTAATCCTTTCAGCTAAAAGTATATTAACTTTTGTTAGTGCAATGCTTAGAAAAAAAATTATGCAAAAAAGAGTTAAAAAATACTCGTAGTTCATTATCAAAGGTTTTATTTAGTCCTAGATGAGAGCAGCTCAAGACTCTCTATTCTTTTTAGAGTTCTTTCTTTTCTTGCTAAAAATATATTTTTTAGATTGAACAAGACTCTTGAATAAGTTGCAACTAGGGCTTTTAAATAACCATTTAGATATGCATGCTTAAATTCGGATAATATCTCCCTAGAAAGCCACTCTCTTAATTTGAAATTATAAATTCTATACTTCACTCTCCCATCCAATCTCATTTTCAAAAATTCCAGTATCTTTCCTGTTTTTCTTACAGATACTCCTCCTCCATCTGTAATTTGGGAAGAGCCTAAGTGATTTACAATCGAATGCTCTGAGAAGATAAGTCTATAACCCATTGATCTTGCTCTATAAGACCAATCGTTTTCAGTACCATAAAACCTAAAGTTTTTAGAATCCAATTGACCAACCAAATGCCATGCATCAGACGAGATCATTGAGCATGCCCCATGAAGTATTTTCAGAAAGCCTTCCTCATGCGAAATAATTGATTTTCCAGATTCATAAATATTGGCATTTACAGCCGCAATATTGTCATGATTTAGATACAAGCTAACCATTTTTTCTAGCCATCCCTCCTCCACAATTACATCGCTGTTTATTGTTAAAAGAAGAGAGCCTTGAGCCTTATCAAAGCCAAAATTAACTCCTGAGTTCCATCCAATATTTTCATCCATAAGGTAAATAGAAAATGATCTTTCTGAAGCAAATTTAGATAATAAATCTCTATCAGTAGATTTGCTTGCATTATCAATAATGATTATTTCATATGGCTGATAGACTGTATTTTTTATAATACTCTCAATTGACTCAATAGTTACCTCAGCAGTATTGTAATTTATAATTACAATAGAAACTAAAGGGTTCTTGTCATTTAATTTAAGGGTCATTTCTAAAACTATCCTAATGACTATATAAGGAAAGATCTCTAACAAAGTCAAGGCGACATTTTACTCTTCTGCAAATAATTATCCAGAGAGAAGTGTGTTATTATTCTTTCTATGCAAAAATCACCCAGAATACTCATTACTGGCTCAAATGGTTTTATTGGTTCGAGACTTAAAAATAGCTTTCTAAATGATGGTCAAAAAATAAATGAATTAGCAAAAGATAAACAATCTCTTTTTGATATTTCATCTTTAAAAGAAAAGCTAGAGAACACTGACATTATCTTTCATTTTGCTGGAGCAACTGCTGGAAGTGGGCATGATCCAGGGAAATCTGCACTTATCAGAAATAATATAGAAGCAACTTTTAATCTTTTAAAAGCAATAAAAGTATACTGCAAAAAAACCCCACTCTTAATCAATATGTCCAGCATTCATGTATATGACAAATCACTAAGTATCTTGTCTGAGACATCAGAACTTTTGCCATCTAATACTTATGGCATGACAAAGTTGGCTCAAGAATTCTTGGTTAAGCAGGCAACATTTAGTGGAACTATTAAATCTATAATATTCAGGGCCTCTAATATTTATGGTGAAGGTGATAGGCCAAATCATAATTCAGCAATTGCAACTTTTTGTCATAAAATTAAGCATGACTCAGAAATACAGTTGTTCGCCAATGGTGAGGCAACTTTTGATCTCATTTATATTGATGACGTAATCCAGATCTTAAGAAATGTCCAAGAGATAAAAGCAAATGATGGGCAGGTATTTAATATTGCTAGTGGAAATACTGTGACTATTAATCAAGTAGTTGAGCATCTTGAAAAGATTGCCAATAAGAATATCAAAAAGAAAATGGTCGAAGGTAGTACATATGGTTTTTCAGTAAAGATTGATAAATTAAAAAAAGAATTCTCAGAAATTCAACAGCATAATCTGTTTGAAGGCCTCAAAAAAACTTATGAAGGGACAAATTAATTATTAATCTATAGTCTGCTGCGGAAATGAAAATATTAATCACAGGTGGAGCTGGCTTCATTGGAAGCAATTTAGCTAAAAAGTTAATCAAACGAGGTCATGATCTAAGAATACTTGATAACTTTTCAAAACAAATTCATGGTAACAATCAATCATTAGATAGCGAGCTTGATGGAGTTGACCTGATTATTGGCGATGTCAGAAATAAGAGTGTAATAACTCAATCACTTGATGATGTTAATGCAGTAGTTCATCTTGCTGCTGAAACTGGAACAGGTCAGTCCATGTATCAGCTCGAGGAATACCAACATACAAATATCAGTGGCACTTTAAATATAATAAATCATTTGCTTCACAACGAGCATTCTGTAGAAAAAATTATTGTTGCATCATCAAGGGCGATCTATGGAGAGGGACGATATTCTTGCAAAAAACATGGCGTAATCTATCCTGATGAAAGATCTGAAATTGAAATGTCAAATGGCCAATTCGATCACAAATGCAAGCTTTGCAATAGAAATCTAGAGGCAGAAGCAACTCCGGAGAACGCTAGGATAGCACCATTAAGCTTCTATGGGATCACTAAACAAGTTCAAGAACAAATTGTAACTATGTACGCAAAAGTTCTGGGGATCTCTGGATACTCATTAAGATACCAAAATGTATATGGTCCTGGGCAATCATTAATGAACCCATATACTGGCATCATGGCTATCTTTTCAACACTAGCAAGAAATAATCAAACAATAAGAATTTTTGAAGACGGTAATGAGAGCAGAGACTTTGTTTATATTGATGATGTTATTGATGCAACAATAAAATGTTTGTCGCCTGATATGCATGGGATTGAAAGCTTTAATATTGGAAGCGGTAATCCCACTAGTGTTTATAAAGTGGCTGAAAGCATTATAAATAATCTTGATAGTAATTCAGAGTTAATTATAACTGGTGAATATAGATCTGGGGATATAAGACATAACTATGCAAATCTTGAAAAATCAGCAAAAGATCTTAGCTTTATATCGAAAACTGATTTCAATGATGGTCTAAAAAAGTTCCTTGAATGGGCTTTATTGCAGCCTGATACAAATCTAAATTTTGAGTCCTCTTTGCAAGAATTATCTGATATTGGACTACTAAAAAAGTCAACAGGTAGCTAAATGATTACTGAGCTATAGGGTACTCATCATCTCTAAATTCGATCAGTCTCTTAAAGATTTGGTCTTTTTCAGAAACTATAGGGTCATCTATAGGCCAGTCAATATTCAGATCTGGATCATTCCAAAGTAATCCGCCCTCATCATCTGGATAATAATAGTCTGTGCACTGATATGTAACATCTGCATACTCTGAAAGAACACAAAACCCATGTGCTATGCCAGGCGGAAAATAAATTTGGATATGATCTTGGTCACTGAAAATAAGTGAGAAGTGCTCTCCAAATGTTGGAGAATTTTTTCTTATATCAACACCAACATCGAAGATCTTTCCTTTCAAAACTTGCACAAGCTTACCTTGTGGCTTTGTTCTCTGATAATGTAAACCTCTCAAAACATTACTAGATGAGTGGGAAAAATTAAATTGAACTGACTCTTTATCGAAAATTTCTGAACAATATCCACGCTGACTATAAAGTTCTGTAAAGTAACCACGTTTATCCTTAAAAACCTTTGGCCTAACAATAAATACACCTTCAATATTTGTACTTTCAATATCCATTATCTAACTATTTACCATTTATTATTTTGAATCCCAGGGAAACTTAGTCTGCTGATTTAGTAATGATTTTAAATATTGAGAATATGGTGAATTACCCATGCTATCTGCTCTTTCTAAAATTATTTCTTCGTCTATCCATCCTTTGCCAAATGCAATTTCTTCAAGGCATGAAATCATGATCCCCTGCCTTTCCTCTAAGGTTTTTACAAAACTACTAGCCTCAAGTAAGCTTTGATGCGTTCCAGTATCTAGCCAGGCAAACCCTCTACCCAATATTTGAACATTAAGTTTACTCATTTTAAGGTACTCAAGGTTGACATCTGTAATTTCAAGTTCACCTCTATCGGATGGCTTAATATCTTTAGTAATATCCACAACATTATTGTCATAAAAATATAAACCAGTTGCTGCAAAATTTGTTTTTGGCTTTTCAGGTTTCTCCTCCAAGCTTATTGCTTTACCATCGCTGTCAATTTCTACTACACCAAATCTTTCAGGGTCTCTAACTGGATAACCAAAAATATATGCTCCCTCAGTCAGTGATGATGACTTTCTTAACATCTTTCCAAAACTTTGGCCAAAAAATATATTATCACCCAATATTAAGCTGACAGTGTCGTTGCCAATGAAATTTTCTCCTATGAGAAATGCTTGAGCAATACCCTCCGGTTTTTCTTGGCTAGCATATGAAATATTGATGCCAAAACTTTCACCTGAGCCCAATAATTTAGAATATTGTTGCTCATTATCAGGGTTTGTTATCAATAAAATATCTCTTATGCCTGCAAGCATCAGAACAGAAATTGGATAGTAAATCATTGGTTTGTCATATACAGGAAGGAGATGCTTTGATACTGATAGTGTCAGCGGATACAATCTAGAGTTTGAACCTCCAGCTAGAACTATTCCTTTCATATTTTTTCCTTAATTACGCCAAGACGATGGCCACTATACTTATTTTTTATAATATTTTCATACCATTGCTTATTTTCTAAATACCAAATAATAGTTTTTTCTAAACCAGTTTCAATTGTCTCTTTTGGCTTCCAGCCAAGGTTACTCATAATTTTAGTATTATCTATTGCATATCTTTGATCATGGCCAGGCCTGTCATCAACAAATTCAATTAAATTTTTGAATTCATACGCACGCTGATCATTTACCATAATATCTGAAAGAATCTCACAAATGAGATTCACAAGCTCCTTATTTGTTTTCTCACAGTTACCGCCAATGTTGTATGTCTCTCCAATATTACCTTCTCTAATCGATTTAATTAATGCATCTGCATGATCATCTACATATAGCCAATCTCTTATTTGTAAGCCATCTCCATAAATAGGCAGTGGTTTATGATTGAGGGCATTAATAATCATCAAAGGTATTAATTTTTCTGGAAACTGAAAAGGACCATAATTGTTAGAGCAATTGGTTATAACAACAGGAAGATCATATGTTCTGTACCACGCTCTCACTAAATGATCCGAAGATGCTTTTGACGATGAATATGGTGAACTTGGATCATATTTTGTATCTTCATCAAAAAAACCTTTCTCTCCAAGGCTACCAAAAACCTCATCCGTTGAAATATGATGGAATCTGAATTTCCTTGCCTTATTTTTTGAAATTAAACCAAGATATTTTCTTGTCGCTTCGAGAAGATTAAATGTACCAATTATATTGGTTTGAATGAATGTGGATGGATCATCTATTGATCTATCAACATGACTTTCAGCCGCAAGGTGCATAATGAAATCTGGCTGATAATCTTCAATAATCGTCTCGGTTTTCTCGAAGTCATTTATATTTACTTTTTTAAAATGATAATTTTGATTCGACTCAACAGACAAGAGATTCTCGAGATTTCCTGCATATGTCAAATCATCTATATTAAGAACCTCACAATCACCATGATTTAATAGATTTCTTATTACAGAGGAGCCTATAAAGCCCGCACCACCAGTGACTAAATACTTATCCATTAGAATTTTCTTTCTTTATTTCAATTGTTTCTTTATAAACACAGAATGTTCTATCAAATGTTTTATCGAGAGTGAACCCTTCATGATATTTTTTGAGAGACTCCTTTGCCATCCTCATTCTCAATTCTTCATTTAAAATCAAAGATCTCATTTTTTTAGATAAAGTTTTACTATCTTTTCGTGGTATCAAATATCCATTAATTCCATCAATAATTAATTCTTTAACTCCTGCAACATCTGATGCAACAACAGGCAAACCTGAACGCATTGCTTCAATTATACTTCTTGGTAGGCCCTCCCAGTTAGAAATCAGTGCAAATATTTGTGCCTCACTTAAAAAAATTGACACTTCACTAACCTGCCCCAAAAAATTCACCCTGTCTTCGATACCTAATTCTTTTGCATATCTTTTCACAGAATCTATAAGCGGACCATCTCCAAGAAAGTCTATACCCCAACTGAGATCTTTCATTTCTGCAAGTGATGTCAAAAGCGTTGTATGATCTTTTTGTGCATCGAATCTTGCAATCATACAGATCTTAATCCTATTTGAACTGATTTTTGACTTAAATTCCTCTGATATATCTGGCATTCCATTATGTATGCATTGGATTTTATGAGTTTCAGTTATTTTCTTCTCTAATGCTAAATTAAGATCATAATTAGAGACCGTAATGATCTTATCAGTCATCATAGACATAAGAGTTTCTATTTTTGAATATAAAAATTGTTTAGCTCTTCCAACACCCTCGGTAAAAGCCCAACCATGAGCAGTAAAGATGACAGGAATTCCTAATAACTTAGATGCTAATCTACCTAAAACACCAGCCTTAGAAGAATGAGTCGATACAATCTCAGGTCTGATCCCCCTCAAACAAATAATTAATTCAAAAAAAGCAAACAGATCAAATATTGGATTTATATTTTTTCTAAGAAATTTTGTTGAGTGAACATTATGGCCTTCATCAACTAACTGCTGAACATAAGGACCATTGCCTCCAACTATGATATGTGCTTCATGCATTTTATCATTCATCATCTTTGAAAAATTTCTCACATGAATCTGAACGCCTCCAATGGCGTCTGACCTAGTTAAGATATAGCATATTTTCATGATATATAACTCTCAAAATAGATCCTATTATTTCTTCGCTATAACAAAGTAACCTGAGCATGCAGTAGAGTCTCCAGTAAAGTCAAAGAGTGAAATAGGAATATTCAGTATTCTAAGAACCTTGAAGAAACTATTATTCCTAAACGATGTAGAGACTAAATCCAATATTACATGTAGGCGATTTCCCTGATTCTTGATTGTTAGCTCACCAAAATCATTAAATAATTCCTTCAATGCTATCCTTGTCGGCCTCCAATAATCAAAAGGATCTGCATGCATATGAAAGATAAAAGGCACGGTCAATACCATTAAGCCCTCTGTCATGAGCATCCTCTTAACTTCCTTTTTGAACAAAAAGGGATTTTCTAAGTGCTCCATCACCTCAACTGCAAAAATACAATCAAAGCTATTATCATCAAATGGTGCATCATGAATATCGCCAATAACATCTGTTATGCCATCATGAGGCTCAATATCAAACTTAATGTATTCCTCAAGATCAGTTGAGAAAAGATGCCTATAAGGATCTTTTCCTGATCCAACAACCAGTACTCTCTTAAACTGCTTTAGATTAATTCTCTCGAGATCCTTTTCTACCAATATTCTTCTATTGGTTCTGAATAACTTCTTCATAATTGCTTTTAAGCTCTGCATACTATTTCCTATATCGAAACACTTGGCTGTAAACATCCTTATATTCCCCAAGCATTCTTTCCAAACTAAACCTCTTCTTCGCCCTTTGATAGTTGTCCTTCAATTGGGCTTCAATTATTTCATTTTTATAATCTAATAATTTTATTACAGATTTTGCGATAGCTTCAGAATCTCCTACCTCACTTATTAAGTTTCCATCACTTACAATATCCCTAACGATTCCCACATCTGTGGAGATAATTGGAATTCCCTCTAGTGCTGATTCTACAATAGTTAGAGAAAAAGATTCACTCCAAGAGGAGCATATATATATATCCATCATTTGATAATACTTTCTGATATCTATCTCCTCTTCACCATACAATTCAATGCTATTGCCCAAACCATTGGTCTTGATAACTTGTACAAGTTCATAATTTGAATCATCTAGGTTTGACCCAATCATGATAAACCTAGGAGACGAGATTCTATTGGAAAGTATTTTTGCAGCCTTAATAAATGTTTCATGACCCTTGATTTGGTGCCAGCGCCCTATAAAACCAATCACAGGTTCATCTATTGAGATAGGCAGCTTAGGTTTAAAAGTAAATCTATTTATATCTACACCATTATCTATAACTACTATTTTTTTATCGCTATATCCAAATTTTATGTGATCTTTCTTGGTTATATCGGAGCATGCAATGATAGAAACTGGAATAATACTTGAAAATCTGGAGCAGACCTTTGCAATCAATATAGAGCTCATCTTATTTTTTTGGGGGTCAGCATGATGAAAGGACCAAATAATATTTGAATTATTAAAGAATGGCCTGAGCATAATTGTTAAAAAGTCTGCATGGTACATCCATGACTGAATAATGTTTGGCTTAAATTGCATCAGTGTTCTTAATATTTTTAACAACGAAGAAAGCAGTCTCAAAGGACTCATATTCAAACTTACAACTTTAATATTCTTTGAAGAAATTATCTCCTGATACGCGTTCCCTGGCTTCAATGAGATTATTAAATGACAATATTTTGGCTCCTGAAGGTTTTGGATTATCTCAAGCAACAAGCCCTGAGCACCTCCTTTTTCTAAGCTTGAGATGATGTGGATTATCTTTATTGGCTTTTCTTCCATCAATTATTAATGCTTTAATTCTGGAATGATAATGAGTGATACCTAATATGTATAAGCGTTGAAATAAAAACAAATGGTATAAATGGCAGAAGACCAGCCGAAACAAATGCCAATACGATAACTGAGTATATAAAGTAGTAGTAAAGAAACATATCAAATATATCTTTAGAAGAACGAATTATGCTTCTCACCTTCCGAAAAGAATTAATTATGTACAAACTAAGAATAGCAAGACCAACTAACCCAAAATCAGCAAGGGTGACTAACATTATTCCATGGACATTTGCTATCTCAGCTGCTTTATTTGGTCCCATTCCAAAAATAGGATAATTTACAAAAGCCTGATATACGAATTTTACCTGAAATAATCTTTCATAATTGCTTCCATGAATATTTTCTGCGAGTATGCCTGCATCAGGGGTAGTAATGAAATCGATTATGCTATCCATATTCTCAAATATTACCTGAAGGCTCCCTAGACCTCTTGTCGCAGTGACAGTCAGGTTATCGTAATATACCATCTGTCCAGAATCTGTATACCTGAAGGTTTGATAGCTCTCAGTCTGGGAGAGCTCTTGAACGTATGATACAAGAGATAATGCAGCAAAAGACACAACTATAATTGGCAATAGATAGCGTTTCTTGATTTGAAGAGCAAGCATGAAAATAAAAATTACAAAAAATAAGATTGCTGCCCTAGAATTTTCATAATATATGACCGCAATACAAAAAAATGCAATTAACCCTGAGTAAAATTTATTGCTTAAAATCCCAATCTTAATTTTGGTTTCATAAAAAAAAGTCAAAACCGAAATAATCAAAAGAGGTACTGCTAAAAAATTTAACAAGTTTCTTTCATTTGGAGCTATATAATCTACAGCAGAAGACATAATTAATCCTAGGAAAATAATATTAACAAATGATTTCAGAAACCTATGATGATTGTCGCTATTTACATCAGAATAATCATCAAAATACGAAACAAGGATTACGTAAAACAGATAGACCTCTATCATTTGTATAATTTCTTTGAGAGAAGAGGTCAGATCCATATGGATTATCATCAAAATTAATAAACCAAACAAATAATTTGATAAATTTCTATCTGTTGGAATTCTTGACGTAAATGAAAGCTTCCCAAGATTAAATAAAAGTATTGAAACCAGCATCGCATCAAAAACAGTAATTACAATTGGCTTCCTTATAATTGTTATGTAAAGAGCCATTGCAAGATAGAGGAACGCTAATGTTTGGTATTTATGAAATGTAAGCATATATTTCCTCTAGTAAAGAGTCATATCTGATGATTCAAATGAATTAATTCCTCAATATTCTCATTTGTCGGCAATAAAAAATATGAATCCCTTATCCTTTCTGACTCTAATATCAGTTCATTCTCATTAAGATTGATAACTGATTTAGAGAAGCCTATCAATTCGCTACTTGAATAACAAATTCTCCAATAATCATCAGGTATGGTTTTAGGTATAGGATTTTGCAGTATTTGGCTTTTAGCTCCAATAATCGCAACAGGAACACCAATAGCTAATGCCTCCATACAAGTTGTTGATGCAGAAGTGATAAGGAGATCTGCAGTACTAATACATTCAAAAAAATTATCATCAACAAATTTACAATTTTCACTCTCTATGTCAAAAAGTGGTCTATAAATTTTTGATGATTGAGTCGGATGAGTTTTAATCTTGATTCTAATCTTATTTATCATCTCCAATGATCTTATTGATTTTGATAGAATGGCTAAAATATTTCTTGCCTGATCCTTAAAAATTGGGAGAGCAACTAGAATTGTAAATTCGGAATCCTTTAATCTAGATCTATCTATTTCATGTAAATATTTGTACCTAAGCGAGGGTGCCGAAGTAATATCTATATTTTTTGTAAATTCCATAAAATCACCCTTGGTGTCATCTCCCAAAACTGTAATTTGATGAGGAAGCAACATTTGATCATTTTCATATTCAGAGGGATGAAGGTTAATCCTATACAAAGCAGAGTCTATTATTCCACAATAACCAATGATTTTGGCCTCAGGATAATTTTTTCTGAACCCATTAATAAGCCCCTTGCTAGATAGTTGATTTTCATACCAATCAATCATGACGGTTATCTTTATACCTTTTTCCTTGAGCCTCTTGGAGATTTTATTATTCAATAGCGATTCAATAATCTTAAAATCAAAGATTGTGTGCCAATACTCTCTTAAAATAAGTCCAGTTATGTCAAACCCCAAGAATTCGACATTATTTATCATCTTGATATCTATTCTAATTGGATAAGAGAATGCATATAGATAATCTTCTAGCTTAAAATAATCAGCTTTTATTAAAAAAGATTGTTTATGCTTCCTCAGTTTTTCAAACTTTTTATTGTAAGGCCTTGGTCCTCCTGGGAATTGCGGGAGGAAAACTAGCCTATCTCTTTGCTCTTTTGGAACAAAGCGCTTAATGTCAGGAAAGTTACGATCAATATACGACGTGCCATCATTCTTTTCAAAGGATCCCTTAAGTATATTGGTGGAAAATAGAATTACATCTTTGCCATGTATATTCTCAACGTTACTTTTTTGCCTTGCTAGGATCATAAATACAGCAAAGGAAAGTGATCTTAAGAAGTTTCTAAATGGTAAGAATAAATTGAATATGTATCTTATCTTTTTCTCAGTGCAATGAATGTTTAAGCCTTCTACTTTATAGATATAAGATCTTTTCAATACCTTATGAAGCTCAAGGTCATTTACAATGATTTTGTCAAAATATCCTGTGTCTACTTGTTTTTTGATAAAAGCTAACTTGCAGCATCTTTCATATAATGGGCTAAATTCTGGCTCTCTACTAAAAATACTTGTATTGAATATTTCAGGATGTAGATTTTTCTTCTTACTTAGGTTGTAAAGCATCTGATCAAAATCTTTTCTATGCTCATTTAAGCAAGCATTAAACTCCTTAGTTTGCTTAATACTAAGATTTGTAAGATCTAAGGCTGTCTTTTTCTGATTCACTTATAAGATTTCACTAAAATCATTAATAATCTTATAGCCCGCAGATTTGCAAAGATGAAATCCATCCTCCCACTCTGATTTGGAAGAGACAAAAATAAAATCCATCTTATACTCTTTTGCTAACTCAAAGTCGGTGATAGAGTCACCGAAATATAGAATGGGATATTCCAGTTGCTTATTCTCAATAAGTTCTTTTGCATGGCTTTTTTTTGAGGTTGGACTTCCCATCACCTTCTTAAATAGATTGCTGATACCTCTTTCAGCATAAATAGTGATTAGCTCTTCCTCATCGCTTCCTGAAATAACGTAAACAGAACTCTTATATCCTTGGATCTTACTAATAAAATCTATAACGCCTTTAATCTCTTCAGCTTCTAGCATTGCTTTTTTTGCATGGCTTGCATAAATTGATAATGAATTTTCTAAATCTTTTTCATAGTTATACATTCCCATTATCTCTCGATAGAAATAGTCAATCTTCTCGAATCTAGATACTCCTCCATTCTTAACATGGTACTCAACGAATGCCTGAATATATTTTTCTTCGTATGCTGCTACAGATTTTGCGAATGCCTCTGTCTTAGCTTGATTGCTATCTAGGATGACTCCATCATTATCAAAAATGAAAGTCTTATACTTATGAATGATGTCCTCGAAGCGCATTTTCCACCTTTAATATATCCTCCGGATAATCAACTGCAATTGAAGACTGACTTACTTCAATCATTTTTACCTTGATACCCATCTCAAGAAACCTAAGAATCTCAATATCTTCTATACTTTCAATAGGTGTCTTTTCGGTATTGGAGGCAAATGATTTTAACGCATGCTTAGGAAAAGCATAAATACAAACCTGCTTATAAGCCTTCACATAATCATTATTTTTGTTTGTAGGAATTGATGCCCTACTCATGTAGAGCAAATTTCCTTTAGTGTCGCATATAACTTTTGGAACACCTGAGCTTCTGAAATCACTTTCATCAGAAATCTCTGCCATGGCATTGATAATTTCATTTGGATTTTTCATGCTTTCGGTAATAACTTTCCGAATATCCAATGGATCAATAAGCGGTTCATCACCTTGAACATTAATGTATAAATCTGCATCAATTACTTGAGAGGCCTCAAAAACTCTATCGGTGCCTGTCAAACAAGCCTCACTTGTCATAATAGATCTTATGCCTTCAGTAGAACAAAAGTCATTAATCCTGTTGCTATCAGTGGCAACATAAACATTCTCTTCATTAATTGCCTTGATGCACTGTGTCCATACTCTTTTTATCATTGGAATACCAAGTATCGGCGCTAAGGGCTTTCCTTCAAATCTTGAGGATTGATATCTTGCAGGAATTATGATCTTACAATCAAGATTAGATTGATGGGTCATGAATTGTCCTCTTCTCAAGAGGGTAATTTGTCTTCGTTATGGATATCATTGGTATGGAGCTGATTGACTTAAATAGCTCGAATACATCTAGCATCTCATCTTGTCTAGGGTCGTATATCTCAAAGCCATCGAATCCTGCAAGATAAATCTTACTTGCATTGCCTGCAATTGAAATTGAGAGGGCGTATGCGATTGCCAGTTCGAAAGGTATTACGCAATGTCTCAGTCCTGCTTCCATTAAACCTGATGAAATATTACATCCATAATCCAAAACTTTATTTGATTTAAGACTCTTCTTCATATCTTCAGTCAAGATATGAAGTGGCAGGATAATATCTTTATCTTTGCTTATGTTTTTATTTAACTCAGTAAGAAATCGAATTCTATTAACAATAACATAAGCATCTATAAAATCTTCAGATACGTATCTATTTACATTTAATGATAATGTGAGCGGATTCTTTCTTTGAATAAAATTTTCAATTTGCTCAGAATTTCTAATGCCCTCAGGTCCAGCACCCAGAATCAATACTTCTCTATCCTTTGCATACCCAGTAGCATCCCAATCACCTTTGACTATTTCATCTGTCACTAAAAGCGATTCTGCGATTTCAGAACTATAACTTGTCGAGTCTCTCGTAATGAGTTTCTCTAGAGAACGCAGTATTTGATCTGTACTATATTTATCTTTCTTATATAGAATTTCTTGTATATATGTCGGATGCACAGAATATCTTGATGACACCTCATATAGCAAACTATGTCCCCATCCGTGCTCTTTCTTTAATGATTCAAATTCCTCAACTACTAGTGGAAAAATAGCCTTTGAATCATATCTATGGTCATCATTCTTTTGGTTCAACTCCATCATAAGAGACTCTGTTGATGCATTGCCTGCGCCTCTTCCCATGCCTAAAATTGTTGAATCGAGCCAGGTTGCATTTTTTTTCATTGCTGCAATTGTATTTGTAAGCGCCTTACCCTGATTATTGTGGGCGTGAAAACCGATCTCGCCATCCCAATAAGTGGATGCAAGATCAATCAATTTGCCTGTTTTCTGTGTATCTAGATTTCCGAAAGAATCTGCAATATATAGAACATCAGCCTGAGTCTTCCATTGATTTATTTGCTTTACTGTTTCTTCTATCTCTAGCTCGTTGCTTTCACTAATTTTCATCAGATTAATACATACCGTATAGCCTTGATTCTTCAAATAATCTACGAGCGGTTCTGTTTTGTCTGCGTCATGCATATATGTTGCAACACGAACAATATCAATTCTTGATTTATTTGCATGAATGAAGCTTTCCTTGAAGCGATCCAAATCCTCATTTGTATTTAAAACTTCACTAGCATTAACCATAACTGCTACAGAAATATTTGGATCTATGTTCAATCCTTCTAAAAACTCCTCAGAGCAAAAACCAAAAGGTCCACAGTAATCCTTTGACTTAAAGAATCTATAACCAATCTCAATAATATCAATTCCTGAAAGAGCAAGAAGCCTTAGATATTTTTCAACCAACTCATCATCAAAATCCCACTGGTTATAATAACCTCCATCCCTAAAGGTGCAGTCCAGTATATATGGAGTATTTTTTTTCTCTAAACTCATGGTTAATTTCCTGATACTATTCTTTGTATAAATGCTTTCTGACTGTCCTTCAAGCCAATATTCTCATTAGATAATTTTGGGTTCTCTTTTTCGATCTTTTTTATTAATAAGTTTACGATATTGTACATCTCTTCAGTTGAATGTGCTGAAAAAACAAGATCTTGAGAGATGTAGGGACTGTTCTCATGGCTATATCGATTTCCCTCACCCCATAAGATCACATATTTACCTCTAGTTAAAGCTTCCTCAATTGTTGTTGAAAAATTTGCTATCACAACATCTGCAACATCAAGATCTTCTAAAAAAGGATTATCTAGATCGGTCTTTATATAGATATTTTGATTTTCCTTATGAATTAAATCTTCATATGTATTGATTGACATTTCACCAATTTCCCTATGTCTAATCAACAAATCAGCGGATCCAACTCTATTGAAGATCTGAATCAGTTCCGATAGTGACTTGTGAAATTCGTCTGATGTTTCAAAAATCCATGGCCTCAATGATCCAATACCTTTGTATGTGCTTGCATGAAGAAATTTAATCTTCTTATTGGCTAAAATATCTTTATTATTCTTATTGGCTAAAATATCTTTATTATTCTTATTGGCTAAAATATCTTTATTATTCGGATATCCCCAATTTATTTGATCATATTCCAAGGTTTTAAACTCAGGGTAAAATTTTCTTATTGCATCTTTAGACATGGCAGATTGAGCAATGGTATAGTCTGCTAAAGGGCTTGTTAGAATACCTCGAGCTAAAGACTTCTGCTCTAAATCTATTATCTCATTGCCCGTTGAAAGGTGCGTTCCATGACTCGCTAAATAAACTGGTATTTTATTATTCTTCATCGCAAATGCTGATGCCATGCTCATGGGTGACCTCATCTCATGAGCAATCATACATAAGGGTTTAAGCTGCTTCACCAACAATGATATCTGATCAGATGAGCTATTTGCTAATGCAACTCGTTTCATTATTGATTCTTCAAAACACATTAGGCCATGAGCTGCATCCTGATCATCCAAACTTTGTATTATCTCTTTATATTCGTTTGAATTAGCACAAGAAGAGTGAGGAATCACAAACTTTATGTATTTCATTCCAAGCAATGCCGAGATTAATGTCCCAAATGACCTTAATAAATCTAATCTAGTTCCCTTTGTTGAAACAAAGCTAACGAAAGTAGCTTCTTTATCGATTTTTTGGACTTCTTTTGAGACCCATGGAGTTCCATAAACAAAGGTTGAAAAAATATAGATATTTTTCTTAGATAATATCCTTGATGAAAGATTATTTAATAAATTAATAATACTGGGAAACCAAGGTTTATTTGTCTTCAGTTTAAACGGATGTCCATTACTCACCTTTCTAAGCAGGCAAAAACATGCGTCTTTTTTTTGATCAAAATCCAAAAAATCACCTTCAAAGAAAACCTTATATATTGGTGCTTCTGGGATGGTAAGACTAATCATATAATAGATACTCAGAACAGCATGAATCTGATTAAGTAATATTTCTTTTGTAATTGAAGTCATGGATTCAGACTCTTCAATCTCACGGATTAGTTTTAACTCCTGCTGATTGACTGCTTTCACTGCAATTTCGTGCTTTTCGTCCCTAAATAATGAATTGGACCGTGAAATATTATTATCAGTGCCTTTAAGTATATAGAAGGCATCGGGTGAGAGTGTTATGATATTCTCTCGTGTCAGTGAACTGATACTTTTTTCTAGGAAATTAGAGTCAATACTATCTGATACAATATAAATGTGTTTTTCTTTCATTGAGTAAAAGAAGATAATTCATTACGGGACGAATAACAAATTGCCTGACTTTAGCATAATAGTCAACTGCCTTAATGGAGAGCAGTTTCTCAAAAGATCATTAGATTCAATCTTTAATCAGACATATCGAGATTGGGAGGTAATCTTTTTCGATAACAACAGCTCTGATTCGAGTGCTGAGATTGCTAAATCTTATGGTCCAAAAATAAAATATTTCAAATCCAAAGAAACTCACTCGTTAGGAAAAGCGAGAGATATGGCTGTAGATCTAGCAAAAGGTAAATTCATTGCATATCTTGATGTTGATGATCTTTGGCAAAAAACTAAGCTCGAAATACAAAGATCACTATTCAATGATTCTATTGATTTTGTATATACGAACACATTAATCACAGATGATGACGAAAATTCATTTACTCTTTTCAATTACAGCCAGCCAGCAAGAGGGCAAATATTTGATGATCTGTTAAAAAATGATTTCATACCAACCTCTTCCATATCTATAAGAAGAGAGTCATTGTCAAAACTAGAAAAAAGATATGATCATAATCTAACACTTGAATGCGATAGAGACTTTATATTAAGACTCTCAATGATTGGAAAATGTGATTATACGAATGAATGCTTGACCGAGAGATTTCTACATAAAACAAATACAATCTTTCAGGAAAATGATGCTTCATTTTTTGAACTCGAAGAATTGAAAAAGAAAATTGTAGAGATAACGTCAAATGAAAAAAATCATTCCGAATCACTCAATATTTTCATTGCAAATATAGACGAAAAAATTGCAAGGTCCTATTGGAATAATGGTAAAAAAATTCTAGCTAGAAGTATATTTAGAAAGCATAAAAAATATACAAAACATCTCATTCTATTTTTCTTAACCTTCATACTCCCTAATAAATTAGATATGAGAAAGTTGAGTGCTATTATCAGAAAAATTAGGAGTTAATAAATCTTAAGATAATTTACCAAGTATAGGGTATTGAGCCATCACATAAATCTAATATCTGAGATTCACTTGGGTCATGAGGTCGATCAATAAGATTAGCAATTATGGAAACATCCTTACTCAAACCCTTGAAGCCATACCATATATAAGGGGGAATTATGATCATCTTGTAATTATCCCTACCAAGTTCCGTTTCAAAAATCATATTTGATGTTCTTGAGTCTGGCCGTTGGTCATACAAAACTAGCTTTATCCTGCCGACTGGTACAACAAAATTTTGCGTGGTCGCTGTATGTCTTTTCCAACCTTTAATTGCTTCAGGGATTACTTCTGAGAAGTAGATCTCACCAAATGCCTTGAAATGTTCCGAATCTGATCTCAACATATGCAAAACTGATCCTTTCTCATTCTCAATAACAGATAACTCTTTGATGGACATATCCTCTAAAATCTTGAGGTTCTTTACTCTGCCCATTTTAAACCTTGTTTCTTTGCTTTTTGAGAATAGTCATTTATCTGACTTATAGTAAAGCCATAAAGATCAACTTCTTCTTCAAAGTACGTCTTATACCATTCGCCTGTAAACTTAATTGTTTCCTCGAAACTGAGTATTGCTCTCCAATCAAGCATCGCTTGGGCCTTATCACAGTTCAATTTTAAAAGGCCAGCTTCAGGTTTTGCATTATTTTCATGAACCTTCCAAGATCCGGAGTCCCAGTATTTAGAAAATTCTTCTACGAGTCTGAGAACATTCTGATTTACATCCTGACGAGGACCAAAATTAAATGACTCATGATTTAAGCTCTCTCTTTTTATTTGCATTTTGGCAAGCGTAAGGTAGCCACTTAGAGGTTCTAAAACATGCTGCCAAGGTCTTGTAGCATTTGGTGCACGTATACTTAAAACTTCGTCTTTTGAAAAAGATCTGACTATATCTGGAACTATCCTGTCTTTTGCCCAATCACCTCCACCAATCACATTGCCAGCCCTAGCAGTTGCAAGTTTTGCAAGAGTGTCATTATCTTTAAAGTATGAATTAACATATGAATGGAAGATTAACTCTGCACACCCTTTAGATGAACTATAAGGGTCTTCTCCACCGAGTCGGTCATCTTCTTTATAACCCCAAATCCATTCAACATTCTTATAAGCTTTATCACTGGTTATCATTACTAAAGACTGGATAGATTCTTTACCGCGAGTTGCCTCTAGGACATTCATGGATCCAATTGCATTGGTTGTGAACGTTTCTACAGGATCATCATAAGACAGTCTCACAATAGGCTGAGCTGCGAGATGGAAAATCAGATCGGGGTTATGATTATTGAGAACTTGTTTGAAGCTATCTAAATCTCTAATATCCCCTCTAATATCAGTAATTTTTTCAAATAGTCTAATATCTTCAAATAAAGAAGGTTCTGATGGAACATCTAAAGAATACCCTATAACATCAGCTCCAAGATTTACAAGCCAGGCAGATAGCCAGGAGCCTTTAAAACCAGTGTGGCCTGTAACCAATACTTTCTTGCCTCGATAAAAATCATCAAACATGCTTAGTCATCATTCCATGTTTTCCATTTTGCCGTACCTGACTCCCATGACTCTTCTAAGCTTAATTTATCTCTTAAAGTATCCATTGGTTGCCAAAATCCTTCGTGCCTATAAGCCGCTAACTCAGAATTTTCTGCCAAACTTTCCAGTGGCTCTCTCTCTAAGATTGTCGAGTCATCATTCAAATAATCAAATATTTCTTTTCTAAAAACAAAGAAGCCTCCATTTATCCAGCCTTCACCTGCTTGTGGCTTCTCTTTAAATTCTGAGACCATACTTCCTTCAAAAACCATAGTACCAAACCTTGCAGGCGGTCTTACTGCTGATATAGTTGCTATCTTGTTATGACTATTATGAAAATCAATTAGTTCTGAAATATCTAAATCACTGACGCCGTCTCCATATGTCAACATAAATGATTCCTCATTAACTAATGCACTCCTTAGCCTCAGGAGTCGGCCTCCTGTCATTGAGTGACTTCCAGTTTCTTTAAGCAGTATTTTCCAATCTTCTGCTGAAGAGCTCATTAGAGTATTTTTATTGGATTGTAAATCAATCTCAATATCGCTTCTAATTGTCTTATAGTCCATGAAATATTTCTTTATATAGTCTCCTTTGTAACCAAGCGCCAAAAGAAACTCGCCATGACCATGATGATGATAATGCTTCATAATATGCCAAAGAATAGGCATGCCTCCAATTTCAACCATTGGCTTAGGCTTAATCACAGTCTCTTCACTCAGCCTAGTTCCGAGACCTCCACATAAAATTACTGTTTTCAATTGCCTTCCCCTACTTTAAATTTATCACGATAGAATTGGATGGTATGGTCAATGCCTCTATCAATATCTGTCGAAGGTTTCCATTCTAATATTTTTTTTGCAAGAGTGATATCGGGATAAAGATCTAAATTCTCATGATCTCTAATTTTCTTACCTCCATAAATAACCCTCCCAGTACCAAGTTTTGATTCAATTTTCTTTACTACTTCAATCACAGGGATACTGCTCCCGGTTCCAATATTTATTGATTGCCCAACCGCCTTCTCGGTGACTGCAGATATCTTAAATGCATCAATAATATCTTCTACATAGCAAAAATCTCTCTTTTGCTCTCCAGAAGATACATGAATCTCATCGCCCGCAAGCAATGCTTGTATTACGTCTGGTATTAATCTTCCTTTGCCCTGATGAGGGCCATAGACTATGAATAGCTTTAATATAGTGGCTGGAAAGTTATCTGAATGACTTATTGCTTCTAGTGTATGAGAAATTGCTACCTTTGATGCTGAATATGGAGTCATTGGATTTTCACGAAGTCTTTCGAGCTGTGGAGAGATAAGGTTTCCATATTCATCACTCGAGCCTGTGTGAACATATCGTTTTATATTTGTATCTTCCAGAGCATGAATAAGATTTAATGTTGAAAGATAATGATTCTTTATCACGCTAAAGCCTTCTTTAAAAAAAGGGCTATGATTAATATAGCCCGAGACATTGAATACATAATCAGGAGAAATTTCTTTAATAATTTTCTTGGTTTCAGATTCTAATGACAAATCATGCTTTATATTTGAGACATTTGGATCATTAAAAGTAAATTCTGAATTTATAGTTTGCATTGAATACACATGGCGAGCACAATCCTTAAAGCTTTCAACTAAATTTCTTCCAATAAATCCTGACCCTCCAACAACCAGGACCTTTGCATCATTGAAATGATTGCTAACTTCTTGATTCATTTTTTCTGACTTTCATGTATTGCATAAAATTTACTAAAATCTCCATTATTTGATAAGAGCTCATCTAAAGTTCCAAATTCCAATAATCTTCCATCTTTAAGGAATGCAATCTTATTGGCAAGATTAAGATTATTTAGCTTATGTGTAACAATAATAATTGTTGACTCACCTTTAATATTTTTTAGCACTTCATTGATTTGCTTATCTGTCTTTGTATCTAGGCTACTAGTTGCTTCATCAAGTATTAATACTGATGGTTCTCTAAAAAGAGCTCTAGCAAGTAAAAGTCTTTGGACTTGTCCGCCTGAAAGATTTGAACCTCCTTCACCCACTTCATAATGAATACCATCATCTTTTTCATGAGAATACGCTTCAAGACGAACTTTGCTAAGCACTGACCGAACATTTTCAATTAAATCAGGATTGATTTCTTTATTCGAGCCAAGGACTACATTTTCATAAATTGTGCCATCTTTTATGGTTACATCTTGTCCTACATATGCAATATTCTTTCTAAATTCTTCAAAGTTTACTAAGTGTGTTTCGCATCCATCATAAAGTATTTCTCCATATGATGGCCTCAATAAACCAGAAATTAAGTCTAATATTGTACTTTTACCAGAGCCAGATTCTCCAATGATCATAATTGTTTCATTTGGCTCAATCACAAATGAAATATCCTCTAAAACAATGTCTGGGTGGGCATACCAAAAACTGACATCTTGAAATTCAATATCACAATTGGGCTTTATGATTTGGTCGCCATTATCTTCTCTATTTTTAGTAATTGCATCGATTCTATTTGCCATCAGATTATAAGCTGGAATATCTCTTCTATAGTCTAAATATCCTTTCTGTGTTCCTTGGTATGCAGGTGAAAGTCTCTGAAAAACAAGCACTAAGACAATTAACTCAGAAAAACCTAAATTAAAACTCTCATAGAATGCCAATAGTGATACTAAAAAACCAAAGCCAAGAATATGAATCCAATAACCTTGTAGCTCCTCACGTAGAGAGATATGAAAGAATCTATTAGCTGCATCTTTCACTGTTATATCAATCGGGTCAAATATAGAAAAAACAGATGTTGTTTTGTATTGCTTCCTATTGGCTTGAAAGTCAGAAACCAATGTTGCAAGTCTCAAACTAAGTTGATGGAACTCATCAGAAGCTTTCTTATATCCGATAGAATTTATGAAATTAAGAACGGAGATACAGAAATAAACAATCAAAGCCAGAAGTGTCACATCAACAGATATAAACAGAGCGAGAGACAAATAGGTGATAAATTGTATTACCCAAGAAATGAGTCTTATTGCATTCAGATGCACAAAGCCGGATAGATCTGCCTGTCTTATAATTGAGTCACTCATTTCACCAGATTTATCCTTATTAAGGAATCTCCAATCAGTATGAAGATAATTTTTAAGGATGGTTTTCCTTCTCTTAACCACTAGTCTCAATCTAGATTTCTGTGCGAGAAGATTGGAAAGCATCCTTACACCTTCAGCAAAAATAAAAACGAGAAAAACAAATAAAAGTATGATTTTAAAAGACTTATCTATTCCAAGAGAGCTAATAAACCAATTTAATGTTTCATTAGGTAGTTCGATGCTAGCCATATTATCTTGTGCAGACTCAATTATAGGAATAAGAAGAGGTATCCCCACAAAAGTAAGAATGCTCGAGAGCAGTTGCATCATTATAATTGTCTTATAAAGTGGTGTAGAAGTTACAATTTTTAGAAAAAATTTCATTGGAAGCTATTTATTGAGAACATGTAAAAATTATTATCGGTTAGTTCAGCCTCTTGAAACCCGATTGTGCTATTGGTCCACGAAGAACTTTTTCGAGTTCACCTTTTTGAATGGCTTCACTTATTTCTGAAAATACGTCATTACATGCATCCCTATATTCATCTACATTTTCCTGATTATGAGCGTATGATGCATAAAACCTATTAGACGCCAAAATTCCTTGGTCTAACATAAGCTGAACAAATAGAGTCATTATCGCCTGCCCTTCAGGATAGCTAAATGAAAAATGGCTCAGCGCAGGCAAGCCTGAAACATGGATATCAAGATTATATAAATCAGCGCTTTCCTTCCATATTTCTTGAATTTGACTGCCGATTTTATCCAAATGAGAGGAAACATTTTGATCAATGAACTTTTCTATAGTTGCTATTGCAGCAGTAGGTCCGATTCTCTCTGTCCAATATGTACTACTAATGAATGTAGATTGGGCTGCTTGCATAACAGGTTCGGTCCCAAGGATTATTGACATTGGATAACCATTACTGACTGCTTTAGCGAAAACTGCTATATCTGGATCGATATTAAATACCAAATGAGCGCCGCCATTATTTATTCTAAAAGCAGCGGTAATTTCATCGAAAATTAGGACCATCTGATTTTGATCAGCTATCTGCCTAACTTCCTCAAGGAAACCTTCTTTTGGATACTCGCTCCTTAGTGGCTCCATAACTATTGTTCCAATTTCATTAGGGAATTTCTTGATTAAAGCTTTTAGAGATTCAATATCGTTATACTTAAAAGCAAGGGCTGTTCCTTCAAGGCCCTTTGGTACTCCGTTGGGCTCCAGGCCTGGCAATAAATGTTCTTCAAGCTCACCTGATGAATTCAGATTAGCGGCCAAATACCAATCATGCCATCCATGATAACCACAAAATGCGACTCTATCTTTTTGAGAATAAGCTCTTCCTATTCTGACTGCGAGAGCCATTGCTTCGCCACCTGATCTTGAATATCTAACCATAGAGGACCATGGATGCAATTGGGTCATTAAATCTCCCAAAATAATTTCTTCAGCGCAATTTAACGATGAGCTATTACCTTTTTTTATGCATTCCATGACAGCTGTATCGACATCTTGATCACAATAACCTAGAACATTAGCACCAATACCCATTATGCTCATATCAAGATACTTATTATTATCCAGGTCATAAATATGGGCACCATCTGCAGAAGAAAAATATCCTGGCCATTGATTAGGTGCAAACATTTCTGATCTTTTTGAAAGCAGTTGAGTACCGCCAGGGACTCTTTTTTTTGCCCTTTTCTGCATCTCTAAACTATTTTTTATATTCCTTTTCATTATTGACAACCTTTAGCTTTATCCTCTTTCAAAGAAGCCTGCCATCCAGAAAAAGCTTCAATGTCTTTATTTAGTAATAATAAAGATGGATTATCGTTGAGAAATTCTATTATTTGATGCAGCTGAATATCAGAAAGCGAATCTCCAAAATATTTAATGATATTTTTCACCAATTCAAAATCCTCTGGGTAATCGACTGTCAATCTATAATTAGATAAATTCTGACTTAAATCGTACCTATATATGGAAAATAAATCTGTATTTTTCCAAAAATAGAAGGTCACGTGCTCTCTTTCAGACGGTTTGCTAGCTTCTTTCCAAGCTTTTTCGAGTGCAATTCTTGAGAAAATCTCAATATCCATTCCCTCTGGGAAAGTAATTCCATCTGGAGGTGCTGTATTTGCGACATAATCATAATCATTATTTTTATAAATATTGATCATCGTATCTAGCGTTTTTGGATCAACCAATGGGCAATCACCTGTAAGTCTTACAATGATATTGGCATCAGACTTCTTTGCAGCCATATAAAAACGATCGAGAACATCTTCAAGGCTTCCTCTGAAGAAATTAATACCTTTATCTCTACAGAAGCTCTCAATAGGATCATCAGAGCCATCTATACTTGTCGCAATAACAAAATCATCAACCTCTGATGCGGATGAAACTCTATCAATCAAGTATTCAAGCATGGGTCTTCCTTTGATAGGCATTAAAACCTTGCCAGGCAGTCTGGATGAACTCATTCTTGCCTGAATGATGGCTAGTGTTCTTTTATTTGATTTTAGATTCATATTTAGCCATTCAGCCACTTGTGATACCAGAGCTCCATTTGATTAGTTATGAAACCTGACTTTTGATAGAGCCTTTGTGCTGGATAGTTTCTTCCTTGTGTGACTACTCTTAAGGCAGTAAGATTTTTCCTCTTTAACTCTTCAATAACTTTCTTTATGAGAATCGTTCCCAGTGAACGACCAGAGTAATCCTTATCAACGCCAACTATACCAATGTCTGCAGTTCCATCAGCGCTTTCCTTAACTGTTGTAAAAGCCACAGGTCTCCCATCGACTTCAACAATAAAACAATAGTCATCAAATTCACCTTTGATGCCCTTCTCAAGCCATCCCTCATAAAATTCTCTGACCTTATCCTGATCAAATCTGCGATCAAAATAATATCTACTTAAGGTATAGATCTCTCCTGCAATATTTCTTAGTTTATCAATATCTTCTTGCTCACCTTTTCTAAAAATAACATCTCCTAAGTCATCATTTTCATAATCTATATTTTGAAGCATTAACTCAAAAGTTACCCTTACATCAACAAAAGAATATCCGTTTTCCTCTGCTGTCAAAATACTTACCTGATCATGGCAATTACAATTATATTGAATCATATCAATGTTTAATTCCTTGCTTCTTTCCTTTATGTAAGACTCAATATTTTTTGTCAGTCTTCGGCAGGAAACATATCCTATGTTGAAACCAAAAAAGCTACTATCCCAATCTAATAACTTAAAAACTTGTAAAATTTCACACAATGAATCTTTTGCCCTATTCGTAGACAATTTTTGAACAAATTCATTTCTATCCGTCTCAAAGTATTGACTTATTTCTGTTAAAGCATTCTGAGATAAATCCTCAACTGGTAAAAAATCTGTGCCAAAAAAGTGTTGGAATGATTTCGGTTCAAGAGGGTCTATGAAAATATCAGCATAATTAAGTAAGTCATCATTTCTTCCAATGATAATCTGAATAATTCCAAGCTCTCTTAGTGCATCTGATACCTCAATAGGCAAAGCATATAACGAAACTATTATTTTGGATTTTGTTTTTAATATTGAATCTTTCAAGTCATCAATATCTTTAAGATTTTTAAAATATGCTTTCTTATTCCAACAGCTAATTGCTATTAATATCTCCCTACAAACCCTAGCCTTTAAAGAAAGCTCAGGCAGAGAAATATCCAGAATCATCAACAATCTAATTTTCCCTTCTGTATTGAAGAATATCTTGCTCTTCTGGAATTGGGCCAGTGGTTGGTTTACCAACCATTCTCTCAACGTCCCTAATTCCTTTGACCATCTCAAGCATCTCACTTGGATCGGCACTCATCACGTGATCTGGGCCATCGTCATTTTTATCTAAGGTAAAGTGTTTTTCGATCACTTTTGCACCCATCGAAACTGCACAAATTGAAGTAGCTGGACCAATAGTATGATCAGAAAATCCAATTAGACATTTATATCTGTCTCTTAAGTATCCTATTGTACTCATATTGATTGAATCTAGACTTTGAATTGGGTAGGCAGAAATACAGTGAAGGATAGCTAAAGAAACTGATTTTTCATTAAAGAGATCATATGCTGCATCAAGCTCACTTTCAGTCGCCATACCCCTTGAAACTATTGAAGGTGTTTTTGCATCTGATATCTTTTCAAGCAGTGGTCTATTAACAATATCAAAGGAGGCAACCTTAAGCAGGGGTGTGTCAATTTCTGTCAGAAAATCAACTGATTCATCATCAAAAGGTGTAGAGAACGCAACCAAACCAATTTCGCTTGCATATTTGAATAATTTCTCTTGATCCTCAAAACTTAACTCACATTGTTTCAAGATATCAAATATAGGAGCATCTTTTTCGACTCTCTTCTCAGTAATATAAGTTTGAAATTTGACTGATGATGCTCCGGATTTATGGGCCTCATCAATAAGTTTCATAGCATTCTCGATAGATCCATTATGATTTATTCCAACCTCAGCAATTATGAAAGCTGGATGCTCATTTCCGATTAGGATATTTGACACTTTTAAATCTTCCATTTATTTCTCCATTTTTTTATTCTTCTAATTATTTTTGGATCTTTATGCTGTCGAAGAAAGGTTTTAGAAAATCCAAACCTGAGAAACTTTTTAATTATGTCTCTTGAAGACAAAACTCTGTTTGGGATATTGAGAGTTGTTTTTATAAAATCTGTATTTATATCAATCTCTTGAAGGTGAAAGAGATGAAATAGCTCTTCTTTTATGAAGAAGGCATTGTTTCTCGTATATGTAAGCAACATGTATCCTTTGGATTTTGAGAGCTCATTGATTGACCTTAGGGAGCTTCCTGCAATTGAGCTAGATCCAATGGTCTCTCCTGGTGAGATTTTATTTCTTCTTGCTGCCCACTGATTGAATTCAATATTATGAACTCTCTCTAAACTAGTGCCATATGTCTCATTAAACTCAATAACAGCTAATAATGGTTTATACTCATGCAATGATTCCCATATTTGATAGTCAATTGAATCAACATCAATCAAAAGTACATCAAAAATCTTAGGAATTTCGGTTTTTGATAGTATCTGATCCAAAGTATTTTGGCCCTGATAATTTACATACTCATTGATACATATAACTTTATCATTGTCTTTATACTGATCAGCTAGTGCCTCGAAGCTATTATTGTCTCCTTCGATCAAAAGTGCTTCATACCTATCTTTTATTAAAAAATCTAAAAAAACACCATTATCTTCCGCATGGGCACCAAATTCAACAACCCATCTTATTGGATCCGTCTCAAGATAGTCATAAATAACATCTAAGATGTAACTAACTAAACCGTCTCCACCACCAGGATCATTGATAGTTTTTATTTTTTTATTTAATCTTTTTAAGCTCTTCATTCTGGTTCTATTCACTTAAGAACGACTTAAGAAATTTTATACCATTTTCACCACTTTTCTCTGGATGAAACTGGGCTCCAATAACATAATCTTTTTGCACCACAGCAGTGACCTCAACCTCATTATATTTAGTAGTGGCCACACACTCTTCTAAGTTAGTAGGGTAACCCTGAAAAGAATGGATGAAATAAAAATATTTTTCGCTTAAGGACGCGCCTGTGAGAAAATTTGAATGCATAGATACTTGTCTATTGATTGAAAGTGGGGCCCATCCTATATGTGGGATTTTATGACTAACCCCTGCACTATTCTGATCAGGAATTGGTCTTACCGAACCAGAGATAATGCCTAATCCTTCATGTAAGCCTTGTTCTTCACTTGAATCAAATAATAGCTGCATACCTAAACAAATGCCCAGAAGCGGCCTCTCCTTCTTTAAAAATTCTAGCACTATCTCTCCTAGTCCTCGATTTCTTAATTCTTTTGCTGCAATTGAAAAGTTACCAACTCCAGGCAGTATTAAATAGTCCGATGAAATTATTTCATCTTTTTCATCAGTGATCTTAGGCTTAGCTCCACAGTTTTCTATTGCTCTACTTACGCTGAGCAAATTTCCTATACCATAATCCAATATTGTGACATTTTTCTTAGTTCCCACAATCACTTTCCCATTGGTCTAACAAGAATATTGTTCTCAGCAGCATACTCTCTAATTTGCTTTATCGAAAGATGCTCATAGTGCAACACATGTGCCATTGCAACTGCATCTGCTTTACCTATGTTGACTACATCAGAAAGATGCTCTAATTTACCCATCCCTCCGCTGGCAATTACAGGAATTGAGACATTAGAGGAAATCTCATTGACTAGATCACAATCAAAGCCTTTAGCTGTACCTTCTTTATCGACTGACGTAACAAGAATTTCACCTGCTCCTAGTTTTTGACCTTCTATTGCCCACTCAATTGCGTCAAGACCACTGTGTTCTCTCCCATTGTCATAATAGGCCTCCCAAGAATTATTATTCTTTTTTGCTTGAATGGATAGAACCATACACTGAGAACCAAGTCTTTTTGCTACATCAGAGATAATTTTTGGATTCTTGATTGCACCTGTATTGATAGAAACTTTGTCTGCGCCAGCTCTCAAGGCTGTTTGAACATCATCAATAGTTCTTAATCCTCCGCCTACTGTTATTGGTACAAAAACATTTGCAGTAGTCTTCCTTATTATATCAACAAGGCTATTCCTCTCATACAAGCTAGCTACAATATCCTCATAATAGATTTCATCGATGCCTTGATCATAATACTTTTTTGCAAAAATATTAGGATCTCCCATCTTTCTTAAGCCCTCAAGCTGTATGCATTTGACAAGATTAGGAGCTTTTACATCCAGTCGAGCAATTAACCTAATATTTCTCAAATTCTAACCCTCTAGGCTAATCAATAGACCGTAGATCTTAGATGCCATTCTCCATTCTCATATTTCCATAGATGTGGAGACTTAAAGGTATTGCAAAGATCTATGAAATATTCTTTATTAATTATAGGTTGATCAAACATTTTACAAGCTATTGGAAATTGTTCTGGGTTAATACTCAAATACTCGAAAAGTTCATCATCAAATCTATCTGGATACTCTCCATCATATTTTTTGACTAATGCAACACCTTCGTCTCTAATAATTTCTTCATTTCTTATCTCTTGAGAAGCATCATAAGTTGCTCTACCAATACCAAATTTGATGTATGTTGTATAATAGTGAAAATCATCAATCTTATCATCTATACTATTATATTTACTGTAGGTTCCTGGGGTTCTCTCTGGTGACGGAATAAATCCACCATTCTCAACAGAATAATAATAAGCTCCCTGAGGATGCCATGGAGTGTAATACCCAAGATAATGTACTGCAACGTCTGTCTTACTTAATAAGTCTCTAGATATGGGTAAGTAAGGATCTAAATCTACTTTCTTTAACCCATAATCTTCTATTAATTCTTGAATTAGCGTACCGCCAAGGTAAAGATTTTTAGAATCTTCGCTGCTAAAATATTCAGCACTTCTTTCTGCAGTTTTGGTATCACTTATTGGATTACCATATTCAGCCTCATCCTCACCATAAAACACCAAAGGTATATTAAATAGGTTTGCCAATCTTGGAGCAAGATTTTTCTGTCCGAGCATAAATGGTTGAAATGGATGAAGAAGATTTTCTACTGCCAACCTGGTAAGTAACCTGTGCACTCTTGCATTTGGCGTCATTAGATAATTATCAAAACCTGCACCTATCCATGAATGAAAGTTTTTTTGTCCCCATTCTGTATAAATATGCGGTGCCCAAGTGACTGTAAGGGGATTCATTCCATATTTATATTTCAAAACATGTGATGCATAAAAACTATCCTTACCTCCTGAGCCAGGAACTAGACAATCATATGTTCCATCATCTTTTCTGTACTTATCACATAGCTCTACAAGCTCTTTCTCTCGAAGTTCCCAATCAATACTTTTCTTATTTTCTGCATTTGTGCATGCGTCACAAATACCCTCATGATCAAAATTAATCGTATCTTTCTTAGTTGATTTTACATGCTTTGTTTCTACTGCTGAATTTGGTCTTTGATTTGAAATGACACATTTAGCACAAAATTCAACGTCTTTTGGTAACCCAAACTTTGTGTCAAGATCGTCATCATTTCTCAGATTAAATTGATCTATAACTTGGTCATCCATTTTTGGATATTTGTGCATTCTATTTCTCTAACTAGTAATTTTTATTTTCTAGAATCTCTAATAATCCTTTTGATATTCTTGTATTTGCATTTTTATCCAAATAGGGATCCAAAATCTTATAAGATTCTAATGATTCTAAATAGATGCCATTATCCTTATGGGTAATGGCCTTGTCTATTGCTTTTATAATACTTTCCTTTGTGTTGTATACAACCTTATCTAAACCAGTCTTAAAAAATTCGTTATCCCTAAAAACTAATTCACTGATTACATTAAAAGATAAAGCTCCTGATATCGTTGATTCTATTGTTGTAGTACTTAAACCTAGGCCCAAAACTAGGTCTGAAAATAATGCTGGAAAAGCCGGGGGGACTTTAGACCTCGAATGATCTGAAATTAGTAAATTCACCCTCCCTTCAACAATAAATTCCTCAAATCTTTTGTTATTTCTGATATAGGCATTAAAGTGATTAGACCTTTTTGGCTTTAAATATATGATTGTATTCTCGAATTGCTCTAAAACATTTAAAGCAAGACTATAAAAAGAGTAATACGACTCTTCTGAAACTGGCCCATCATTAAAGTAGGTATTATCATTGAAAGTTATTATGAACTTATCTGAATGCATCTCTCTAATTCTGCTTGATTCGTGGATATATTTATCTAAATAATCAATAGATGGATAACCAACTATAAATGTCTTTTTTGACTGATAGTATTCATTTAACATTTCGGAAAAATGATCACTCCAAGCAAATAAAATGTCATAGCATTTTTGATTATCTATACAAGTAATTGGATAATGACTCCAATGTGAACCGCAGAAATACCCACCAGCGCTTTCAATGGCCTGGCTCTTTATTAATTGATCCTCACCTCCATCAAACATTGTCCAAAGAATTTTTAAATTTGCTTTCTTAAGAATTTTTGAATAGTACTTACTATCGAATGCATATTGCAATACCAAAAAATTGAGAAATTTGTCTTTATTCTTATAGTCAAAGAAAAGCTTTGAAAGACTCATAAAATAATTGAGGATAACCATAGGTCCAACTAGAGAGCCTAGATTCTTTATACTATAACTACTATTTACCTCACCAAGATATCTCTGAGTGAGAAGATTAATAATATTAATAATTTTTAATCTATTAAATTTTCTATTTGAAATAACATCGTACGATTCCCTGCCATATTTCATTCTTGGTTCATTTCTTTTCTTTATTGATGATAAAAGAAATGGATACAAGGCAGGTTTTTCATCATACTCAATCAAACAAATCTGCTCATCATGAATGACTGAATTATCTATAAAGAAAAGATCATTTGTCTCTGATAAATTAATTCTGGATTGGACGAGCTCTACTCCAATAATTTCTTGATCTTCATAATCTGATTTCTTCATTTGGTAATTATTTTTTGTTTTAGATCCTTTATGTACAAAAAAATTAGTAAAAATCATAGCCTTTTTGAAAAATTCTTTAATAAATATCAAATATAGTGAACTGTTATATCTTTTATAAATAAAGCCATCATAAAGAGAATCTTCTCTCCTAGAGATTGAAAATAAATTTGAAAATAAAAGTTTATAGTTTTGAATCAAGATCTTTGTGTTTTCAATACCAATCGTATTGAAATTTGGTTTTCTTACCAAGAATACATCGGGTTCAATGTCTTCAAACTCAACTAAGGTTAAAACTTCTCTTGTCCTATAAAAAAAAGGGTATAGCTGATTAACTAAGGAATAGTTTAGTTTTTGATCATTTAGTAACTCAGTCTTTATGTAAGTAGATAAATTCTTCTTAAATGGCTGGGATTCTAAAAAAGAAAAGATATCTCTTTTGGTTTCTTCCTGGATGGCTTCATAAATTGTTCTACTACCAAGTCTATTTTCTGAATAGGATAAGTTACCTAGATTCGTAAATTTCACATCAAAATATTTGCTATAAATATTTTTAATAAAAAAGAATAGATTTGACTCATGGAGATAAAAGATTTCAGATTTTGACTTGCGTCCAATAGAGCTATTGAAAAAACTCTCGAAACACAAAATATCCAGCACTATAATTTTTCTATCCATGAATGATTTTTTGCTTATTGACCGTAATAGTCATCGAGAATTTTTAAAAACTCACCAAGCTGACATACCGCCATCAACAATGATATTTTGACCTGTTGTGTAGCTAGAGGTTTCACTGGCTAAGTATACATATGCACCCATAATCTCATGCACTTCAGCCATTCTTCCAAGAGGTGTTCGATGCGAGTATTTACTAATAAAATCATCTCCTTGTGGTTGATCTGGATTAAAAATTCCTCCAGGTGAAACACAATTTATCCTTATACCTTTATCAGCGAGTTCTACAGCAAAATACTTAGTCATCTGAATTATACCAGCTTTGGTAGCACCATAGATTTCAGAATTTCTTCTATCGCAATCTGTATATATCCTAAAATCAGGACTTATTATCCCATAATGTGAAGCTGTGCTAATCACAGAACCACTCAGGTTGTGCTCCTCAAGAAGAGCTGCATATGACTGTATACAAAAGAATGTGCCTTTGAGGTTTACGCCAATTACAAAATCTAAATCTTCTTCAGTTCTATCTTTGGAGTTTTTAAAAGTATTGACTCCTGCATTGTTAATTAGGACATCAACTTTCTTATATTTTTCAAATATTTCACTGAATATTTTTCTAACTTCATCGTGATTATTTACATCGAGCTTAAAGTAGTCAAAACCACGATCACTGATTTCTTCATCAGTAGGTTCAACTATATCAGTCGCTACAACAACTGAACCCAAGTCTGAAAAAGTTTTTACCAATTCAGTGCCTACTTGACCCAATGCTCCCGTTATAAGGATTACCTTATTCTCAAGATCTAACAGTTCACTAATATTATTTTTTTTTTGCGACATGCTTTGGCTAAATTGAGCAATTTGGATTAAATACCTTAGAACCTAACCCTGAATTTATTTGATCCCTGACAGAATCTAAGCATGATAATAATTTCTCAAAATTCTTATAGTATTCAACAGTCAAATATTCTGCTGAAAACTTATTCGCTAATGAAAGTGCATGCTCTATATGTGCTGAGTCAGGAAACAAATGAAGATCATAGGCAAGATTATCTTCTCTTACGCCTGGTGAGCATAGATGAATTTGCATTATCTTTTCTAGAGGAAGCTCTGATATGTAATCTGAATATTCAATATTTTTATTAAAGCATGTAACTAGGGCGTGAGAGATATCAAATAAGAAATTGATATCATTTTTTGTTACAACCTCTTTAATAAAACTACTTTCAGTTACATCTGAATATGCCTCTGTTGGGTAGTAATTATTATTTTCAACTGCAATTGAAATATTTTTTGGCAAGAATTCTTTCAGCCATTCAATATTCTGTCGAGCGTTATCCAACATCTCAGTTCGCTCCATAATTTTTCCGCCCGGTTGAAAAACACCTTTATCGATGACTGGTGAGGTACAGTTACAAGACATATGAAATGTCACAAGTTTTAAGTTTTGATAATTTTTAATAACATCAGTAATTAAAGCTTTCCTTTCCTGATCCCAAGGCAAGGTAATATCTACTTCATCTAGATGTGCCAGCATGACATTTTCATTGAGCCGATCAATTTTTCCTATCATGAACTCTCGAAGCTCAAGACAGTCACTTTTTTCAGAAATACTATCTGCATTCACCTCAGACTTGAATAGGTGTGAGGTTGGTGTAGCTAAATTGATAAAATCTTTATTCATAATACTTGTTATTCTGCATCATATTGAAAATAGTTTTTTTTACCATCACTTTTGTGAATATATGTCTTATCAAAATACTCAATGAACCCCTCTGCTAACTCTTGACCTTGCTTATAATACTGCTCCTGAGTTCCCTCATAATAATATGAAAAGACTTCAGGGTCTGATATTGGGAAGCTATTACCTAGAAGAGCCTCAAGATAAAAGATAATTCTTTTTTCTCTTTCAGATGCACTGATTTTATTATTTTTCTCTACTGCCTGCTTGATATCTTCATGTAGTAATTCAATGTCACTGCTTCTATGAGATAAACCCATGCAATCCCAAAAACACTCGACAGGCGACAAGACAGGAACGCCTTGCAAGATTGCCTCCCACCCAGATGTGCCAACCGTAACAAAGACAAGCTCTGCATTTTTAATCAGATTATTTGAATCTGCCAAGAGTGGAGCAAACTCAACATTAGGAATTCGTATGAGTTGATGATAAAAATCCTTTTGCCGATAATTATGTGCTATTCCAGTTGGGTGCTCTTTAAGAACAATGATCCAATCACCAGGAATGCTTTTGGATAAAGCCTCGACTACGGAGACTATATT
>MDSW01173531.1_pt1 | contig 39355 bp, 37 predicted proteins | sample 811171 | NCBI WGS metagenome assembly MDSW01 (sample SAMN05326641, study PRJNA326480) | marine metagenome | isolation source: seawater | place: Atlantic Ocean: North West | collected 2012 | reverse complement strand
GTCCTTTACCGCCCACCATTTTGGGGGTGTAGCTCAGTTGGTTAGAGCGCCTGCCTGTCACGCAGGAGGTCGCGGGTTCGAGTCCCGTCACTCCCGCCAGAATAAATAGTTTTTTTATGAAAAATATTTTTTTTAAAAGAATTTATATAGCAACAATTCAAATATTTATTTTTATAATTTTATGGTTGTTATCAGACGTTTTATATTCAAATTTTTTTTTTAAAGAAAATAAATACGGTTGTTTTAATTTTAAAGAAAATTACTACGATCTAAAACCAAACTGTGAAGCTAAAGAAAAAATAGTAAAAACTTCAAAGCATTATAAAGTTTTAACCGACGAAAATGGAAATAGATATTCAGGTGAAAAAGATAATAATTTAAATGAAAATTTATTATTTTTTTTAGGAGATTCTTTTACTTATGGAGTTGGATTGGACTATAAAAAAACTTTTGTACATAAAGTTGATAGTTTTACTAAAGAGTATAAAGTTTTAAATCTTGCAGTTCCCTCATACAGTCCAACAGCACACTTGTATCGATTAGAGGAACTTATCAAAAAAAAAAATTTATCCAAAAAAAGTTATACTAGTTATTGACCTAACAGATGTAAGTGATGAAGCTGGAAGATGGGAACGAGAAAATCAAAGTAAGAAACCTTCCTTAATTGGAAACTATTGGGAATTTGAGTTATTAAATAAATCAAATAAAAGAACCACAAACACTTGGAAAGAATTTAAATATAATAACTTTAAAGGTTCGAGACAACTTATTAATTACTTAAATAATTTTACTAGATTGTTAAAAATAAAAATTAAAAAAAAAATTGATAAAGATTATTCAGAGTTAGGTATAACTCGAATGGGTGATTTTACATACATAGAATTTGATAAACTAGATCAAAAATGGTGGCTTCCACACGGTGTAAATGGTGGTCTTAAAAAAATAGAAAATAATATCAAAAAAATATCTGAAGTTACTAAAAAAAATAATGCTGAATTTTACATTGTTGTTTATCCTTGGGCTGTCACTTTAGAATATGGTCAAGATATTTTTAATTGGGAGTTATATGGAAAACATTTATGTAAAGTATCTAATTGTACAAAATTAATTAATTTATTTCCTGAATTCAATTTATATAAAAAGAATAATATAAACTGGTCTACTGATCTGTATTTTTTGCATGATACTCACTGGAATGAGAAAGGTCACAATATTGTAGCAAAAAAAATATTAATTGAGATCTTTGATTAGCAAAAATACCATTACTAATTAAGCTTATTAGTTGATTAGGAGTTATCCACCGCGAAATAAGTGACAATCTCTCATCTATAAGTGTAAAAAAAAAAGGTATATAAATGTGATAATTTTGAAAATATGTTATTTGAAATATTATTAAAAGAATACCTATCTATTATAATTTTTTTATTTGTTGCACTTATTTTAAGTGTTGGATTTATAGCTATTAACTATTTATTTTCTCCAAAAAATCCAGATTCAGAAAAACTTTCAGCATACGAATGTGGCTTTGAAGCTTTTAGTGACTCAAGAATGGAATTTGATGTTAGATTTTACCTTGTAGCAATTCTATTTATAATTTTTGATTTAGAAATAGCTTTCCTTTTTCCTTGGGCTGTTTCATTAGGAAGTATAGGAGCCCTTGGATTTTGGTCAATGATGATTTTTTTATTCGTTCTTACCATAGGATTTGTTTATGAATGGAAAAAAGGAGCATTAGATTGGGATTAAAATGTTTGATTTAAAAAGCAAAGAAGAAAAGATACCTAGAGAGTTCAAAAAAATTTCTAAAGAATTTAGTGAAAAAGGCTTTATAACAACTTCATCTGATAATTTAATTAACTGGGCAAGAACAGGCTCGCTCCACTGGATGACTTTTGGACTAGCATGTTGTGCGGTAGAAATGATGCAAACATCAATGCCTAGGTATGATTTGGAAAGGTTTGGAGCTGCACCAAGAGCATCTCCAAGACAGTCAGATGTAATGATAGTAGCTGGTACATTAACAAACAAAATGGCAGCACCACTTAGAAAAGTTTATGACCAAATGCCTGAACCCAGGTATGTTATATCTATGGGTAGTTGTGCAAATGGTGGTGGGTACTATCATTATTCTTACTCAGTTGTCAGAGGTTGCGATCGTATAGTTCCTGTTGATATTTATGTACCTGGATGTCCTCCATCTGCAGAAGCTTTACTTTACGGCGTCTTGCAATTACAAAAAAAAATTAGAAGAGAGGGCAGCGTAGAAAGATAAAATGGCTACAACTCTTAACGATCTAGAAAAAGCAATTAATTCTAGTTTAACCACTGCTGTAAAAAGATCTGAAATTAAATTTAATCAGTTATTCATAAATATAAATACTGAAGACATAATTTCTACAATTTTATTTTTAAAGACAAATAAAAAATGTCAATTTCGACAGTTAATTGATATTACGGCTGTAGATTATCCAAAAAACGATAAAAGATTTAAAATTGTTTATTTACTTCTTAGCCATGAAAATAATACAAGAGTAATTATTAATGTAGAAATAAATGAAAAAGAAATAATTCCTTCAATTACCAAAATTTTTCCATCAGCCAACTGGATGGAAAGAGAAATCTTTGATATGTATGGCATTTCATTTAAGGACCATCCTGATCTAAGAAGAATACTTACTGATTATAATTTTGAAGGATTTCCTCTAAGAAAAGATTTTCCTTTAACAGGTCACACAGAAGTAAGATATAGCGAAAATAAAAAAAAAGTAATTTACGAACCAGTTAAATTGGACCAAGAATACAGAGATTTTGATTTTGAAAGTCCTTGGGAAGGAACTAAGTATATTAGAAAAGAAGAAGAGAAAAATAAGACAAAGGAAAAATAGTGAATAAAAAAACTAAAACTATGAATCTTAATTTTGGTCCTCAGCACCCCGCTGCTCATGGTGTTCTTAGGTTGATTTTAGAATTGGATGGTGAAATTGTAGAGAAGATTGATCCACATATTGGTTTATTACATAGAGGTACTGAAAAATTAATTGAACACAAAACTTACACCCAAGCAGTTCCTTATTTTGATCGACTGGACTATGTGGCTCCAATGAATCAAGAACATGCTTTTGCACTTGCAATAGAAAAGCTTTCTAATATTGAAGTTCCAATTAGAGGACAATATATTAGGGTATTATTTTGTGAAATTGGAAGAATTCTAAGTCACCTACTGAATATTACAACACAAGCTTTAGATGTTGGTGCTCTAACTCCATCACTCTGGGGTTTTGAAGAAAGGGAAACACTCATGACTTTTTATGAGAGAGTATCTGGTTCAAGATTGCATGCAAATTATTTTAGGCCTGGTGGAGTACACAAAGATTTACCTAGAGGTTTGAGTGAGGATATTCTTTCTTTTTGTGAAAATTTTCCTAAAGTTATAGACGATCTAGAAAATTTACTTACTGATAATAGAATATTTAAGCAAAGGAATGTTGATATTGGAATAGTGACTAAACAAGAAGCTATCGAACATAGTTTTTCCGGCGTAATGTTAAGAGGTTCAGGAATTCCATGGGATCTCAGAAAATCTCAACCATATGAATGCTATAAAGATTTTGATTTTAAAATTCCAGTTGGGAAAAATGGTGACTGCTACGATAGATACGTTTGTAGAATGGAGGAAATGAGAGAAAGTGTAAAAATCATTAAAGATTGTATTAAAAAAATGCCATCAGGACCTGTTAAATGTATTGATGGAAAATTTACCCCACCAAAAAGAGATGATATTAAAAATTCTATGGAAGCTTTAATACACCATTTTAAGTTATTTTCAGAAGGTTTTAGAGTTCCCAAAGGAGAGGTTTACACTGCAGTTGAGGCGCCAAAAGGTGAGTTTGGTGTATATTTAATATCAGATGGAAGCAACAAACCCTATAAATGTAAAATTAGAGCACCAGGATTCTCTCACCTTCAAGCAATGGACTATTTACTAAAAGGACATATGCTGGCTGATGTTCCTGCTGTTTTAGGTTCATTAGATATTGTTTTTGGAGAGGTTGATAGATGAGTCTAAAAAAAATATCTAAACAACAACCTGAGACTTTTAAATTTTCTGAAGAAAACTTAAAAAAAGCGGATAGCGAGATTAAAAAATATCCAAAAAATAAAAAAGCTAGCGCTGTATTATCTTTATTGTATTTAGTCCAAAATCAAAACAATAATTGGATACCATTAGCAGGAATTAAGTACGTTTCTAAATTTTTAGATATGCCATATATAAAAGTTTATGAGGTGGCAACTTTTTACTCAATGTTTAATTTAAGCCCAGTAGGTAAGTACTTTGTGCAAGTTTGCACCACAACACCTTGTATGATTAGAGGAGCAAAAAAAATTACTGATATGTGTAAAAAACATATTTCAGAAAATGATAATGAGCTTTCAAAAAATGGACTTTGCTCATGGACTGAAGTCGAGTGTCTGGGAGCATGCGTTAATGCACCTATGATGCAAATCAACAAAGATTATTTTGAAGATTTAGATGAACAGGAAACTGAAAAAATAATTCTAAAATTATTAAAAGATGAATTTCCTGAGGCTGGATCTGTTAAGAATAGAAAAAATAATGCGCCAGAAAGTGGAAAAACTACTTTATTAGGAGTTAAGAATGCTTAAAGACGAGGATAGAATATTTAAAAACTTATATAATGATTTGGGCTGGGAAATAGATTTTGCTATTAAAAGAGGAGACTGGTTAAATACAAAAGATATAATTCTTAAAGGTAAAGATCATATCATCAAGGAAATAAAAGATTCTGAATTGAGAGGAAGAGGAGGAGCAGGTTTCCCAACAGGTTTAAAATTATCTTTTGCTCCAAAAGAGACAGGAACAAGACCTCATTATCTTGTTATTAATGCAGACGAGTCCGAACCAGGTACTTGTAAAGACAGAGATATATTAAGATTTGAACCACAAAAACTATTAGAAGGTTGTTTAATTACCAGCTATTCAATAGGAGCTCATACATGTTTTATATATATAAGAGGTGAGTATTTTAGAGAAGGTCAAAGATTGCAAGAAGCAATAAACCAAGCTTACAAAAAAAATTTTTTAGGAAAAAACGCTTGCCAATCAGGATGGGATTTAGATATTTATATTCATTATGGAGCTGGGGCCTACATATGTGGAGAAGAAACAGCATTGCTTGAAAGTTTAGAAGGAAAAAAGGGGCAACCAAGACTTAAACCTCCTTTCCCAGCACTTGTTGGACTTTATGGATGTCCTACAATTGTTAATAATGTTGAAACAGTTGCTGTAATACCAACTATTCTTAAAAGGGGATCTAAATGGTTTAGTTCTTTAGGTAAACCTCGAAACACTGGTACCAAAATTTTTTGTATCTCAGGTAATGTTAATAATCCCTGTAATGTTGAAGAGGAAATGGGAGTGCCCTTAAAGGATTTGATAGAAAAGCATGCGGGGGGAGTGATTGGCGGATGGAATAATCTTCAAGCTGTTATACCAGGTGGCTCTTCAATGCCATTATTACCAAAAAGTATTTGTGAAACAATTACAATGGATTTTGACTCATTAGTTAAAGTAAAAAGTGGACTTGGAACAGCTGGAGTTGTCGTTATTAATAAAGATCAAGATATAATTAAATGTATGGCAAGAATTGCCAGGTTTTATAAGCATGAAAGTTGTGGACAATGTACACCTTGCAGAGAGGGGTGCGGCTGGATGTGGAGGATGTTAGAAAGGATGGCCAAAGGAGAGTCAACTTATAAGGAGATAGATCTTTTACACGATGTAACTAAACAAATAGAAGGTCATACAATATGTGCTTTTGGAGAAGGTTCTGCCTGGCCAGTTCAAGGTTTGTTAAGGCATTTTAGGAAAGAAATAGAAAAAAGAAGCATTGAAGATCCCATAATTAAAAAGAAAGCTAATATTCCTTATTTGATAGACCAGCATCTTTTGGAGAAAGATAATGCCTAAAGTTATTGTAAATAATAAAGAAATAGAATTTGAAGAAGGAATGACAGTACTTCAAGCTTGCGAACTAGCTGGAGCAGAAATTCCAAGATTTTGTTATCACGAAAGACTTTCAATTGCTGGAAATTGTAGAATGTGTTTAGTTGAATTAGAAAAATCTCCCAAACCTATTGCTTCATGTGCAATGCCTGCTGCTGATGGAATGATTATAAAAACAAACACACCATTTGTTGATAAAGCAAGAAAAGGAGTTATGGAATTTTTGTTAGCAAACCATCCTTTAGACTGCCCAGTTTGTGACCAGGGAGGTGAATGTGATTTACAAGATCAGTCACTTTTTTATGGACTAGATAATTCAAGATATTCTGAAAACAAAAGACAAGTAAAAGAAAAATATATGGGGCCATTAATTAAAACTCAGATGACTAGATGTATTCACTGTACTAGATGCATTAGATTTGCAACAGAAGTTGCGGGTATTCCTGAATTGGGAGCTATTGGTAGAGGTGAAGATATGGAAATTACAACTTATCTAGAAAGATCAATGGAGTCTGAACTATCAGGAAATGTAATAGATTTGTGTCCAGTTGGAGCGCTTACATCTAAACCATACGCTTTTGAAGCTCGACCATGGGAACTCAAAAAAACAGAGTCTATAGATGTTATGGATGCTGTTGGATCAAACATTAGAGTTGATACTTACGGTTGGGAGGTAAAAAGAATTTTGCCAAGAATCAACGAAGATATAAACGAAGAATGGATATCTGATAAAACTAGATATGCATGTGATGGTCTTTTAAAGCAAAGGTTAGATACACCATACATCAGAGAATATGGACGTCTAAGAAAATCAACTTGGTCTGAAACTTTAAAAATATTAATAAATAAATTAAAATTATTTAACCCAAGCGAAATAGCAGGAATGATAGGAGATCTTGTTGATCTAGAAACAATTTATAGTTTTAAATCTTTTTTCGAAAATAGCCTTGAGTCATTAAATTTAGAATGCAGAGAAGATAAAATCTACATTAATCAAAACGAAAGAATGAACTATATTTTTAATTCCACAATTAATGGTATAGAAGAGGCTGATTTTGTATTATTAATTGGCACAAACCCAAGACTAGAAGCTACCCTACTTAACGCAAGAATTAGAAAAGCATATTTAAAAAACAAATTTGAAATATACTCGATTGGAAATCCAGGAGATTTAACATACCCCTACAAGGAAATTGGCTCCAATACTTCTATTATAAAAGATATTGCATCAGGAGAACATGAAATTTCGTCTAAGATAAAAAAGTCAAAAAAACCAATTATTATTATAGGAGAATCAGCCCTATACGGTAAAACCGGACAATATGTATTTGAGACAGTAAAAAGTTTTTTAAGTAAAAATAATTTTATTAGGAAAGAATGGAATGCTCTTAACATTCTTAATCAACATGCATCACGAGTAGGAGCGCTTGATTTAAATGCTTGTTTAATAAATGAAAGAGAAAACTTTAGTTTTTTTGATAGGTTAAGCAAAGATCAATTTAAATTTATATATTTATTAGGAATGGACAATATTAATTTTGAAAAAAAAGATAAATTTATTGTTTATCAAGGTAGCCATGGAGATAAAGGTGCAGAAATTGCTGATATAATTTTACCAGGAGCAGCTTACACAGAAAAAAATGGCTCATTTATTAATTTAGAAGGAAAATTACAAAAAGCTTACAAAGCTTCTTATCCACCTGGTGAAGCAAAGGAGGATTGGTTGATACTGAAAGATCTAGCAAATATGCTAAATAAACCTCTTCCTTTTAAAAATTTTAATGATTTAAGAAATTTAATAAGTAAAGATATTCAATCTAAAATTCACAAAGAGTCTGTAAAAAAATTAAATACAGTAGAGTTTATTGAAGGCAATATTTCGATTAAGCCAATTGATTACTACTATACTAATTCCATAGCAAGATCTTCTAAGGTTATGAGTGAATGCAGAAAAATATCAAAAAAATTTTTATTTACAGGAATAGAAAAGGCTAGCTAATGTCTTATTTAAGTACATTCTTATTTGAGGTTTATAAAATAATTTTTTTACTACTTCCGGTTTTAGTTTCAGTAGCTCTGATAGTCTGGCTTGATAGGAGAGTTTGGGCTTTTGTACAAAAGAGAAGGGGCCCAAATGTAGTAGGCCCTTTTGGGTTATTTCAAACTTTAGCAGATGCATTAAAATATGTTTTTAAAGAAATTATTATTCCTTCTAGTGCAAATAAAATAATATTTATTTTAGCTCCGATAATCACATTAACTTTAGCCTTAATTGCTTGGGCTGTAATCCCATTTAGCAATGAAATGGTTTTAGCAAATATCAATGTTGGTATATTATACTTATTTGCGATTTCATCTTTAAGTGTTTACGGCATTATAATGGGCGGTTGGGCTTCTAATTCTAAATACCCTTTTCTAGGTGCTATTAGGTCTGCTGCACAAATGGTTTCTTATGAGGTTTCAATAGGAATAATTATAATCAATGTTCTTTTGTGCGTAGGATCTTTAAATTTAAACGAAATAGTAATTTCTCAAGAAAAAGTATGGTTTATCTTCCCACTCTTTCCAATGTTTGTAGTTTTTTTTATATCTCTTTTAGCTGAGACAAACAGACCGCCATTTGATTTGCCTGAAGCTGAGTCTGAATTGGTAGCCGGATATCAAACTGAATATTCCGGAATGATGTATGCCATGTTTTGGTTAGGAGAGTATGCTAATATTTTATTACTATGTGCTTTAGGTTCTATACTCTTTCTTGGAGGATGGCTAAGTCCAATTAATATTTTTCCTTTTAATTTATTACCAGGAGTTTTTTGGATGATTTTAAAGATATTAATTCTTTTTATTTTAGTTTCTTTAGTTAAAGCAATAGTTCCAAGGTATCGATTTGACCAGTTAATGAGATTAGGTTGGAAAATTTTTCTTCCATTTTCACTAATTTGGGTTGTTATTACAGCAAGTTTTTTGTTTTTTTTAGATATTTTACCTGTCAGAGGATAATTGATAAATGAAATTTAATAGAATTATAAAGACAATATTTATGGTAGATTTTGTCAAAGGTTTGTCATTAGGAATTAAGCAAATTTTTAAATCAAAAAAAACTATAAATTATCCTTTTGAAAAAGGAAAAATAAGTCCAAGGTTTAGAGGAGAACATGCTTTAAGAAGATACCCAAATGGAGAAGAAAGATGTATAGCCTGCAAACTTTGTGAAGCAGTATGTCCAGCTCAAGCTATAACAATAGAATCGGAGATTAGAAGTGATGGAAGCAGAAAAACTACAAGATACGATATAGACATGTTAAAATGTATTTATTGTGGTTTGTGTGAGGAGTCTTGCCCAGTGGACGCAATTGTTCAAGGCCCTAATTTTGAATTTGCTACAGAAACTAGGGAAGAGCTTTATTACAATAAAAAAAAACTTTTAGAAAATGGAGACAAATGGGAAACTGCTTTGGCAGAAAATATTAAAGCGGACTCACCTTTTAGATAAATGCTAGCTCATACATTATTTTTTTATTTTTTTTCAAGTATTGCCGTATTTTCTGCAGTTATGGTTACTATTTCTAGGAACACCGTATATTCAGTATTTTTTTTAATTTTAGTTTTTGTAAGCGTATCTATACTTTTTATTATGATAGGCGCTGAATTTCTCGGGATGATAATGCTCATAGTATATGTTGGAGCTGTAGCTGTTTTATTTCTTTTTGTTGTAATGATGCTTAATGTTACTCAACCACAAGCAACAGCATCTTCAAGAAAAGGTTTTTTAAATAACATATCCGTAGGTTCAATAGTTGGTTTAATAATTTTTTTAGAATTATTAGTTGTTATAGGTGGATGGAAATATAAAGGTAATTTTGAAATACTATCTTCAACAAATTATAATTCTAACTATAGCAATACTCATGCTTTGGGTAATGTTTTATATACAGATTATATTCTTCTTTTCCAAGTAGCTGGAATGATTCTACTAGTCTCAATGATAGGGGCAATAACACTTACATTTAAAAAAAGAGAAAATGTTAAAAGGCAGAATTATTTTGATCAAATACAAAGAGAAAAAAGCAGTTCTGTCACATTGGTAGAAGTAGAGAGTGATAAAGGAGTAAAAATTGATGAATGAAATAGGTTTAGGGCACTACTTAACATTTTCAGCAATTATATTTGTTATAGGAATAATTGGAATTTTTTTAAATAGAAAAAATGTAATTATAATTTTAATGTCAATAGAGTTGATATTGTTATCTGTAAATATTAATCTTGTTTCATTTTCTATTTATTTACAAGATTTGGTTGGGCAAGTTTTTACTATGTTTATACTAACCGTGGCAGCCGCAGAAGCTGCGGTAGGTTTGGCAATAATAGTAATATATTATAAAAATAAAGGTTCAATAAATGTTCAACAAATTAGCTCTTTAAAAGGTTGAAATGGAATACGCAATTTTATTTTTACCTTTATTTGGTTCAATCATTTCTGGTTTTTTTGGAAAAAGACTAGGTGATAAATATTGTGAAATAATAACAACATCATTCGTAGCAATATCGGCATTTTTATCAATATTAATTTTTTATGATGTAATGCTACAAAATTACTCCAGCAATAAAATAATTTATAATTGGATGGCATCAGGAAATTTTAATGTTAATTGGTCCATAAATATTGATCCTTTAACTTCTGTTATGTTGGTTGTTGTAACTTTAATATCTTCACTAATACATTTTTATTCTATTGGTTATATGAGTCATGATCCTCATAAACCAAGATTTATGTCTTACTTATCTTTATTTACTTTTTCGATGCTAGCATTAGTGACAGCTGATAATTTTTTACAATTATTTTTTGGCTGGGAGGGTGTGGGTTTATGCTCCTATTTATTAATTGGCTTTTGGTACAAAAAGCCTACAGCTAACGCTGCTGCAATTAAAGCTTTTATTGTAAATAGAGTAGGTGACTTTGGATTAATAATTGGTATTTTTTTAATTTTTTACTTTTATGGAACAGTGAATTTTCATGAAGTTTTTCAAAAAACTCCATTATTTTTAGGAAATAAAATTATTTTTTTTGGACTAGAGTTTAATTTAATTACTTTAATTTGCCTTTTACTTTTTTTTGGTGCCATGGGCAAGTCAGCTCAAATTTTACTACATACTTGGCTCCCTGATGCAATGGAGGGACCTACTCCAGTGTCAGCGCTAATTCATGCGGCTACCATGGTAACAGCTGGAGTCTTTTTAGTCGTTAGATGTTCGCCAATATTTGAGTACTCTCAAGTGGCGCTTAATGTTGTTACAATAGTGGGCGTAATAACTGCTTTTTTTGCAGCTTCAGTTGCATTAGTACAAAACGACATAAAAAAGGTCATTGCATATTCTACATGTAGCCAACTTGGCTACATGTTTTTTGCAGCAGGGGTGGGAGCGTATCATGTTGCCATGTTTCATTTATTTACACATGCTTTTTTTAAAGCACTTTTATTTCTTGGGTCTGGTTGTGTAATACATTCATTTAAAGATGAACAGGATATGCGCTTAATGGGAGGAGTTTATAAGAAAATACCATATACATATGCATTAATGTTAGTAGGCACACTCGCCTTGACAGGATTCCCTTTTTTATCAGGATACTATTCTAAGGATGCAATAATCGAGTTTGCTTATATGAAAGGTGACAATTTTGGATTTATAGCAGCATTCGTAGGAATTTTCACAGCTTTACTGACAGCAATATATTCATGGAGGTTAATTTTTAAAACTTTTCACGGAAAATTTAATAATAAAAAGAGTAGTATAACTACAATTAAAGAGTCACCAATCGTTATGCTTTTACCAACAACAGTATTAGGAATTGGAGCTATTTCAGCAGGTATATTATTTAAGGAATTATTTATAGGTCAAGGTAGTAATTTTTGGAATAATTCAATTTTATTTTTAAAATCCGCTGGACATATACATCCTCCCGAATGGTTGATTTTAACAACTCCTATAATAGTAACTATAATCATCCCTGTTGTTTATTACTTATTTGTTAAAAATGAAAAAATATTAGGAAATTTTGTATTAAAAAATAAAAAAATTTATAATTTTTTATTAAACAAGTGGTACTTCGATGAGCTATATAATTTAATTTTTGTTGCGCCAGTAAAAAAAATTGGAGTTTTTCTATGGAGAAAAGGAGATATTAATACTATTGATCGTTATGGACCAGATGGACTTTCGAAGTTAGTAAAAATTATTTCTGACAAGGCTGTAAATTTTCAAAGTGGTTATTTATACCACTACGCCTTTGTAATGTTGATTGGTTTTTCTATAATTTTAACATATTTAATTTTAATATAAATGAATTTTCCAATTCTATCTGCAATTATTTTTATACCTCTTATTGGAGCTTTATTTATTTTAATTACTCAAGGAAATCAAAAAAACATTGAAAAAAATTCTAAATATGTGGCAATTTTTTCATCAATTGCAAATTTTTTACTTTCGTTATTTCTTTGGTTTTCTTTTGACAACTCTATTTCTGAATTTCAGTTTATTGAAGAAAAAAATTGGATCGACGGATTTATTAATTTCAAGCTAGGAATAGATGGAATTTCAATTTTATTTATAATACTCACAACATTTATAACGCCAATTTGTATCTTTTCAGGAATACATAGCATCAAGTTTAAGATCAAAGAATTTTTAATTCTTATTTTAACAATGGAAACTTTAATGTTAGGTGTTTTTTGTTCACTTGATTTAGTTGTATTTTATTTATTTTTTGAAGGTGGTCTTATTCCAATGTTTTTAATAATTGGTATTTGGGGAGGGCCTAAAAGAGTTTATTCTGCATTTAAATTCTTTCTTTTTACATTACTAGGATCTGTTTTAATGTTAATTGCGATCATCTCTATTTACTGGATAACAGGAACGACTGATGTAATTGAATTATTAGATGTAAGAATTCCAAAAGAATTCCAATATTTGCTTTGGCTAGCATTTTTTAGTTCTTTTGCTGTAAAATTACCAATGTGGCCAGTACATACTTGGTTGCCAGATGCACATGTAGAAGCGCCAACAGCAGGTTCGGTAATCTTAGCAGCAATACTTTTAAAGATGGCTGGATATGGATTTATGCGATTTTCTTTAGGATTGTTTCCAGTTGCTTCAGATTATTTTACCCCAATGATTTTCGGTTTAAGTATTGTTGCAATAATTTACACTTCTTTGGTTGCGCTAATGCAAGATGATATGAAAAAATTAATTGCATATTCCTCAGTTGCTCATATGGGATTTGTAACTTTGGGAATTTTTTCAATAACTAAACAAGGATTAGAGGGAAGTATAATTCAAATGATAAGCCATGGCTTAATTTCAGCAGCTCTTTTTTTATGTGTGGGTGTTTTATACGATAGACTTAACTCAAGAATGATTTCATCCTACAGCGGTCTAGTAAATGTGATGCCCAGATATGCATTAGTTTTGATGATTTTTACTCTTGGAGCATTAGGACTACCAGGAACTAGCGGTTTTATTGGTGAATTTTTAATTTTAGTTGGGGTATTTCAGAAAAATATACTCGTTGCAGTTTTAGCTAGTTTTGGAGTTATTTTAGCTGCCGCATATATGTTGTGGTTGTATATGAGGATAGTTTTTGGCCGCATTGGCAGTTCAGAAATAAAAGGGATGACAGATTTAAATAAAACAGAACTTTATATATTTATTTCTTTAGTTTTCTTTGTTTTATTTTTTGGTTTTTACCCGGAACCTTTATTAGATACAGTTAATATTTCTATTAACAATTTAATCCAAAATTACGAAAATAATCTCAACTATTATTTAGTTGAAATAGGAAATTAAATGCAGACAGTAATTTATATACTACCTGAATTGTTTTTGTCTTTATCTATAATGACGCTTTTAATGGTAGGAATTTTTGTTAAAAAAAGTTTTAGATTGGTAAACTTATTAACAATTTTTACTTTAATTTTTGCTTCAGCTTTAGTTCTTAATCAGCCAGATGAAATTATTAAAATTTTCAATGGCAGTTATATAATTGATAAATTTTCAATATTTATGAAAATTCTTACATTATTATTTAGCTTATTTGTTTTACTTTTATCAAAAGATTATTTGAAAACTAACAATATAGATAAAATAGAATATCCAGTGCTGATTTTAGCTTCAACTCTTGGCATGATATTAATGATTAGTTCGTATGACCTTATAGTGTTTTATTTGGGATTGGAGTTACAATCCTTATGTTTATACATTTTAGCTTCATTTCAAAGAGAAAACGAAAGATCTACAGAAGCAGGATTAAAATATTTTGTTTTAAGTGCTCTTGCATCTGGACTTTTGCTTTATGGATGTTCTCTTATATATGGTTTTACTGGTTCGACTAATTTTGAAGTTATTTCAAATAATTTAAAAGATGCCAACACAGGGGCTGTTTTTGGAATTGTTTTCGTTATTGTAGGCTTAGCATTCAAAGTCTCTGCAGTTCCTTTTCATATGTGGACGCCAGATGTCTATGAGGGATCACCTACATCTGTAACAAGTTTTTTTGCACTTATCCCAAAAATTGCAGCTTTAGCAGTTTTTATTAGATTTATGTATGTCCCATTTGTAAATGTAATAGATCAATGGCAAATAATAGTTGTTTTTCTATCAATTGCCTCAATGATATTGGGAGCATTTGCTGCCATAGGTCAAAATAATATTAAAAGGTTAATGGCATATAGTTCTATTGGACATATGGGTTACGCACTGGCTGGAATAGCTACAGGGAGTAATGAAGGAATACAAAGTACATTAATTTATTTGACTATTTATTTGGTAATGAATTTAGGAGCTTTTGGATGCATCTTTATGATGAAAAGGGAAAATAACTTTTATGAAAACATTTCTGATCTATCAGGTTTATCAAAAAACCACCCTCTATTAGCATTAGGTTTTTTAATAATATTATTTTCACTAGCTGGCATTCCACCTTTAGCCGGTTTTTTTGCAAAATTTTATATTTTTATGTCTGTTATAGAATCCGAAATGTATACATTAGCAATAATTGGCCTTCTTACGACAGTAGTTTCCGCCTTTTATTATTTAAGAATAATAAAAATTATTTACTTTGATAAACCTAAAAAAGCATTTGAAGAAAATTTGGATTGGGGGCTTAAAATCTCTTTAATAATATCTAGCATTTTAATTTTAATTTATTTTATTTACCCTTCAGTACTCATAAATACAGTTTCTTCAATTTTTATTTATTAATGAAATTTAGAATATTTAAGTTCAGTAAAGTTACAAGTACTAACGATGTAGCCATAAAATTAATAAAAAAAGAAAAAAAATTGTTTGGATTTGTTTATGCGGATATGCAATCAAAAGGTAGAGGAACTAAGGGAAGACGATGGATTTCGCAAAAAGGAAATTTTTTTGGTTCTATTTTTTTCCCTTTAGGAAAAAAATATCCTCCTTTTCATGAGTTTACAGTAATATCTCCAGTAATAATTTCTAAAACGATTAAAAATTTTTGTAAAAAAAAGAATATAAATATAAAATTTCCAAATGACATTTTTGTTAATAAAAAAAAAATTTGTGGCATTTTGCAAGAAGTGGTGACTTTTAATGATAAGCAATTTTTAATTACAGGAATTGGATTGAATCTAATATCTAACCCTTTAATTAAAAATAATTATGAAACCACAAATATTTTATTAGAAACTAAAAAAATAGTCAAAGTTAAGGAAATAATTGATCTAATAGTCCTTTCATATGAAAATTTTTTTATTGATTTAAATTCTTACAAATATACAAATTTTAAACAAAAAGCTGACGCAATGGCTATATATTAAATATTAAAAAATATGAATTTACTAATTGGAGATATTGGAAACACAACAACAAAAATTTGTTTGATTAATTCAAGCAATTTAAAAATAAAAAAAATAATTTATTTTGATAGTAGAAAGATTTTATCAAAATCTTATTTAACTAAAAGAATAAAAAAATTTCTTAAAAAAAATGAAGTTTTTAAAATTTCATTATTTTCAAGTGTAGTTCCAAAGTACTTTTTGATATTAAAGAAGTTAATTCAAAGAAATTATAAAATTTATTTAAAAGAAATTAAAGATAAAGATCTAAATAAAATAATTAAAATCAATGTCAAAAACAAAAAGCAAGTTGGCTCTGACAGAATAGCGAATGCAGTTGGAGTTTATAAAAAATATAAATATAACTGTATAGTTCTAGATTTTGGTACAGCTACTACATTTGATGTGGTTACAAAATCTGGTTTATATAATGGAGGCATAATAGCGCCTGGTGTAAATCTATCAATTAACAGTTTAATTGGATCAGCTGATCAAATACCCATTTTCTCAATTAGGAAACAAAAAAAAATTATTGGTAAAAATACACTAGAAGCTCTGAGATCAGGGTTTTATTGGGGGTATACAGGTTTAATTAACAATATTATTTTGAAAATAGAGAGAGAAACTAACAAAAAATATAAAATAGTTTTTACTGGCGGTTATGCTAATCTATTTAAAACTTCTATAATTAGACCTTTTGTTATAGATAAGAACATAACAATTAGGGGTATAACCGAAATTTTTAAAAAGAATATAAAAACTAAATCAAATGAATAAAAAAAAAGAAGAATTCATTTTTTGTCCACTAGGCGGTTCAGGTGAAATAGGTATGAACATGAACTTATTTGCCTATGGAAATTTAGAAAATAGAAAATGGATAATTGTAGATATAGGTGTAACTTTTGCTGATGACACAATACCAGGAATTGATCTAATTTATCCTGATCCTGGTTTTATAGTTGAAAAAAAAGATGATCTAGTTGGTTTAGTTTTAACACATGCACACGAAGATCACATTGGTGCCATAGCACATATTTGGCCTAAATTACTTTGTGACATATACGCCACCCCATTTACTAGCGTTTTAATAAAAGAGAAATTTAAAGAAAAAAAAATTGATATAGGAAATAAATTAAAAATAGTTGAGCTTAATGGCAATGTTGAAATGGGACCATTCAAAATTGAGTTTGTTACGCTAACACATTCAATTCTTGAACCTAACGGTCTAAGTATACAAACACCTTCAGGTGTTGTTTTACACACTGGAGATTGGAAGTGTGACCCCAATCCTTTAATCGGTGAAACAATAAATGAAAAAAAATTAAAGCAAATTGGCGACAGAGGAGTCTTAGCAATGATTTGCGATTCTACAAATGTGTTTAGTCCAGGTAGAGCTGGATCTGAATCAGATGTTAGAAAAAGTTTGCTAAAAATAATGGAGACAAAAGAAAATAGAATTATCGTAACTTCTTTTGCATCAAATGTGGCAAGAATGGAAAGTATATTTTATTGTGCAGAAAAAACTGGAAGGCAAATATCACTAGTAGGAAGATCTATGAATAGAATTTACAAGGCTGCTAGACAGTGTGGTTATTTAACGAATTTGATTGAACCATTAGATCCAAGACAAAGTAAGAAAATATCCAGAAAAAAAATTGTTTATTTGTGCACAGGGAGTCAAGGAGAACCTAATGGAGCTATGATGCGTATATCTAATTATATTCATCCTGATGTTATGATTGAGTCAGGAGACACAGTAATTTTTTCCTCTAAAATTATACCAGGAAATGAAAAAAAACTTTATAAATTGCATAATCAGTTAGTTAAAAACGGTATTGAAGTTGTTTCAGAAGAGAATGAATTTGTTCATGTGTCAGGACACCCGAACAGAGATGATTTAAAAGATATGTACAACTGGGTAAAACCAAAGTCAGTAATTCCAGTTCATGGTGAACACAGGCATATGATTGAACATATAAATTTTGCAAAAGAAATGCAGGTTCCATATCCAGTACAAGTAGAAAACGGAGATATAGTCCAGCTATTTCCTGGAGAAAAACCAAAAGTTATTGATAAAGCTCCTGTAGGGAGGATACTAGTTGATGGCAATATAAGTGTAGGAGAGGAGTCGCAATCTGTTAAAGATAGAAAAAATTTATCTTATAATGGTTTTTTAGAAATAACGATAATAATTAATAACTCTGGTTCAATGGTAAAAAAACCTATTATTTCTTTTAAGGGTATACCTAGTAATGATGAAAATGATGATTTTATTTTTGATCTAGAAGATCGAATCCGCAGTGTTTGTAAAACATTTTCACTTAAAAACTCAAATCAGGAAATTAATTTAATTGAAGCCCTTAAAACTAATTGCAGAAAAACAGTTAAAGAAAAGACTGGAAAGAGACCTTATACAAACATAAATTTAGTTAGAATTTAAAAATGTTATTATCAAAATTATTCATTCCTTTATTAAAAGAAAACCCATCTGAAGCAAAAATCAAATCTCATCAGTTAATGTTAAGAGCTGGTATGATTAAACAGTCTTCAGCAGGGATTTACTCCTGGCTACCCCTTGGATTTAAAATTATGAAAAAAATAGAGACAATTGTTAGAGAAGAGCAAAATAAAATTGGAGCACAAGAGTTATTAATGCCAACCATTCAATCTGCAGAGATATGGAAAGAAAGCGGCAGATATGATGACTATGGTGAAGAAATGCTAAGAATAAAGGACCGACAAGGAAAAGAGTTACTTTATGGTCCAACTAATGAGGAGTTAATAACAGAAATCTTTAGAGCTAGTGTGAAATCATATAAATCGTTACCTCAAATTTTATATCATATTCAATGGAAATTTCGTGATGAGTTAAGACCAAGATTTGGAGTAATGAGATGTAAAGAATTTTTTATGAAGGATGCTTATTCTTTTGATTTGAATGATGAAGAGGCAAAAAAATCATACAACAAAATGTTTTTCGCTTATTTGCAAACTTTTAAAAGGTTGGAACTAACCGCCATTCCAATGGCTGCAGATACTGGGCCAATAGGAGGAGACCTCTCTCATGAATTTATTATTTTAGCAGAAACTGGAGAAAGCAAAATTTATTCAGACAAAAGAATTTTTGATATAGATATTAACAAATATACTAAAGAAGACGGATCAATAAATGATTTAAGAAAAAAATATGATTCCTTTTACGCAGTAACAGATGATAAGTTTAATGATAAGGAATTTAAAGATAAAGTAAAAAAAGATAATCAATTAGTTACTAAAGGAATAGAAGTAGGTCACATTTTTTATTTTGGTGACAAATATTCTAAACCATTAAAATGTTCAGTAGACTTACAAGATGGGAAAAAAGTTGATGTTAAAATGGGATCATACGGTATAGGAGTATCAAGATTAGTTGCTGCAATCATTGAAGCGAAGTTCAGCAATAATGTAATGAAATGGCCTAATTCAGTTTCGCCTTTTGATGTAGCTATAATTCCGAGTTTACAAAAAAACGATAAGACTAATTACCTAAAAGCAGAAAAAATATACAAATCTTTAATTGATAGTAAAATTGATGTTTTGTTTGATGATACAGATGAACATTTATCTGCCAAATTTAAAAAATTTGATTTAATCGGTATTCCTTATCAAATTATTTTAGGTAATAAATCTACAGAAAATAAATACGAATTTAAAGAGGTTAACGGTAAAACTGAAACTTTAAGTTTAGAAGAAATTAAAAACAAATTGAAAAGTATTAGACATTTAAATTGATTTCGAAAATTGAAAGTATTATAGCCTTAAGATATTTAAAACCTAAAAGAAAAGAAGGTTTTTTAAAAGTTATTTCTATTTTTTCTTTTACTGGTATAGCACTGGGTGTATCTATTTTAATTATTGTTATGTCAGTAATGAATGGGTTTAGGACAGAATTAATAAATAAAATTCTAGGTTTTAATCCTCATATAATTGTAAAGCCCTATAATAAAAGTATAGATACAAAAGATATTGTAAAGCTTGATAAATTCAAAGAGAATATCTCCAGTACTGCTTTTACTTTTAGCGGTCAGGGCATACTGATGAATAAAGATAACACAACTGGTGTTTTAATACGCTCATATTTAAAAAATGATATAAACAAAATAGATTTAATAAAAAATGGTATTATAGACGGGTCGCTAGATTTATTTAAAAAAGATTCTGTATCAATAGGAAAAGAACTCGCAATATCACTAAATTTAGTAGTTGGAGATGAGATTACATTAATGTCTACGTCTAACTTAGAGACACCATTTGGAAATTTACCACTTCAAGAAAAGTTTAAAATTTCATCTGTTTTTACTACAGGGCTAGCTGAATTTGACCAAAATGTAATTTTCATGCCTTTTGAAAATGCAAACTCATTATTTGAGTTAATTGATGAGGATATAAATTTAGAAATATTTTTATATAAACCTGATAAGGTTGAAATAATTAAAAAAGAAATTCAGGAAATATTTTCTGATCATTATGTATATTCCTGGGCTGATTTGAACAAATCATTTTTTGGAGCACTAAAAGTTGAAAGAAATGTTATGTTTATAATTTTAACATTAATTATAATAGTAGCAGCCTTTAACATAATTTCAGGATTAACAATTCTAGTAAAAAATAAAACAAAAGAAATTGCTATATTGCGAACCTTAGGAGTGAGTAAAAAATCTATCACAAAAATTTTTTTCCTGACTGGTTTTTTAATTGGTTTATTAGCTACGATAACAGGTGTTATTATTGGAATATTATTTTCGTACTATATTGAAGAAATAAGAATTTTTATAACTAAAATTTTCAATGTTAGATTATTTCCTGAAGAAATATATTTCTTAAGTCAAATGCCTTCAGAAATAAATCTGAGCAATATAGTTATTATATGTTTTTTTTCATTGCTAATAACTTTTTTAGCTACGATTATTCCGTCGTTGTCAGCAGCAAAATTAGATCCAATTAAGGCTTTAAAATATGAGTAATGAAATAATTAAATTATCAAAAATATCAAAAAAATATTTAACATCTAGCAATAACATTCAGGTTTTAAAAAATGTAAATTTAAAAATAAATAAAGGAGATTTAGTTTCACTTACTGGACCATCTGGTTCTGGAAAATCTACTTTGCTTCATATTATAGCTTTATTAGATAAACCAACTTCTGGAGAGGTTTTTTTTAAGAATCAAAGTTTTTCAAAGTCAAATGATAGAGAAAAAGATAGTGTTAGACAAAAAGGAATCTCAATTATATATCAACAAAATAATTTGCTTAGTGATTTTACAGCTTTAGAAAATGTTTCAATTCCATTAGTCAATAATGGTTACTCCTTATCAGAGTCTAGTAAAAGAGCCTCAAAATTTCTTTCGTTAGTAGGTTTGTCCAAAAGAGAAAACCATTTTCCCAGCGAACTATCTGGCGGTGAACAACAAAGAGTTGCAGTGGCAAGAGCTTTAATTACGGAACCCGAATTAATTTTAGCTGACGAGCCGACAGGCAGTTTGGATAGAAAAACTGCAAGTGAGATATTTGCATTATTTTTAAAATTAAAATCAAAAAAAAGAGCAATTATATATGCAACTCATAATAGAGAATTATCAAACAAAGCAGACTACAAGTTAAATATATTAGATGGTAATATAATAAAAAAAAATGAGAGAAGTAATTGAAAGACAATTTACACATCTAAAAATTCATTCACAATATTCCATTTGCGAAGGAGCCTTAAGAATTTCAGATCTAGCAAAATTTTGTAAAAATAATCAAATTAGAGCAGCAGGCTTATGCGACAGTAACAATCTTTGTGGCGCTTTAGAATTTTCTGAATCAATAGCAAAATCTAAAACACAACCGATTATTGGAAGTCAAATAAATATAAAATATAAAGGACAAACTGGAAAAATTCCTTTATTTGCTAAAAATATTGATGGATATAAAAATTTAATAAAATTGTCCTCAAAGTCATTTTTAGAAATAGATGACAATGAAGATCCTCATTGCAAAATTGAAGATTTATTATCTAATTCCAAAGGTTTAATCTTGTTGTCAGGTTCTTTTGATGGCTTAATTGGCAAGTTTTTTTTTAAAAATCTTACCGACGAGATTGCCATGCTCTTCAAAATTTTTAAAGAAAACTTCGCTGATAATTTTTATGTTGAAATTCAAAGACATAATGACAATAACGAAAAAGTATTTGAAAAATTCTTGATCGGCATTTCTGAAAAATTATCTCTTCCCATGATAGCAACTCATGAGGTGTATTATTTAGATAAAGATATGCACGAAGCACACGATGCTTATCTTTGTGTTGGTGAAAAAACGTATGTAAATGTTAAGGACAGAAGAAAATATTCAAATGAACATTACCTTAAAACATCCAATGAAATGTTGGAGCTTTTTTCTGATCTACCTGAAGCTTTAGAAAATAATATAAATTTCCCTTTTAGAATTTCGTATAGACCAAAAAATTCATTACCTATTTTACCTAATATACAAACCAGTAAAGTAAAAAATGTAGATGAATTATTGCTAAAAGAATCTTTGGAGGGATTAAAAAACAAATTAAATGATTACGTATTTCCTGAAAATTTAGAAAAAAATAAAGAAGAAATAGAAGAAAAATATAACAAAAGGCTTAATCACGAAATTAATATTATTTCTAAAATGAAATATGCAAGTTATTTTTTAATAGTTTCTGACTATATAAAGTGGGCAAAAAAAAATAATATACCGGTTGGGCCAGGAAGGGGATCTGGAGCTGGTTCATTGGTAGCTTGGGTACTTTCTATAACTGACATAGATCCAATAAAATTTGATTTAATATTTGAAAGATTTCTCAACCCTGACAGAATTTCTATGCCAGATTTTGATATAGATTTTTGTGAAGAAAAAAGAGACATGGTTTTTGAATATTTAAAACAAAAATACGGTAAAGGGGTCGCCCATATAATTACATTTGGAAAGCTAAAAGCAAGAATGGCATTTAGGGACATTGGAAGAGTTTTAGGTTTACCCTATGGATACGTAGATACTTTATGCAAGATGATACCATTTGATCCTTCAAGACCTCTATCTTTAGAAAAAGCTATTGCTCAAGAACCTAGGATAAGAAAAGAAGAGGATAAAGATATTAGAGTAAAAAAATTAGTCGAAATTTCAAAAAAATTAGAAGGATTAAACAGAAATATGGCTACACATGCTGCCGGCGTAGTTATTCCAGAAGAAAATTTAGCTGAATTTGTTCCGCTATATAAAGATTCTTCATCTAACTCTCTGCTACCATCTACACAGTTTGATATGTATGCATCTGAAAATGCTGGTCTTGTAAAATTTGATTTATTGGGATTAAAAACCCTAACGGTGATAAATAAAACAATATCTCTTCTTAACAAAAAAAATATTAAATTAGATATAAGCAAGATTAAACTTAATGATGAAAAAATTTTTGAACTTTTAAGTTCAGGACATACGGTAGGGCTATTCCAGTTAGAAAGCGCTGGAATGAGAGATGCTTTAGTTAATATGAAGCCAAATAAGTTTGAAGATATAATTGCGCTTGTGGCTTTATATAGGCCAGGTCCTATGAGCAATATACCAATATATAATCAGTGCAAGCATGGTGAAAAGGAACCAGATTACATACATCCAAAAATTAAAAAAATTTTAGAACCAACCTATGGTGTTATTATTTATCAAGAACAAGTAATGCAAATAGCACAAACTCTATCTGGTTTTTCTGCAGGAGAAGCAGACATCTTAAGAAGAGCAATGGGGAAAAAGAAAAGAGCAGAATTAGAAAAACAAAAAGAAAGATTTATAAATGGTGCTACTAAAAATGGAATAGCAAAAGATATTGCAAATTTTATTTTTAAGAAGATAGAGCCATTTGCTGAATATGGATTTAACAAAAGTCATGCTACCGCGTACGCTATGATAGCCTACCAAACAGCATATCTTAAAACTTATTATCCTAATGAATTTATAGCAGCATCTATGTCAAATGAATTATCTAATACAGATAAATTAAGTGAATTTTTTGAAGAATTAAAAAGATTGAATATTAAAATACAGAGACCATGCATAAATAAATGTTTTGCAGAATTTGTTCCTTATGAAAATTCATTATTTTATGCATTAGGAGCTATTAAAAACGTTGGGTTTGAGGCCATATCGCAAGTAATTTTAGAAAGAAAAAAAGGGGGAAATTTTAAATCAATTAGTGATTTTATTAATCGGGTAAATCCAAAAAATATAAATAAATTACAATTAGAAGGTTTAGTAAAAGCAGGAGCCTTCGATTCGATTTTTGACAATAGAAAAGTTCTTTTTGAAAACATTCCTAACATGATTCAAAATTCTAAAAATATATTTGAAAGCAAGAGCCAAAATCAATCAAGTTTATTTTCAGAAGATAGCCAAAAAATCTCTTATTTAATAAAGGATAAAAATTTACCCAATTGGACCAATGATCAAATTTTGTCTAAGGAATTTGAGTCCTTAGGTTTTTATATATCTAGTCATCCTTTACAAGATTATAAGTATTTATTGGAACAGTATAAAGTTAAATCTTTTAAAGAATTTGAGTCAAGTAATAATAGTGAATGTCTATTAGCTGGAACTATTATGTCGGTAAAAGAAAAAAAAACTTCAGCAGGAAATCCTTTTGCAATAATTAAGTTTAGTGATTTAAGCAAGGTATTTGAACTTTTTATATTTTCAGAAATGTTAGAAAATAATAGAAATAATTTAACTGAAGGAAAGTCATTTTTGTTAACAGTAATTAAAGATCTAAAGAATCAAGATAATAGATTTAAACGTATAAATGTAAGAAATATTGTTAGTTTAAACGAAATTACCAAAAAAGCCTACAAGGATGTTTATATTGAACTAGACAATGCTGACAATTTGAAAAAACTTTACCAAGTCATTAAAGAAAAAGGGAATTCAAAAATAAAGATTTTTATTAATCAAAATAATAAAAATTACCTATTTGAATTAAAGGATAAGAGAAAATTTGATTACGAAACTCTAAAATACTTAAATAAAGAGCAATTTATAAAGAAAATTTCAGTTTAATTTCTATTGCAGTTTACAAATTTAAATTGTAGAACTTCATTTTTAAAATACGCACACAATTTTTGGTTGTGAAACCTCCGGTCCTTTATTGGAAAAAAGTTGTGGTGGAATAACCGGGAAATTATGAAATTACCAACTGTTACTATAAAACAACTATTAGAGGCTGGAGTTCATTTAGGACATAAAACTTTTAGATGGAATCCAAAAATGAGTAAATTTATCTTTGGTTCAAAAGACTCAATACATATTATTGATTTAGTACAAACTTTAGAAATGACCAACGCTGCCTTGTTAGCAATTCACAAATGTATTGCTGAAGGTGGTAAAATACTATTTGTGTCCACAAAAAAACAAGCTACAGAAATTATTTCCACAATCGCTAAAGATACGTCCCAATTTTACGTTAACCATAGATGGCTAGGAGGAATGTTAACAAATTGGAAGACTATATCTAACTCTATAAAGCATTATAAAAAACTTTCAGAGGATTTAACGAAAGAAAATAAAGGTTTTACAAAAAAGGAAATATTAAAAATGGGAACAGAGAGAGATAAACTTGAAAGATCATTAGGAGGAATAGCTGACATGAAGAAAGTTCCTGATATGATATTTATAATCGATACAAACATCGAGGCTCTAGCTGTAAAAGAATCATTAAAACTTAATATTCCAATAGTTGCAGTTATTGACACAAACTCTGATCCAACAGGAATAAATTATCCAATTCCAGGCAATGATGATGCGAGAAGAGCAATAAATTTGTATTGTGAATTAGTAAAACAAACAATTTTAGATGCTCAACAATATATTGCTAAAGATAAAAAAATTGTTGATAAAGAAGAAAAGACTAATCAAGCAGAATCCCAAGATAATAAAATTAAAGAAATTAAAGCAGAGAAGTCAGAAAAATCACAACCTAAAGAAAAAAATAAAACAAAAGAAAAAAAATCAAAGTCTATTTTTGCAAAAGTTAAAGAAATAGCTTCTAAAAAAGCAAAATAAAAAATTGTAGTTTTATGCCATCAGATAATTTATTGGAAAAGGTAAAAGAATTAAGAGAAATTACCGGTGTTGGATTCAAAGACTGTAAAAACGCAATAGATGAAAATAAAGGTGATATTGAAAAGTCAATTGAATATTTAAGAAAAAAAGGTATCGCGAAGGCCAATAAAAGAATGGGAAGAGTCGCAGCTGATGGGCTCATTTGCGTTTATGAAAAAGATAAAAATATTTCAATTATAGAATTAAATTGTGAAACTGATTTCGTAGCTAAAAATGATGATTTTATTAATTTTGCTGAGGAAGTTTGTTTTATAGCTTTTAATCAAAAAGGTAATATGGATAAAATATTATCATCTGAAATGAAAAATAAAAAAAAAGTTGAAACTACATTAATTGATCTAATATCAAAAATAGGTGAAAAAATAACTTTAAGAAGAAGTGAATTTATTGACTCTAGCAATACCATTAATTTTTACTATCTTCACTCTTCAATAAAAAAAAATATTGGAAAACTAGGTGTAGTTTTAAGTTTAGAAACTAATAAAAAAGAAAATGAAATTTTAGATTTTGGAAAAAATTTATCTATGCATATAGCTGCTTCATCGCCTTTATCTATTGATAAAGAAGATTTAGATCAAAAAATACTACAAAAAGAAAAAGACATTATTACTGAAGAGTTGAAAAATTCTGGCAAGGATCCTAAAATAGTTGAAAAAATAGCAATGGGAAAATTAAATAAATATATAGAAGAAAGCACTTTATTAAATCAGGAATGGATTATGGAACCGAAAAAAAAGGTCAAAGAAATTCTTAGTCAGACAGCTGGAAAAGATAAAATAAAAATTAAAAAATTTGTTAGATTTAAGGTAGGAGAAGGTTTGTAACAAATATGCCTTTGGATGAAATATTAAAAAATTGTAACAGCAAAATGAAAAAAGCTTACGAAGTTTTTAATAATGAATTATCTTCTTTAAGAACAGGTAGAGCAAACGTAGCTATGCTAGATATTGTTAAAGTAGATGTTTATGGACAAAGCATGCCAATAAATCAGCTCGCTAATATTACAGCACCAGAAGCTCGAATGCTTACAGTTCAAGTTTGGGATCAAAATAATGTAACATTAATAGATTCTGCAATTAAAAAATCAAATCTTGGAATTAACCCTCAAATAGATGGGCAGTTATTAAGAATTCCAATACCAAGTTTAACAGAAGAGAGAAGATTGGAACTAAAAAAAATGATGAGTGGACTAGCTGAAAAAGCTAAAATTTCAATTAGAAACATCAGACGTGAAGCTAACGATAACTTAAAAAAAGATCATAAAGAAAAAAAAATTGGCGAGGATGAATTAAAAAACTATGAAAAAAAAATTCAAGAAGTCACGGATAAACAAATTGAAGAATTAGAAAAAAGGTTAGCAAGTAAAGAAAAAGAAATAATGACTGTATGAATAAATTAAATCATGTCGCTATAATTATGGATGGTAATGGGCGATGGGGTTTAAAAAAAAAAGGATCAAGAAATTATGGTCATTTAAAAGGGTTAGACGCTGTAGAAGATATAATTAAAGCCGCAATAAAAAATCAAGTATCATTTTTGACATTATACACTTTTTCAACAGAAAATTGGCAAAGACCAAAAAAAGAAGTTAATTTTCTATTTGATCTAATAAGAAAATCATTAAAAAAAAATTTAAAAAAAATAATTAAACAAGGCATTAAGGTAAAGGTGATAGGTAGAAATGTTGGTTTACCAAAAGATATAAAAAATATAGTTAGTTTTATTGAAAAAAAGACATTTAAGAACAAAAGAATTACTTTAAATTTAGCACTCAATTATGGTTCTAAAGAAGAAATAATTAATGCTTTTAGGGAATTAACTAAAAACAAAAGAAAATTAATTAATATTTCAAATTTTGAAAGGGAACTTTATACCTATAAAATTCCTGACCCTGACATATTAATTAGAACAGGTGGAACAAAGAGATTAAGCAATTTTTTGCTATGGCAAATAGCATACGCAGAAATATTTTTTGTTGATAAGCTTTGGCCGGATTTTAATGAAAGTGATTTTAATAAAATCGTAAATAAATTTTATAGAATTAAAAGAAATTTTGGAAAAATATGAGTAATTTACAAAAAAGAATTCTAACATCAATTATTGTTTTGCCGTTATCAATTTTTTTTATTTTAAAAGGTGGTTATTTTATTATATTTTTTTTAGCTGCAATTTTTTTTGCAGGAATATTTGAATTATTTTCTGTATTTAAAAAGAAAAAATCAATATTATTTTTATCTTCAATATTAATTTTTTCTCTAATTTTTATTTATTTTCTTAGAGAACATTCAGAATTACTTCTTTATTTTGCTATAGCGGTATCAGTAAGTACTGATATAGGAGGTTATGTTTTTGGAAAAATTTTTAAATGGAAAAAATTAACCAAAATAAGCCCAAGAAAAACAATTTCAGGAGTTTTTGGTTCTTATTTTTTATCTATTGTCTGTTTATTTATATTTTATCAATTTAACCAACTCTTTTTAGACTATAGTTTTAAATTATTTTTAATAACTATAATTTTTTCTACTGCAGCCCAGGCTGGAGATTTAACTATTTCTTATTTTAAAAGGTTAGAAAAAATAAAAGATACAGGTAAAATTTTACCAGGCCATGGAGGAATTTTTGATCGTATTGATGGTTTGATGTTTGTAGTTATACTAGCAACTTTTCTAAATTATTTAAATTTAATATGAAAAAAAAAAATTGCAATACTAGGTTCAACAGGATCTATAGGTAAATCAACTTTAGAAGTTATAAGAAAAAATAAAAAAAATTTTAATATTGTTTTGTTATGCGCAAATAATAATTATAAAGAACTTATAAGACAAGCTAAAGAATTTAAAGCTCAAAATGTAATAATTAAAAATAAGAAACTTTATGAAAAAGTTAAAAAAAGTTTAAAACGCAGTTCTACAAAGGTATATACAGGTGAAATTTCATTAAATAAAATTATTTCATCGAAGTTAGATTATACCATGTCAGCTATTGTAGGAGTAGCAGGTCTACAATTAACTTTGGATGCTATTAAAAAGAGTAAAACAGTTGCGATCGCAAACAAAGAATCAATTATTTGTGCTTGGGAAATTTTATCTGAATCAATAAAAAAACATAAAACAAAAGTATTACCTGTAGACTCGGAACATTTTTCCATAATGGAATTAACAAAAAATATTTCTAATAATGAAGTTGCAGAAATTATTATTACTGCATCCGGCGGTCCTTTCTTAAACCTGCCGCTAAATAAATTACGTAACGTAAAACCAAAACAAGCAATTAATCATCCAAATTGGAGCATGGGAAAAAAAATATCAATTGATTCAGCTAATTTAATGAATAAAGTTTTTGAAGTTATTGAAGCTACAAAGTTTTTTAATTTTAGTGAAAAAAAATATAAAATACTAATTCATCCACAATCTTATGTTCATTCAATTATTCGTTTCAAAAATGGCTTAATAAAAATGATCTTATACAATACAGATATGAAAATCCCCATATCAAACACATTATATGAGAAGAACAATTTTGTTCCTAATATTAAAAATATAGATATAAAAAAATTAAATAAATTAAGCTTCGAAAATGTAGAATTAAAAAGATTTCCATCTATCAAACTAATTAAAAAAGTTTCAAAGTTTGGTTTTTTAGCACCTACGATTCTAAATGCATCAAACGAAGTTCTTGTCGACCTATTTTTGTCTAATAAAATAGGTTTTTTGGATATTGTAAAAACGATTAATAAAATTTTTAATGATAAAGATTTAAAAAAATATGCTAGAAAGAGAGCAAGGTCTATAAAAGATATAAAAATGGTAGATAATTGGGCTAGATTGAAAACTTTAGCTATGTGTGTAAAATAAATTTGATTATGAGTTTTAAAAAATTTTTTATAATTTTATTCTTGTTTCTTTCAACTTTTGGAAATGTTGCAAAATCTGAAATAGTAGATGAAATTGAGGTTAAAGGTAATGATAGGATATCGTTAGAAACTATAGCTATATTCGGTGATGTAATTTTAGGTAAAAATTATGAATTATCTGATATTAATTTAATAGTTAAAAAACTTTATCAAACTACTTTTTTTTCAAATATTACAGCTGAAGTTGTTAACGGCAAATTAATTATTACAGTGAAGGAAAACCCGATTATTAACGAAGTCGTATTTAATGGTGAGAAAGCAGAAAAATATAAAGAAAAATTACTTGAATATTTAATTTTAAAAGAAAACAACTCGTATATTAGCAATCACATTAAAACAGATATTAATTTAATTAAAGAGTTTTATAGGCAATTAGGTTTTTACTTTGTAAAAATAGATGCAGAGGTAGAAAAATTAAAGAAAAATAGAGTTAATATAATTTATACTTTAGATAAAGGGGAAAAAGCTAAAATAGCTAAAATTTTCTTTATTGGAGATAAAAAAATGAGAGATAAAAAGTTAAGAGATATTATTACCTCTCAGGAAGCAAAATTTTGGAAATTTATTTCACGTAACGTTTATTTAAGTAAAAGTAGAATTGAATTAGATAAAAGATTATTAAAAAACTATTATAAAAATAAAGGTTATTATGAAGTTAAAATATCATCCAGCAATGTAGAATATTCTGAAAATGAAGGTTTTATCCTAACTTATAGTATTGAAGCTGGGAAAAGATATAAGTTCAAAAAAATATTTGCTAATGTAGCAAAAGAATTAGATCAATCTGCTTTTGTATCATTAGAGAAAGAATTTAATAAAGTTGTTGGAGATTATTATTCTCAAAGAAAATTAACTTCAATATTAGAAAAAATAGATAAACTTAGTGAACAAAAAGAATTGCAGTTTATTAATCATAATGTAGTAGAAACACTAGATGGAGATGCTGTAGATATTAAAATAAATATATATGAAGGAAAAAAATTTACTATTGAAAGAATAAATATAGTTGGAAATAGTGTAACGAACGATTCAGTTATAAGAGGGGAAATGGTAGTTGATGAAGGAGACCCATATAGTGCTCTATTAGTCAATAAATCTATTAACAAACTTAAAGCAAGAAATATTTTTAGTAGCGTTAATGAAAAAATTACTGGAGGATCATCACCGGATTTTAAAATTTTAGAAATTTCAGTAGAAGAAAAAGCTACAGGAGAAATTTCAGCAGGAGCAGGTGTTGGAACCGACGGAACTTCTTTTATGGCTTCAGTCACTGAAAACAATTGGCTTGGAAGAGGAGTGAGATTAAAAGCTGCTGGTAATCTATCACAGGAAAAAATAAGTGGAAATATTGCTGTCCAAAACCCTAACTATAATAATTCTGGAAATTTAGTATTTGGCTCCTTTGATTTGTCCGCTACAGATATGCAGGACACCTCTGGGTATCAAAGTAATAATACAGGCTTTGGCTTAGGAACTGAATTTGAACAATATGAAGACATATTCCTAGCCCCCTCATTTTCATTATCTCATGAATCTATTGAGGTAGAAGATTCAGCTACGGCTGCTTTGAAAAAAATGGATGGTACTTTTAATAACTTTGATTTTAAATACGCTATAACAAACGATAAAAGAAACCAAGTTTTTCAACCTACTGATGGCTATAGATTAAGATTTTCTCAAACATTACCCATAATCCAAGACTCGTCTTCAATTATTAATGGCTTAGACCTTAGTGGTTATCATTTATTCTCTGAAGATTTAATTGGTACTGCAAGGTTTTATGGAAGAACAATTAACGGAATAGATGAGGATGTTCGCTTGACTAAAAGATTGTATGTGCCTCCTAGAAGACTTCGTGGGTTTAATACATTTCAGGTTGGACCTAAAGATGGTGCGGATTACGTTGGAGGTAATTACGTTACTGCCCTTGGGTTTGAAGCACAATTTCCCAATCTTTTACCGGAGTCTACAAGAACGGATATAAGCTTATTTTTAGACACAGCAAATGTATGGTCTGTTGACTATTCTAGTGCTGTTGAAGACTCAAATAAAATAAGATCAGCCTTTGGTGTAAGTGCAAATATATTTACCACAATTGGTCCTTTAAGCTTTACTATTGCTCAAGATTTATCTAAAGCAACAAATGACAAAACAGAGTCTTTTAACTTTAGACTAGGTACATCATTTTAATGAAATATTTGGTAAAATTTTTTGTAGTTACTTTTATATACTTAATTTGTACAAGCGTTTCTGCTGAACAAAAGATTGCATTTATAGATATGAAATATATTCTTAATATGAGTGATGCTGGAAAAGGTGCACAAGATTTTTTAAAGAAATCTTTTGAAAAAAACCAGGAAAAACTTTTAGAAGAAGAAAAGGGTCTTAAAAAAGAGGAAAGTGATTTATTATCTAAAAAATCTTCCTTTAGTAAAGAAGATTATAAAAAAAAGTCTGATGAATTAAGAAAAAAAGTTTTAAAGTATCAAAGCAAAAGAAGGCAAAATCTCGAAACAGTTGCAAAAAAAAGGGCCGATGCAAGACAGAAATTATTAAAAGCTATTGACCCAATATTAATTTCCTATGTTAAAGAAAATAATATTTCGTTAGTTATTGACAAAAAGAATGTTGTTTTAGGTAATAATGATCTTAATATTACTAATATAATAATTGAAAAATTAAATAAAGATCTACCATCACTTAATTTAAAATAAAATGTCTTCTAAGCAGTTCTTTAAAAAAAAGGGCCCTTTCCCTTTAAACGAAATTATAAAAAATATTGGTTATAATGGAGATTTTTCTAATAAACAAAATCCAATTGTTCATGGTGTAGAATCTTTAGACCAAGCGGAAAAAAATGATATAACATTTTTAAATTCGAGCAAATACAAGGATCAGTCATTAAAAACCAAAGCACTAGCGTGCATAACTTCTCCAAACCTATCTAAGTTTCTTCCAGAAAAATGCATAAAGCTAGATGTAAAAAATATTTTATTTGCAGTGACACAGGTATCAAAAATGTTTTATCCTGATGCAGAAGTTGATCTTCCTGACGAAAATTTACTTACCTCCTCTGAATTACAGAATCTTTATCCTGATGTGAAATTTGGGCACAATGTCTTAATTGGTAAAAATGTAAAAATTGGAAAAAATTGTAAAATAGGAAGCAATTCAATTTTAGAAAGTAATGTTTCTATAGGAGAAAACTGTATAATAGGATCTTTTGTAACTATTAAAAATTCTTTAGTTTATAACAACGTTAATATATTAAATGGAGCGAGGATTGGAACTAAAGGTTTTGGCTTCATACCAAAAAAAGATAAAAATATTAGAACGCCCCATGTTGGAAATGTAATTTTAGAAGATAATGTAGAGATTGGAGTTAATTGTACGATTAATAGGGGTTCATTGTCAGATACAATTATTGGTAAAAATACTTTTTTAGACAATCAAGTTCATGTGGCACATAATGTTCGTATTGGAAAAAACTGTATGATCGCTGGACAAGTAGGTTTTGCAGGAAGTTCTACTATAGGAAATAATGTAGTAATAGGAGGTCAAGCTGGAATCTCAGGTCATCTTAACATAGGAAACAATGTTAAAATTGGAGGCGGCAGTGGAGTAATCAAAGATATTCCAGATAATTGTCAAGTAATGGGTTATCCAGCTGTTTTATTAAAAGATTTTGTTAAACAAAAAATAAAAAATGAAAAATAATACAATAGATAAAAAAAAAATAGAAAGTTTGTTACCACATAGAGAACCTATGTTATTGATTGATAGTTTAGTAGATATTGTTCACCTAAAATCTGCTACAGCAATCGTAAAAGTAAAAAAAACGTCTTTTTTTGTTCAAGGTCATTTTCCAGAGCAGCCTGTTATGCCGGGTGTTCTTATAGTCGAAGCTTTTGGACAAGCTGCAGCAGCTTTAACTGCTTATGGAATAGATCCTAAGGAATATGAAAACAAATTGGTATATTTAATGAGTGTAGAAAAAGCACGATTTAGAAATCCAGTTATTCCTGATTGTGAACTTCGATTACATATCGAAGCAGTGAGATCCCACGGTAGAGTTTGGAAATACAAAGGTATTGCAAAAGTAAACGATAAATTAATGGCTGAAGCGCAATGGGCAGCCACAATTGTTGATAGGAATAAATGATACATAGTTCAAGCGTAATAGATAGCAGTGCAAAGATAGGGGATAAAGTTAAGATAGGTCCATTTTGTTATGTAGGTCCAAATGTTGAATTAAGTGATAAAGTAGAATTAGTTTCCAATGTTCATATTGAGGGTAAAACTAAAATTGGAAAATCAACAAAAATATTTCCATTCGCTAGTATTGGAACAGCACCCCAAGATTTAAAGTACGAAGGTGAAGAAAATAGTTTATTGATAGGAGATAATAATATTATTAGAGAGTATGTAACTATAAATCCAGGAACGAAAGGCGGGGGAGGAAAAACTATTGTCGGAAATAATTGCTTGTTTATGATTTCATCTCACGTAGCACACGATTGTATTGTAGGCAATAACGTAGTTATCGCAAATAACGTTCCCTTAGGAGGCCATGTTACGATCGAGGACTCTGTAACGATAGGAGGAAATTCTGCTGTCCAACAATTTACAAGAATCGGAAGACTTGCGATGATTGGAGGTATGACTGGAGTTTTAAAAGATGTAATTCCATTTGGCCTATCTTTTGGAAATAGAAATTATTTAAGAGGAATAAATTTAATTGGATTAAAAAGAAATAAATATGAAAATAAAAAAATAATGGAACTTGATACTGCGTTTAAAAAAATATTTTCTTCAAAAAATCTTCACGAAAATTTGAGTAAAATAAATGGAGAGTACAAAGGAAACGACTTAGTGGAAGAGGTCATAAATTTTATATCAAAAGATAAAAAAAGACCTATCTGCACACCGAATTCTGAATAATGATTGGTTTGATATTTGGAGAAACAAATTTCCCCGTTCAAATACTTAAAAAAATAAAAAAAAAGAAATTACGATATTTAATTATCGATCTTACAAGAGGAAGGTTTAAAAAAGATAAACATTCTTATAATGTTTCTATAGGCCAATTTGGTAAAATTATTAAAATACTGAAAGCTAATAAATGTAAAAAAGTCATATTTGCTGGGAAGGTCAAAAGACCCAATTTTTCCAAACTTAAATTAGATTTTAAAGGCATTTATTACATTTCAAGAATTATAAAAAGTTTTAAACTAGGCGATGCCGCCGTATTAAAAGAAATCATTAAAATATTTAAAAAAGAAAAAATTGCTACAATGCATTCTCTAACTTTTAATCCTGAGCTGAGTTTAAAAAAAGGAAATCACTCAAATTTAAAACCTAACGTAGAGGACATGGCTGATATTAAGAAAGCCATTACAACACTAAGCAAATTAGGTAAATATAATTTTAGTCAAGCTACTGTCGTAAGAAACAGAAAAGTAGTTGCTATTGAAGATAAGGGTGGCACCCAAAAAATGCTGAAGAGGTGCAAAAGTAAAAAATTTAAAAACAAGGGTGTTTTAGTTAAGTTTCCAAAGCAAAAACAAGATCTTAGAATTGATCTACCTACGGTTGGACTTAAAACATTAAAACAATGTAAATCCGCAGGTCTTAAAGGAATGGTTTTAAAAAGTAAATGCAATGTTTTTTTAGAAAAAAACAAATGTATTAACTTTGCTAACAAAAATAAAATGTTTATTACAGTAAAATGAAAAAGATAATTATTTCTATATTATTTTATTTTACTGCTATACATTTGTACGCATCTGAACTTAAATTTGAAAAAATAATCGATGATTTGGATAACCCCTGGAGTTTATCTTTTATTGATAATACAAATATTATATTCACAGAGAAATCAGGAAAGCTATTTACACTTAATTTAAAAAATAAAAATATTAAAGAAATAGATCATAACCTAAATGTAATAGATTATGGTCAGGGTGGATTGCTTGATGTTTTATACAAAGATAAAGATGTCTATATTTCTTATTCAGAGAATAGAGAAAATTGGACTACGAGCACATCTGTAGCAAAAGGCAGGTTTAATGAAAATAGTATTGAATTTAATAATATCTTTAGAGCTGAACCTCCAATAGATTCTATGTATCATTTTGGATCAAGGCTAGTAATTAAAGAAAATCAACTTTTTATAACTGCTGGCGAGAGAGGCGAGGGCATGATTGCTCAAGATGCATCTAAGCATCCAGGAAGTATAATAAGAATAAACCTTGATGGTTCTATTCCCAAAGATAATCCAAAATTTAAAAATAAAAAAAAATGGTTACCAGAAATTTTTCAAATAGGAGTGAGAAATCCTCAAGGAATAGCTTTATCACCTTTCGATAATAAGATTTACATAACAAATCATGGTGCCAAGGGAGGCGATTGGTTTGGAACTGCAAATTATGGTGAAAATTATGGGTGGAAGATCTTAGGATGGGGAGGAACAAATTACTCAGGCACAAAAATAGGTCCTAAATGGAAACCAGGTTTTACAAAAGCAATTAAATATTGGGTACCCTCAATAGCTGTAAGTGCTATGACCATTTATAAAGGAGAAGCATTCAAAGAATGGAATGGCAATGCTTTAATTACATCACTTAAGGATCAGTCTCTAAGAAAAATTAAATTTAAAGATAATGAATTTATTAGTGAAGAAACTATTTTCAAAGGTAAAATTGGAAGAATCAGGGATATAAAGATACAAAAAGAAACAGGCGAACTTTATATGCTATCGGACAAGGGGGAGCTCTGGAGGATGTATAAATGAAAAAAGTATTTGTTTTAACAGGCGAACCATCAGGGGATAAATTAGCAGCGAAAGTTATTGTGCAGCTTAAAAATTCAAGGTCAGACATTGAATATTTATCTGTTGGTGGTGAATACTTAAAAGCTTTAGGCATCAAATCACTTTATGATTTAAAAGAAGTTACGTACCTTGGTTTCACAAAAGTTTTATTAAATATTTTTAAAATTAAAAGTAAAATTAACGAGACTGTAAAACAAATTATTAAATTTAAACCAGATATTCTTCTTTCTGTAGATAGTCCTGATTTCACATTACGTGTAGCAAGAGAAGTAAAAAAAAGGGATCCAAATATAAAAACAATTCATTTTGTAGCTCCACAAGTTTGGATTTGGAGAGAGCATAGAGTAAAGCAACTTAAATCTTTTTTAGATCACGTTTTATTACTATTTCCATTTGAGAAAAAATATTTTGATAAAGAGGGTATAAGATCCACTTTCACAGGACACCCTTTATTGGAGGAAGAGAGTAAAAGTAAAGTTGATATTAGCCAAATCATTAAAGATAACAAAAAGGTTTTTTCCATCTATCCGGGCAGTAGACTATCTGAAATTAATGTTTTAATTCCAATTTTATTTAAATTTATTAAAAAAATGAATGAAAAATACAAAGATTTGTTTTTTGTATTTCATTCAACAACTGAACATGTTCAGCTAATTCAAAATCTTTTACTAAAAGTAGGGTTTAAAAATTGTGGCGCTATAGCGGACGAAAAAATAAAATCTCATATGCTTAAATCATCTATATTTGCAGTAGCTAAGTCCGGAACTATCTCATTAGAAATTTGCAATTCTAAAATACCATCAATAATTATTTATAAGATGGGAATGATTAACTTCTTTATTGTTAAAATGTTGGTAAAAGTTAAATTTGCTAACATTATCAATATTGCTGCTGACGAAGAAATAATTCCAGAATTATTACAATCTAGTTGCAATCCAACTAACATTTATAATACCGTAGATAAACTTTTGAGTGATAAAAACGCTATAGAAAAACAAGTAAGAAAATCTCAAGAAATAATTAGAAATTTTAAAAATGAAAAATCTACTGAAATAGCAAGTTCAGTTATAGAAAGTTTTTTTTAATTTTTTAGCCTTTTAACTACTATATCTTTATTAAGTGAAAGAATAATATTGTAGATTCCAGGTCCAAATCTAGATCCTGTTAAAACTATTCTTAAGGGTTGACCCACACCTTTAAAATTTGTTTTATGCTTATCAATTAATCCATTAACAGTTTTTTCGAGATTTTCTTTAGTAATTTTTGACATTTTTTCAAATTCATTAAGAAAGTCTTTAATAATATTTTTAGAAGAATTGTCTAAAAGCTTAGAATCCTCAGGTGATATCTTGATATTATCTTGAAGAATATACTGAGAGTTTTGATAAATATCTTCAAGTGTTTTTGCTTTATTCTTCAAGAAACTGATAGATTTTATCAGAGAGGCTTCCTTAGATGCATCAATGCCTTTTTTAAATTTTTGGGAATATATCTTTAAAAATTTAAATAATTCTTTTTCATCCATGTGTTTTATATAGTGTTCATTCAAAGAAAGTATTCTAGACATATCTAATTTTGATGGAGATTTTCCAACACCTTTTAAATCAAAAAGTTTTATGCTTTCTTCTAAAGTAAAAATTTCTTTATCTTTATGTGCCCATCCTAAACGCAACAGATAATTTCTTAACGCATCAGATAAAATTCCAATTTTTATATAATCATCTATAGTTGATGCCTTGTCTCTTTTGGAAAGTTTAGATCCTTTTTCACTATGAATAAGCGGGATATGAGCAAATTCTGGTACATTCCACTTCATAGCTTCATAAATTTGTTTTTGTTTAAAAGTATTTATTTTGTGATCATCACCTCTGATAACATGTGTGATTTTCATTAGGTGATCATCAGTTACAGCTGACAATTGGTAAGTCGGTGAACCATCTTGCCTTAAAATAACAAAATCTTCAATAATGGAGTTTGAAATATTAATTTCACCCTGAACAAGATCTTTTATAATTGAGTTGCCAGAAATTTTACTTTTAAATCTAATTACAGGATTTACATTTTTTGGAATTTCAAGGTTTTTTGGATCTCTCCATTTTCTATTATAAACATAAGCTATGCCTTGTTTTTTACATTTTTCTTTTTGTTCTTTAATTTCATCTTCAGAACAGTAACATTTATAAGCATATCCTTTTTTTAATAGCTCCTCTACAATTTCTCTATGTTTATTAATATTTTTTGATTGAATATATTCTTTGTCATCATGATTTACCCCAATCCAACTAAGAGAATCTATTATTTGTTTTTTATATTCTTCTTTGGATCTTTCCCTGTCTGTATCTTCTATTCTTAAATAAAATTTACCCTTATTATTTTTTGAAAATAACCAATTGAAAAGTGCTGTTCTGACCCCTCCTATGTGAAGAGGCCCAGTAGGAGATGGAGCAAATCTTGTTGCTACTAAACTCATAAATTATTATTAGACTATTTTATTGGAAGTTTCTATATAAAGATATTAAAACTCCTTGAACCTTTACTCTATCAGGTCCAAAAATTTTGGTTTCGTATCTTT
>MDSW01117830.1_pt1 | contig 39391 bp, 48 predicted proteins | sample 811171 | NCBI WGS metagenome assembly MDSW01 (sample SAMN05326641, study PRJNA326480) | marine metagenome | isolation source: seawater | place: Atlantic Ocean: North West | collected 2012 | reverse complement strand
TCACCGACAGGCTGATGAGGATGCCCGCCGCGAGACCTGACCACACGAGCGAGATCAGCGGGCGGTTCAATTCCTCGTCGCCATCTTGGCGGATCACGGCATAAATCAGCCGCGCCGACAGGCGCGAAGCCTGCATCACCGAACGCTTTTCATGCCTTTCGCGCACGGCGTTCGAGGATTTCGCGCTCTCGTCGTCGGACTGGTTCTGATCGTTACTTTGGGAACTATGTGATTTCATTCATCCTGAACACCGTCAGGCGTGCTTTGTTCCCAAGGCGCGATCGCATCATCCCTGTTCGCTGGCGAACACCTTGTCGATCATCGCCTGCGTGCCGCGCGCGTCTTCGAGCGTCCACATATAGGGGGCGCCCTCGGTGACGTGGCGCACGAAGGCCTCCACCTGGATCACGTATTGATTCACGCCCGGATAGCGGATCACCTCGTCCGGTTTGCCCTTGCGGATCAGGGCGACTTCGGCCTGATCGAAGACATTCGCGTTGAACGGGCAGGTGAGGCGGATCACACCCTCGGAGCCCTGAAACACCGCTTCCTGACGCGGATGCAGCCGGGTCGAGGTCATCGCGCCATAGGTGAAGCGGCCCTTGTCGGAGATCATCTCGCCGGTGACCTGCGCGAAGGTGTCGACATCGTTCTCGCGATGGATCACCGCCCGCAGCTCGCCCGGCTCGGCGCGCGCAGCGAAACGCACGCAGGAATAGGCATAGACGCCGATATCGGGGATCGAGCCGCCGCCCATCTCCGGCTTGTTGCGGATATTGTTGGGGTCGGGATTGTTGAAGGTGAAGGCCACATCGGCGTGACGCAGCTCGCCGATCGCGCCCGCGTCGAGCCAGTCGCGCACCTGCTGCCATTGCGGGTGATGCACGATCATATAGGCTTCGGTCGCGAATTTACCGGCGGCGTCGCGCGCGTCTATCAGCCCGTCGATCTCCTCGGCCTTCATCGCGATCGGCTTTTCGGTCAGCACATGTTTGCCCGCCGCCAGCGCCTTCTTCGTCCATTCGACATGGAGGGTGTTGGGTAGCGGGATATAGACCACGTCGATCTCGGGGTCGGCCAGCAGCGCGTCATAGCTGTCATGGACTTTAAGATCGGGCGCGAAGGCCTTGAACGGATCGGCTTTTTCGGGGCTCGACGTTGCGAGCGCCGCCAGCCGCGCGCCTTCAGCGGCGTGGATCGCCCGACCCATATGCTCGCGCGCGAATTTCGCAGCCCCCAGAATGCCCCAGTTCAAAACGGTCATGTGATAGCCTCCCTTTCTCGCCGCGATGGTAGCGCAATCAGGACCGGGTGCAACGGGGGTGCGTTGACCGAGTGCCAAGCATCGCTAGGCTGGGTCGAAACGGAAGGGGGCGCCGGAGATGCGCGCGATCGGGATGCTTTTCAGCCTCGGGCTGACGCTTGCCTTCGGCTATGCCTATTACGCGCAATATTTTCGCTGGCGGGGCTGCTTCAACGAAATGGGGCGCTGCTTCGATCCGGCGGAGGGCGTGGTCTATCATGCGCAATCCGGCGCGATCTGGCTGGCGCTCACCTGCGTGGCCTTCGCCGTTTTCCTTTACCAATTTTGGCAAATGACGCGGGCGCGGCGATAGCTGCAGGCGCCGCACAACGAAGCTAGGCGAAAAGAAAATCGCCGCTCCCGGTAAGGGAGCGGCGACATACTTCAGCACTCGTTACTGTTCGCGCGTCAGTCGGGCACGTTCATACCTTTTTCCCGTGCCAATTCGGTCATGCGCTTTTGCAGCTTCTCGAAGGCGCGGACCTCGATCTGGCGGATACGCTCGCGCGAGACGTCATAGACGCCCGAGAGTTCCTCCAGCGTAACCGGATCGTCGCGCAGGCGGCGCTGCATCAGGATGTCCTTCTCGCGCTCGTTGAGGACGTCCATCGCGTCCATCAGCATCTCGCGGCGGGCTTCCATCTCTTCGGACTCGGCGTAAGCCTCGGCCTGATCGGCATCCTCGTCTTCGAGCCAATCCTGCCACTGCGCGGCCCCGCCTTCGTCACCGGCACCGATCTGCGCGTTCAGCGAAGCGTCCGAGCCCGACATCCGCCGGTTCATCGAGATCACTTCTTCTTCGGTCACGTTCAGATCGGTCGCGATCTGCTTGACGTTCTCGGGGCGCATATCGCCGTCTTCATAAGCGCCGATCTTGGACTTCGCCTTGCGCAGGTTGAAGAACAGCTTCTTCTGCGCCGAGGTGGTGCCCAGTTTCACAAGGCTCCACGAGCGCAGGATGTATTCCTGAATCGCGGCGCGGATCCACCACATCGCGTAGGTCGCGAGGCGGAAACCCTTCTCGGGATCGAAGCGCTTCACGGCCTGCATCAGACCGACATTGGCCTCCGAGATCACCTCGGCCTGCGGCAGGCCATAGCCGCGATAACCCATCGCGATCTTCGCGGCGAGACGCAGGTGCGAGGTCACCATCTGGTGCGCGGCCTCGGTATCCTGATGATCGGCCCAACGCTTGGCCAGCATGTATTCTTGTTCCGGCTCCAGAAGCGGGAACTTCCGGATTTCCTGAAGATAGCGGTTCAGCCCCTGCTCAGGACTCGGGGCCGGAAGGTTTGTATAGCTCGTCATCGTCTCCCATGTCTCCCTTTTGGCGGCTGCTCAATATGGGGATATCTCCCCGTTCTTTCAAGAAACGCAGGGCAGTGGCGATTGGTTCACCGAAAGCCGCCCTGACGCAGTCGCATAGAAAGATCAACGTATCGTAACGGGATTTCCGTCGCGCATGTGTAAAAAAACATCTGACGCCTCACAAGATCGGGGCGAGGACCGACATCAGATTGTTGATGATTTTCCAGTGAAGGGGCCATTCCGCGATGCGTTCCGGGCCGATCCGGCGGGCCTGCGCGATCCAGTGACGCTGGCGTTCGCCAAGTGCGAGCCCCAGTTCGTGATCCTCGATCAGCACGCAATTCTCGTAATTCAGCTCGAAGCTGCGGCGGTCGAGATTGGCCGAGCCGAGGATCGCCACGCGGCCATCGGCCAGCAGCGTCTTGGCGTGCAACAGGCCCGGCCCATGCTCCCAGATTTCGACGCCCGCCTCGGCCAGCACCGGATAGAAGCTGCGCGCGGCATGGGCGACGAAGCGCGAGTCGTTGCGCCTTGGCACGATCACCTGCACCCGCACGCCCCGGCGTTTGGCGGCGCGCAGCGCCGAGGCGATCTCCTCGCCCGGCACGAAATAGGGGGTCGAGAGCGTCAGCGTCTCGCGCGCGGCCCCGATCACCGCAAGGAACACATCCGGCACCCCGCGCGTGTCCAGCATCGGCCCCGTCGCGAAGGCGACCGCTGTTCCGGGCCGCGCGGTCGGTGCGGCGGGGGTCGGGAGCACGAGGTCCGAGATTTCCTCGCGGCTATGAGTCACCCAATCGGTCGCGAAAATATGCTGATGCTGGGCGGCGAGCGGCCCCTCGATCCGCAGCATCACATCCGTCCAGGGGGCGAAGCGCGCCTTGATGCGGAATTCCGGGTCGGCAATGTTGCGCGAGCCGGCATAGGCCACATGCCCGTCGATCACGGCGAGCTTGCGGTGATTGCGCAGATCGATCCGCATTGTCGCCAGCTTGAAAAGCGGCCAGCGGAAAGAAAAGGCGATGGCGGTCTTCACGCCGGCCTTCTTCATCGCCTTCCAGTGGCGCGACTTGATGAAGGCGCGCGCGCCCAGCCCATCGACAAGGACGCGCACTTTCACGCCGCGTTCCGCCGCGCGGGTCAGCGCCTCGGCCATCGCGATGCCGGTCAGATCGCTCAGCCAGATATAGGTGATGAGGTGCACGCTCTGGGTGGCGGCGTCGATATCGGCGATCAGCGGTTCGAGTTGGTCGGACGGGTCGGGCAGGAAGGTGATCGCATCGCCGGTGCTGGGCGCATAGCCGTTGATGGCGGCGGCCCGTGCAAAGGCCGCGCGATATTCCGGCGTGACGGCCTCGAGGTCTTCAGGCTCGACCGGATCGGGGGCGGGCAGGGCGTCCACCGTCGCCTGCAGCTTGCGCGCGATGCGCTGGTTGAGCCGCGTCTCCCCGATCAGGATGTAGAGGATGACGCCGAGGAAGGGCACCGACAGGATCAGCACGGTCCAGCTTGCGCGCACCGCAGGCGGTTTGTCGGGCCGGGTGAGCACCCGCAAAAGCGCGAGCACCTGAGAGCCGAAGTGAATCAGCAGCGTCAGAAGCTCGGCCCACCAGACGTTCACGGGCCCGTGCCGCCGGTTGGGGGCGCGGAGGCCGCACGCAATGCGTCGATCAGCGCGGTCATGTCATCGGGCAGGGGCGCCTCGAAGGACAGCTCCTCCTCGGTGACCGGATGGATGAAGCCCAAAGTCGCCGCATGGAGCGCCTGACGCGGGAAGGCGCGCACGGCCTCTGCCGCGGCAGCCCCGACCGCTTTTTCCGAGATCTTGCGCTTGCCGCCATAGGTTTGATCCCCGATCAGCCCGTGGCCCGCATAGGCCATATGGACGCGAATCTGGTGCGTGCGCCCGGTCTCCAGCCAGCAATCGATCAGCGCCGCCGTTCCGTTGAAATCCTCGATCGTGCGGGCGCGGGTGACGGCGTGACGGCCGCCATTGGCGACCACCGCCTGTTTCTGCCGGTCGGTCTTGTGGCGCGCAAGTTGGGTGACGATCTTCAGCACGCCGCCTTGCTCGAAGCTGACCCCGTTCAGCCCGCGCAGACGCGGATCGGAGGCCTGTGGCACGCCGTGGCAGAGCGCGCGGTAATGGCGATGCACCGTATGCGCCTCGAATTGCGCAGCCAGCCCGTGATGCGCCCGGTCCGATTTCGCGACGACCAGCAGCCCGGACGTGTCCTTGTCGATGCGGTGGACGATGCCGGGGCGCGCCTCGCCGCCGATCCCTGAAAGATTGCCGCCGAAATGGTGCAGCAGCGCGTTCACGAGCGTGCCTTCGGGCGTGCCCGGCGCGGGGTGAGTGACCATGCCCGCAGGCTTGTTCACGACGATCAGGTCGTCGTCCTCCCACAGCACTTCGAGGGGGATGTCCTGCGCGACCGTCTCGACTTCTTTCGGAGGCTCCAGCGCGATCTGATAGACCTCGCCCTCGGCGACCTTGGTCTTCTGATCGGTCACGGTGACACCCTCGCGGCTGACCGAGCCCTCCGCGATCAGTTTCGCCAGACGCGAGCGCGAGAGCGCCGCTTCCTCTGGCACAGCCGCCGCCAAGGCCTTATCAAGGCGGGGACCCATGCCGGGTCCGATCTCGATGCTGAGGATTTCCTTATTCATGTCCGACCTGCCTGACGAAGAGCCTGCCACCACGCTGCCACCCGATCTTCGCTTTCTCAAGATACTGGTGACCACGCTTGCGGCTGTGATGATCGTCGGGCTTGTAGCGGTCGTGGCGCTGCTTGTCATCCGCTTGCAGCAACCCAATCCGTTGCCGCAGCTGCCCGCCGCGATCACGCTGCCGGAGGGCGCGCAGGCCGAGGCCGTGACCTTCGCGCGCAACTATACGGTCGTGGTGACCGATGCAGGTCAGGTGCTGGTCTATGACAAGGCCGGGCAGAAGGTCGGCGATCTGATGCTTGGGGTTGAGGGCGGGAATTCCGATGGAAATTGATCTCGAGATCGAAGACGCCCGCTGGGAGACGATGGGGCTGGAAGACCTGATCACCCGCGCCGCAACGCTGGTGCTGGAGGATCGCGGGATCGAGGCGGAGCTCTGCCGCCTCTCGGTTCTCGCCTGCGACGATGCCCGCATCGCCGAGCTGAATGGCGAATATCGCGCCAAGGCGAAGCCCACCAATGTGCTGAGCTGGCCCGCCGAGGAACGCGGCGCGGAAGATCCCGGCGCGCATCCCGAACCGCCCGCGCCTGATGTCTTCGGCGAAATCGAGCTCGGCGACCTGGCGATTGCCTATGAAACCTGCGCCCGAGAGGCTGAAGAACAAGGCAAATCCGTCGAAGATCACACGCTGCATTTGCTCATCCATGCGGTGCTGCATCTGTTGGGCTATGACCATATTCGCGACGAAGATGCGCAAGTTATGGAACAAATCGAAATCCGGCTTCTTGAAAGCGTAGGAATTCGTAACCCATATGTGTAAGACTAGACGCAACGCCGCGTCATCTTTCGGAAAGGAACAATGGGACAGGTCGCCGACGGAGTTACCTCCGCCAATACCGGTAGTTCGGAAAACGCAGAACCCGGTCAGTCTTCGGAGCCCGCTTCGCGCGGGTTGCTCAGCCGCTTTTTCGGGCAACGCCCCATGGAAGAAGAGGCCCCACAGGTAGAAATGCCGCCCAAACCCGCGCCAGCGCCGCTGGGGCTCGGGAACCTGCGCAAGATGCGGGTGGGCGATGTTGCCATTCCCAAAGTCGAGATCGAGGCCGTTCCGGTCTCCATCACCCGCGACGAGTTGGTGGAGAAGTTCCGTCAGCACGGCTATTCGCGCCTGCCGGTCTTCAAGGAAACGCTGGATACGCCGCTGGGCCTCGTTCACCTTAAGGACTTGGCGCTGGAATACGGGTTCGGATCGGGCAATGGCCGGTTCTCGCTGCGCAAGCTGATCCGTCCGCTTCTCTATGTGCCGCCGTCGATGCCGATCGGTGTGCTTCTGCAGAAGATGCAGGTGCAGCGCACCCATATGGCGCTGGTGATCGACGAATATGGCGGGGTCGACGGTCTGCTCACCCTCGAGGATCTGATCGAACAGGTGATCGGCGAGATCGAGGACGAGCATGACGAGGCAGACGACGCCTATTGGCGCGAGGAAAAGCCCGGCCAATGGGTCGTGCTGGCCCGCGCGCCGGTCAACGAGTTCGAAGCGCAGATCGGGATGCGGCTGTCTGACGAGGAGGCCGATGACGAGATCGATTCGATGGGCGGTCTGGTCTTCATGCAGCTTGGCCGTGTGCCCGCCCGTGGCGAGGTCGTGGTGACCGAGAACGGCGTCGAATACGAGGTGGTCGATGCCGATCCGCGCCGGATCAAACGTCTGCGCGTGCGTCTGCCGGGAGTGGCGCCCGCCGAGTGAGCGGGCTATGACGCGCCCATGATCGCGACCCTCCGAGACGGCTTCCGTGCACCGTTGCGCCCGCGCTGGCAGAGCTTGGCTCTGGCAGCGCTTTTCGGTGTGTTGTTCGCCGCCGGGCAAGCGCCCTTGGGGCTTTGGTGGATCGCGTTGCCTGCTTTGGCGGCCTCGATCTGGTTCGCATCGGCCGAACGCTGGCGCGCCTCCACGATCTGGATCGGGTTCGCCACCGGCTTCGGCTATGCGCTGGCCGCGATGTTCTGGATCGTCGAGCCTTTCATGGTCGAGGCCGATGTCTATGGCTGGATGGCGCCCTTTGCGCTGGTCCTGATGGCCGCGGGAATGGGCGCGTTCTGGGCTATCGGCTACGGGCTCGGGGTCTATGCGGGACAGGGGCCGCGCTCGCGTGCGCTCGGGATCGCGCTTGGCATGGCGGCCTCGGATGCGCTGCGCTCCTACGTCTTCACCGGGTTTCCGTGGGTGCTGGTCGGCCATATCTGGATCGGTTCGCCCATCGCGCAGGCGGCAGCCTTTGTCGGCCCGCTGGGGCTGAGCCTGATCACGATGCTGATCGCAAGCGCACCCGCGATGACGCGCGGGATGCGGATGCGCGCGGCGCTCGGGATCGTGGGCGCGGCGCTGGTCGTGCTGGTCGGGCTGTGGCTCGGCGGGGTAGCGCGGCTCAATGCGCCGGTGGCGCCGAGGGCTGAGCCGATCACCCTGCGGCTTGTACAGCCCAACGCGCCGCAGAACCTGAAATGGCTGCCGGAATACCGGATGAAGTTCTTCCAGCGGCTGCTGGACCTGACGAAAGCCGATCCTGCACCCGGCCAGCCGAAACCCGACCTGATCGTCTGGCCTGAAACTGCGGTGCCTTTCCTGCTCGACCGTCCGATGGGCGGGCTGGAGATGTCGACCGAGGCGGCGGGTGGGATCCCGCTCGCGATGGGGGTGCAGCGCAGTGAAGGCAGCCGCTATTTCAATTCGCTGGCCGTCATCACGCCCGATGACCAAATCGAGGCGCTTTACGACAAATCCCATCTCGTGCCTTTCGGCGAATACATGCCCTTCGGCGATGCGTTGGCGAAGATCGGGATCACCGCCTTCGCCGCACAGGTCGGCAATGGCTATTCGTCCGGGCCGGGGGAGAAGCTTCTCGATCTTGGCAAGCTCGGACATGTCGCGCCGCTCATCTGCTACGAGGCGATCTTCCCGCAGGACCTGCGCGGCTTCGCGCAGCGACCCGACTGGATCTTGCAGGTCACGAATGATGCGTGGTTCGGAACGCTCAGCGGGCCCTATCAGCATTTCGCGCAGGCGCGGCTCCGCGCGATCGAGCAAGGCCTGCCGCTTGCGCGCGACGCCAATACCGGCGTTACCGCGATGGTCGACGCGAAGGGGCGGATCACGGCGAGCCTCGGGTTGGACAAAATGGGCAAACTCGACGTCGAATTGCCGCCGAGCCTGCCGCCGACGCTCTATTCCAAGCTCGGTGACGCACCGTTCATCGCGCTGATTGTTGCAGCGTTAGCGCTTCTTTCAATCTTTGCGCGTATTTCGATTGACCCGACCGGCAGGCGCTCCTAGCTAGAAGGCCGAACCACCCCAACGGCTTCCTGACGGGGTGGGGATATCAACAACGGAGCACCCCTTCATGGCACGCGCGAATTACGTCTTCACCTCCGAATCCGTTTCGGAGGGGCATCCCGATAAGGTCTGTGACCGGATTTCGGATGCCGTTCTCGATACTTTCCTGGCCGCAGAGCCCAACGCGCGGGTGGCCTGCGAGACCTTCGCGACGACCAATCAGGTCGTGGTCGGCGGCGAAGTCGGTCTGGCCGACAAAACCAAGCTCGCCGAATATCTTGAAGGCATCGACAAGATCGTGCGCGAATGCGTCAAGGATATCGGCTACGAGCAGGACGAGTTTCACTGGGCGACGCTGAAAGTCGCGAATTTCCTGCACCCGCAATCTGCCCATATCTCGCAGGGCGTCGACAAGGACGGGGCTGGCGATCAGGGGATCATGTTCGGCTTCGCCTCGGATGAGACGCCCGAATTGATGCCCGCACCGATCCATTACTCGCACGCGATCCTGCGCCGTCTCGCCGAGGCGCGCAAATCGGGCGCCGAGCCCGAGCTGCGCCCCGACGCGAAATCGCAGCTGTCTGTGCGCTACGAGAATGGCCGCCCCGTCGGCGTGAGCCAGATCGTGCTTTCGACCCAGCACGCGCATGAGCATCAGACTTCGGATGACATCCGCGCCATCGTCGAGCCCTATATCCGCGAGACCCTGCCCGAGGGCTGGATTACGCCGGAGACCGAATGGTGGGTGAACCCGACCGGCACCTTCGTGATCGGCGGCCCCGATGGCGATGCGGGCCTCACCGGGCGCAAGATCATCGTGGACACCTATGGCGGCTCGGCCCCGCATGGCGGCGGCGCGTTCTCGGGCAAGGATCCGACCAAGGTGGACCGCTCGGCGGCCTATGCGGCGCGCTATCTGGCGAAGAACGTGGTGGCCGCAGGCATGGCGCGCAAATGCGTGATCCAGGTGTCCTACGCGATCGGCGTGGCGAAACCGCTGTCGATCTATGTCGACACGTTCGGCACCGGCGAAGTGCCTGACGAGGTGATCGAAAAGGCCGTGGCGCAGGTGATGGACCTGACGCCGAAAGGCATCCGCGACACGCTCGATCTGTGCAAGCCGATCTACGAGCGCACCGCGGCTTACGGCCATTTCGGCCGCGCCCCCGAGGCCGATGGCGGCTTCTCGTGGGAGAAAACCGATCTGGTCGAGGCGCTGAAGAAGTCCGTGTAAGGCGTGCTTTTCTGGAATGTGCGACGGGCAGGGGGAAACCTCTGCCCGTTTGCATTTTGCCGCGTTCGATAATGAGGGGCGCGTCCGACCCTTGGGTGGGCGCTTCCCTCCGCTTTGGCTCGGCGATTTATCTCAGCAGCCCCGAACGACGTGCGAGCCCGCGATGTTCTCGCCAATGCGCCCTCCCATGGGGAGGGTCGGGCGCGGCCCGGGCTAGCCGCCCGGGCCATTCGTTCGAAACGGCGCAGCGAGGTTTGATTTGACGGCGGGTCTGCGTGGCCTTAGTGCCGCGCGAACGCTTCTCGACGGAAAGACCATCCCATGAGCACCGACACCTCCGGCCTGACCCAGCTGGGCCAATCGACCGACCTGCCGCAAACGCCCGACGAGGCCGTGCTGGAGCGCGTGCCCCAACCGCGCAAAGGCGAGCGCTATCTCGTGCGGTTCACAGCCCCCGAGTTCACCTCGCTCTGTCCGCTCACCGGCCAGCCCGATTTCGCGCATATCATGATCGATTACGTCCCGCGCGACTGGCTGGTGGAGAGCAAATCTCTGAAGCTCTTCCTCGGCGCGTTCCGCAATCACGGGGCGTTTCACGAGGATTGCTCGGTGATGATCGGCCAGCGCCTGCGCGATCTGCTGGAGCCCGAATGGTTGCGCATCGGCGCCTATTGGTATCCGCGCGGCGGCATCCCGATCGACGTCTTCTGGCAGAGCGCGCCGAAGCCCGAGGATATGTGGATCCCCGATCAGGGCGTGCCGCCCTATCGCGGCCGCGGCTGAGCGCGGGCGAACGGAGAGGATGGGGGCGCGCCCGACCCTTGGGTGGGCGCGGCGCTTCGCTTGGGGCTTGGCGCTTTATCTCTAAAGCCCCGAACGACGTGCGAGCGCGCCATGCCGTCGCCAATGCGCCCTCCCGGGGGGAGGGTCGGGCGCGGCCCGGGGCTAGTCGCCCCGGGCGTGTTAACGAATACACCCACCTTGCACCCCCAGCCCTTCCGCGCCACTCTCCGCCGGAAACCGGAGGAGAAAGACCATGCCCGACGCCCTGCGCTATGCCGCGATCATGCTTGCTGCCGGGATCGGCATTCCGGTGCTCGCCGCGCTCAACGCCCAGCTTGGCAGCCGCATCGGCTCGCCTGCGGTGGCGGCGGTGGTGCTGTTCTCCGTGGCGCTTCTGGGCGCGGTGCTGGCCGTCGCGGTCACCACAGGGCCCTCGGGCTTCGCGCGTATTCCCGACCAGCCGAAATACCTGTTTCTCGCAGGCGTGCTGATCGCCTTCTACGTGCTCTCGATCACCTTCATCGCGCCGCGGTTTGGGGTCGGCAATGCGGTGTTCTTCGTGCTGCTGGGCCAGATGATTTCGGCCGCCGCGATCGACCAGTTCGGGCTCTTCGGGGCACTCGTGCGACCGATCACCCTGCTGCGCGGGGCAGGGATCGGTTTCATGTGCCTCGGACTGTTCCTCATTCAGAAGGCTTGAACCTTTCGAGCGACGCGGCTAGAGGCCCCTCCCATGAGCGAGAATGACACCCCCGAACAGCCCTGGCGCAACTTCTACGGTCGCCGCCACGGCAAGACGCTGAACAAGGCGCAGAAGGAATATCTGCGCGAGGACCTGCCGGGCCGTCTGCCCGGTCCCGTCGGTTGGGAGGAGAACCCCGACCGCGAGCCGCTCAACATGGAGACGCGGTTCAAGGGCAAGCCGGTCTGGCTCGAAGTGGGTTTCGGCGGGGGCGAGCATCTGGCGCATATGGCGCAGACCTATCCGGAGGTGGAGTTCATCGGTTGCGAGCCTTTCGTGAATGGCGTCGCAATGCTTCTGGGCAAGCTGCGGCGCGAGAAAATCCCGAACGTTGCGGTCCACCCCGGCGATGCGCGCGACCTGATGGATGTGCTGCCCGCGGGCTCGATCTCGAAGGCGTTTCTCCTCTATCCCGATCCGTGGCCGAAATCGAAACACCACCGCAGGCGCTTCGTGACGCAGGAGCATCTCGAGCCGCTGCACCGCGCGCTGAAACCGGGATCGGAATTCCGTGTGGCGACCGACATTCCCGATTACGTCCGCCAGACCGTCGAGGAAGTGCCGCAGGCCGGCTTCGAGCCTCTGTTCGACGTGCCCGCCGCGTTCGATTTCGACGATCCGCAGCCGGTTTCCGGCGATTGGGATACGCCGTGGGAGGACTGGCTCTCGACGCGCTACGAGCAGAAAGCGCTGCGTGAGGGCCGCAAGCCGCATTACCTGACCTATCGGCGGATCTGAGCCCTTCCGCCTCCCGCCAGATCGCGCTAACAGGGGCGCGTTGAAATAAGGGAGGCACTATGTCCGGCCACGGCACTCCGATCAAGATGACTTCGCGCAAATGCGGGCCCCTCAAGGGCACGGCGGAGGTTCCCGGCGACAAGTCGATCAGCCACCGTGCGCTGATCCTTGGCGCGCTCTCGGTGGGCGAGACGAAGATCACCGGCCTGCTGGAAGGCGAAGACGTGCTCGACACGGCCAAGGCGATGCGCGCCTTCGGGGCCGAGGTCACGCAGCACGGCCCCGGCAGCTGGTCGGTGCATGGCGTGGGCGTGGGCGGTTTTGCCGAGCCCGAAGACGTCATCGATTGCGGCAATTCCGGCACCGGCGTGCGTCTGATCATGGGCGCGATGGCGACCTCGCCGATCGTGGCGACCTTCACCGGCGACGGGTCTTTGCGCAAACGCCCGATGGGCCGTGTGACCGACCCGATCCGGCTGTTTGGCGCGCAGGCTTTCGGGCGTCATGGCGGGCGTCTGCCGATGACCATCCTCGGCGCGCCGAGCCCCGCACCTGTGCGCTACGCAACGCCGATGGCCTCGGCGCAGGTGAAATCGGCGGTGCTGCTGGCGGGTCTGAACGCGCCCGGTCAGACCGTCGTGATCGAGAAGACCCCGACCCGCGATCATACCGAGCGGATGCTGCGCGGCTTCGGTGCCGAGATCACCACCGAAGTGACCGAGCAGGGCCATGTCATCACGCTGCAGGGCCAGCCCGAGTTGAAAGCCCAAGAGGTCGCCGTGCCGCGCGATCCGTCTTCGGCCGCTTTCCCGGTCTGTGCTGCGCTGATCGTGCCGGGCTCCGAGATCGTGGTGCCGGGCGTCAGCCAGAACCCTACCCGCAACGGGATCTTCATCACGCTGCGCGAGATGGGCGCCGATCTGACCTTCGAGAACGAGCGCGAAGAGGGCGGCGAGCCGGTGGCCGATCTGCGCGTGCGCTATTCCAAGCTGCACGGGATCGACGTGCCCGCCGAGCGCGCCTCGGCGCAGATCGACGAATATCCCGTTCTCTCGGTCGTCGCAGCCTTTGCCGAAGGCGTGACCCGGATGCCCGGCGTGCATGAACTGCGCGTGAAGGAAAGCGACCGGATCGACGCGATGGCGCGTGGGCTGGAAGCCAACGGCATCAAGATCGAGGAAGACGAGGATACGCTGATCGTGCATGGCTGCGGTCCCGAGGGCGTGCCCGGCGGCGGCACCGCCGTGACCCATCTCGACCACCGGATCGCGATGAGCTTCATGGTGCTGGGCATGGCCGCGCAACAGCCGGTCTCGGTCGATGATGGCTCGCCCATTGCAACCTCCTTCCCGATCTTCGAGGACCTGATGGCCGGGCTTGGCGCGGAGATCGTCCGGGCGGACCGGTGAGCCGGGCGCAGGTCGCCTTTGTCCTGCTCGCGGCCCTGACGGGGGCCGTCTATCTTGCGATGACGCTCGTTACCTTGCCGCATCTTCGGGATGCGGCGGGCGGTCTGGCGCCGTTCGATTTGCGTCCGGGTGGCTACAGTGCTGAGCAGGCCCGGACGCTCCTCGATGCCCTGGACGCACCGGCGCGACAGTATTACCTCTCGGTTCAGCAGCGGCTCGATCTTGTCTTTCCGGCCCTGGAGGCGGTGACGCTGATTGTCGCGTTCCGTACCCTTGCAAAGGGCTGGCTTGCCGTGGTGTTGTCGATCGTGGCTGCTCTTGGTGCTGTGTTTGACTATCTCGAAAATCATGCCGTCGCCGCATTGTTGCGGACCGGCACGGTAACGGATGACATGATCGCCTTTGCGAGCAGATGGACGCTTCTGAAGAGCGTCGCAGTCACTTTGAGCCTGACGGCCTTGGCGCTATTGATCCTGCGGGCAGTTTATTTGCGGATGAAACGATGAAATTCACAGTCGCCATCGATGGCCCCGCCGCTGCGGGCAAAGGTACGATCAGCCGGGCCGTGGCCGAGCGGTTCGGGCTGGCGCATCTCGACACCGGCGCGCTCTATCGCGCGGTCGGCATGAAATCCGAAACCGAGGGGCTGGAGCCCATCGCGGCGGCCAAGGCGCTTTGCCCCGAGGATCTGGAGCGCGACGACCTGCGCACGATGGAAGCGGGGCAGGCGGCCTCGATCGTGGCTGCGATCCCCGAGGTGCGCGCGGCGCTGGTGGCGTTTCAGCGCGATTTCGCGGCGCGCGAGGGCGGTGCGGTGCTCGACGGGCGCGATATCGGCACGGTGATCTGCCCGCAGGCGGAGGTGAAGCTGTTCGTGACCGCCTCGCCGGAGGTGCGTGCGCATCGGCGCTGGCTGGAACTAGGTGGCGACGAGGCCGACGTGCTCGAACAGGTGCGCGAGCGCGACGCCCGCGACATGGGCCGCGCCGACAGCCCGCTGCGTCCCGCGGTGGATGCGCTGGTGATCGACACGTCCGAGCTGAGCATCGAAGAGGCGGTCGCGCGCGCCGCCGATCAGATTGAGGCCCGCCTCGCGGGCGATCTGGACTAGGGGGCGGGGATGCTGCGCTGGGTTCTCCTCTTGCTGGTTCTTGCAACGCAGGCCACCGCCGAGGGGCGCCCGCAGGGGCTGTTGTGGAGCGAGACCGACCTGCCGCGCACCTTGCCGCTGCAGATCAAATCCGCCCTGGATCGCGATCTCTATATCGTGCTGCGCGATGCCAAGACCGGGCGGGACGTGATGGGGGCCTATGCGCAGGGCGGTGAATTCTTTCGATTGCTGGTGCCGCCGGGACGGTTCGAGGTGCAGGTGGCGCTTGGGCCTGCGGAGGACTGGCAGGGCGGTGCTGCGCTGTTCGGCCCCGAGACGGAACGGCTGCGCCTCGACCCGCCGCTCGATTTCGGGGTCACGGGCTACGCGCGAAAGGGCGGTCATCTGATCGATCTGCGCGATCTCGGCGATATCGGGCAGAAAAGCCTTGGAATCTGTCAGCGCCTCGCGCTCGATTTCGACAGCGTGAACACCGCGCCGGAGGCGGTGCGCCCCGGCGTAAAGCCCCGTGATCCCATGGAAATACCGGAGTTCCCGGAGCCGAAATACCGTCGCGTCGACCGCATTTGCGATTGAAGAAAAGGGACGCGTGAAATATATCTTCACGAAGTGGTGAACTTTTTTCCCGACTCTCGCGTTGGGTGTTGGTGGATGTATTTCGAGGGTGGACCGATGCGCTTGTCCCTGACTTTGGCCTGCATGCTGTCTTGCGTGTCCTTTGCGACCGTTCCGGCACGCGCTGACGGCCCGGCGGCGACGCCCGAACCGATCGCGGTGAAAGCCCGGTCCGCGATGCCGGTGCCGGGGGATTTGTCCTTCGATCTGGTGGAGGGCGAGACGGTCTCGCTCGCCGATTTCCGTGGCAAGGTCGTGCTCGTGGTCAATACCGCTTCGAAATGCGGCTTCGCCCCGCAATTTACCGAGTTGCAGGAAATGTCCGAAACCTATGGCCGCGAGGGTCTGGTGATCCTCACCGTGCCGTCGAACGATTTCCGGCAGGAACTCTCCAGTGCCGAGGAAGCCAAGCGCTATTGCGCGCTGACCTTCGGGGCCGAATTGCCGATGGCGCAGCTCGCCAAGGTGAAGGGGCCGCAGGCGCATCCGTTCTATCGCTGGATGCGCGAAACCGAGGGGTTCGAGCCGAGCTGGAACTTCAACAAGGTGCTACTGGGCCGCGACGGATCGGTGATCGCGACCTATCCCGCCAGCGCGGAGCCCCTTTCGGCCTGGATGCTGGGCGACGTCAAAGCCGCTCTCGCGACCGCGAGCCGAGGCTGAGCGAAAGGCGCTCGCGCCCTGCCTATGACGCAATAAATGCTTGCGATACTGGCCGATCGCGCCTATATGGGCGCGGTCTGAGACAGGTTGGGACTCACCCGACCCGTATGCTATTGCAGCACAGACATTCCAACGAAAGACCGGCGGAGCCAACCGCAAGGCCAGAAAACCGAAGATGAAAAGGAAAATCTGAACGCATGTCGCAAAATGCAACCATGGACGAATTCGAAGCCCTTCTGAACGAGAGCCTCGAAATCGACACCCCGAACGAAGGTTCGGTTGTTAAAGGCAAGGTCATCGCCATCGAGGCGGGCCAGGCCATCATCGATGTCGGCTACAAAATGGAAGGCCGCGTCGAACTCAAAGAATTCGCCAACCCCGGCGAGGCTCCGCAGATCGAAGTCGGCGACGAAGTCGAAGTGTATCTCGACCGTGTCGAGAACGCTCGCGGCGAAGCCGTTATCTCGCGTGAGAAAGCCCGCCGCGAAGAGGCATGGGATCGTCTCGAAGCAGCTTACGCCAAAGAAGAGCGCGTCGAAGGCGCCATCTTCGGTCGCGTCAAAGGCGGCTTCACCGTCGATCTGGGCGGCGCTGTCGCGTTCCTGCCCGGCTCGCAAGTGGACGTGCGCCCGGTGCGCGACGCTGGCCCGCTCATGGGTCTCAAGCAGCCGTTCCAAATCCTCAAGATGGACCGTCGTCGTGGCAACATCGTTGTCTCGCGTCGTGCGATCCTCGAAGAGAGCCGCGCCGAACAGCGCGCCGAAGTCATCGCCAACCTCTCCGAAGGTCAGGTCGTCGATGGTGTGGTCAAGAACATCACCGAATACGGTGCGTTCGTTGATCTGGGCGGCGTCGACGGTCTGCTGCACGTCACCGACATGGCATGGCGCCGCGTGAACCACCCGTCCGAGATCCTGTCGATCGGCGAGACCGTCAAGGTCCAGGTCGTCAAGATCAACAAGGAAACCCACCGCATCTCGCTCGGCATGAAGCAGCTGCAGTCGGATCCGTGGGACTCGGTCGAGTCGAAGTTCGCTCTGGGTTCGGTCCACACCGGCCGCGTGACCAACATCACCGACTACGGCGCGTTCGTCGAGCTGGAGCCGGGTGTCGAAGGTCTCGTGCACGTGTCCGAGATGTCCTGGACCAAGAAGAACGTCCACCCCGGCAAGATCGTCTCGACGAGCCAGGAAGTCGACGTCATGGTCCTCGAGATCGACACCGCGAAGCGCCGCGTCTCGCTTGGCCTCAAGCAGACCATGCGCAACCCGTGGGAAGTCTTCGCAGAGACCCACCCGGTCGGCACCGTCATCGAAGGCGAAGTCAAGAACATCACCGAATTCGGTCTGTTCGTTGGCCTCGAGAACGACATCGACGGCATGGTGCACCTCTCGGACCTCAGCTGGGAACAGCGTGGCGAGGATGCGATCCAGGACTACCGCAAAGGCGACATGGTCAAGGCCGCTGTCACCGAAGTGGACACCGACAAGGAGCGTATCTCGCTCTCGATCAAGGCGCTCGACGCCGACACGTTCTCCGATGCCGTTGACGGCGTGAAGCGTGGTTCGATCGTGACCGTGACCGTGACCGCGATCGAAGACGGTGGCGTCGAGGTGGAATACAACGGCATGAAGTCGTTCATCCGCCGTTCGGACCTCGCCCGCGATCGTGCCGACCAGCGCCCCGAGCGCTTCCAGGTTGGCGATCACGTCGATGTCCGCGTGACCAACGTCGACTCCAAGACCCGCAAGCTGGGTGTGTCGATCAAGGCGCGTGAGATCGCTGAAGAGAAAGAAGCCGTGGAACAGTACGGTTCGTCGGACTCGGGTGCGTCGCTGGGCGACATCCTGGGTGCTGCGCTCAAGGGCGACCAATAAGAGATCGAGCCGCTTGGCTCAACGAGAGGCCCCGCCGATTGGCGGGGCCTTTTTCGTTCCGCAAAGCCTTGGCGATCTGCGACGACGATTCGCGCAACGGGTGACGCTTGCGCGGGCGAAGCGCTGAATTTCTGCGTTTGCGAAGGCGCTTCCGTCGGCGGCAGACCGCTAGGGGCTCGATTTTACGTGGATTTTCCGGGTCTTTGCTGTTCCGCGTTGCAACGATTGGTCCTATAATTGGGAAATGACGCATGTAAGAGCCGGGGGACACCCGGCCAAGCCCGTGGGGGGAGATAACAAGATGATCCGCTCTGAGTTGATCACCAAGATTGCCGAGGAGAATCCGCATCTCTACCAGCGGGATGTCGAAAAAATCGTAAATACGATCTTCGACGAGATCACCGAGGCGCTGGCCTCGGGCGACCGCGTCGAGCTTCGTGGGTTCGGGGCCTTTTCCGTCAAGAAGCGCGACGCGCGCACCGGTCGGAACCCGCGCACCGGCGAGGCGGTTGAGGTCGAGGAAAAACACGTACCCTTCTTCAAGACCGGTAAGCTGCTGCGCGACCGGCTGAACGGGAAAGAGGAATAAGAGCTAATGATTCGAGCGCTTCGGCTGCTGTTTCTCGGTCTGCTCGCCGTGGTCCTGATCGGGCTGGCGCTGGCCAATCGTCAAATCGTCACGCTGCGGGTGCTGCCGCTCGAGGCGGGCAGCTTCCTTGGCTGGGACTGGGCGGTTCAGGTGCCGCTGTTCCTCGTGATCCTCGCAGGCGTCCTGCTGGGCCTTCTGATCGGCTTCGTCTGGGAATGGGCGCGCGAGTCGCGTCTGCGCCGCAATGCCCGCCAGTCGGACCGCAAGGCGCGCAAGCTCGAAGCTGAAGTTCAGACGCTGCGCCACGACAAGACCGGCCCGAAGGACGACGTGCTGGCGCTGCTCGAACAGCCCTCGCGCTGAGATGCCGACCGTCGCCATAGACCGCAACGCGCAGGGTCTCGCCCGCGTCAAGATTTGCGGGCTGCGCAAGGCCGAGGACATCGCCGCCGCCGTCGAGGCGGGCGCGCGCTATGTTGGCTTCGTCTTCTTCGCCAAATCCCCGCGCCATTTGGAGATCGCCGAGGCGCGTACTTTGGCGCAGGATGTCGAACCCGGCATCGCCAAGGTCGGTCTGGTGGTGAACCCGAGCGATGAGCTTCTCACCGAGATCACGGACGCCGTACCGCTCGACATGATCCAGCTTCACGGGTCGGAAAGCCCGGAACGTGTGACCGAAATCCGTGCCAAGTTCGGCCTGCCGGTGATGAAAGCTGTCGGCGTGGCCGATGCCGCCGATCTTCCGAAGATCGCGGAGTATGAGGCGGTGGCCGACCAGATCCTGCTCGACGCCAAGCCGCCGAAAGAGGCGGAGCTTCCGGGAGGTAACGGGCTTTCCTTCGACTGGCGGCTGATCGCCGGGCGCACCTGGGAAAAGCCGTGGATGCTGGCCGGCGGGCTGACGCCGGAGAACGTGGCCGAGGCGATCCTGCTGACCGGCGCGCGGCAGGTCGATGTCTCCTCGGGCGTGGAGAGCGCGCCGGGCGTCAAGGACCCCGAGAAAATCCGCGCTTTCGTTCATGCTGCCCGTCAGGGAAGTGACGGGGCTTAGCGGGGCCCCGCGCAATCGAGTATTTTTGGCCAGATGCCGGGGCGGGGATTTATCTCGTCTCGCTTTGACGCTAGACCGATCCTCACGAATAGCGCGAGGTGTGCCATGGCTGACGATCTGATCAACTCCTTCATGAATGTGCCCGACGAGAACGGGCGGTTCGGCATTTTCGGTGGCCGCTTCGTGTCCGAGACGCTGATGCCGCTGATCCTCTCGCTCGAAGAGGAATACGAGAAGGCCAAGACCGATCCCGATTTCTGGGCGGAGATGGACGATCTCTGGAAGCACTATGTCGGTCGCCCGTCGCCCCTCTATTTCGCGCCCCGCATCACCGAAGAGCTGGGCGGCGCGAAAATCTATCTCAAGCGCGACGAGCTGAACCACACCGGCGCGCATAAGATCAACAACGTGCTGGGGCAGATCCTGCTGGCGCGACGCATGGGCAAGACCCGGATCATCGCCGAGACCGGCGCGGGCCAGCATGGCGTCGCCACCGCGACGGTCTGCGCGAAATTCGGCCTCAAATGCGTGGTCTATATGGGCGCGACCGACGTCGAGCGTCAGGCGCCCAACGTCTTCCGGATGCGCCTGCTGGGCGCCGAAGTCGTCCCGGTCAAATCGGGCCGCGGCACACTGAAGGACGCCATGAACGACGCGCTGCGCGACTGGGTGACCAATGTGCGCGACACGTTCTACTGCATCGGCACGGTTGCCGGTCCGCATCCTTATCCGGCGATGGTCCGCGACTTCCAGTCGGTGATCGGCAAGGAAGTGCGCTGGCAGCTTGAGGAGCAGGAAGGCGAGGGCCGTCTGCCCGACACCGTGATCGCGGCGATCGGTGGCGGTTCGAACGCGATGGGCCTGTTCCATCCGTTCCTCGACGATAAATCCGTGCGCATCATCGGGGTCGAGGCTGGCGGTCACGGCGTCGACGAGAAGATGGAGCATTGCGCCTCGCTCACCGGCGGGCGTCCGGGCGTGCTGCATGGCAACCGGACCTATCTGCTGCAAGACGAGGACGGGCAGATCCTCGAAGGGCATTCGATCTCGGCCGGGCTCGACTATCCGGGCATCGGTCCCGAGCATAGCTGGCTGCACGACACCGGCCGCGCGGAATATGTGAACATCACCGACAAGGAAGCGCTGGAGGCGTTCCAGTTCTCCTGCCGTCTTGAAGGGATCATCCCCGCGCTGGAGCCCTCGCACGCGCTGGCCCATGTGATGAAGATTGCGCCTGACCTGCCCAAGGACCATATCATCGTGATGAACATGTGCGGGCGCGGTGATAAGGACATTTTCGCGGTCGCGAAGCATCTCGGCTTCGACATGGACGCATAAACTCAGGTTTACGGCGTACAACCTGAGGTTTATTGCTCCTCCATAACCCAATTGGCAATGGACCGGCGGGCGTTGTCCGCCGACCCTTTGCTCCGACGTCGCAGCCCGCGGCGGACAATTGTTCCGGAGGAGATAGAAGATGAAAATGAAATCCACCCTCGCCGCGCTGGCGGCTCTCGCGGTCTCGGCGCATATGGCACAGGCTGAAGTGTCCACGGACGGTATCGCTGCCGATCTGCAGGCCAATGGCTTCACCAATGTCGAGATCAAGGTCGGCCCGACCCAAGTCAAGGCCGAGGGTTACAACCCGAACGGCACCAAGATCGAAGTGGTCTACGACCGCGCCACCGGCAAGATCCAGAAGCAGGAAATGTCGCGCACGCGCGCCGGCTATGACATGACGCAGGGCGTCAGCGTCCGTCAGCAGTCGGAAGATTTCTACGACGGCAGCGACGACGACCATATGGACGATCACGGCGACGACCATTCGGGCAGCGACGATCACATGGATGACAGCCACGACGACGACCACACCACGTCCGATTCCGATCACGGCTCGGATGACGGCGGCTCGCATGAGAGCGGCTCTGACGATGGCGGTTCGCACGACAGTGGCTCCGACGGCGGCGGGTCGCATGATAGCGGCGGCGACGACGGTGGCGACGACGACTGATCCGAACGGACTTGCCCGGTGCCATGTGCGCCGGGCATAATCCTCTGAAATGCCGCGTTCGCGCGCGGAGGGAGTTTTGCCGATGAGACTGCGCAGAGATCTGGCGATAGCCGCGTTGATCGGCGCGCTGAGCGTGCCCGTGGCGCCAGGGCTCGCGCGGGCCGAGACCGCGAGCGAAGCGGTCACCCGGCAACTCAAATCCTACGGCTACCAGAATATCGATGTGCACCGGACCTTGCTGGGCCGCGTGCGCATCACCGGCACCCGCAAAGGCGTCGAGCGCGAAATCGTCCTCGATCCGCGCAGCGGCGAGATTCTGCGCGACCTGTCGCGCTCCAGCCGTACGCCGATCCTGAACAATAGCCCTCTGGGCGGCAGCGCCTCGGGGAGCTATTCCGCGACCTCCACCTCCGACCGCACAACGACGACCTCCGATAGCGACTCTTCCGATCACGACTCCTCCGACGACTCCTCGGACGATAGCAGTAGCGCATCGGGCAGCGACGATGGCGGAAGCCATGACAGCAGCGACAGCGACAGCGACAGTAGCGGTGGCGGCGGCGGCGACAGCGGTGGCGGCGACGATGGCGGCGGGGAAAGCGACGATGATTGACGCCTCGGACCGGTCGGCGGGAGCGGCGCTATGACGTCGCGGCTGCGCCGTGCGGTGCTTGTCGGGGCGATCTTGCTTTTCCAAGCGGTCTGCGCGCTGTTCTTCATCTCCGATATCCTGCTGTCGGTCTTCGGCCTCTATCCCGCGCCGATCAGCTGGCAGAACCGTGAAATCCTCGAGCTTGGGGCGGCGCTTGGTCTGATTCTGGGGCTCGCGCTTGGCGCGTTCGCCTTGGCAGGTGCGCTGCGCGAGGGCGCGCGGGCGAAGGCGCGTCTGCGCCGGGCGACCTCGGCCTTCGAAGACTTGCTGGAAGAGCGTTTCTCCGACTGGGGCCTCACGGCGGCAGAGCGTGAGGTCGCGCTTTTTGCGATCAAGGGGCTGAGCACGGCGGAAATCGCGGCGCTCCGCGAGACCTCCGAGGGCACCGCCAAGGCGCAAAGCGCCGCGATCTACCGCAAGGCGGGGGTGAACGGGCGCGGTGCGCTTCTGAGCCTTTTCGTCGAGGACATGATGGACCAGCGCGCCGAGGCGGCGCAGCGCAGCGATCGCTCGGCGAAGCAGAGCGTGACGGCGGTGGCCAAGGGCTGAGCGGTCAGCCCCGCAGAGCGCGCGTATCCTCATAGGCGAAATCGATCAGCGCGCGCAGCTTGCGCGGCAGGCGCGGCCCGTCGAGATAGACCGCGTGAAGCGGGATGCGCAGCAGCGTCTCGGGCGGGAAGAGCGAGACCAGCCGCCCCGCCGCGATCTCCGGCTCCAGCACGAATTCCGGCCCATAGGTGATGCCATGCCCCGCCAGCGCCAGTTCGCAAGCGGCGCGCCCACTATTGACGCGGATCTGCGCCGGAACGGGCAGGGCGGCGATCTCTCCGCCCTCGCGATAGCGCCAATGTGGGATCGCGCTGTGATTGGTGTCATGGATGCAGCGGTGATCGGTCAGATCGGCGATTTGAGCCGGGCGGCCCGCGCGGTCGAGATAGGCGGGAGAGGCCACGACGCGCATCCCGATCTCGCCCAGCTTGCGCGCCCGCAGCGCCTGATCGCGCAGCTGCCCGATCCGGAAGGCGAGGTCGATCCCCTCGGCGGCCAGATCGGTCGCCGCATCCGAGAGCGTCAGGTCGATCACCAGATCGGGGTGGGGGGCGGCGAAGCGCGCGAGCATCTCCGCCAGATAGACCTCGCCGAAAGTGACGGGCGCGGAGATCCGCAGCACGCCCGAGAACCCGCGAGATTGCTCCGACACCGCGCCCAGAAGATCGTCGAGCCCGTCGAGCACGCTTGGCGCCTCGGCCAGCAGACGCTCGCCCGCGGGCGTCAGCCCGATCCGCCGCGTCGTGCGTTGCAGAAGGCGCGTACCAAGGCGGTCCTCCAGCTCGGCTACGTATTTCGAGGCGAGCCGGTTGGAGATGCCCAGCTGCTCCGCCCCTGCGGTGAAAGAGCCCGCGCGGGCGGTCGCGACGAAGGCGCGGAGTTGTTCGGTGATGTCCATCGCTATTCAGAACAAAATGGTAAAAGTCATTCCTGATAATATCCATTTTATTCGCGAACGGAATGGCTAATTTCCTCGCTGTATCGCGAACACACCGCACAGGGAGTGCGGTTACAGGAGATAGACCATGATCGACACCAAACTCGCCCCTTACGGCATCCTCGTCCTGCGCCTTCTGACCGGCGCTCTGTTCCTCGTCCACGGGCTGACGAAGCTGTTCGTCTTCACCCCGGCCGGCACGATGGGCTTCTTTGAATCGCTGGGCCTGCCCGGTTGGCTCGGCATCCTGACGATGGCGGCGGAAATTCTCGGCGGTATCGCCTTGATCACCGGCATCTATGCGCGGATCGTATCCTTCGGGCTCGGGTTCATCCTGCTCGGCGCGGCCTTCACTGCACACTGGGGCAACGGCTTCGGCTTCTCGAACCAGGGCGGTGGCTGGGAATACCCGGTGATGTGGGCCATCGTGCAATTCGCGCTCGCGGCTCTGGGTGACGGCCTTTATGCGCTGCGCCCGACCAAACTGAAGTGACAGGAGGAGACGATGGCTACCAGTGACGCAAATGTTGAAATCGGCCATGTGACCCTCGTGGTCCATGACCTCCCGGCGGTGGGCGCGTTCTACGAGAGCGTGCTCGGGTTGGAGCGGATCTCGGGCGACGCAACCGAGGCGCGCTACGGCGTCGACGGCAAGGTGCTTGTGATCCTCAAGGCCGACGCATCGGCGCGCAAATCGAGCCGGTCGGAAGCGGGGCTGTTTCACACTGCCTTCCTGCTGCCCGAGCGGGCCGATCTGGGTGCCTGGTTGACCCGCGCCGCCGAGACCGGCATCCGGCTCGACGGGGCGTCCGATCACCTCGTGAGCGAGGCGGTCTACCTGCACGACCCCGAGGGCAACGGCATCGAGATCTACCGGGACCGCGCCCGCGAGGACTGGCCGCGCAAGGATGGGATGATCGCGATGGTGACCGATCCGATCGACCTGCGCGACGTGATGGTAGAGGCCCGTGGCCCGTGGCGCGGTGCGCCGAAAGGCACGGTGATCGGCCACGTTCACCTTCAGGTGGGCGCGCTCGATCCGGCGGAGCCGTTCTACGCCGAGACGCTCGGCGCGGATGTGATGGCCCGCTATCCGGGGGCGAATTTCCACGGCTGGGGCGGCTATCACCACCACCTCGCCACCAATGTCTGGAATAGCCGCGGCGCCAAGGAACGTCACCAGCCCGCGACCGGTCTGGTCGAGGTGGGGCTGAAGGCCCATGCAGAACCGCTCGCCGCCTTCCGCGAAGCCTATGGTGACAGCGTGGCCGACCCGTGGGGCACGCGCTTCACTTGGTCCGCGAAGTGATCGTGAGATAAGAGAAAGGCGCCGGGCGGACTATAGAAGATCTCGCCCGGTGCGCGGCGAAGCCGCAGGGCGCGCGCCTGCCCGTTCCGGCGGGCTGGCGCATCGTCACCCGCGCGCAACGCTCCCGCTTCGGAGGGGTTTAGCTGGCATTAAACGCTGCCGCTCAAAGCGTCCGAGCGCCACCCCACGGGCAGGCGTGCGGTGACGACATAAGAGAAAGGCGCCCGCGATGGGCGCCTTTTTCACTTACAGGATGTGGTTCACATGGCCCATCTTGCGGCCCGGCTTCACCTCGGCCTTGCCGTAGAGATGCACCTGATACCGCGCGAGCTTCGCCAGTCCCGGCACCCGGTCCATGTCGTCGCCGATCAGGTTCTCCATCTCGACATCGCAATGGCGCGAGCCGTCGCCCAGCGGCCAGCCGGTCACCGCGCGGATATGCTGCTCGAACTGATCGACCGCGCAGCCCGCCTGCGTCCAGTGGCCGGAATTATGCACGCGCGGGGCGATCTCATTCACGATCAGCGCGTCGCGGGTGACGAACAGCTCGACCCCCATCACGCCGACATAATCGAGCTTGTTCAGGATCTTGGCCGCCAGCAGAACCGCATCGGTGCGCTGGTTGTCGGTGATCGCGGCGGGGACCAGCGTGGTGCGCAGGATGCCGCCCTCATGCTTGTTCTGGCCCGGATCGTAGCAGGAGATCGCGCCATCCTCGGCGCGCGCGCCGATCACGGAGATCTCCTTGAAGAACTCCACGAAGCCTTCGAGGATCGCGGGCGCGCCCTTCATGTCCTCCAGCGCGGCGGCGGCCTCTTCGGGCGCGTTGATCACAACCTGACCCTTGCCGTCATAGCCGAACCGGCGGGTCTTCAGGATCGCGGGGCAGCCGATTTCGGCAATTGCCTCCTGCAGGTCCTCGATATCGTCCACGGCGGCGAAAGGCGCGGTGGCGAGGCCCAGATCGTTGAGGAAGGCTTTCTCGACCAGACGGTCCTGACTGACCGCGAGCGCCTTGCGGTTCGGGCGGATCGGCTTGAGGCTTTCCAGCAGATCGAGCGCCGAGGTCGGCACGTTCTCGAATTCATAGGTGATGACGTCCACAGCCTCGGCGAAGGCGCGCAGCGCGGCCTCGTCCTCATAGGGCGCGGTGGTCACCGCATGGGCCACGTCGCCTGCGGGCGGGTTCGCGCCCGGCTCGAAGATATGGGTCTTGTAGCCCAGACGCGAGGCCGCGACCGAGAGCATCCGGCCCAGCTGACCGCCGCCGAGGATGCCGATCACCGATCCATAGGGCAGGGGCTCACTCATCTTCCGGCTCCTCCTTGATCGAGGCCGAGAGCTTCTCGCGCCAGTCGTCGAGCCGCTTAGCGAGAGCCTCGTCCGACACGGCCAAGATCCCCGCCGCCATCAGACCGGCATTAGCCGCGCCCGCAGCCCCGATCGCCATGGTCGCGACCGGGAAGCCCTTGGGCATCTGAACGATGGAATAAAGGCTGTCGACGCCCGAGAGCGCCCGGGTCTGCACCGGCACGCCGATCACCGGAACGCGGGTCTTCGAGGCCATCATGCCCGGCAGGTGCGCCGCACCGCCAGCGCCTGCGATGATGACGTGCAGCCCACGCTCCACGGCCGTCTTGCCATAGGACCAGAGCCTGTCGGGAGTGCGATGGGCCGAGACGATCTTCGCCTCGTATTCCACACCGAGTTCGTCGAGAATTTCCGCCGCCTCTTTCATCGTGGACCAGTCGGACTGGCTGCCCATGATGATTCCCACTTTCACGCTCATGACGCCCCCTTTGCAGATGGAGCGCGCACTATAGGAATCTGTGCCGTCGCGGCAAGCCCCGGAGGCGCGCAGGCGCCGATCGGATTGGTTGGAGGTCAGGTTCAGGCGATGATGTCGGGGGTGAGCTGGTCTTCGATCCGCGCGATCTCGTCCTTCAGAGCCAGCTTTTGCTTTTTCAGCCGCACAAGGCGCAGCTGATCGGAATGCACCGCCTGCGTGAGCGCCAGGATCGCCTCGTCCAGATCGCGGTGTTCGCGGCGCAGCACTTCCAGTTTTACCCGCAGCACTTCTTCATGATCCATCTCGAGATGGGCGTTCATATCCGTATCGTCCGGTTCTGGTTGCGCAAAATATCATCCGCCCGACTCGGCCAAGGCGGTCAGGTGGGAGGGTCAATATAACAGGTTTCGAACGGGTTAGGAGAAAATTTGCCGTCAGCGTAAATGGTCGGCGGGGTCTTGCAGGGGGCTTCCACGCCGCCCATATTTGATAAGTGGGCTGCCGAAGATCGGGGCCCGAACTTGCAACGTCGCTTGATCAAGGGCTTGCCGAATGACGAAACTGAGTTTTGGCGCACATCCCTACCTGCTGGGCTTCGACCAGCTGGAACGGCTGGTGGAACGCACCGCCAAGGGATCGGATGCCTATCCGCCGTATAACATCGAACAACGCGGCGAGGATGCGTTCCGCATCACGCTCGCAGTGGCAGGCTTCCGCGAGGAAGACCTCGCGATCACGCTCGAAGACCGGGCTTTGGTGATCCGCGGCCGTCAAAGCGAAGAGGACAGCGAACGCCTGTTCCTACATCGCGGGATCGCCGCACGGGCCTTTCAGCGCAGCTTCGTGCTCGCAGAAGGGGTCGAGGTCGCAGCCGCGACGATCGAGAACGGTCTACTACATGTCGATCTGAACCGGGCCCCGCCCGAGACGATCGTGCAGACCATCCCGATCGAGCGGAAATGAACAGGCAGGAAAGGAAACGCGCAATGAATACGGAATATGATTTCGGCGATAATGCCGAGCATCCCATCGTCTATGTCCGCGAAGTCGCGGTCGTCGATCTGCCCGAGGAAATCCGGGCCGAGCTGGACGATGTCGATCACCTCTATGCGGTGCATGACAGCGATGGCGAACGGCTCGCGCTGGTGAAGGACCGCAAGCTGGCCTTCTCGCTGGCCCGGCAGAACGATCTGGACCCGGTCTCGGTCCATTGATCGGCTGAAAGGACGCGAAAGGCGCCCGGGGGATCACCCTCGCGGCGCCTTTTTCATTTCCAGATGCGAGATCGCGAAAGAGGCCGCGACGCATCCGGTAAACAGGTACAGCCCCCAGGCCGTCTCGAGCCGCCCGACGCCCACGCCCTTCGCCACCACGATATAGATCGCGATCAGGAAGATGTCGGCCATCGCCAGCTTGCCGAGGATATTGAGCGCGGGCAGCAGGCGCGGCGCGGCCAGATCGAACTGGATCAGCGCGACGCCGATCACCTTCAGATAGGGGGCAAAGAGCGCGAGGAAGCTGACGAGTAGGGCGAGGAACACATCGGTCCGCCACAACGTCTGCAACCCACTGAGCACCGAAATCTCCTCCAGCCCGAAGAAGGGCAACAGCCCCGCGCGCAGAAGCGGCGCGGCCCAGGCGAGGGGGAAGAGTAGCAAGAGCGCCAGATTGGCGTATTTCAGCATCGGCCGGCGCTCACCCCAAGGGGCGCTCAGGCCCCGTTACGACTTGGATTCTTTCTTCGCGATCGGCACCACGTTGGGCTGCGGGCCGTCTTCGATTTCGTAGCCCAGCAGCGGCAGGATGTCACGCAGGTCGCGCTCCAGCAGGCTGAACTCGGCACTGACCTCGCGCTCTTCGGTCTCGACATCGGTCAGCCATTCGCGCAGCTCCGAGCAGGTCCGGCGGGCGACAGAAATCTGATCGCTCAGAGTCTCGGCCTCTTGTTGGCGCTGTTCGAGGAAGGCGCGGGCGCGTTTGACTTTCTCGGCGGAATAGACCTCAGCGAGATCGCGCGACTGCAGGCTCATCTGCGCGGCCAGTTCCAGCAGTTCCGGCTCCAGCCCGCCCAGATCGGGATGCTGGCGCAGATGGGTGATCCGCTCGCGTACGGCGTCGAATTCACCCGAGAGTGCGAAGACGCCCGCGCGGTCGGAGTCGTGGGCGCTGCGATAGGCGCGGGCCACGTCATCCATGCCGACATGAAAGCGGCGGTGGCTGCCTTCGAGCTTGGACACGCGCGAACAGGAGGGCAGATAAAGCAGCAGGATCAGTGCCAGCAAGGCCGCGCCCACCTGCAGCCAGACACCGAAATCGGGCAGGGCGGTTTCGCCGAATTGCGCCTCGAGGCTGAGCCACGGCATCAACCCGAGCGAGGCTGCCGCGACCGCGCCGATGGCGGCGAGTGCGGTGACTGCGACAGTGACGGTGAGTGTTTGGCCAATCGCCGCGTTGAAACGGTCTAGATTGGCGCTTCCTACCTGTTCGGTTTGCATGATGTGACCTCCCCCCTGTTCCCATATTGAAGATAGCGGCCAGTTCCGGTCCGAGATTGAGTCTCGTTGGTGGATCAAGCACTTGGGGAGAATGCGCGGAAATTCGCTTGGTTCCGCAGCCTGTGTGTTAACGAAGCGTTTCGATCGGTCCTTCGGCGCGTCCGTGGATGAACTGCTGGACGTAAGGGTCTGAAGTTTCGTCCATTTCCGCGATCGGACCTTCCCAGCGAATTTTGCCCGCGTGAAGCATCGCAACGCGGTCGGCAATCGCCCGGACCGAGGACATGTCATGGGTGATCGTCATCGCGGTCGCGCCCATCTCGGTAACGATCTCTCGGATCAGCTCGTTAATGACGCCGGCCATGATCGGGTCGAGCCCGGTCGTGGGTTCGTCGAAGAAGATGATCTCGGGCTCGGCGGCGATGGCACGGGCAAGGCCCACGCGTTTCTGCATCCCGCCCGACAGTTCCGCCGGGAACAGGTCGGCCACATCCGGCGACAGGCCCACGCGGCGCAGCTTCTCCACCGCGATCTCGCGTGCCTCCGCCTTGGGCCGCTTCAGCGCGCCGCGCAGCAGGCGGAAGGCCACGTTCTCCCAGACCGAGAAGCTGTCGAACAGCGCGCCACCCTGAAACAGCATCCCGAAGCGGGCGAGGAACGCGTCGCGCTCGCCCTCATGCACGTCGATCCCGTCGAGGGTGATCTTGCCGCCATCGGGCTCGATCAGCCCGAGGATGCATTTCAGCAGCACCGATTTGCCGGTGCCCGAGCCGCCGATGATGACGGTGGATTGCCCCGTCGGCACCACCAGATCGACGCCGCGCAGGACGTGTTTCGATCCGAAACTCCGGGTTATGGCGTCGAGGGTGATCATGCCGAGAAGAAGGCCTCCGTCAGCACGTAATTCGCGGCGAGGATCGCGACCGAGGCGGCGACCACCGCGGATTTCGTGGCCCGGCCCACGCCCTGCGCGCCGCGGCCCGAATTCATCCCGTGATAGCAGCCCATCGTGGCCACGATGAAGCCGAAGGCCGCGCCCTTCACGAGGCCCGATCCCACGTCCCAGAATTCAAGGAAGTCCCATGTGTTCTTGAGATAGGTGGCCGAGTTGAAGCCGAGGCGGTTCACGCCGACCATCCAGCCGCCCATGATCCCGATCACGTCGCCCACGCCCACGAGCATCGGCACGCAAAGCGTCGCGGCCAGCACGCGCGGCACGGTGAGATATTTCATCGGATTGGTCGAGAGCGTGGTGAGCGCGTCGATCTGCTCGGTCACTTTCATCGTGCCGATCTCGGCGGCGATGCTTGAGGCCACCCGCGCGGCGACCATCAACCCGCCCAGAACCGGGCCCAGCTCGCGCACCATGCCGATCGCGGTGATCGAGGGCACGACCTGTTCGGCCGAGAAGCGCGCGCCGCCCGCGTAGATCTGCAGCGCCAGCGCAGCGCCGGTGAACAGCGCCGTCATCCCCACGACCGGCAGCGACAGCCAGCCGATATTGAGGCACGCGAGCCAGAATTCGCGCAGGTAGAAGGGCGGACGCAGCAGGTGGCTCAGCGTCTCGCCCACAAAGAGCGACAGCCGCCCCGTCGCCGCCATCAGCGCAAGCGTGGCCCGCCCCAGCGCGGCCAGCGGTCGGCTGAGCGCCGCTGCATTCATGCGGTGGGCTCCGCGTAATTCCGGGCGTAGCGGGGACCGAGCGAAGTCAGGATCTCATAGCCAATCGTGCCCGCCAGATCGGCCAGCGTATCGACGCCCTGATGAGGCCCCAGCAGATCGAGCGTGTCGGGCACCGTATCGAGATCGGTCACATCCACCGTCAGCAGGTCCATCGAGACACGGCCCCGCAGCGGACAGGGCGTATCGCCCGCGTAAAGCGCGGTGATGTTCGACAGCACGCGGTGGATCCCGTCGGCATAGCCCGCCGAGAGCGTGGCGATCTTCGTCTCGCGCTCGGCGGTCCAAGTGTTGCCGTAACCCACGGTCTCGCCGGGCTGGACCACGCGGGTCTGGATTACCGGCAGCGACAGGGTCGCGACGTGGCGTGCGTCGTCAAAGGGGCGCCCGCCATAGAGCCCAATGCCGGGCCGCGTCACGTCGAAATGATAGTCCGGGCCCAGCAGGATACCGCCCGTCGCCGAGAGCGAGCGGCTCAGCCCCATGCCGTCGGTCATCCGTTTGAATTCGGTCAGCTGCTTGGCGTTCATCTCGTGCTCGGGCTCGTCGGAACAGGCGAGGTGGCTCATCACCAGCTCGATCCCGCGCTCCATCAGCTGCGGGGCGGTGGCCTGCCACTCGGCTGCCTCCATCCCGAGCCGGTTCATCCCGGTATCGAGCTGCACGCCCACGGGGCTGTCGGGGATCGCCTGCAGATGCCGCTGCGCCTGTTCGGCCGAGTTCAGCATCGGGATCAGCCGCGCGTCGCGCAGGAAGCCCGCATCGCCCGCCATATGACCGCCGAGGATGTAGATCCGTGCGTCCTCGCCCAGATGCGGGCGCAGCCTTGCGCCTTCCTCGGCCAGCGCGACGAAGAAGTCCCGCGTACCGGCCTGATACAAAGCCGGGGCCACGCGCCCTGCGCCCAAGCCGTAGCTGTCGGCTTTCACCACCGCCGCGGTGCGCGTCGCCGCGCCCGATTGCGCATCGAGAGCGCGCCAATTGCTGACCACTGCGTCGAGGTCGATATGAAGATTTGCCTGTGCCATGGCCCCTTTTTCTGCGCACACGCCCTCAGGTCAAGGGCAATCCGCGCAAGCCGCGCGCATGGCTGCGTTTCAGGGAAAGCTGCGCCCGTCTTCCAGCCGCGCAAGGATGGCCTCCGGCCCGCCCTGATGCGCCTCCCAGATCAGCACGGCGCAGGCGGCCTCGGCGTAAAGCCCGTTGTCGCGCCCGGCCTGCGGCGCCCAGTCGAAAGGCGAGCTGGGCAGGTCGGCGCGCGGCAGCGCCTGACAGCGCTCGATGCCCGAGCCCGGCCCGAGATAGCGCGGATCGTTCGAGACCAGCACCGAGAGCCCCTCGTCGAACCACGCGGGCATCCGACCGCGCACCTGACCCAGAACGCCCAGCCGGGCATGGGTCTCGGTATGGGTCAACTCATGGGCGAGGATCGTCTCGGTCAGCCCGCGCGGAGCCACGCGAACCACCGCCCAGGCCCCGAGCGAATAGGTCACCGCCGCAGCCCCCCGTCCGCCAAGGCGGCGGTCGCAGGCATCGCTCGTGCAGGCGAGAATGCGGGTATGGGCTTCGCGCGTCGGATAGAATTGGCCGACGGTGTCGCGCGCCGCATCGACCGTCTCGACCAGATCGCGCCGCTCTGCGCGGCTCATCTCATGTTCGACGAAAATGCCCGGCGCGGCCCGGTCCATCCCGAAACAGCGCGGGCACAGCCCCGCCGCCAGCACCGGGTAGAACCACAACAGCGCGAGCAGACCCAAAAGCCCACCCGCCAGAAGTGCCAATACTGAGACCCGGATCACGCGCCACATGCTGCCAAGATGGCGCAAGCGGCGTCTTTGACCAAGCGTCAGTCGCGCGGGCGGAGAATTTGTCGCAGAGCGCCGTGCAGCGTCTGCACCTCCGAGCGCGTCATCGCGAAACGCGTCCACATGTTGCGCAGGTTGCGCTTCATCATCGGCGCTTTCGCGGGCGGGTGGAAGAAGCCCGCCTCCTCGAGCCGCTGCTCGAAGTGATCGCCCAGCTTCTCGACCTCGACCGCGCTTGCCGGATCATGGCCCGCAAGCCCCGGATCGACCGGCACCGAGTCGAGCGTGTGGCGCGAATATTCATAGGCCGAAAGCAGCACTGCTTGCGCAAGGTTGAGCGAGAAGAATTCCGGGTTCACCGGCACGGTGATGATCGCATTGGCGCGCAGGATGTCGTCATTCTCCAGCCCCGTACGCTCGGGCCCGAACAGCACGCCGACCTTCTGGCCCGCGACGATGCGTTTGCGCGCCTCCTCCATCGCCGCCTCGGGCGTGTAGATCGGTTTGGGCAACTCACGGCCTCGCGCGGTGGTCGCGAAGACGTAATCGCAATCGGCCACCGCCTCCGCCACGCTGTCATAGACGCCCGCGAAATCGAGCACCTGACCGGCCGCCCCCGAGGCCATCGCCACCGCTTTCGGGTTGGGCCAGCCGTCGCGCGGTTCCACCAACCGCATCTTGCGCAGCGAGAAGTTCAGCATCGCGCGCGCCGCCGCCCCGATATTCTCGCCCATCTGCGGACGCACGAGGATGAAGGCGGGCTGGGCGGGATCGGGAATTTCGGGCGTATTGGGCATGGGCGGTCCTTTCGCGCCTCTCCTAGTCGCGCAAGCTGGCACTGGCAAGGCCGCGCCGCTTGCGTTAATAGGCGGCCAAGACCCGCAAAGGAGCCTGCCCATGGCCGAAGACCGCCCGCAGATTTACCTGATCACGCCGCCCGCTTTCGACGCCGAGGAATTCGCGCCGAAACTGGCCTCGGTGCTCGATGCGCATGACATCGCCTGCATCCGCCTGTCGCTGGCCAGCCGCGACGAATACGAGATCGGTCGGATCGCCGATGCGATGCGCGAAGTGGCCCATGCGCGCGACGTGGCGCTGGTCATCGAATCCCATGTGGCCCTCGTCGAACGCCACGGGCTCGACGGGGTGCATTTCACCGACGGCGCGAAGCAGATCCGCTACGGTCGCAAGGAGCTGGGTGACGACGCGATCGTCGGAAGCTACTGTGGCAATTCCCGCCACGAGGGGATGAACGCGGGCGAGGCGGGGGCCGACTATGTCTGCTTCGGCCCGATCGGCGAGACCAATCTCGGCACCGCCGAACCCGCCGAACATGAGTTGTTCGCCTGGTGGTCGGAAGTGATCGAAGTGCCGGTGGTGGCCGAGGGCGCGCTGACCGAAGAATTGGTCACGAAATTCGCTCCCGTCACCGATTGGTTCGCCTTCGGCGACGAGGTCTGGCGCGAGGACGACCCGGTCGCAGCTCTGGGACGGTTCATCAAGGCGATGTCGTGATGCCGGATTGGCTCGGCGATAGCGACGGCCCGATGGGCGATCACGGGGCCTTCATGGAGAGCGAGCTGCAGGTGCCGCGCGCCGATCTGGCCTCGCATATCCGCCAGCTTCCGGGCGAGCGGCTGCTGATCGGGCTGGTTGGCGGCCCCGGCGCGGGCAAGTCGCATCTCGCGCATGAGCTGGCCGAGGCGCTCGGGGCGCAATCGGCTATCGTCGCGATGGACGGCTTTCACCGCGACAACGATTGGCTCGACGCGCGCGGCCTGCGCAACGTGAAGGGCGCGCCGGAAACCTTTGATACGGAAGGATTTTCGCAGCTTCTCGCGCGACTGAAGTCGAGCCGTCAGGACGAGCCCGTGCCGACCTTCGACCGCGATCTGGACGCCACCGTTCCGGGCGGCGCAAGCGTGCCGGGCTCGGCGAAATACCTGATCGTCGAAGGCAATTATCTGCTGCTGACGCGGCCCGGTTGGAGCGATCTCTACCCGCTCTTCGATCTCACGATCCGCATCGATCTGCCTGAAGAGGTGCTGCGCAAGCGGCTGACCCAACGCTGGCGCGATCAGGGCTGCGATCTGGCCGAGACGCGCCGCCGTGTCGAGGAAAACGATCTGCCCAATGGCCGCACCATCACGCGCGAGAGCCGCGCCGCCGATCTGGTCGTGCGCGATTGATCCCTTCGGCTTGGCCGAAATATCCCGGGGGGCTGGCAGGGCCAGCGGGGGCAGAGCCCCCTCAACGCTTAGAAATCCTAAGGTAAATCCCGTCCTTGCCGCGCACCGTCAGATGCGCGACAGGGACCGGTTCACGACCTTCGACAGCCTCGAACCGAAACGCCCGCAGCAGCATCGCGAGCAGAAGCGGCCCCTCCGCCATTGCGAAGCCTGCGCCGGGACAGACCCGCGCGCCCGAGGAGAACGGGATATAGGCGCGGCGCTGGCAGGTCTTGCCGTTCTCGGTCTCCCAGCGGCTCGGGTCGAACCCGTCGGGGTTGTCCCAGAGCCGCTCGTGGCGATGCAGGTGCCACGGTGAGATCACCACCTGAGAGCCCGATTTGACGTCGCGGTCGCGGAAGGTTTCTGGGCAGGTCGCCTCGCGCACGAACATCGGGACGGGCGGGTAAAGCCGCATCGCTTCGCGGAAAGTGGCGCGGTTCAACTTCAACTTGGAAAGCACGGAAAAGTCGTGGTTTTCCGCCAACGCGGTCTCGGCTTCTTCGGCCAACCGATCCTGCCATTCGGGATGCGTCGCCAGCAGATAGAGCGCCCATGCCAGCGCCGAGGCGGAGGTTTCGTGGCCCGCGAGAAAGAAGATCGCGACCTGATCGACCATCTCCGTGGTGTCGAAGGTCTCGCCGGTTTCGGGATCGGCGGTGGTCATGATCTTGGTCGCCAGATCGTCGGGCGCGGTGCCGGCGGTGATCCGGGCGGCGCGCTCTTTCGTCAGGCGCTCGATCAGTGCGCGGATATGGGTCGCCGTGCGCTTCGTCTCGCGCGCGTGAAACCGCGGGAACCAGCGCGGCAGCGGCAGCAGCGCACCGAGATTGACCACCGGAGAGGCGCGCTGATGCCGCTTGAAGGCGGCGAACACGGCGCTGGCGGTTTCATCCTCGATCGGGATCGAGAACAGGGTACGGAAGATGATATCGGCGGCGACGTGAGAGGTTTCCGTTTCAATATCAAACGGTTCGGCGTCGGTCTTCATATTCAACCGATCGACGCAATCCTCACCCGCCGCCCACATCGCGGGGAAGGTCTCGCGCAGTTTGCCGCCCTCGAAGGCCGGGTCGATGATCCGGCGCTGGCGCTGCCATTGCGCGCCATTGGTGATGAAGACGCTTTCGCGCAGAAGCGGTTTCAGCCCCTCGCGCACGCGGTCGGACTTCGGGAAATCCATCGGGCGTTTGTTGAGCACCAGATCGACCAGATCGGGGTCGTTGCACATATAGGAGCGGAAGAACGGCGTGCGGAACTCGGCCATCCATGCGCGGTAGAGACGCGCGGGCTGGGCCGAGAGGATGTCGGATTTGAACAGCCGGAAATAGCGCCAGAGCGAGACGCGATCCGGGCGCGGGGTCGGTTTCGGGGGCAGGCGGGACGGCTGGCTCATGTGACGCTCGTGAACCGGTTCGCGGGCGTCGTGATCCGGCTTTTCGACGGGGCGCGACCGTGGAAGCGTTCGGCCAGCGTCAGCGGCCCGGCGGTCAGGCGGAAATAATCGTAATCTCCGGGCCGGTCGAAGGCGCAGAGATACTGGAAATGCAGCCGGAAGAAGCGCCAGCGGAGGGTGCGCCAGCGCTCGGGGCTCAGCGTTTGGGTGAAGGCGGCGGAGATCACCAGCGGGTGGATCTGGCCCTCTGGTGCCACGCCCGAGACCGCAACCGGATCGCAGAGCGCGAAAGCGCAGCCATCGCCCGGCGCGGTGACGTCGAGCCAGAACAGCTCAGGCCGGGTGGAGAGGTAGGCGAGATCGGCGCGCAGGCGGGTCGCGCGGGGCAGGTAGCTCACCATCGGGACGACCTGACCGAGCGAGAGGAAGGCGAGCGCTGGGGGCGCTGCCCCCCGGCCTGACGGCCTCCCCCCGGGATATTTTTGCCAAGAGGAAGGGGGGAGGCGGTTCTCGCGGATCAGGTCGGCGAGGATCGAGACGGCGAGATGGGCGCCCGAGGAATGGCCGACGATCAGCACCTCGTCCCAGTCTTCTCGCATCGCCTCTTCGATGCGGGCGGCGAAATCGGCCATGCGGGCCTCCAGCTCGGGCGGGTTTGCGCCGCCCCAGCGCGCGGTGAAGGCGTAGTCATGCATCAGATAATAGGCGAAGAGCTTGCCGTCTTTGGCCCGAAACCAGCGTAGGGTCAGGGTGAGGATCGCGGCGCCGAGAATGAGGCCCGCGAGTCTGTCGAGCGGGAAGCCGGGCAGGAGCGCCAATGCGAGTGCGGCACCGGCCCAGCCAAGGCCGATCCCGATCAGCGCCTGAACGATCAGCGCGACGATCGGGTAGAGCGCGGCGATCACCGGGCCCTTACGCAACCGCATCAGGCGGAACAGCGCGCCGGAGGCGATATAGGCCCAGGCCGTGCGGACCAGTTGCGCGTAGGTGGCAAGGATCGATTTGCCCATGGATGAGCGCACGATATCGGACCAGACGAGCACCTCGACATCGGCCTCGACCTCCGCGCCGTCCTGGGTGGAGGTGACGTGCCAGCCATAGGGGCCGCCTGCGCGTTTCGGGGCCAGCGCGATCTCGTAGCCCGAGATGCGGGCCTGGTCTGCGCCTTCCTTGCGGTAGAGCTCGCGGTAGCGGCGGGGATGAATCGGGTCGTAGCCGGGGATGTAGAACACCCGGCGCCTGTGCACCCGCGCTAGAGACCCGCTTGTCATTCACTGCCCTTCCTCGCGGGCAGATTAGCGGCCCTGCGCGGCGAAAGTAAGGAAAATCAGTGCTCTGCGCGCGACCAGCGCAACTGGTTCGCCTCAATGGCGGCGATGCGCTTTTCGGTCTTTGGGTGGGTCAGCAGCCAGGCGGGCGTGGTCTGGCCCGCGTTCTTGGTCAGCGCGTCGAGCTTGTGGAACAGCGTGACCTGCGGCTCGGTGCCGAAGCCCGCCTTGATCATCAGGGCTGAGGCAAACTCATCCGCCTCGAACTCGTCGCGCTGGCTGAGGCGGGCGGCGAGTGCTGCGGTGATCAGATTGGCGATCCACGGGCCGATGAAGGGGATGAAGCGGCCAAGCACCGTCATCAGCACGGCGCGCAGGGCGTTCTGGCCTGAGAAGTCGATCATGCGGCGGCGCGAATGGCCCAAGGCGACATGGCCCAGCTCATGCGCGATCACCGAGGTCAGTTCCTCCGGGGATACCTCACCGCTGCGATATTTGCGCATGAAGCCTTCGGTGATGAAGACGCGGCCATCGGGGGCGGCGAGACCGTTCACCGGCTCGATCTGATAGACATGGACCGGAATTTCCGAGACCTCGAGCGCAGCGGCGAGCCGGTCGAGATAGGGCTCCAGCTTGCTGTCGCGCAACCGGCGCGAATTCCCGTTCAGCTGGCGTTTGAGTTGCCAGGTCGAGAAATGCCACATGGCGAAGCCGTAGAGGACCAGCAGCAGGATGGGGAGAAGGCGCAACAACATGGGAAGGATATGGCGGCTCGCAGGCCCGTGATCAAGCGTCGTGATCAGGCGTCGGATTGGAGGCTTTGGGGGCGCGCTTGGCCGCATGCCACAGCCACCAGCCGAAGGCGAAGGCGGCAGCACCTGCGCCGAGCAGCCCCAACGCGTTGCCCGCAAGCTCGGCGGCGGCGTCCAGATTGGCCCCGAAGGTGATGCCGAGGCCCACATAGGTGGTGACCCAGACCGCTTCGCCCGCGAGATCGGCCAGGGTGAAGCGGCGATGCGCGAAGCCGGACGCGCCGGCGGCGAGGTTTACCCAAGGCCCGAGCGCGGAGAACATCCAGCGGGTGAAGAAGACGGTGACCGCGCCGCGTTTGCGCAGGGCGGCCATCGCTTTCGCGACCAGTGCGCCGCGTTTCGTGTCGGGATGGGGCAGGAAGCGCTCGGCCCGGCGGCCCAGCTGGAAGCCCACCTGATCGCCGATCACCGCGCCGGTGAAGGCCGCGCCGCCGACGGTCGCGAGGTCCAGATCGCCCGAGGCCACGAAGGCTCCGCTTGCGATCATCATCAGCGAGGAGGGGGCCGGAATCGCGAGGCAGCTCAGGAAGGTCGTGAGACCGAGAAGCCACGGCCCGTAGAGCGGCACCTGCGCGAGCAGCCAGTCTGAGAGGTCGGAGAAGCTCATTGCTGCGGCTGCGCCTCTTTGTCGGCGATGGTCTTGGGCAGGCCGAGCGAGAGTTTGCGGATCAGGTCCTGCAGCGGCTCGCCCTTGGCCTTTGCGATACGTTCCAGGGTCGGGCGGCCCGCGCCGACCAGCGCACGCCCATCCTTGATGCCTAGGATCGCGTCGACCTCCTCGATCTCCAGATGCCAGCTGCGCGCGATATAGCCCGGCGTCATCCATTCCTCGGGGCTTTGATGCAGATGCGCGGGGTCGGACCAGTAGATCGCGCGCGAGACGAACCTTGCGCCGAAGAACAGCGACAACGCGACCGCGAGGACAAAGCCCAGCGAGGCGATCTTGTGATGCCCCCAGAGGTAGCGCAGCCGGTTCATCCGAGTTCCTTCATTGCCGCGGTGATCCCTTCGAGGGTCAGCGGATGCATCCGG
>MDSW01133256.1_pt1 | contig 39420 bp, 35 predicted proteins | sample 811171 | NCBI WGS metagenome assembly MDSW01 (sample SAMN05326641, study PRJNA326480) | marine metagenome | isolation source: seawater | place: Atlantic Ocean: North West | collected 2012 | reverse complement strand
CAGATTGAAAAATTAAACTTAATTGTCGAGCCAGCAGTTAATGGTTTAGGTTATGAGCTCGCCGATCTTGAGGTTAAACAGCAAGGTCACAGTAAACTGGTCCGTCTATTCATAGACAAACCGGAAGGGATAACCCTTGATGATTGTGAGTCTGTAAGCCAGCAGGTCAGTTTGCTTCTTGATGTTGAAGATCCGATATCTGATGATTATGTACTGGAAATTTCATCACCAGGTTTAAATAGAACATTAAAAAAATTAGAGCATTATCAAAGATTCATAGGTTGCGACATACGAATTAGACTTCATCCTTCAGTAGAGGGCAGAAAAAATTTTCGTGGAAAATTATTAACTGCAACTCAAGATAAAATTAATATTGAAGTTGATGGTGAGGTACATGAAATTAATCAAGAATTAATTGAATATACAAGATTGGTTCCTGAAGTTTAAAAATCACAACGATTTTTGGAGATATACAGAAATGAGTAAAGAAATTTTAGCAGTAGTTGAAGCAGTATCTAATGAAAAGGGCGTTGAAAAGGATGTAATATTTGGCGCCATTGAAGCCGCATTGGCCGCAGCTGCTGCAAAAAAGCACGAGGAAGATATTGATGCCAGAGTATCAATAGATAGAAACACTGGAGAACATGAAACTTTTAGGAGGTGGTTGGTATTCGAAGATGAGTCAACTGAATTGGAGTTTCCAGATCACGAACTGAGAATGATTGATGCAGTAGACATTGATAAAGATGCGGAACCTGGCGGTTATGTTGAGGTCCCTATCGATTCAGTTGAATTTGGCAGAATAACCGCTCAGATGGCAAAACAAGTCATCGTTCAAAAAGTACGTGAGGCTGAGAGAGACCAGGTGGTTGAAGAATACAAAGACAGGGAAGGTGAGCTACTTTCAGGATTAGTTAAACGCGTTGATCGAAATGGTATTTATTTGGATTTAGGGGGGAATGCTGAAGGATTCATTCCCAGAGACAGCATGATGCCAAGAGAAGCAGTCAGAGTGCATGATCGAGTTAAAGCATTATTAATCGAAGTTAAATCCGAACCGAGGGGGCCTCAATTATTTATGACAAGGACATCACCTCAATTTTTAATAGAGTTATTCAAAATTGAGGTACCAGAAGTCGGTCAAGGTTTAATTGAAATCCTGGGCGCAGCCAGAGATCCCGGCCTGAGAGCTAAAATATCGGTAAAAAGTAATGAACAAAGAATTGATCCCGTTGGCGCGTGTGTCGGTATAAGAGGTTCGCGAGTCCAGTCTGTATCAAATGAACTGGCTGGAGAGAGGGTAGATATTATCTTGTGGAACGAAAATCCAGCTCAGTACGTAATAAACTCGATGTCGCCAGCAGAGGTGATTTCTATTGTTGTGGATGAAGATGCACATAGTATGGATGTCGCAGTTGATGAAGAAAAGTTATCTCAGGCAATTGGTAGAGGCGGGCAAAACATCCGTTTAGCCAGTGATTTAACAGGCTGGGAGTTAAATGTAATGACAGAAGTTGATGCCGATATGAAGAGCGAGCAAGAAACGCGAGGTCTTATTGAGCTGTTTTCTGGACAATTGGATGTGGATGAGGAAGTTGCGCTAATACTGGTTCAAGAGGGGTTCGCATCTGTAGAGGAAGTGGCCTATGTCCCGGCATCTGAATTGATTCAAATAGAAGAATTTGATGAAGATATCGTTGATGAGCTTAGAAATAGAGCTAGGGATGTTCTCTTGACGCAAGCAATTGCAGCGGAAGAGAAAATAGAAAATGCTGAACCGGCCCAAGATTTAATTGATTTGGAAGGAGTCTCATCTGCATTAGCATCCAAATTGGCTAGCAAAGGAGTTGCAACAAGAGAGGATCTCGCTGAATTGGCATCCGATGATTTACTCGAAATAGAAGAAATGGATAAAGAGGAAGCTGATGCATTAATCATGCAAGCACGTGCTCATTGGTTTGAAGAAGATGAAAAATAATGGAGTTAATAAATGGCTGACGTAACGGTTACTCAGTTCGCTGATGTATTAAAAGTCCCGGTTGATAAACTGCTGTCACAACTTGAAGATGCTGGTATCAAAGTCGGTGGAAGCGAGGATATTATTAGTGATGAGGCTAAAATGGAGCTTCTTACTTATCTTCGAAGAAGCCATGGTATGGATGAAAGTAATGAAGAAAAAGCAATTCCAAAAAAGATCACATTAAAAAGAAAGTCACAAACCGAACTTAAGCTTGCCAGCACTCAAGGTAGATCTAGGACGGTAAATGTTGAAGTTAGAAAAAAAAGAACTTACGTCAAAAGAGATGTTCTTGAAAACCAAGCAGAGCAGGAGAAAAAAGACAGAGAGCAAAAAGAAAAACAAGAAAAAGAAAGAATAGAAAAAGACATCCTAGAGCAGAAAAGGAAAGAGCAAGAAAAGATTGAAGCTGAAGAGCTGAAAAAGAGAGAAGTTGAAACTGCCAAAAACGAAGAGTTAAAAACAAAAGACACCAAGCCAACTGAAAAATTCGAAAAAAAGAGCGAAAAAGCTTTTGAAGATGGAAGCACAGACCGAAAGAAAAAAGAAAAAAAGAAATTTAAAAAAAGTTTTTCTGATACACGTTACGGAAGAGAAGAGCTTCATGTTTCCATAAACAAAAGTGGCAGAAGAAAGAAGAAACCTGTAGCGAGAAGAAGAACAGTTTCCATTGATAGCGAAGGTCAACATGGCTTCGAAAAACCAACAGCACCGGTTATTAAGGAAGTAAGTGTTCCAGATAGCATCATGGTGTCTGATCTAGCCCAGAGAATGGCTGTGAAAGGAAATGAAGTTGTTAAAGTCTTATTTAGTATGGGGACAGTTGTTACGATCAATCAAATTATAGATCAGGATACCGCTATCTTAGTTATTGAGGAGATGGGGCATAAAGCAAAAGTTGCTGAGGATAATAATGAGCTTGACGTTTTATTGACTGATGAGAATGATGCTGAAAAAAACCCAAGAGCTCCAGTTGTTACCATTATGGGTCATGTAGATCATGGGAAGACATCCTTACTTGATTATATTAAAAAATCAAAGATTGTTGATGATGAGGCAGGTGGAATTACACAGCATATTGGTGCGTATAATGTTGAAACGGATAAAGGTAATATTACATTTTTGGATACTCCAGGGCATGCGGCTTTCACCGCAATGAGAGCCAGAGGCGCTCAGGCTACAGATATTGTAATTTTGGTTGTTGCCGCAGATGATGGCGTCAAACCCCAAACAATTGAGGCTATCGAGCACACAAAAGCGGCTGATGTACCAATGATTGTTGCAATCAACAAGATAGATAAAGAGGATATCGATACAGAGAGAGTTAAGACGGAGCTTTCAAATCATGAAATTATTTCAGAGGAATGGGGTGGAGATCATCTTTTTGCTTCAGTATCGGCTCAAACAGGAGAAGGTATAGATGACTTATTAGATAAAATTTTACTTCAATCAGAGGTCATGGACTTGAAGGCTCAATCAGAGGGTCCCGCCAGAGGAATCGTTATTGAATCAAGTTTAGATAAGGGGCGAGGTGTTATGGCAACACTTTTGGTCCAATCAGGATCATTGAATAAAGGTGATGTTATTTTAGCTGGTGATGAGTTCGGTAAAATCAGAAGTATGCTAAATGATAAACATAAGCAAATTACAGCGGCAGGACCATCAACTCCACTTGTAATTTTGGGTTTACCAAAGACACCTATATCAGGTGAAAGCTTCTATGTGGTAAAAAATGAGAGGCAGGCAAGGGATCTAGCTGAAAACAGAAAATTAAAAACAAGAGAATCGAGAATAGGAAGGCAGCAAAGTTCCGATGTTGATGATATTTTTTCACAAATGAAAAATAGTGATTCTAAAGCAGTCTCATTACTCATAAAATCCGATGTTCATGGAAGCTCTGAGGCATTGACTGATGCTGTTTCAAAATTATCAAATGATGAAGTTAATGTGAACGTCATTAGCTCGGGGGTCGGTGGAATAACCGAATCAGATGTAGTGCTTGCTTCAGCTTCGGATGCGATGATACTTGGGTTCAATGTTCGTGCGGATGCATCTGCCAGGGCGGCAGTGAAAGAAGCTGAAATTGATATCCGATATTACAGTATTATCTATGAGGCTATTGATGATGTTAAAGCAGCAATAAATGGATTGCTTTCACCTGAGGTAAGAGAGAACATTCTTGGATTAGCCGAAGTTAAAGAAGTCTTTACGTCACCGAAATTAGGTAACATCGCAGGTTCAATTGTAACGGAAGGTGTGGTTAAAAGATTAAATCCTATCCGTGTATTAAGAGATAATATCGTCATATATGAGGGTGAGTTGGAGTCTCTAAGGAGGTTTAAAGATGATGCGAAAGAAGTTCAATCGGGAACTGAGTGTGGCATTGGTGTAAAAAATTACAACGATGTTAAAATTGGTGATCAGATTGAATGTTATGAAAGAATTGAAATAGCTCGAACAATTGACTAGATAAAAAAATATGCAAAAAGAATTTTCAAGAAGTCAGCGTATGGGCTCTCTAATTCTTAGAACGTTGAATGAAGTGATTCATCGAGATGTCGATGATCCAGCATTACAAGACATTACTTTATCAGATATAGAATTAAGTCAAGATCTTAGTATTGCAAAAATTTATTTTAGTTCTCTTAAATATGAGCGTGATATGGAGATTCCATATAGCGGGCTAAAAAGAGCGTCTAGTTTTCTCAGAAAAAAATTGGGTTCAGCGATTAAAGTAAGACATGTTCCAGAGCTGCGATTTTTTCATGATCAGAGCACAGCTAAGTCAATGGAAATTTCTGAATTAATAAAAAACTCGAATAAAAGTAAATAAATAATTGATTTAAAATAAATTAATGAATAAGTTAAATGGCATTATTCTACTTGATAAAAGAAAAGGTATTTCATCCAATCAAGCATTACAAGAGTTAAAGCATCTTATCGGCGCAAAAAAAGCGGGTCATACCGGATCTCTTGATCCCATGGCAACAGGCATGCTTCCAATATGTTTAGGTGAAGCAACTAAAATTTCACAATTTCTTATTGATCAGTCAAAAGTATATGAAGTTGAGGCTCAGCTTGGCCAATCAATGGATACCGGCGATGCTGAAGGAAAAATTTCGGGAATTTCAGATATATTTCAGTATAAAAAAGATTTTTGGACACAGGTGACTGATCAATTTTTGGGTGAAACTAATCAAATACCACCGATGTATTCAGCTCTGAAGCACAAAGGTAAACGCCTTTACAAAATTGCTCGAAGTGGGAGAACGGTTGATCGCTCTCCAAGAAAAATTACAATTTATTCAATCGACGTAACAAATATTGCAAAAGATTCAATTAGATTTACAGTTCATTGCTCAAAAGGAACTTATATAAGAGTTTTAGTGGAAGATATTGCCAAAAGCGCTGGTATGCTTGCGTATACTTCATTCTTAAGAAGGGTTCGCATAGGTCAATTCGATCAATTCCGAATGATTGAGTTCGATGAGTTAAAATCTAAGTTTATTGAGTACAATGAATCTCTTGATGAACACCTTATACCAATTGAGCATGCTCTATTTAATTTCCAAAATATTGAATTGAGTCATACACAAGCAAAGAAATTTTTGAATGGTCAACGCCTTCATTGTAACTTGAGTGGTAGTGGTCATATAAAAGTTTTCGATCAAGAAAAAAATCTATTGGGTATAGCAACCCAAGTTGACAATTCAGTGATTGCTCCGAAAAGAATTTTTCATCTCTAATCAATATAGAATGACAAATAAAAATACCAAAACTTTTTTCCAATTAATTGTTATAAAAGCTGTTACTTATTCATTCTAAGCGTTAGAATAGCGCGTCTTAATAAAAGTAAAATATCATTGGAGTGTTTTTGTAATGTCACTAACGAGTGAAAGTAAAAGTAAAATCATAAAAGAAAATGCAAGAGGCGATGCAGATACAGGATCACCCGAAGTTCAAGTTGCAATATTAACTCAACGTATCACTGAATTGACAGATCATTTTGCATCACACAAAAAAGATCATCATTCGAGACAAGGGCTACTGAGGATGGTCAGCAAAAGACGAAAATTACTCGATTATCTTAAAATAAAAGATCAGGATAGATACGCCAGTTTAATTAAGAAGTTGGGACTGAGAAGATAACACTAAAGCATAACCTCACTATATCTAATCACATATTTTAAAAAAATCTAATCACTAAAAGTGAATCAAATAAAATGAAATCAATCGTAAAAGAATTCAAGTATGGTAATCACAGCGTAAAAATCGAAACAGGCGAAATCGCAAGACAAGCAGATAGCGCTGTAGTTGTCTCTATAGGTGGGACCTCAGTTTTAGTCACAGCAGTTGGCAAAAAACAAGGTGACGAAGGCAGGGATTTTTTTCCTTTAACAGTTAATTATCAAGAAAAAACATATGCAGCAGGTAAAATACCAGGCGGATTCTTCAAAAGGGAAGGTCGTCCTTCAGAAAAAGAAACGCTTGTTTCTAGATTGATAGATAGACCAATAAGGCCGCTTTTTCCAAAGGGTTTTACCAATGATGTTCAAGTTATTGCAACTGTTATGTCACTTGATCCCGAAATTGATTCTGATATACCTTCATTAATTGGAGCATCAGCGGCGTTGACACTTTCAGGTCTTCCTTTTGCTGGACCAATTGGTGCTGCAAGAGTTGGATTTATTGGTAATGAATTCACACTTAATCCCATGGTGAGCGCACTCGAAGATTCTGATTTGGATTTAGTGGTTGCAGGCACATCAGACGCTGTATTGATGGTGGAATCTGAAGCAAGTATTCTTTCAGAAGAAATAATGCTTGATGCAGTTATGTTTGGTCATGAGCAAATGCAAATTGCAATTAATGCTATAAATGAACTAGCAGATGAGGCGGCAAAACCAGATTGGGAATGGTCTCCAGTCACAAAAGATGAAGAATTAGAAAAATTAATTCACGATACATGCAGTGAAGAAATTACAGCCGCTTACAAGATAAGTGACAAAATGAGTCGATACGAATCTCTTGCTTCTTTTAAAGAAAAGACGGTCACTGAAATTTCTGAAAAATATGGTGAAAAATGGTCTATTGATGACTTAAAGAGTGCGTTTTCTGCGCTGGTAAAAAAGATAGTTAGAACAAGAGTTGTTAAAGGTGAACCAAGAATTGATGGAAGAGATACAACTACTGTAAGACCCATAAATGTTAAAGTGGGAATGCTTGAGAGGACGCATGGATCCGCATTGTTCACGAGAGGTGAAACTCAGGCTATTGTTGTTACTACTCTTGGTACTGATCGTGACGCACAATTAATTGATGCAATTGAAGGAGAATATAAGGATTCATTCATGCTTCATTATAACTTTCCTCCGTATTGCGTCGGTGAAACTGGATTTGTAGGTTCCCCAAAAAGAAGAGAGATAGGGCATGGCAAATTAGCAAAAAGAGGTATTCAGGCTGTAATGCCAAATCAAGAAGAATTTCCATATGTGATAAGAGTCGTATCTGAGATTACTGAATCAAATGGGTCAAGCTCGATGGCATCTGTATGTGGGACAAGCCTCTCTCTTATGGATGCTGGTGTACCAATTAAAGCTCCAGTTGCGGGTGTAGCGATGGGATTAGTTAAGGAGGATGATGATTATTCTGTTTTAACAGATATTTTAGGTGATGAAGATCATCTTGGTGATATGGATTTTAAGGTCGCTGGAACAGAAAATGGAATAACAGCACTTCAGATGGATATAAAGATCCAAGGTATTACAAAAGAGATAATGGAGATTGCACTTAAACAGGCAAAAGATGCGAGATTACATATTCTCGGTGAAATGAATAAAGTTATTGATTCATCAAGAACTGATATGTCTGAATGGGCACCAACTATAACGTCTTTTAAAATTGATCCAGATAAGATAAGAGATGTTATCGGTAAAGGTGGAGCGGTAATTAGAGGTATAACAGAGGAAACAGGAGCTTCCATTGATATTGATCAAGATGGAACTGTAAAAGTAGCATCCGTCGATGGTGCATCAGGTCGAGAGGCTGTAAAAAGAATTGAACTCATCACAGCAGAAGTTGAGGTTGGAAAGATCTATGATGGTAAGGTCGCAAGATTAATGGATTTTGGTGCATTCGTGACAATTTTACCAGGGAAAGATGGGTTAGTGCACATTTCTCAAATCTCAGAAGAGAGAGTTGAAAAAGTCAGCGACAAGCTTTCAGAGGGCGATGAAGTTAAAGTAAAAGTATTAGAAGTAGATCGTCAAGGTAGAGTTCGTTTGAGTATGAAAGAAGTAAGTAGTGATTGATCTATTAATTAAAAAATATTAGATTTTCAAAAATTTTAAGCCAGCCAAACGATCGATATCCCAATGATTCATTGCCCAGGACCAAATGGTTTTCAGGCTTTCTGATTCTAATCCCTTATCTGGCGTCATTTTTAAGATTTTTAATCCTTTGACAAGATTTTTATTAGGGCTACCATCATCTAATGCATCAGCTCCTATGCTTTTGCTTATTTTATTGTTTTCATTATCCAGTGCCAATGGTATGTGGCAATAATGAGGTGATGTTAGACCTAGATTTTTTTGTAAAAATATTTGACAGAATGTTGAATTAAGTAAATCTTTTCCTCTGACGATATGATTAATATCCAGTGAGTTATCATCAATCACTGTTGCCAAATGATATGAAATTATTTTATCTTTTCGCCATACTATGAAATCTCCAATATCTTTTTTAACATCACATCTTTGTGAGCCTTGTAATTGATCTTCAAAATGTATTATGTTTGAAGTAGTGACAATACGATATGATTTTCCTCCTGTAATTTTTTTGTTTCGACATTTGGAGTCATATATTGGACCATTTAGTCCAATTTTATTTTGTTTTAAGTCATTTCTTGAGCACATACATCCATATATAGCTTTGTTATTTAATAACTTGTATTTTATATCGAGATATTTTTCTGATGAATCTGATTGGTATAGGATATCTCCATCCCATTCAAACCCATGAGCTGCTATTGTTTTAATTATTGATGATATGGCATTTTTTTTAACTCTGTATTTGTCAGAATCATCTATTCTTAAATACCAATCACCATTATTTTTTCTGGCATCAAGGTAACCTGATATGGCTGTTATTAATGAACCAAAATGAAGTGGACCAGAAGGGGTAGGGGCAAATCTTCCTTTATATTTGTTTCGATTGTTGCATTGTTTATCAATAGGATTATTGATTTTATCTGTATCTATCGTCGCTATCCCTGAATTGACGTTCTGCTTTCTCTCTTCTCTCTTGGGCCTCAAGAGATAACGTTGCTACTGGCCTGGCTTGCAATCTTTTTAGACCTATTTCTTCACCAGTTTCATCGCAATAACCATAATCACCTTCCTCTATTCTTACTAGTGCAGAACTTATTTTTTTGAGAAGCTTTCTCTCTCTATCACGAGTCCTTAATTCTAACCCGAATTCCGATTCTTGGGTTGCACGATCATTCGGATCGGGGAAATTTGATGCTTCATCTTTCATATGGACAACTGTACGATCTACTTCATCAATTAAATCACTTTTCCACTTGGTAAGAAGCTGCTTAAAATAACTCAATTGAGAGTCATTCATATACGCTTCTCCTCTTTTAATCTTATATGGACCTATCTCATTAATTGGACTTGATAGAAGATCTTTTCGTTGTTTTTTGTTTACGATTTTTTTCTTAACAACTTTTTTACTGATACTTTTTTTTGTGACTTTCTTTTTCGCCATAACTCTGTCTTTGAATAAATTTTAAGTGATAATTAATATTTAGAAACGAATGCATTATACGCATCTATCAATGAGTTGGAAGTAATATATTATTAATTATGGTTAAGATTTATAAATATATTTATTTCCATCAATGAATATTCGTTTTATTTTTCTAAATACATTACAATTAGACATCAATAAAATGCTTGGATTACGCTATACAAATGAGGCTAAGTAAGATCAAACTCTCTGGTTTTAAATCATTTGTAGATCCTACAATCATAACATTCCCCTCAAACTTAGTTGGTGTTGTCGGTCCAAATGGTTGTGGAAAATCAAATGTTATTGATGCTGTAAGATGGGTTATGGGTGAAAGCTCTGCTAGTAGGTTGAGAGGTGACTCTATAACTGATGTTATATTCAAAGGTTCAAGTTCAAGAAAACCTGTTGGAGCAGCAACAGTAGAGCTCCTCTTTGATAATTCCTCATCTACAATAAAAGGTGAGTATTCCAAATACAATGAAATTTCAATTCGAAGAGTCGTCTCTAGAGATGGTATTTCAAATTATTATTTAAATGGTGTTAGATGTAGAAGAAAAGATATAACAGGAATCTTTTTAGGAACAGGTCTTGGACCAAGAAGTTATTCAATAATTGAGCAAGGTATGATTTCAAGAGTGATTGAGGCCAAGCCAGAAGATATGAGAATTTTTATTGAAGAGGCAGCTGGAATATCTAAATATAAAGAACGAAGAAAAGAGACATCAAATAGAATTGGAAGAACAAAAGAGAATCTAGATAGATTGTTGGATGTTATTGATGAAGTAGAAAAACAAATTAATCATCTAAAACGTCAAGCTAAAACAGCAGAAAGATATAAACAAATGCGTTATCAGGAAAGGCAAATATCAGCCAGTATTTTAGCTGTAAGGATACGTGATCTTAATGATGAGGCTCAAAGTCTAAAAAAATTATTCTCAGATAAAAAGTTAACTTTAGAATCCAATATTGCCGAACAAAGGAAAATTGAAGCTGAAATAGAAAGTTTGCGAACGGACCAATCTGAAAAAAATGATAATTTCAACGCTGTGCAAGCAAATTATTATAAAGTTGGCTCCGAAATCAGCAGACTTGAACAATCGATTGAATACTCCAATGAAATAAAAGAAAGGCAAAAAAGAGACCTAGAAAATGCGAACGAAAATGAAAAAGAAATTGAAGATCTTATCTCTCAAGATAAAGAACAAATAACAAGTTTAGAGTCACATTTAGAGCTTCTTTCACCAAATATTGAGCGCGCGAGAGAAGCAGAAGAATTGTCGAAAAAATCCTTGAGTGATGCAGAAGAAGCAATAAAAAAATGGCAACAAAAATGGGATAATGAAAATTTAATCAATAATGAGTTTTCAAGAGATAAGTCGATTGAGCAAAATCGTTTGGATAATCTTAAAATTGAGCTTTTTCAGTTAAAAGAAAACGAGCAACAAATTGATAGTGAGCTTTGCTCCATAGATCTAGATGTCATAGAGCGAGATATCAATCAGACTAATGAAAAATTAATTAAGAGTGACTCTCAAATTAGCGTCCTGCAAGAATCAATTGATAGCAAGAGTCATCGCATTGAAGAATTAAGAAATCAAGAAACTCTTTTAGCTGACAAATTAGATCAACAACAAATAGAACTAAGAAAAATCGAAGACGATCAAATCAAATTAATGGCACTTCAAGAAACTACACTAGCCGATAAAAATAACGACTTGAAGGGATGGATAAAGAAATACGGATTCAAAAAGAATAAACGAGTCATACAGGATATCGAGGTATCAAAAGAGTGGCAATTCGCCGTTGAGACGGTTCTTGGTGAAAACTTAGCTGGACTGAGAATTGATAGCATCCAGAGAGCAATTGAAGCCAGCTCGAAATTATCGTCAGGAAAAATTACATTCATAAATGATATAAGTGTTAATAAAGAAAAAATCAAGAAAAATACACTTGCATCAAAAATAAAGAATGCTCCAAATGCAATTTATTCAGTGCTGGAAAATATTTTTATAGCTGATTCAATTGATCAAGCAATTTCGTTATCCGAGGACCTAGAAATGGGAGAATCTGTTATTACGAATAGTGGAATTTGGATCAGTAAAGAGTGGGTAAGAATATTTAAAGATATTGATACATCCAAAGATAATGCCATCTCAAGAGAAAATAAAATAAAAAACCTTTCTTCTAAATTAAAAGAATTAAGTTCATCCTATAAGAATAATGAAAAACAACTATTCAAAATAAAAAATGAACTAAAAGAGAATGAGTATAAAAAAGATGAATTGCAAAAAGATTTACCTAAGCTTTTAAATGAGAATGCTGAAATTAAAAACAATAAAAATAATCTTGATCTTCAGTTTAATCAGATTAACAAAAATAAAGAACAAGGTGCCGAAAATCTTGAAGTCATCAATTCTAAAACCATTGAAATAGAAAAATATATTTCTAAATCGGAAGTTTTGATTATGGAATTCGAAGAAAAATTAGGCGAAGTCAAAAGCACAATAGATCAACTAAAAATCCAAAAAGACAACCTTGATAATGAGTTATCTAGAGTTAGAAATCAGTATGAAGAAGATCGAAGTAATAACCAAGAAATGCAGATTAAGTATGAAAGCAAAATTACATCGAAACAATCTGCCTCTCAAAATTTAGATAGAATGCTTTCTCAAAAAACACTATTCCAATCCAGAAAGAAAGAGATTCTTGAACAGATCGATTTAAATAAACAACCGCTCATTGATAATAAAAAATTATTGGAAGAGCATCTTCAAGTAAAAGTATCAGTTGAAAAAGATCTTAATCATGCTAGAACATTATTGGAAAACGTCGAGGGAAAAATAAATCAATTCGATCAAAATCGTCTTGAAATCGAAAGAAAAGTAAATGAGTCAAGATCTTCGCTCAGTGAAACAAAAGAATCGCTCAATGGAATTGAAGTCAGAGAGGAAGAAGTCATGGAGCAATTAAATCAAACTGAGTATAAATACAAAGACCTTATTGAGGAATTATCTGAAGACAGCACATTATTGTCATTAACAGAGAAACTGGAAAATATAACTTCCAGAATAAATCGTTTAGGGCCAATAAATCTTGCAGCGATAGATGAACTAGATGTAAATACTGAAAGAAAGGAATATCTTGACTCTCAATTAGATGACCTAAATAGTGCACTTTCAACTCTTGAGGGTGCGATTCGTAAAATTGATAGTGAAACTAGATCTCGATTTAGAGAGACCTTCAATAAAGTTAATTCGGGTTTCGAGAAATTATTTCCAAAACTTTTTGGAGGAGGTCAGGCTTATATGGAGTTGATTGGTAATGATCTATTAACTGCTGGTGTCACAGTTATGGCTCGTCCTCCAGGTAAGAGGAATAGTAGTATTAATTTACTGTCAGGTGGCGAAAAAGCCCTAACAGCTGTGGCTTTAGTATTTGCTATTTTTGAGCTTAATCCATCTCCATTCTGCATGCTGGATGAAGTAGATGCGCCACTTGATGATACTAATGTTAATCGGTTTTGTGAGATTGTTGATGACATGTCTAAAAAAGTTCAATTTATTTTTATTACTCACAATAAAATTACTATGGAGATGGCAAAACAGCTATCTGGTGTAACTATGCAGGAACCAGGAGTCTCCAGATTAGTGTCAGTAGATATTGATGAAGCTGTTAAAATGACTGCCAATTAAATTGTAGATAAACGAGAATCAATTTATGGAAGATATAAGATGGATACTATTAATTTCAGGAGCAATTCTTATCGCTGGAATAATGCTGTATGAATCTTATCTAAAATCATTATTTCAGAGCTCTAATAAAGATAACAATAAAATAGAGCCGACATTTGCTCAAGATCATAATATCTACGTATCTGATGAGATAATTGACAAGCAGGATTTATCAAACAAAGAAAATACCAACATTGAGATCCAGCAAGAAAAAAATACAATTGTCCTAGAATCTGAATACATTGTAACTATCCGTATGGTCGCTATAGATCATTCTGAATACTCAGGTAAGGAAATAGTAGGTACACTCAAGGAAAATGGAATGATTCATGAAGAGCCAGGAATCTTTAATTATTATTATGGATCTAACAAAATAAGAGTATTTTCAGCTGCAAATCTTCATGAACCAGGTATTTTTGATATGAACCAATTAGAAAATTTGAAAGTTAAAGGTATAAGTTTTTTTATGTCACTGCCGTTAAAAACCAATGAGATAAATGCATTCGATGAAATGATGTCCGTCTTAAAAAGAATAAAATCATCACTCAAAGGGGAGCTCCTTGATGATACTGGGAGTAGTTTGAGTATTCAAAGAGAAAGATATATTCGAGAGGAAGTGATTGAGTACTCACTAAAAAACCAAAAGAGCAATCATATTTAATATGGCCAATGTGAGTATCAAAAGAAAGATAAATAATCTCAGAAATCAAATCCATAATCATAATCATCTTTATTACATTATGGATTCGCCAGAAATTACTGATCACGAATATGATAAATTAATGACAGAGCTTAGGGCTTTTGAAGAAAAATATCCCTCATTCAAAAATAACTCATCACCGACACAAATTGTAGGAGCGGCGAGTAACTCATTATTTAATACTATTGAGCATAAAATACCAATGTTATCTCTTGATAATGCTTTTGATGAAAAGGAGCTCAGACATTTTGATCGCCGTGTTCATGAAAAACTAAACATACCAATAGAAAAAAATATAGCTTATTCCTGTGAGCTTAAATTCGATGGTGCAGCTGTATCTGTTACATACGAAAATGGATATCTAGAAAAAGCTGCAACTAGGGGGGATGGAAAAAATGGTGAAGATATTACTCATAATATAAGAACAATAAAATCATTACCTCTAAAATTGATAGGAGATAATCATCCGGAAATTTTGGAAGTCAGAGGCGAGGTATATATGCCAATTTCTGGATTTCAAAACTACAATATTCACGCAAAAAAAAATGAAGAGAAAACATTCATTAATCCTCGTAATGCGGCATCAGGAAGTCTAAGACAGATTGATCCGAATGTTACAAAAAAAAGACCATTAGATATATATTTTTTTGGTATTGGAAAAGTCGAAGGAAATAGGCTCCCAATCTACCATTTTGAAGCTATGGAGTGTCTGAGTGATTGGGGTTTGAATATATGCAATCAAAAGAAATTGGCAAATGGTATCGATGAGTGCTTGTCTTACTACAATGAAGTATTAAAAAAGAGAGATTCTTTGGACTATGACATTGATGGAATTGTTTATAAGGTAAACAGCTTAAATGATCAAAATAAACTAGGATTTGTTTCGAGAGCCCCAAGATGGGCAATAGCTCATAAATTTCCAGCCCAAGAAAAACCATCCATTATTGAAAGTATTCACTTCCAAGTGGGAAGAACAGGTGCTGTAACACCAGTTGCTAGGATATCTCCTGTATTTATTGGAGGAGCCACTATAAGCAATGTAACGCTTCATAATATGGATGAGCTCAATAGAAAAGATATTCGCATTGGAGATACAGTTAATGTTAGAAGAGCTGGAGATGTGATACCTGAGATAGTAAATACAATAATCACCAAGAGACCATTAAATGCCAAAACAATATCAATGCCAAAAGTTTGTCCAATTTGTAATTCAAAAATAATAAAAAATGATAATGAGGCTGTATATAGGTGTATGGGCGGATATAGATGTCGCTCACAAAGAGTTGAATACCTGAAGCATTTTGTTTCAAGAAACGCAATGGATATAGAAGGCTTTGGATCAAAACTAATCGAACAGCTTGTTGATATAAAGAGAATTTCATCCCCTGATGATATTTTTACTCTATCAAAAGATGAATTGTCTAAACTCGACAGACTTGGATCAAAATCTGCTCAAAATATAATTGATGCAATTTCGAGAAGTAAAGAAACTACATTATCGAGATTTATATTTAGTATGGGAATAAGAGAGGTGGGACAGACAACTGCAGAAACTCTTGAAGTGTATTGTAAAAATTTAAATCAGATCATGAATTCAACTGAGGAGGAGTTACTTGAGATTCCTGAGGTTGGACCGATAGTCGCAAAAAATATTCATAATTTTTTCACTCAAGAAAAAAATAAAAAAACTATAAACAACTTAATTCAATATGGTGTTACATGGAACGAAAACGAAATTTTACTAGATATTGAAGACAAACCTCTAAAAAATATGGTTTTAGTAATAACTGGCTCACTGTCATCAATGAATAGGTCTCAGTTGAAAGACTTGATAAAAAACATCGGTGGTAAAGTTACTTCATCTATTTCAAAGAATACAGATCTTCTTGTTTGTGGAGAAAATCCTGGTTCTAAACTTAAAAAAGCATTAGAGCTAAAAATCAAGGTATTAAATGAACCTGAATTTTTTGAAAAATACAATAAAAATAAATAGAAGTTAGCATGCAAAAAAGATCAGCTAAATTAATTAAACAAGTAATTAAGCCAATTATAGACCTTCTTTTGATTTTTGGTGTGAACTACAAGGCTTTTAGTGTAATTTCTAAAGAAGTATATATTTCAATTGCAGCAAAAAGATTTGGAAAGAGGAAAAGGCTAGCAAATAATTCAAGAATTTCGATTGCAACAGGTGTATCCAGACGAGAGGTAAGTAGAATTAAAAAATTGCTTCTAGAAGAAAAAAGCATGGAAGAAAAGGTGGTTTTACCTCTCCAAAGAGTAATAGATTTATGGATTTTCAATGAAAATTTTCATGATCACGATTCTTTGCCAAAATTATTATCATACGATGATGGTAACGCATCATTTTGCAAGCTTGTCGGACAGTCAAGGATAAATGTTACACCAAAATCTGTGATGCATGAGCTTGAAAGATTGGGTCTAATTGAAATCAATAAAGAGGGAAAAATACGCCTTTTGCAAAATAAGATAATAAATGACTCTAATGAGGATATTTTTCATGCGAGATTAAATAGTTTTATACCTAATTAATTTAACTATTTTTAGTTACATCTCATCTCTAAGTAAATTTATATATTCTTGGAATTTAGTTTGTCTAATTTGTTGCTCTATTTCCGGCTTTACACTCTCTAGAGTTGGCGGAGTTGTTTCCCTTGAATCTTCACGCAATATAACGTGCCACCCAAACTCAGTTTGAACAGGTGTTTTTGAGTATTCATTATTTGCGAGTAATTGCACTGCATCAGAAAAAGGTTTGACCATTTGATTTGGGCTAAAGAAATTACCTAATGACCCACCATTTGATGCTGATGGACCAATCGAATATTCTTTTGCGAGCTCACTGAATTGCTCTCCACTATTTAATTTCTCTATTATTGAGATAGCTTCACTTTGGGATTCAACAAGTATATGACTTGCCTTATATTCATTTTGAGGATTATTTTGGATCATATTATTATAATTATTTAGAATATCTTCCTCTGATATATTAATACTTGAAAAAAATTTATTTGCTGAAGCTTGAGCAATTAACATTCTGTTTTGTAACTCAATTTGTGCTTTTATGCTTGGGTCTTTATTCAGTTCGATTGCGTCATCTTGAGTTGATAATAGATAGACATCTGTGAGCTCTTCTAAGAATAAAAGCCTCTGATCAGCAGTAATTTGGGAAGGTTGTTGTTGTGTCCTATTTTGTATATAAATATCTAATATCATACTGTCAATATTGACATCATTTACCGTTTTGATGGTTTCACTTTTTAGTGAAGTAAAAAATAAAAATGAAGATAAGATCAGTATTGGTTTTAATTTATTATTTTTATATAAATTTTCTAAGGACTGCATTGCTATTTCCTTTTTTTATTTTAGTTAGCTGTATTCTTGAGGTGTCATTGCTTTAATTTTTAGAGCATGGATGTTTTTTTTTAAAAGTCCACGAAGCGAATTATACACCATTTTATGTCTATTTATTCTTGATATACCCTCGAAACATTTTGACACAATAGTTACACTAAAATGACTATTTTCTCTATATTCATCATGATTTTTATGTAAATGACTTTGATTTTTAATTATGAGCTCGGTTGGATTAAAGCTCTCTTTGAGTGATGCATTAATACTTTTCTGAATACTCAAGGAAGAACTCTTTTGAAAGGCTTTACTTCGATTGATTCAAAGACGCCGGCAATATTATAAGGATCATTATCCGCCCATTCTTGAGCTTCATTCAAAGAGTCAAATTCAGCAATAATCAAACTTCCTGAAAATCCATGATCACCAGGATTTTCATTATCTATCTTAGGATTTGGCCCAGCGACAAGGATACGTCCTTCCAGAGAAAGTTCATTCAGTCTTTCTAGGTGAGACTCTCTGGTTTTCATTCTTAGTTGAAGACTATTTTCTTTATCTTTACAATTAATTGCATACCACATTCTTTTTCCTTTTTTATATTTTTTTTGCTACAGAACTTATCCAGATTGTTTGCAGTATTATAAAAATTAAAGTCAATCCAAACAAACCAAATAACTTAAATTTGACCCAAAATTCTTCAGAAAAATTATACGCAACAAATATATTAGCTGAGCCACTTATTATGAAGAAGAGCACCCAGCCATAACTTAATTTTATCCAATTACCTGAGCTTAAAGACAATGATTTAGATAGCATCCTTTCTATAATGGTTTTATTTCCAATAAAATGACTTGCTAAGAATATCAGAGCTATCAACCAATTAAGAACAGTAGGTTTCCAATAGAGAAAGACTGGGTTCTTAAAAAGCAATGTGGCTCCACCCAGAACAACAACCAAAACAGTTGAGCCCAAATATATTTTGTTAATTTCTTTTGTCAGAAACCATTGTGTTATAAATCCAATTGGCATCGCAATCATTAATGCTTTCGTTGCAAAAAATATCCCTCCCGAAAAGTATGCTGCTAAAAATATTAATATTGGAATGTATTCGATTAATAAGGCCATTATTTTTTATGTAGTTTGCTATGAGTTGTTTTTTAAAAAATTTCTGCTGTTCTATTTAAATGTTTTATCTTGATGTATTATCTAGTTGACGGTTTTAATTTAATTTTGTTGATTATAAACCAATATAACAGACTTATTAAGAATACTTGTATATGACCTCTGATATTCAGGCCGAAAGCGAAATAAATAAACAATATGAAATGCCTTTTGCAATAGTCGAAGGCGAACCAGTCACAGAGCTGCCTCAAGATCTATACATACCTCCTTTTGCCTTAAAAGTTTTTTTAGAGGCCTTTGAAGGGCCATTGGATCTTCTACTCTATCTCATTAGGCGGCAAAATCTTGATATTCTTGATATACCTATTACAGATATAACAAAGCAATACATTGATTATATCAATCTAATGGAAGAGATTAAATTAGAACTAGCTGGTGAGTACCTATTAATGGCAGCAATGTTAGCTGAAATTAAATCAAGGATGCTGTTACCTAGACCAGAATTGGAAGAAGAGGAAGAGGATCCTAGAGCTGAGCTTGTGAGAAGACTGCAGGAGTATGAGAGATTCAAGAAAGCAGCTGAAGATCTTGATGAAATACCAAGATTAGAAAGAGATATTAATATTGCCAATGCAGATGCACCAAATAAAGAGATGGTAATAAGATTACCCGATGTGACATTAAAAGAGGTATTAATAGCATTTCATGATGTTCTTAAGAGGGCTGAACTGAATTCTGAACTACATTTTGAGCGAGAAACACTCTCTGTAAGACAAAGAATGTCCCAAATTATAAAAAAAATTGGCACGGAAAATTTTACAGATTTTTCTGAACTTTTTGATCTTGATGAGGGTAGAATTGGAGTTGCAGTAACATTTTTGGCGATTCTAGAGCTATTGAAAGACGCAATGATTGATGTTGTCCAAAATCAGGAATTCGCGCCTTTACATATCAGAGTTTCATCATCAGTTCAAAATGAATCCGAAAGTAAGCTAGAGAAAGAAACGTAAATTATTTTAATGAGGGATACAAGATGAATCAGACTGACATTATGTATTTTATCGAGTCAGCATTACTTGCCTCGGATAAACCATTAAAATTGGATAAAATTTTAGATTTATTTGAAGATACTGATAAACCCGACCGATCGACAATAAAGATATGCATCAAAAAATTACAACAAGAATATCTATCAAGAAATATTGAATTAATAGAAGTTGCATCAGGATATCGAGTTCAAATAAAAACCGAAACATCGAAAAAATTAGATAAGTTATGGGAATGGCGGTCGCCAAGATATTCTCGAGCTTTATTCGAAACACTAGCACTAATCGCCTACAAACAACCTATTACAAGGGGTGAAATAGAAATGGTAAGAGGTGTTTCAGTGAGTAGTAACATCATTAAATCACTAATGGAAAGGCAGTGGATATATATTGCAGGCCAAAGAGATGTCCCTGGCAGACCTGAAATGTTTGGTACAACAAAATCTTTTTTGGATTATTTTGGACTAAAAAGCATTAATGAGCTCCCACCATTATCAGATTTATCTGACTGGGATGACATAAAAGAAAAATTAGACATTCATGATATAAAGGTGAGTGAAAAAGTTGAAAAACCTAAGGTAAATCCGATACTAGATGATAATTCAAGCACACTTTCAAGTCATATAGAAGAATCAACCTCCAAAGATATGGAGAGTGCCTTAAAAATATCTGAGGTTAAATTCGAAGAATTAATCCATGATGAAGCCAATGAAAATATCCCATCTTCTAGTGAGCAAAAAGAAGATGCAAATAGCCTAGATCCAAAATAAGCTGGGATTCAATTAAATCAAGATGAGATTACAAAAATACCTTGCATCAATGGGTATTGCGTCACGAAGAAAAATTGAGCACTGGATTCGTAATGAGAGGATAACGGTTAACGGTCGATTAGCTAAATTAGGGGTAAAAGTCAGTGGCCAAGAAATTATAAAAAAAGATAATCAGATCATCTTATGTGATAATGTCAAAATAGCCCATAAGCATCTAATTTATAACAAAAGAAATGATGAAATCACAACTAGAAAAGATCCAAAAAATAGAAAAACCGTGTTTGAATCTCTACCAAGACTCGACAAACAAAGATGGATATCAATTGGAAGGTTGGATTTAACAACAACAGGTCTATTGCTTTTTACAACAGATGGCGATTTGGCAAATAAATTAATGCATCCTTCTTCAGGAATTATAAGAAAGTACTTGACTAGAATTTCAGGTAAGGCGTCTAAAAGTGAAATCGACCTTTTAAAGACAGGGGTTATGTTAAGTGATGGATTGGCATCTTTTTCTGATGTTAAATTTATGTCATCAAAAAAACTAAATTCTTGGTATGAGGTATCTCTCAATGAAGGAAGAAATCATGAAGTAAAGCGTCTATGGGAAAAAATTGGATATAAAGTAAGCAAACTGAAGCGAATAAGCTTCGGACCAATCAATCTTTTACGTACAATTAAGCCTGGCTCTTATGTTTGTATCAATAATTCAGGTGTAAAGACTTTATATGATTCGGTAAAAAATCTGTCATCTATTGAGCGTTAATACTTTTACCTGAGACATTGATGCTAGCGTCACTGAGTAAATAGACGTAAGGCGCAAGTATTTCTTTATCCTCAGGGGACTTTATTTTTTCTTTGTTTTCTGCTGGAAATGCGGCTAAACGCATTTTTGTATTCACTGGTCCTGGATTAATGCAATTAACTCTCATTGAATTATGATCATTCTCGTTGGCAAGAATTTGACTTAGGGATTCTGTTCCAAACTTCGAGACACTGTAAGCACCCCAAAATGCCTTTCCATTTTTAGCATAATCACTTGATGTGAATATTATGGATGGATTATTTGAGAGTCTTAGGGCAGGGAATAATGCTTGAGTAAGAACAAATGGCGCTGTCAAATTAACATGCATAACTCTTTGCCAGACTTCGGGTTTATATTGCTCTATTGGCGTTCTATCACCCAAGATACCTGCACAATGAACTAGACCATCAATCTTATCGAAATTTTTTAAAATCGTTTCTGATAGATTGAAATAGGATTCAACATCAGCTGTCTCAAGATCTAGGAGAGCAATTGACGGTGCTATGCAATCTTTATTAGACCGAATTTCATCATGAGTGCTCTCAAGTTTTTTCTTGCTTCTACCGCTGAGTATTATTTTGGCACCTAAATTTGCTGTTTTTAAAGATAGCGCTTTACCTATTCCATCTGTAGCGCCTGTTATAAAAATCGTTTTATTGCTTAGATTGATGTCTTTGTTTTTTTGGATATTGAATTGAGTATTGATCATATTTTATTCTTTGCTTGGTTTCCTTACTATTGTCTCAATTTGATTTAACTCTTTTAGTTCTTTTGTTGGATTTGCACCAAGATCCTTGAATTTCCGTGCCCCAGGTAGCACATTTCTTTCAAGTGATCCAACTGCTTTGTTGAAGTTTTCTATACTATTCGATAATTGATATCCAAGTTTATCCATATGGCCACTAAATGCAGATAAACGAGAGTGAAGATTTTCAGCTAACCTTCTGATTGTGTCAGCATTGTCAGTTAAAACTAACTGTCTCCAACCATAATTAATTGCTTTTAAAAGGGCAATAAAGCTTGTTGGTGTTGCCAATATAATTTGCCTCGATAAAGCAAATTCGATTAATTCTGTGTCTTCATTTAAAGCAGAACTGAGAAATTGATCACCTGGTATAAATAAAATCACAAATTCAGGGCTATTTTCAAATTGATCCCAGTAATTTTTAGCGGATAATTTTTTGATGTGGTCTTTTACATTACTTGAATGTTTTTGTAGTAAAATTTTTTGTTTATCTTTATCTGGTGTTTCTATTGCTTTTAAATATGCATCTAAGGGCGTCTTAACATCAACAACTAGATCTCTTTTGTCTGGCATTCTGATTATCATGTCAGGTCTTATAATGGAATCATCTGATTTTGAATGTACCTGCTCTACAAAGTCACAATGTTCAACCATGCCCGCAAGTTCAACTAATCTCTTAAGTGTAATTTCGCCCCATCTGCCACGAACTTCTGGTCTTTTTAATGCGTTCACAAGATTATTTGTTTCGTCAAAAAGTGATTTATTTGTTTTTTGCATTTCTTGCAATTGAGCTTTTATGCCTCCGTATGCTTCACTTCTTGTTTTTTCAAGTTTAGAATTTTGCTCGTGTATTTTATTTAACTCTTTTTCTATAGGGTTAATTAAACCTTCGATGGCTTTTTCACGTTTTTTTAATTCACTTTTTGATATCTGTTGGTGTTTATTAAGATTCTCTTCAGCAAGTCTCAAAAAATTTTCACTGTTTGATTGTAATGATTTATTAGAGATTTCTTGAAATGCCTGAGTAAGTGGAGATGAGGCATTTTTAATTATTTCTTCTCTTTCTTTTCTTAGGTCATCTTGATGTTTGATCTTAAGAGTGAGATGTCTATTCTCTTCTTTATATTTGATGAGTTTATTTTTAGATAAGATCCAAAGTATTAGACCACCCAATGTGAATCCTAAGGCAAATAGAATAATTCCTGTTGTTGTCATTTCTATTAAAATTCTCCTAAGAGATTTTTTACTAAATTACTTAGATGTGACGGAGAGGTTGCATTGAAATCTGCTCCCCATGAATTCGTATCATCTTCATGCTTAATATACCCGTAATTAGCAGTTATAGTTGTCATGTTTGCATCATTACCTGCTTTTATGTCCCTGCAAGCATCACCAACATATATGGCATCTTCACTTTTTATATTCATTAATTCGCATGCGATATATAATGGCTTCGGATTAGGCTTTTTCGCACCTAGAGTATCTCCAGAAATTACGTAGGGACAATCTAAATTAAGTTTATGCAGTAATTTTAAAGTCATTCGGCATGGCTTATTCGTAACTATACCCCATTTAATATTATAGATTTCAAGATAATTTAGAAGTTCATCTAATGGTTCAAAAATTACTGTTTTCTTGCATAAATTATTTTCATAAATATCTAGGAATTCATTTTGAAGTATCTTGATGGTATCGTTAGAGATTGATGGAAAAGCGAGCTTTATAAGACCAAGAGAACCATCTGAGACACAATTTCTCATTTCTTCATTGGTTAATCTAATGTTATTATTATTTTCATTGATTACCTCTTTTAATGCAAAAATCATATCGCTCGCCGTATCAATAAGAGTTCCATCGAGATCAAATAAAACAGCATTAAATTCGGTTTTGTTCATGCGGATATTTTTTTGAAGCACATAATATAATTAACGTCTACATCTGAGTTGCAATAGTATTTTTTTGTAAGCGGATTGTAATTAATGCCAATAGTATCAACTAACTCAAGATTTGATTTTCTAGCAATTTCTTCTATTTCTGAAGGTTTAATAAATTTCGAGTATTGGTGGGTTCCCACAGGAAGAAGCTTGAGTATATGTTCTGCCCCAATAATAGCAAAGAGAAATGATTTAAAATTTCTGTTGATGGTTGAAAAAAACACATAACCATTGGCTTTTAACAATGATGAGCAAGATGAAATTATGTCATTTGGGCTTGGAACATGCTCTAACATTTCCATGCAAGTGATAACATCATAGAAACTTTGTTTAGTTGATGCTAATTCTTCGGTGCTTATATTTTGATAATTAACATTTGTTCCTGATTCTTTTTGATGAAGTTTTGCTACATCTATTACATCTGATGCCATGTCAATCCCGGTGACAAAAGCTCCGATATCATCCATAGATTCTGATAAGATTCCACCTCCACAACCAATATCAAGGACTTGTTTGTTTTCTAATTTTATATTTTTAGTGACAAAATCCAGTCTTAATGGATTAATTTTATGTAATGGCCCAAAATCCCCATTTACGTCCCACCATCTTGATGCAATACGATTGAATTTCTTAATCTCATCTTTATCAATATTATTTTTATTCATATTCTATAAAAAACTTTAATTATATAATTTAAGTAAATGATTTAATTATAATAAATTAAATATTATAACTTTTTAAAAATTCATTTTAATTTGTGCTCAATCACTACGGTTATGGTACTATATATTGATGAAGGTTATTAAAAATTTAGCTATTTTTTTATAAAAAATATGAACTATATAATTGCCAAAATAGATAGTTTCAGCTAAAGGAATCTTTTATCTAAATATGTCAAATACAGCCAAAGAAATCTTATCGGTAAGCCTAGAAGAGGAAATGCAACAATCCTATTTGGATTATGCAATGAGTGTAATAGTTGGCCGTGCATTACCCGATGTCAGAGATGGGTTAAAACCAGTTCATCGAAGAGTTTTGTACGCCATGAAAGTTCTTGGTAACGACTATAATAAAGCATACAAGAAATCTGCACGTGTAGTTGGTGATGTAATTGGTAAATATCACCCTCACGGAGATACTGCTGTATATGACACCATTGTTCGAATGGCACAACCATTTTCTATGAGATATATGCTTGTTGATGGTCAAGGAAATTTTGGATCAATCGATGGTGATTCACCGGCAGCAATGCGTTATACAGAAGTTAGGATGGCTAAAATAGCCCATGAAATACTAGCAGATCTTGACAAGGAAACTGTAGATTTTTTAGAAAATTATGACGGTTCAGAGTCAGAACCATCTGTGATGCCTACCAAATTTCCAAACTTGCTTATCAACGGTTCATCAGGAATAGCTGTTGGAATGGCGACAAACATTCCTCCGCATAATCTAACTGAAGTAATTAATGCAAGTCTTGCTGTTATCGATAATCCTTCAATTGAAATCAAAGATCTTATGGAGCATATACCTGGTCCAGATTTTCCAACTGCAGGTACTATCAATGGGACTCAAGGTATCTATGAGGCTTATTGTACAGGGAGAGGGCGTGTCCATATCCGGGGAAAAGTTCAAATTGAGTCAATAGGGAAGCGCAATAGAGAAGCCATTATAGTTACAGAGCTTCCTTATCAAGTTAATAAAGCCCGATTAATCGAAAAAATCGCCGAACTAGTCAGAGATAAGAAGATAGAGGGTATTAGTGAATTAAGAGATGAGTCTGATAAAGATGGTATGAGAATTGTGATTGAGCTTCGTCAAGGCGAAGTCTCAGATATTGTTCTTAATAATCTATATAAGCAAACTGCACTCCAAACCGTATTTGGAATAAATATGGTGGCTCTGCATGAAGGTCAGCCAAAACTTTTAAATCTTAAGCAAGTAATTGAAGCATTCATAGCTCACAGAAGAGAGGTTGTAACCAGACGAACAATTTATGATTTAAATAAGGCGAGAGATAGGGCTCATATTCTAGAGGGTCAGGCAGTAGCCTTATCTAATATTGATGCAGTAATTAAGCTAATTAAATCCTCGCCGACACCAGCTCAAGCTAGAGAAAGCCTAATGAAAGTCGTTTGGAAGCCTGGGGCCGTATCAAAAATGCTTAAAAAAGCAGGTTCAACGATAACTTCTCCTGAAAATTTTATCGGACAGTTTGGAATGACAAAAAGTGGTTATAAATTTTCACCTGTTCAAGCTCAAGCTATCTTGGATCTCAGGCTTCACAGACTGACTGGATTGGAGCAGGATAAAATTATTGAGGAATACAAAAAAGTCCTCGAACTTATCAAGGATTTAACTCAAATTCTCTCTGATACTGACGTCTTATTAGATGTTATTCGAAACGAATTAAGAGATGTAATAAAAGAATACGGTGACGATAGACTAACTGAGATTAATCAAGATTATACTGATCTTGTTGATGAAGATTTGATACCAGATGAAGAAGTTATTGTCACATTATCTCATGGCGGTTACATCAAGGCTCAATCGTCCGATACTTATCAAGCTCAGAAAAGAGGTGGTCGAGGTAAATCTTCAACTAAAATGAAAGAAGAGGATTTTATTGATAAAATTTGGGTTGCAAATACGCACGACACATTGTTGTGTTTCTCAAGTAAAGGTAAATTATATTGGCTTAAAGTATACCGAGTGCCAATCGCGAGCAGAGGGTCAAAAGGTAAACCGATGGTTAATCTTCTTCCTTTGGATGATGGTGAGAGAATAAGTACCGTTCTTCCAATCAGAGAGTTCGATGATAATTCTTTTGTATTTATGGCAACGAGTAATGGGACAGTCAAAAAGACACCTTTGTCAATGTTCTCTAAACCGAGATCATCAGGTATTATCGCAATTGGTTTAAAAGATGACTATCTTATAGATGCAGCAATTACAAAAGGAGATAATGAAGTTCTTCTAGTTGCGAGTAACGGTAAAGCGATAAAATTTAATGAGAAAGATGTGAGGCCGATGGGAAGAACCGCGCATGGAGTTCGTGGAATTAGAATCAAAGGTGATTATCAAGTAATTGCTTTATCAATTGTAAGCGATGACTTGCTTTTAACTGCCACAGAGAATGGATATGGCAAAAGAACTTCTATTGAAGAATTCTCAGTTCAAAAAAGAGGTGGTCAAGGGGTTATAGCAATCAAAACATCAGAAAGGAATGGACTAACCATAGGTGCTCTTCAAGTCGGAGTTGAAGATGAAATTATGTTGATTAGCTCTAATGGTATACTCATAAGAACACCTGTGGATGGTATCTCAATAGTTGGAAGAAATACCCAAGGAGTAACACTTATCAAGCTAACTGAAGATCAAAAGCTGGTAGGATTGGCTAAAATTATTGCTATCGAAGAGGAATAATAATTATTCTCCAAGAAAGGATTCTAAAAGATGGGTGCAAAATCACAACTTGTGCATAATTTTTCTGCAGGACCTGGTGCTCTTCCAAAAAAAGTTATTGAAAGAGTTAGAAATGATTTTCCTAATTGGAATGGTACTGGTATGTCGATCACTGAGATTAGTCATCGCAGCAAGGATTTTATAGAATGCGCCTCAAAAGCAGAAAATAACCTCAGAAGTTTATTGAATGTGCCAGATGACTACCATGTGCTTTTTTTGCAAGGAGGAGCGACTCTTCAGTTTTCAATGATTCCCATGAACTTGGGAGAAAAAAATTCTCTCGTTGATTATGTTGTCACTGGTTCTTGGGGTAATAAAGCTGTCAAAGAAGCCAAGAAATATAAACATGTAAACATTGCAAGTGACTCGGTCGCAAATAATTATACCTCAATTAATGATGAGAATACCTGGAGCAGAAGTAAAGTAGCAGATTATATTCACATCACTTCCAATGAGACAATTGCTGGAGTTGAATATAATTTTGTTCCCGAGACTGGCAATATTCCTCTAGTATCAGATATTTCAAGCACTATATTATCAAGGCCGCTAGAAATATCTAAATTTGGCTTAGTGTATGCAGGCGCACAAAAAAATATAGGTCCAGCTGGATTAACGATTGTTATAGTCAGAAAAGATTTGATCAATGATATACCAAAAATACCAGCTCTACTTAATTATCATAATTATATCGAGTCACAATCCATGTATAATACCCCACCAGTATTTTCATGGTATGTAGCAGGGCTTGTTTTTGAGTATTTACTTGATTGTGGGGGACTTAAGGTAATAGAAAAAATTAATAAAGAAAAATCAAAACTTCTCTATGATTTTGTTGATAACTCTGAGTTCTATTCAAATCCAGTAGATAAAAAATGTCGATCAAGGATGAATATTCCTTTTTTACTTAAAGATAATAGTTTGAATGAGTTGTTTCTAGCAAAATCATTAAGCGAGGGTTTAGCCAATCTTAAAGGTCATAGAAGTGTTGGAGGTATGAGGGCGTCAATATATAATGCAACTGGTATTGATGCAGTCAGAGATTTAATCGATTTCATGAAAGGTTTTGAAAACAAGTTTGGCTAGGAGTCTATGCGTAAAATAAAAATAATAAATAATATCTCAAATGCCGGTCTTGAAAGGTTTAATACAAATGAATATGAATTAGTTGATGATGCCAAAGATCCATCTGCAATTATTTTAAGATCTTTTCAGCTAAAATCAGATGATATTCCATTATCTGTCGATGCCATTGGAAGGGCAGGAGCCGGCGTTAACAACATACCGATAGAGCTGATGACTGACAGAGGTGTTCCAGTTTTTAATGCACCAGGTGCCAATGCGAATGCTGTTAAAGAGCTAACAATAGCATCATTGTTAATAGCGGCCAGAAATATATGTTCAGCGAGAGACTATGTTCGTTCATTAAATCTGGACGATAATGACATCAAGCAATCAATTGAATCAGGTAAAAAGCAATTTGCAGGTATAGAGCTTCCTGGAAGAACGCTTGGTGTTATTGGATTGGGTTCCATTGGTGTTAATGTTGCGAATGCCGCGCTAGATTTAGGAATGAAAGTTATTGGGTTCGATCCAAAAGTGACTGTCAATAATGCCTGGCAACTCTCATCGGGTGTGCAGAAAGTTGAATCAATCAATGAAATTTTTCAAAAATCAAATGCAGTCTCAGTTCATGTGCCACTAGTAAATGAAACCAAAAACTTAGTTAATAAAGAAAATCTTATTTTACTAAATAAGTATTCAATATTAATTAATTTTTCCAGAGCAGGTATCGTAAATACAGACGACGTAATTGATGCTTTAGATAAGGATATTTTGAGCTCTTATGTATGTGATTTTCCTGAACCAAGGTTTCTTAAAAACGAAAAAATAATAGCTCTTCCTCATTTGGGTGCATCAACCCGAGAAGCAGAGGAGAATTGCGCGATAATGGTTATAGAAAATATCAAAGATTTTTTGGAAAATGGAAATATAAATTATTCTGTTAATTTCCCAAAAGCTAGTATGACAAGAAATAGTGCATATAGATTAACAATTGCTAATAAAAATATCCCAAACATGGTTGGTCAAATTACCTCAATACTTGCAAATGAAAAGCTTAATATTGAGGATTTACTAAATAAATCATCAGGTAATATTGCTTATACTATAGTTGACTTAGATAGAGCCATACCTGATGAGGCAATAAAACAAATCTTATCTATAGATGGCGTCTTAAGAGTCAGGTATCTTGGTGCAAGCGTTTAATTATATTTTTATATTTAATAACAACATGTTAGGTTATATACTTATATCAAAATCAAGTTGTATATTATGAAGAAAAAAGACAATCGTAAATCTGGTGAACTTGAAACAATCAGAAAAAATATTGATTCGATTGATGAGAAGATACAGTTGTTGATCAATGATCGTGCAAGATTGGCAAAAGAAATTGGATTAACAAAAAATAAAAAAGGCTCATCCACAGATTTCTATAAACCTGAAAGAGAGTCAGATGTAATTAAATCTGTAATACATCGGAATGATGGGCCATTAAGTAATGATGAAATGGTGCGATTGTTTCGGGAGATTATGTCTGCATGCCTTGCTCAACAAGAACCATTAAAAATTGGCTTTTTGGGTCCTGAGGGTACCTTCACGCAATCCGCTGTATTCAAGCACTTTGGTCACTCTGTAAAAGGTTTACCGTTTGGTCTTATTGATGAGGTTTTTCAAGAGGTAGAGGCACAAACTGCAGATTTTGGCGTTGTTCCAATTGAAAATTCAACCGAAGGTACTGTTAATAATACTCTGGATATGTTTGTAACATCACCACTAAAGATTTGTGGTGAAATTGAGCTTAAAATTGAACACCATCTTTTAGGCAAAATGAAAGACATTAGAAAAATTCATCGTATATGTGCACACGAACAAGCTTTGGCCCAATGCAGAAGCTGGGTTCGTGAATATTTAAGCCATGTTGAGCTTGTGAGTGTAAGTAGTAATGCTATCGGCGCAAGAAGAGCAAGAGACGAAGATGGAACTGCATCAATTGGAAGTGATATTGCTGCTGACATTTATGGTTTAAATGTGTTGACTAAAAATATTGAAGATAGATCAGATAATGCAACTCGTTTCCTTGTTGTAGGAAGAAATATTATCTCAAGTAGTGGCAATGATAAGACAACGATATTGCTCTCTACTAATGATACAAAAACTGGATCAGGAGTTCTGTATTCCATCTTAGAGCCTTTTTCAAAAAACAATATAAACATTACACGAATTGAGTCGAGACCATCCCACAAAAAAAATTGGGACTATATATTCTTTTTGGATCTTGATGGGCATGCCAGTGACGATAATATAGTTAGTGCTCTTAAATCTTTAGAAAGCGAATGCTCGCTATTAAGAGTTCTAGGTTCTTACCCAAAAGCTCTTAATTAACTGGTATAAAATAAAATGGATCTTCTTATAAAGCAATCAGATGCATTGACTGGTGAAGTCACCGTTCCTGGTGATAAATCAATTTCTCATAGAGCGGTTATTTTTGGATCATTAGCAGAGGGAGTATCGGAATTTTCAAATTTTTTAATGGGTGAGGATTGTCTCGCAACTCTAAAAGCATTATCAGATATGGGTGTAAAATGCTCCATCAATGGAAGCAAAATTACTATTCATGGAGTTGGACTGCGTGGACTTAAACCGCCAACCAAATCCTTAAATCTGGGGAATTCAGGAACTTCTGCAAGGTTACTTTTAGGGCTTCTTGGCGCGCAAAAATTTAATTCAAATATCAAGGGTGATAAATCTCTTAGCAATAGACCGATGAATAGAGTAATGGATCCACTAAGAAAAATGGGAATGGAGTTTTTTTCACGTAATGGAAAATTACCTATAAATATTCTTGGCAATGAAAGTTTAAATGAAATTAATTATGAACTAACTGTTCCTAGCGCACAGGTTAAATCTGCAATAATTATAGCCTCAATATTTGCTAATAAAAACTCAAAAATAACTGAAAATCATGTTACAAGGGATCATACTGAAAGAATGATGTTAGCTATGAACTATCCAATATTTTCTGATAGAGATTCGATTTCTATTGAACCTGGTGGGAAATTTGACGCGATTAATTTTCAAATTCCTGGCGATTTTTCTTCATCGGTTTTTTTAATTGTTGCTTGTTTGATATCTAAAAACTCTTCAATAACTATAAAAAATGTTGGAATAAATCCGACAAGAATTGGTTTTCTTGAAATAGCAAAAAGAATGGGTGCTGATATAAAGATTTTGAATAAAAAAAATTTAAATAAAGAGCCAACTGCAGATATTCAAGTTATTTCATCAGTATTACGGTCGATCGAGCTTAATGACAGAAATCTTATCTCTTCGGCTATAGATGAATTTCCTGCGATTTTTATTTTAGCTGCATTTGCTAAAGGTAAAAGCTCATTTGATGGTTTGAATGAGCTTAGAGTTAAAGAAAGTGATCGTATTAAATCAATGGCTATAAATCTTGAAGAATTAGGTATTGAAGTTAGTGAGCACGAAAATGGAATAGCCATAACAGGTGGAGTCATGAAAGGTGGTGAGATCGAATGCTTTGGTGATCACAGAGTCGCAATGTCATTTGCTGCAGCTGGCAATTCATCTAAAGCTAAAATACTTATAAAAGATGCGGATTCAATTATTACTTCGTTTCCAGAATTTGTGCAAAAAATGAGACAAATCAACTCGCTAATTGAAATAAAATAGACACAGGAAATAGTATTGAATAATCAATCAATTCCAATAATCACAATTGATGGTCCAAGTAGCTCAGGAAAAGGTTCTATTTCCAGAAAATTAGCGTCTGAATTAAATTGGAATATACTGGATAGTGGTGCTCTGTATAGGATTGTAGCATTTAGCGCAAAATTAAATGAAATTCCAATAGAAAAAGAATCATTGGTAAAAAATTTAATATCAAAATTAAAAATCAGATTCAAATTATTAGATACATTTGAGCAAAAAATATTTTTGAATGATTGCGACATAACCAGCGAAATTCGAACTGAAATATGCGGACAAAATGCATCAAGGATCGCAAAATACCGGACTGTGAGAGATCAATTGGTAGGGCTCCAAAGGGGGTTTCTAAAAAAACCAGGATTAATTGCAGATGGAAGAGACATGGGTAATGTTGTATTTCCAGCTTCAAAATTAAAAATATATCTGACTGCAGATCAAAATGAACGCGCTAAAAGAAGATACAATGAGTTGAAACAGAAGGGTATAAATGTTAGATTTGCCGCCGTTTTAGATGATTTAAAGCAACGAGACAATCAGGACAAAGAGAGAAACATTGCGCCACTTAAAGTAAGTCCAGATTCAGTGTTAATTGATTCAACAAACTTAAGTATCAATGAAGTGGTTTCGAAAATTTTATCTTTATCTAAACTACGTAACATCTTCTAAATTATTATACCTATATGGATATAGGTTTTTTTTAATAACCGTTGTAATTCATGGATTGATTGCATCGAAATAACAAGATCAGATTGTAGATCTTTGGAAAAATAAAAAATGTCAGAATCTTTCGCAAAACTATTCGAAGAGACTTTCGCAAGTCAAAACATAAAGCCTGGAACGATAATAAAAGGCACAATCGTTGAAATCAATAACGATGTAGTCGTTGTTAATGCTGGCCTTAAATCTGAGGCAATTATCCCTTTAAGTCAATTTCACTCGGAAAAAGACTCAATTTCTGTAAATGATGAAATAGAAGTTGCTTTAGATGCATTTGAAGATGGTTTTGGTGAGACCAGACTTTCAAGAGAAAAAGCAATTAGAGCTAGAAGTTGGATCAATCTCCAGGAGTCTCAAGAAAACGATAAAATTATTAATGGATTTATAAGCGGAAGAGTTAAAGGCGGATTTACTGTAGAAATTGATGGTATAAGGGCTTTTCTTCCAGGTTCACTGGTTGATGTAAGACCTGTAAGAGATCCATCGTATCTCGAGGGGAAAACTGTTGAGCTAAAAGTAATTAAGGTTGATAAACAAAGAAATAATGTTGTTGTCTCCAGAAAGGCAGTTGTCGAAACCGAGTTTAGTGAGGAAAGAAGTCAGCTGCTTGAGAATATTAAAGAAGGTGGAAAGGCTAAAGGTATAATTAAAAATCTTACAGACTATGGTGCATTTGTAGATTTAGGTGGAATTGATGGGCTTCTTCATATTACTGATATGGCTTGGAAGAGAGTTAAGCATCCCTCAGAAATGGTAAGTGTTGGTGATGAGATAGATGTTGTTATTCTAAAATATGAAAAAGATAAGCAACGAGTCTCACTAGGAATGAAACAACTTGGTGAAGATCCATGGCATCAAATTAAATCTAGGTATCCCGTTAATACAAAGCTTGCCGGTAAAATTACAAATATTGCAGATTATGGTTGCTTCGTGGAAATTGAAGAAGGTGTAGAAGGTTTGGTGCATGTTTCTGAGATGGACTGGACAAACAGAAACGTCAACCCAGCAAAAATAGTTATAGTTGGACAAGAAGTTGAGGTCATGGTTCTTGAAATAGATGAAGAAAGAAGGAGAATCTCGCTTGGGATCAAACAATGTCAGGAAAACCCTTGGGCAGAATTCTCATCAAAAGTAAATAAAGGTGACAAGGTTAAAGGTCAAATAAAATCGATAACAGATTTCGGTGTATTTATTGGCTTAGATGGCGGTATTGATGGTCTCGTCCATTTATCAGATATATCTTGGGATTCATCTGATGAAGAATCCATTAGAAACTTTAAAAAAGGTCAGGAAGTTGAAGCAATCGTACTTGCTATTGATACTGAAAGAGAAAGAATTTCTCTCGGTATAAAGCAATTAGATGATGACCCATTTTCATCTTGGCTAGAAAGTCACCCCAAGAACTCTTTAGTGACAGGTAAAGTATTAGAATTAGATGCCAAAAATGTAATTGTTGATGTTGGATCAAATGTAAATGCTTCAATTCATGTGTCAGAAATATCACTAGAAAGAATTGATGATGCGAGGACAGCAATAAAAGTAGATGATGAGATTGAAGCTAAGATAATTACAATAGATAAAAAAACAAGATCAGTTTTACTTTCAATTAAAGCGAAAGAAGAGCACGATGAAAAAGAAGCATTAGACTCATACCAATCTGACTCTTCATCGAAAACATCAGGCTCAACAACATTAGGTGAGTTATTAAAAGAGAAGATGGTTAAAAAATAATATAATCTATAGTATTATTCAGAGCTTAGGCAGAGATATAAATTATAATAAAGCATTCGTAATTCAGTCATTGAGGTATTTATAGTTATGACAAAATCAGAAGTTATCGAAAGGATAGCTGAAAAACAGTTACACCTTCCTGTCAAAGATGTTGAGCTATCAATTAAACAAATTCTTGCCCTCATGAGTGATTCACTTGCGAATGGAGAAAGGATTGAAATCAGAGGATTCGGTAGCTTTTCACTTCATTATAGGGCTCCAAGAATAGGTCGCAACCCAAAAACAGGAGAGCCCGTTTCATTATCCGGTAAACATGTACCACATTTCAAACCTGGTAAGGATTTGAAACTGCAGGTTAATCAGGGGCGTCAGAACGAAATAAGCATACAAAGCGCATAAAAATAATTCTTTTTCACTGTTTGAATTAAATGGTTGCTCCATAAGATCTAATCAGAGTAATATATTTTTATGATAAAGAAAGTAATAAGTACTGTTTTTATTTTAACCACTTTTGTCATTGCTGTATGGTTTAGTTATCTTAATACTGACGATATCTCTATTAATCTCAGTTTCATGCAATTTTCATCAAAAGCCAGCATCATTTTTAGTATAATTTTTATATCAGGTTGGCTATTCGGTATCCTGTGCAGTTTTTTTTATGTAATTAAAATCTTAAATCAAAAGAGAATTATTAAATCTGATTTGGATCAGAAAATTGAAGAATTAAATGCTCATAGGGCTTCGCCATTGAAAGATGCCAACTGAATCGACATTCATACTTGCTTCTGTATTTATAATTCTTGCAGCTACAGGTTGGGCGCTCGGTTATTTTGGAGAAAGGGATGAGCAGCCACCTCTTAATATTGACTACCTAAAAGGGTTGAATTTTTTATTAAATGAGCAAACTGATCAAGCGGTCGATCATTTTCTAAAAATGGTAAGAGTCGATGATACTACTATTGAGACACATTTTGCTCTAGGAAATTTATTCAGAAAACGTGGAGAAGTTTATAGAGCTATTAAAATTCATCAAAATATAATTGCAAGACCTGACATCACTGAGGAACAAAGAAATCAGGCTTTTTATTCTCTAGCTAAAGATTATCTCCATGCCGGTCTTTTTGATCGAGCTGAGGTTTTATTCATTAGATTGAATGATAAATCTGAATTTACGTCAGAATCATTAAAAAATCTAATTAGTATATATGAGCAAGAAAAAGAATGGAGTAAGGTAATTGAGATCGCCAAAAAGTTAAATAAACTCAATTACGATGATTCTTTGGATATGCAAATATCACATTATCATTGTGAATCTGCTGAAGAGGCGATTGATGAAAAAAATTATGATAAAGCAATTACATGCTTGAACTCAGTTAATAGCAGAAATAATAAAACATTAAGAATTGAGTTAATCTTTGCTAAATTAAATGCAATTCAAGGCTATGAAAAAAAGGCTGTAGATATTTACTTTAATATTTTAAAACAAAATAATTATTTTGTTGCCGAAGCACTGCCATTGGTATTCAATATTTTTAAAAATCAAAATGACTTACAAGAATTCGATAAAAAACTAAATTCTGTGATAAATCAAAAGCCAAAGATATCAAATCTTATTGCATACACTGCTTTAGCATCCAATATAGAATACTCAAAAAGTATTGATAATTGCATTGAGGACTATATACGAAGTGATGAAGCGTTGTCAGAATTTATAAATGTTAATGATATATTTCAATCTGAATTAGACATTAAAGATAGCTCAATAAAAAAAATAAAACATGGATTAATGGTTCTTGCAAATAATAATCCCAGATACCAATGCAATGAATGTGGCTTTTCAAGTCAAAAATTATTATGGCAATGTCCTAGCTGCAAGGCTTGGGAAACGCAAAGACCTTTTCTTAGTGTTAAATTTGACTCACTATTACAAAGAAAAGTTATTGATGCTTAGAGACTTATAAATAAAAAATCTATCATGAAAATTTATTTAGAAATATTCTTACGCATTTTAAGTGCTTCTTTGTTATTTTTGGTGACGCCTAATAATTTATGTGCATACGATGAAGTTAGTGATCCAATTGTTGTTGGTGCGAATATAGGAAATGTTCCGTGGGAGTTTCAAAATGATAATGGGGAATATGTAGGCTTTGAAATAGATCTCGTAACAGAGTTGGGTAAGAGGCTTAATCGGCAAATAGATATAGTTAATATACCTTTTAATGGTCTATTTTCTGCTGTTCAGTCTGAGCGAATAGATATTGCTATATCATCGATTACTATTACAGAAAAACGCCTCGAATCTGTCACATTTACTCAACCTTATTTCGATAGTGATCAATCTCTAACTGTATTAAAAAATAATGGTATCAATGGACTTGAAGACATGAAGAATAAAATCGTTGCCGTTGATACAGGATCAACTGGAGATATATGGACAACGAATAATAAAAATAATTATCAATTTTCAGAAATTCGAAGATATGAAGGCTTAGCCCCTGCAATGCTTGATTTGGTTATAGGTAGAACTGCTGGTTACATCAGCGATATACCTGCATTACTTTATTACACAAAAGACAAAAAAAATATTGCTGTAGTAGAAAAGATTCGTACTGGAGGTAAATACTCCATGATGTTAAGTAGAAATAACCCTCTAACTCAAATATTAAATGACGAAATAACCACAATGAAGCTTGATGGAAGCATGAATAATCTTCATAAAAAGTGGTTCGGAAAATCCGCTGATCCTGAAAGCTCAACTGCCAAAGTAATGGAGCCACCAGAGTTATCAGTAATTTTTGATTTAAATCTTATAGAGACGTTTTTTAATAAACGTGTTTTTATTGAAACATACCCAATGCTTTTTTCCGGATTGCTAGTAACGATTCAATTAGGTTTTTTGAGTATTATTCTTGGATTATGCTGGGGTTTAATATTGTCTTTAATAGGATTGTATGGTCATACATCAATTAGTATCTTGGTAAAGATTTATGTAAATATTTTTAGATCAATACCATTATTGGTTTTTTTGGTTATAGTCTTCTATGCGCTCCCTTTTTTAGGAATAAAGTTATCACCTTTTTACGCAGCATTATCTTCTTTGGTGATTGTTTCAGGCGCATATTTTTCAGAAATTTTTCGCTCAGGTATTGAAGCTATACCAAGAGGGCAGTTTGAGGCGTCACAAGCACTTGGATTGAGTTATTATCATACAATGATTGATGTGATTTTACCTCAAGCCATAAAAGTCGTCATTCCTCCGTTAACAAATAACTGTATAAATGTTATGAAAGACACTGCCTTAGCATCTATAGTCGCTTTACCTGACTTACTTAAGCAGGCAACACAAGCACAGGCAATTGCGGCCAATCCAACACCACTAATAGTATCTGCGGTTATTTATTTAATAATCTTATTACCAATGATTCTTTTTGTAACAAGACTAGAAAATAAGTATTCATCAAAAGATCAATAATGAAGCAGATGATTACATTTAAAAACGTAAATAAATATTATAAGGATTTCCATGCTTTAAAAAACATCAACTTATCTGTTGATGAGGGCGAGGTTCTTTGTATTATTGGTCCTTCCGGGTCCGGTAAATCAACATTGATTAGATGTATAAACAGTCTAGAGGATTATGATGAATCAGGCGAAATCACTGTTAATAACTCCCTAGTAAGAGATGGCAAGAGAGCAAAAGATATTAGAAAAGAAGTAGGTATGGTATTTCAAAATTTCAATTTGTACCCACATCTAACAATTTTGAATAATGTTACGCTTGCACCAATTCGTGTCACTGGTTTATCTCAAGCAGAAGCAAATAAAATTGCAAATAATTTTCTTACTAAAGTTGGTGTTGGTGATCAGGTGAAAAAATTTCCATATCAGTTATCTGGAGGTCAGCAACAGAGAGTTGCTATTGCTAGAACATTGGCAATGCAGCCAAAGATTTTACTTTTTGATGAACCCACCTCATCTTTAGATCCAGAAATGGTTAGTGAGGTTCTTGATGTTATAAAAAATTTAGCCAGAACTGGCGTGACTATGATTATAGCAACTCATGAAATGAATTTTGCTAGAAGTGTAGCAGATAAAATCATATTCATGGATAATGGAAGTATCATTGAAGAGGGTGATCCAGTTCAAATATTTGATAATTCTCAAGAAGAGCGAACCCAATCGTTTTTGAATTCAGTATTATTAAAATAAAAATTTCAGTAAAAGGTTTAAAATGTCATTGGATTTAAACTATGTAAGAGAGCAATTCCCTGCACTCGATAACGAATGGGTGTTCATGGATAATGCTGGCGGCTCACAAATTCTAAAAGGGTGTGTCGAAAACATAAATGAATATTACTATAAGAATAATGTCCAGCTAGGAGGAAGTTATGATTTATCTCAGGCTGCGTCGAGAGCATTTTCTGAAGGTAGGGAAAAAATTTCAACATTATTTAATGCAAAATTTGCAGATGAAATTGTATTTGGCCCATCTTCAACCGTCCTTCTTCAGTTTTTATCTAAAGCGCTAGAAAGTCATTTTCATCCGGGTGATGAAGTTATTGTTACTTCGTTGGATCATGAGTCAAATATTGGCCCATGGCTAGAATTAGAAAAGCTAGGTGTAATAATAAAAATCTGGGAATTTAATACGAAAACATATACTTTAGATATAGAAGATCTTGAGAAGAT
>MDSW01162890.1_pt1 | contig 39422 bp, 32 predicted proteins | sample 811171 | NCBI WGS metagenome assembly MDSW01 (sample SAMN05326641, study PRJNA326480) | marine metagenome | isolation source: seawater | place: Atlantic Ocean: North West | collected 2012 | reverse complement strand
TTTGATAGTTAAAAATTTATTTTTCGAAGCCTCTTTTCTTAAAATTTTTATAATATGAGCATTATTTATATCCGCATTAGGAAAAGTAAATAAAAGATGGATTTTCTTTGAGGTAACTCCTTTTATAATATTTTTTAAAACCTGCTCATCATTTTCTATTATTTTTGTAGATGGATGAAAGGTTCCCAAAGCAAATGGAAAAGAATTATTTTTACCAAATATTTTTTTATAAAAAACTTTATCTGAAATTGCTTCAGATGTAAGAAAATTTTCAACTGCTAAGGAGCCAAGAAAAAAGACTTCAGACTTTTTAAAACCTTTTCTTGTAAGTCTTTCATGAGCTTTTTTATTATCTACAAAGTGATATTTAGACATCTCAGATATAGCGCCCCTAAAGGCATTGTCCATTGATCCTAGAGTTACAACACCACCATGCAGATGAACAATTTCAATTCCCAATGAAGTTGCTGCAATTGCAGCTGCAAAAGTTTCAAATCTATCGCCAAGAAGCAAGAGAGAGGAAATTTTTTCTGATTTAAATTTTTTAGAAAATAGCGAAATATGTTCTGCAATGGAACAAGATAAATCCAGATTTGAAAGAACTCGAATTTTTGTATCCACATCCACAACTCTTTTTTTTGGAAATAATTTCAATATTTCATCTACTGTTCTTCCATATTCCATAGAAAAATGTGCAGTTGAAGCAAAAATTTTAAAATTAATTTTATTTTTTTGTAGTTTCAGTAAAAAATCTTCAAGAATTGAAAAATCCGATCTTCCAACGCTGACCACTCCCAACTTTTTCATTTTATAAAATCTGAAAGTTTAATAAGTGAATTTTTTCGAACATTTTTCTTTAAGGTATTTCCAACTACCTCTTTATATCTAAATGTTGATATACCAATATTTGGCCTAAGTGAAATTAAGTCATTTTTTCTAATTTTCGTACCTTTTTTTAATGTATTTGAATATGCAAGACTTCTTCTTGCAATTCTTTTAACTTCTAGCTCTTCTCTAGAAATATATTTCTTTCCATCACCAATTGATTCTTCGGCAACACGAATGTTGTTAACATATTTTCTAAAATTTGAAATGGTTAGAGATGCTTTGTGATCAGGGCCAGCGGCATGATTTGAAAAGGTGATATGCTTTTCAATAATTTTTGCTCCTGCAACAACGCTTAATGCACCCGAGATGGTCTCAGAAGTATGATCTGAAAAGCCTATCGAAATGTCTGGAAATGAATTTTCTAAAGTTTTAATAAAACTTAAGTTAATTAAAGATAAGTCTGCGGGATAGATGCTTACACAATGGAGAAAAGAGAAATTAGTATGTCCTTTAGATTTGTATAGATTAAATACTTTCTTAATTTCTTCAAGATCAGACATTCCGGTTGAAAGAATCACCGGGTAAGAGTGTTTTATAATTTCCTCATGCATAAATATATTATCAAAATCACCGGAAGAAAGTTTTAAACATGAAATTTTTTGATTTATTAAAAATTTTAGAGAATCTATGTCAAATGGAGTGCATATGAATTCAATTTTTAATTTTTCTGCATATTTTTTGAGATAAATTATATGTTTTTTTGTTAATTCAAGGCCTTTTAATAAATCTTTTTGTTTTAAAGAGCCTGTCTGATTTTTTTGATATTTAGCTGTATTAGCATCTTCAGTTACTAATTTTTCAGAGGTAAATAATTGGAATTTAACTGCATCTGCTCCAGCATCTTTTGCTGCTTTTATATATCTCTGAGCGCTTTGTATATCTCCATTATGATTTACACCTACCTCAGCTATAATTTTGATGCTTTTATTTTTCATTCTTTAAATAACATTTCTGCAAATTTAAAATCTTTATAGGTATCAATATCTACTGATCTTGAAATAGGAATTTCGTATCCGGAAAGCTTCCCAGACCACATTGATTCATTTTCTTTAATATATTTAGGACTGGTTACATAGACAGATGGAACAATATTATATATTTTTGGCGAATCCTGCCTTCTATATATTTTTTTAGAATCTATTGTTTTTGATAAGCTAACCTCGCCTGTACTGTTAAATTCAACCATATTCACGTATGGAGATCTGTCTGAGATTGCAATTGTAAATACTAAGTCAAAATTATTTTTTTCATAAAAATTTATTGTATTAATAATATCTTCCTCTGATCTCAAGGGGCTAATACATGGTAATGATACAAAATTGTAGTGAAAATCATGATCTAAATTTTCAACACTATGTTTCCATGAAAACCATTCATTAGAAGTATCTGATGCAAGTTCAGTGGGTCTAGAAAAGGGTATTTTAGCCCCATATTCTTTGGCTATACCTGCTATTTCATCATCGTCAGTACTGACAATAACTGATTCAAAAATGTTAGTTTTAAGAGCTTGCTCTACAGTCCATGCTATAAGAGGCTTTCCATGAAAGTCTTTGATATTTTTTTTTGATAAACCCTTTGAGCCACCTCGAGCAAAGATAAAGGCTATATTTTTATTTTTATTTATCACAGAGCTTAAAAAAATTGTGGAGTATAATTTAGATTTTAAAACATCATTATATATTATGCACAATGAAGATACTGAAGTCTCTCAATCCATTGAAATAGAAACTCAGAGGTTCAAAGAAATTTTTAAAGGAAATCCTAGAGTCGTTTTGCTTGCAGGTGGAGGTGGATACATTGGGCTATGCATAGCAAATACATTAGCCTCAAAAGGTATCAAGGTATTGATAATGGATAATTTTATCTATAATCATGGAAAATCTTTGCTCTCATCTTTATTAAATAAAAATATTAAATTCTTTCAACATGACCTTAGAGACGAATTAGAAGTAGATTTTTTCAAAAAAAACAATATCACTGATGTAGTAGTTTTGGCAGGTTTAGTTGGAGATCCAATTACAAAAAAATATCCTGAACTTTCTGACGATATCAATAATAAAGCAATCAAGGGTTTTATTAATTCTGCGAATGGTCAGGGTATCAATAAATTAATATTCATCTCAACTTGTTCAAATTATGGGCTAATAAAGGATGGGGAAAAGGCAGATGAAAATTTTGAATTAAATCCTCTTTCTTTGTATGCACAAGACAAGGTTAACAACGAAAAATACATAATTGATAATAGAAATAAATTTGATTTTTCGGCAACAATTCTTAGATTTGCTACTGCTTTTGGGGCTGCCCCAAGAATGAGGTTTGATTTAACTGTAAATGAATTCATACGTGATGCTTATATTAAAAATTTTCTTGAAGTATATGATGCAGATACTTGGCGACCATACTGTCATGTGAGAGATTTTGCACATTTAATAGAAAGAGTTCTTATGATGGAAATTAAAAAAACCGATTACCAAATTTTTAATGCTGGAGGAGACTCTAACAACCTGACCAAAAGAAATATAGTGGATTTAATTCAAAAATACATCCCTAATTTAACAGTAAAATATGTGGACGGGGGAACAGATCCTAGAAACTATATTGTAGATTTTTCAAAGGTAAAAAAAGTTCTGTTCTTTGAGCCATCTTGGAGTGTAAATGACGGAATAAAAGAGCTAATTAATTTTCTTGAGAATGGTTTATATAATGATGTAGAAATCGATAAAAATTTTTATGGAAATTATCAAATCATAAATGAGCAATAAATTTAATATTCCTCTTGCAATTCCAAATATTAGCGGGAATGAGGCAAGGAACTTATCAGAGTGCATTGAAACTAAGTTTGTTTCATCAGTTGGAAAATTTGTTGATGAATTTGAGAACCAATTAGAGCGACTGACAACCTTTAAGCATGCTTGCGCTGTTAACTCAGGAACCTCAGCTCTATCACTATCACTTCATAATTCTGGAGTAAGGAATAATGATTTAGTCATTATTCCTGATTACACATTTGTAGCTACTGCAAATGCTGTTAAGCATTGCGGCGGAGATCCTTGGCTGATTGACATAAATCCTAAAAATCTAAATCTTGATATTAAGAGAGTAAAGAATGCTATTGAAGAAAATTGCAAAAAAGTTAGAGGTTCTTGGTGGCATAAGAAAACTGGGCAACGACTTGCAGCAATTGTGCCTGTATTTGCACTAGGAAATGCAATTAATTTTAAAGAATTAAATGATTTATATTCAAATTTTGGAATCCCAGTCATAGTAGATGCCGCTGGAGCGCTTGGAGTAACCTCGGATAAACAGGCATTGGGAAAGCTTAAAATTACTTGCGCAACTATTTCATTTAATGGAAATAAAACATTTACCAGCGGAGGCGGAGGAGCAATTCTAACTAATAATTCTGAATTCTATCGCACATGCAAACACACGAGCACAACCGCAAGATCTGGTTATGAATATATTCATGATCAGATTGGATTCAATCATAGAATGACAAATATTCAGGCTGCAGTAGGATGCGCTCAATTAGAGCGATATGATGAATTTATTAATAAAAAATCATACATCCACAAATTTTACTCAAAAAATTTAAATATAAGTGATTTTGCGAGCTTTCATGAAAATATTTGCTCATCAAGATGGATATCATATTGTTTAGTGAAGGATAACTGTAATATAGACCTAGAAAAACTTTATAAGTATGCTCAAAAAAAAGGTATTCAGCTCAGGCCATTTTGGGTACCAATGCAAATGCAGCCACCATTTAAACTATGTTTAAAGCAAAATTTAAAGGTCTCTAAGTCAATCTATAAAAGAGTTTGCACGCTGCCATCCTCGACAAATATATCTGAGGATGAGTTAAATCATACAGTTCATGTAATTAATACTTTTTTCAAATCCATTTAGAAAATATACAAATAACAAACTTTTATGGAAGAAATAATAGACGCTAAAGTTGTTGTTGTTGGAGGAGGGGTTGTAGGCCTTGCTTCAGCGTTGGAGCTTCAAAAAGCTGGGCACAATACTGTATTAGTTGAAAAAAACTCACTTCTTGGTGATGAAGTTTCTTCAAGAAATTCAGGAGTTGTTCATTCAGGAATATATTATCCAACTGGATCACTTAAGGCATCTTTAACTTTTGAAGGAAATCAACTTTTGTATTCATATGCCAAAAAAAATAATATCCCTATTAACCAAGTTGGTAAAATAATCTTTGGAAAAGAAGGTGATGAGGAATCCATTGCAGCACTTTTAAAAAATGGAGAAGACAATCAAGTGCTCGGACTTTCTTTAATAGACTCCCATGATATTAGAATACTTGAGCCGAACTTAAATAAAGATATTAAAATTGGAATATTTTCTAAGTTCACTGGAATCATTGATGTTCCAGAGTTAGTAAATTCATATGCAAAGAATTTTGAATTTTTAGGAGGCATCATTACAAAGAATTCGAAATTCCTTGAATATCAAAATAAATCTGACATGCATCAAGCACTTATTCAAACAGGAGATGAAAAATTTTGGCTTAGTACAGAAAATTTGGTTTTATCTTGCGGATTGAATTCTTACAATGTGGGTAGGAATATTAAGCCAATTAGATCCTTAAATTCACTTAGAAACATCAATTACTCAAAAGGACACTACTATAAAGTTTCTGGCATACCTCCCTTTAATCATCTAATTTATCCTTTGCCAGGAAGTCATGGGCTAGGTATTCATTACACTTTAGATATTTCTGGAGCCGCTAAGTTTGGACCTGATGTAGAGTTTACCAATCAAGAAGACTACTCATTTTCATCTGGTTCAAAAGAAAAGTTTCGTAATTCAATTAAAAATTATTGGGAGGGTGTTCTAGAAAGAGAATTGAACGAAGATTACGTCGGCATTAGACCAAAAATCCAAAAAAAAGATGAATCTTTTGCTGATTTTTCATTTTTATCGGAAGAAGATCATGGATGCAGGGGATTATTATTTATGCAGGGAATCGAAAGCCCTGGATTAACTTGCTCATTATCAATTGCTAAATTTGTAAGGGAAAAATTAGATTTATAATATTCATTCGTTTAGTTATAATTCCTACCGCTAACGTATTTTCAGGCTGGATGGCAGAGTGGTTATGCTGCGGCCTGCAAAGCCGCCTACGCCGGTTCGATTCCGGCTTCAGCCTCCACTTTAGCCTTTGATGATGATTGGTAATATAATTAATCATACTAGCAATATAAATATTAAAAAAAATGAAGACAGCAATAGTCACTGGTATCACCGGTCAAGATGGAGCATATCTAGCGCAATATTTACTTAATAAAAATGTTAGAGTGATTGGTGCTTTCAGAAGAGGCGCAGAAAGGACATCTTGGAGATTAAAGTATTTAGGTATCGACAAGGATATTGAGCCTCTAGAGTTTGAACTATCAGAGTTTGCTCAAATCTTTAAGGCTATTAAAGATATAAAACCAGATTATTTTTATAACCTTGGTGCAATGTCTTTTGTTGGCACTTCATTCGACCAACCTTTATATACTCAGGAAGTAAATTACCTAGGAGCTCTAAGAGTTCTTGAATCTATTAGACTGGCTGAGCTAGAAACGAGATTTTATCAAGCTTCAACATCAGAAATGTTTGGAGAGGTTAAAACTATTCCTCAAAATGAATTAACTCCCTTTCACCCCAGAAGTCCTTATGGTGTTTCTAAACTAGCAGCTCATTGGGCCTCAATTAACTATAGGGAATCATATGGGATGCATTGTTCAAATGGAATTTTATTTAATCATGAAAGTCCATTACGTGGAGATGAGTTTGTTACAAAAAAAATAGTTAGTTGTTTTTTTCAGATTTCACAAAACAATATTGATTTCTTTGAGTTAGGAAATCTGGATGCTAAAAGAGATTGGGGCTATGCAAAAGATTATGTTGAGGGGATGGAGATGATTACAAATCTAGATAAACCAGACGACTTTGTTATAGCTACGAACAAGACCAATACTATTAGATATTTTTGCGAATTAGCTGCTAATGAATTTGGATATAATATTGCATGGAAGGGTCAGGGAGTCGAAGAAATTGGCTTTGACTCTAAGACTAATAAAACCCTCATAAGAGTTAATCCAAAATTTTATAGACCAGCTGAAGTTGATATTCTAATAGGTTGCTATGATAAGATTAAAAAAGTTGCTGGTTGGAAGCCAAAAACATCTTTGGAAGATTTAGTTTCTTTAATGTGTTCAGAGGAAATAAAACTAAATAATTTTTTTAATACAAATAAGGTGAACTAGTATGTCAGAGTATATTAACCAAGATAGCAAGATTAATGATGATATTGATATCAAAGAAATTTTCTTAGTTTGCTGGAATCAAAAAATCTTATTATTACTGATCACTTCCATATTTGCTATTGGATCAATTTTTTATAGTCTTAATCTTTCAAATATTTATATTTCATCAAGCTTGCTTTCCCCTGCAAAAGGTCTGCAATCTGAATCTAGCTCTGCAGACTCCAGTGCTTTTGGATCTCTAGCTTCATTGGCTGGCATGGGATTTTCTTCGTATGGTTCGAAAAGTGGAGAAATAGCAAGGGAAACAATTCTTTCTAGAGACTTTTTCAAACATTTAATATCTTTTGATAGCATTCTGCCCAAGCTTGTTGCTTCAAAAAGCTATGATACCAATTCTGGATCAATAATTTTTGATACAAATCTATATGATCCTGTAAAAAAATCTTGGGTTGCAGGAGAACCTCATTATTTGGATGCATATAAAATATATCGACAAATAGTAAAGTGTAATTTAGACAGAAGGACTAATTTTGTGGAACTATCAATTGCACATAAATCACCAATTTTTGCTGAGGAATTAGTCTCATTAATAGTTAGAGAAATTAATCTTTTGCAGAGGGAAAGAGATATACTTGAATCTCAATCTTCTCTTGAGTACTTATATGAGCAGTTTAACAATGTTATGGACATTGATATTAAACTTTCCATTAATCAATTAATTGAAGGTCAATTAAAAACTCAGATGCTCGCTAAAGTAAGGACACATTATATTCTTCAGCCAATAGATGAACCTTTTATACCTAAAGAAAAGTCCAGTCCTTCCAGGTTAAGGATAGTAGTTGTTGCAACTATTGTTGGATTATTAGCTGGAATTGTATTTGTGGTTGGTCGTCACTTTTTTTTAAACTCTGAAAAAAAAGAAAATACATAATAGTAATTAGCTTAAAACCTACATATAAATTTTAGCATTTGAACGATCAAGCAAAAAATAAGTCTCATAATAATCTCAAATTAGCAATTATTGGGCTTGGTTATGTAGGCTTGCCTCTTGCCACATCATTTGGAGCAACAAGAAAAGTGATAGGCTTTGATACTAATGAAGAAAGAATTAGTGAATTGAAAATTGGTACAGATTCAACTCTAGAAGTTAGTTCAAAAGAACTAAAAGGCTCAATAAATCTAAGTTTCTCAAATAACATCGAAGATATTAGGGACTGCAACTGTTATATAGTTACCGTCCCAACTCCAATTGATATTAACAAAAAACCAGATTTAACTCCTCTTCAAAGCGCAACCAATTCAATAGGCTCAATTTTGAAAAAAGGCGATATTGTTATTTATGAGTCTACTGTTTATCCAGGGGCAACAGAGGAAATTGCTGTTCCAATTTTAGAGGCTTTGTCCAACCTAAAGTTTAATAAAGATTTTTTCCTAGGATACAGTCCAGAAAGGATAAATCCAGGAGATAAGAATCATAGACTCCAATCAATTGTTAAAGTTACATCAGGATCCACGCCTGAAACTGCAAAATTAATAGATGATTTGTATGGGTCAATAATTACTGCTGGAACTCATATGGCCTCGTCAATTCGTGTTGCCGAGGCAGCAAAAGTAATTGAAAATACTCAAAGAGATGTAAATATTGCTCTAATTAATGAACTTTCAATAATATTTAATAAATTAGGAATTGATTCTGAGGCAGTTTTTAATGCTGCAGAAACTAAGTGGAATTTTTTACCATTTAAACCAGGCTTAGTTGGAGGTCACTGCATAGGAGTTGATCCTTACTATCTGACTTATAAAGCTCAGGAGATAGGGTATGATCCAAAAATTATTCTTGCAGGCCGTCATTTGAACGATGAAATGAGCAATTATGTTGTTGATCAATTAACAACAAGAATGATTGCTGAAGAAATGCATTTGAATAAATCCAGAGTATTGGTTATGGGTATTACTTTTAAAGAGAATTGTCCTGATATGAGAAATTCAAAAGTGATAGATATTATTAATGGTTTAAAGAAATTTCAGGTTCAAGTTGATTGTTTGGATCCTTGGGTTTCAGAAAAAAATAAAGGGAATTTTCCTGATATTAACTTTATAGACAAGGCAGCAAACAAAACATATGACGCAATTATTCTTGCAGTAGCACATAAAGAATTTTGTAATATGGATATTGAAGAAATTAGTAACCTTGGAAAGGAAAAACATCTGATTTATGATTTAAAATATATTTTTCCCTCCAGTGAAACCGATTTACGCTTATAAAATATATGTCACCTTATAGAACTTCCCTGGATAGCTTAATAGATAGCCCAAAAACATGGCTGATTACAGGAGTTGCAGGATTCATAGGAAGCAATATTCTTGAAACACTTTTAAAATTCAATCAAAAAGTAATCGGTCTTGATAATTTGCTCACAGGACACCTATCAAATTTAGAGGATGTGCAATCTGTTGTCTCAGAAGATAATTGGAAAAATTTTTCATTTGTTAATGGTGATATTTGCGATATTGAAACATGTCATGATGTGACTAGGGATGTAGATTTTGTTCTCCATCAAGCTGCTTTAGGTTCTGTACCAAGATCAATAGAAGATCCTTTTTTAACAAATAAAATTAATATTGAAGGGTTTCTAAATATTTTAACAGCTTCAAAAGATGCAAATGTAACAAGTTTTACATACGCAGCTAGCAGTTCTACCTATGGAGATCATGAGGCTTTACCAAAAATAGAGAATCAAATTGGAAAACCCTTATCTCCATATGCAGTATCAAAATATGTCAATGAACTCTATGCACATACTTTTTCAGTTAATTATAATTTTCATTCAATTGGATTAAGGTATTTTAATGTTTTTGGAAAAAGACAAGATCCTAATGGAGCATATGCAGCAGTTATACCAAAATGGATATCTGCGATGATTGCTGGCGAGGAAATATTTATTAATGGTCATGGAAGTACAAGCAGAGATTTTTGCTATATTGAAAATGCAGTTCAGGCAAATATTCTAGCAGCGACCTTATCTCAAAACATAAAAAATGATGTTTTTAACATTGCTGTAGGTGAAAGAACTTCGCTAAATGAACTCTTTGTTTTGCTAAAAGAAGCGCTCAAAGAATCTGGTCTTGATTATATTAGAGATCCTATTTTTAGAGATTTCAGATCAGGAGATGTTTTACATTCCCAAGCAAGCATTAAAAAAGCAAAAAATGAATTAAGTTTTAACCCATCTCATAATATCAAAGAAGGCTTAGCTGAAGCTATGCCTTGGTATATAAAAAATTCTTGATAGTAAAACTAATAAAATGATTTCTAGCCTAAAACAACTCTATCACTTATTAAATACTGATCAGAGAAAGAAATTGCATGCATTGCAGATTCTTGTAATTATTGGTTCTTTAACTGAGGTTGGTAGTGTATTGGCTGTTGGCGCATTCATGTCTCTTATAGGTGATTTTAATCAATTTAATTTGGATGGCTTTGGTGGCTATCTTTTTGATGAACTTGGATTTGATAGCAAAACATCCTTTGTCATTTTTGTTGCATTGATGACTTTTATTTTTTTAATTTTAACAACTTTAGTATCAATTTTTACATTATGGCGTTTGTCTATGTACGGCGCTAAGGTTGGAGCAGATTTAAGTAACCGTTTATACAGATATTATATGGGTCAGACTTGGTTATTCCATACCTCTAATAATAGCAGCACCCTAATCAATAAAATTGCAGCTGAGTCATACAGAATCACTTACTCAATAATCAATCACATCATGCTTGTAAATTCAAAAATAATTATGGCAGTCTTAATGTCCTTAGCTATATGTATTTATAATTTTTGGATGGCAATATCTGCTGCATTAATTTTTTCTGTTTCTTATTTTTTTATATATAGAATTGCAGAGCAAAGGCTTGTAAGAAATGGAGCAACAATTAGTAGAATGCAAGCATTACGATTCAAGCTTATGAATGAAGGTTTTGGTGGAATTAAGGATACGCTGCTTCTTGGAAGAGCGGGACTATTTAATAGTCGTTTTACTAAAGCCAGCAATGAGTATGCAAGAGTTTCTGGAAATAATAGCGTTTTAAGCCTTGGACCAAGGTATGTAATGGAGTTAGCTGCATTTAGTCTAGTCATCTTTCTTGTTGCGTATTTGGTGTTTTCATTTGATGGCGATTTAGCCTCAATACTTCCATTATTATCTGTTTTTGCTCTAGCTGGATTCAAACTATTGCCTGGATTTCAGCAAATTTATTATAGTTTCACAACTATTCGAGGAAATATAGCTGCATTGGAAAATTTAAAAGCTGACCTTGAAGCTAGTTCAGAAAGTTCTCAGAATAAACTAGTTCATGAAGTTAATGATAATTTAGAAAAAATATTAATTAAGGACTCAATTAAATTAAAAGATGTACACTTTACATACCCAAATATTGAAGAGCCAACTCTTTCAGGTGTAAATATCTCTGTCCCAGCTGGAAAAGTAATTGGATTAGTTGGACCATCAGGCTCTGGAAAATCAACATTGATAGATATCATGCTTGGTCTTATAGAGCCATCCAAAGGAGAGCTTTCAGTGGATAAAACAGTTATCAACATGGAGAATAAGCGTTCATGGCAGAATAATTTAGGGTTTGTTGCTCAAAGAATATTTTTATCTGATTCAACTATTAAAGAAAATATTGCATTCGGTTTATCATTAGAACAAATCGATAATGAAAGGGTTTCTAGGGCTACAGCCATGGCGCAGCTAGATGATTTAATTGAAAGCTTGCCAGAGGGAATTGACACAATTGTTGGCGAAAGAGGAGTGCAACTCTCGGGGGGCCAATGTCAAAGAATAGGCATTGCTAGAGCACTATATCACGATGCAGAAGTTTTAATTATGGACGAAGCTACTAGCTCTTTAGATGGCTTATCTGAAAAATTAATTATGAAAGCCATTCACGATCTTTCAGGTCAAAAAACAATTATATTAATAGCTCATCGCCTTAATACGGTAAAAAGTTGCGATATTATATATCTTTTATCAGAAGGAAAGATTCTCGATGAAGGCTCTTATAATGATTTGGTGAATAGGAATGAAATATTCCGAAATATGTCAGAAAATAGTTAAAGATTTATTTAAAGGTTTTCTGAAATAGAATATTAGAATGAGTGCCGAAACCCCCTTAAATCTTAAATCACTGTTTTATTGCAGGACTCCCCTCCAACTAAAAATAGCACAAAGAATAATTGATATTAATAATTTGAGCCGCAATTATTTTTTAATTTACCATCCAACCAATAATAACAAAAAGCATAGCTACTACTATAAAAACCTTAAAACAAAAAATAAAATTTTTATAAAATTTCTAGACAAATTTCCATTCATTTTAGGTGAGTTATTTGCTTGGAATAGATTGCCAAGAATTATAAAGAACTCATCATTCAGTGAAATCTACTTTGCCAGTCTCAATAGCATATTACTGTCAAAGCTATCTACCAAAAATATAAAAGCAGAACTTAATTTATTTGATGATGGCTTGCTTAATATCAATAAAAAAGATTTTTATTACATGATTAACTTTGACCATTCGCTTCATGTCTTTTTTAGAACAATTCTATCTATACATAAAAATCAAGATATTTTAAAAAGGATTAATACTCATTACACAATATATGATCCAAAGATGTCAGAGTGGATGCCTTGTAAATCAGCCAAAATCAATTTATTTAAAAGTGATTTACTTTCTCGTGAAAGGATATCAAATTCAAGAGTCAAATTAAGGATCCTAATTGGTAATACATTTGGACATATAAAGAAATCTTCATCTCTCATTCATGATGAAATTTCTAGATCTAATAAATTTGATATCTTTATTCCTCATCCAGCAAGTAAATTAGAGTTTAGATCACCAGATTTTTTGAAAGATGTGATTAGCAAAAATATGATAGAAAATTTTGTTGCAGAAGACATTATTTTTGAATTAATTAAAAATGGTTATACAAATATAATACTTTATGGATTTTCATCTTCAGTCTTATTGAACTTACGAGAGCATACAAAGAGTGTTTCAATACTTTTAAATGAAAGCCTCACGAATAATCTTGAATTAGACCTAGCTAAATCTCTTAGAAGAACTGGAATAAAGATTATTAGCGACGATCCTAGTAATGGAAATTTCTTAAGCATAAATCAGTTTAATAAATTAGCCAGCTACTCATGAAGATTGCACAGATAACATATTCAGGTTTTGGTGGTCTTGGCAGTGTGGTCTTTTCACTTATTTTTGCTGATGAGGGTAATAACAATGATTGGATTATTGGTTTTCTTGGGAATCAAAAATTAGATCAAGACTATAATAAATTATGTAATGAATTAGATCTCTCATATGCATCGTTTTTATCAAAGCCAAAGAATCCATTTACGGCTTGGGTCAAGCTCTACAAATGGCTGATTTCTGAGAAACCAGATGCAATCATTTGCCATACTTTAAATCCAATTATAGTTTGTCGAATTTATGCCTGGATATTCAATGTACCATTAATCGGTGTTGAACATACTTCTAATTCTGTCAAACCAAGAAACGAAAAGATAACTAGTTTTTTATCAATGATTTTTGCAGATAGGATTGTGGTACTTACAAAACAGTATTTCAAAGAGCTAAGAAATATGCATAAGATATTTTTTAGATCAAAGAAGGTAGTTGTTATCCATAATGGGATTGATCTTAATCTTTTTAAACCTTCTGAAGAAAAAAAAATTCAAAAAGAAGAATTTATTATAGGAATGGCGGCTAGATTTACTAAGACTAAGAAACAGGATTTCTTAATTAACGTATTAGAGTTTATACATAAAACTGATCCGAGTATTAATTTAAAACTTTCTTTAGCTGGAAATGGAAGTGAATTTACTAGAGTTAAAAACCTTGCTCAAAATAGTTTTGTTAGCTCACAAGTGATTTTTGAAGGCCTGATTGAAGAAAAAGAAGTTGCCTCTTGGATGAATAAATTAGATATTTATGTTCATGCAACTGATGGTGAAACATTAAGCACATCTATTCTTCAAAGCATGGGATGCGGCGTGCCAATTATTGGTTCAGATGTATCCGGAGTAAATAATCTCATAAAACCTGATTCAGATTTGGGGTATTGCGTTAAAAATGAAGAAAGCATATTTGCAAATACAATTCTACATTTACTTCAAAACCCCGACGAATTAAACAGAATGGGAAATAACGCTAGAAGTTATGCTGAAGAGCATTATAGCAATAATACTATGCTTAGTAAGTATATTGATTTAATAAGAAGTATAATTTCATAAGAAAATTTAATCTTTTTAAATATATTATTCTTAAATGAAAAAAAATATTAAATCGATCATTCGTGATCTGATACCAAATAGCTTTCAAGTTCCAATCAAGTACTGGTATTGTTTCTTTAATAAGATGCTGGAACCAGAAATGAATTATATAAAATATTTGATTCCTTCTGGCGGACATGCAATTGATATTGGAGGAAATAGAGGAATATATTCTTATAAGTTAAATCTATTAGATTTAAAAATCGAAACCTTTGAACCAAATCCAGACTGTTTTAAGATATTGGCCTCATGGGCAAATCATAAAAAACAGGTCACTGTTCACCAAATCGCTCTTTCTAATACCTCAGGTTCAGCAAATCTATATATTCCAATTGACAATCTAGGTATTGAGCATGACGCTTCGGCGACAATTGAAAGCGGTAGTTTTGAAAATGCTAGAAATCAAGAAGTCCCTTTGGAAAGATTGGATTTTTTTAAATTCACAGAAATAGACTTTATTAAAATTGATGTGGAAGGTCACGAATCGAGTTTAATTGAGGGAGCTGTGGAAACTATCAAGACTAATAAGCCAGTATTGTTAATGGAAATTGAGCAAAGACATAATAAAGAAAATATAATCAATATCTTTGAAAGACTGTTTCAAATGGGCTATAGCGGTTTTTTTTTAAAAGATAACAAGGTGCATGATTTAAAAAGTTTTAATGTCAATCAGTTTCAACCTATCGATCAGATAGGTGATTTCGGGAATTACATCAATAATTTTTTTTTCTTACATTCAAAGCGAATTAATAATGGAGAATATAAACAATTTCTTGATTTAAAGGCTTAAAATTAATTTCATATTTTAAAGGTAGTGCAATGAAAATAGGTCTAAATGCTACTTGCTTCAATGATAGACCATCAGGTGCAAAGCAAAGATTTATTGGAATGTATAACGAACTTTTTAAGTTAATGCCAGATGCTCAGTTCATTATCTTCCAGCCTGAAGATTGCTCTTTTGAAAACTGGTTTGATGAATTCAAACATGTTTCATTTTACACAACTCCTATTCCAAGTGAGGGAAGATTGAATAAATTTTTTAAGGGCTTCTTTTTTTGGAATAAAATTCTTAGGCGTGAGAAATTTGATCTTTTTGAGGGTTTCAATTTGCCAATGTTTAAAAATAGATATGGCAAGACTGTCATGACTATCCATGATTTAAGAGGTTTAAAATCTGAGTATAGTTTGCTGTATAGAAAAATTTTTAAGACCGTCTTGAATATGTCTTTTAAAAATTGCGATCATATAATTACAGGATCTAAAATTATTCAAAAAGATATTTCATCACTTTTCCCTAAATCTTCCATATCAGTAATATATAACGGTATCGATGCAGAGAAATACTCATCAACAAATATGAAAGATTTTAGCAATATTCAAAGTAGATTAAATCTGCCAGAGAAATTTTTGCTGGCAGTCGGTCACTTTGAAAAGAGAAAAAACTATATACGTCTTTTAAATGCAATCTCAAAATTAAAAGGAGAGGCTAGAGATTTTTCTTTGGTAATCATAGGCAATAATAATGGTGAGTTAGAAAATATTATTGAGCATATTGATCTTTTGAATATGAAGGACAGGGTAAAGATATATAGTGGTTTAACTGATCTTGAGGTCTATTGTGCATATAAATCTTGCAGTTTATTTATTTTCCCGTCTTTATATGAGGGATTTGGAATTCCAATTTTAGAAGCCATGAATGCAAAAGCGCCAGTTTTATTGAGTGATATTGATGTTTTTAAAGAGATCACTGAAAATGCTCTTTCATATTTTAATCCAATTAAAGTTCAATCAATTCAAGATTCAATTCAATTGATATTATCAGATGTTAACTTAAAGGATAGAAATATTAATTATGGTCAAAAAAGAATTCAATTATTCACTTTTAAAAAACTTGCTTCACAGTTGGAAGGAATATATAGAGACTTGTATATTAATCATGCATAGTTACTCTTTGATTATCGGAGTCAAAATCTAATGTGTGGTTATGCAGGCTTCCTTACAAATTCCATAAGTGAGGATATCGAAATGAATAATATATTAGATGGCATGTCTTCAGAACTTATTCATAGAGGTCCAGATGATCAAGGATCTTGGGTAGACATAAATGATGGGATTGCAATGGGTTTTTGTAGATTGGCAATCCTAGATTTATCATCAGCCGGCCATCAGCCAATGACTTCAAAATCAGGAAGATTTGTGGTCACTTATAATGGTGAGATATATAACCATAATCATTTAAGAGAAAAAATAAATAATGAATCAATTAAAAAATACGACTGGCTTGGAACCTCTGATACAGAAACTCTTTTAGCTGCATTTGAATTATGGGGTATTTCAAAGACACTTAAAAACTGCATAGGCATGTTTTCAATTGCTCTATGGGACATAGAAGAAAAAACGTTAACATTAGCAAGAGATAGATTTGGCGAAAAGCCTCTTTACTATGGAATGGTAAATCATTCATTAGTCTATGGTTCTGAACTAAAGCCGTTTAAGAAGTTTCCCCACTTTAAGAACAAAGTTTCAAGAAGGTCCCTTAGAGAATTTCTTAAATATAATTATGTTCCAACTCCTCTAAGCATCTATCAAGACATTTTTAAAATTGAAGCTGGCTCATTTGCACAATTTAAGTTACAAGATAAAAAAATCAAGCAAATATCTTATGAGAAATATTGGTCACTTGAGGAAGTTATACTTTCATGCAAAGAAAATTCTTATTCAAAAGAATCAAATGCTATCAAAGATTTAGAGGAGCAATTAATTCAGTCAATTAAATTACAAATGCAGTCTGATGTTCCTCTTGGTGCTTTTTTGAGTGGTGGAGTAGACTCATCTTTAATTGTCTCAATCATGCAGAAGATTTCTGACAAGCCGATTAAGACCTTTACTGTTGGATTTGAAGATTCAGAATTTGATGAATCAAAATTTGCAAAACAAATCGCAAATCATTTGGGCACCGATCATAAAGAGTTATTTGTTACTTCTGACGAAGTGAGATCTATTATTCCAAAGATTCCAAAAATTTATGATGAACCTTTTGCTGATTTTTCTCAAATACCAACTCATATTGTTTGTAAAGCTGCACGAGAACACGTTACCGTTGCTTTATCAGGGGATGCTGGTGATGAAATTTTTGCGGGCTATAATCGATACTTTTGGGGACCTTCATTGTGGAAAAAATTACAAATCATACCTTTTCGTATTAGAAAAGTTTTAGGAAAAATAATATTAATACTTCCTAAACAAGCTTGGTTTTTTCTTGAAAAAATAATTAATTTTTTTGTACCGGCAAATAGGGGTATAAATAGATTAAATGAGAAAATTTATAAACTTGGCACTAGGTTAAGCTGGATTGAATCAATTGATGATTTGTACTTTAGTTTGATTTCAGAGTGGCAAGATGCTCCAGGAATAGTAATTGCTGAAAATAATCAAAAAGAATTACTTCCTGATAATTTCATGATGTTAAATAATGTAAATGATATTAATTTAGAAGATCCTACTGAAAGAATGATGTATCAGGATTCGAATGGATATTTGCAAGATGATATTTTATGTAAAGTTGATCGTGCTGCAATGGCAACAAGTTTAGAAACAAGAGTTCCATTTCTAGACCCTGAAATTGTGAAACTTTCATGGCGCTTTCCACTTAAAATGAAAGTTCAAGGTACTTTGGGGAAGAAAATTTTAAGAAAAGTGTTATATAAATATGTTCCAAAAAATTTAATTGAAAGACCGAAAGTTGGTTTTGGATTACCTATAGGTGTTTGGCTGCGGGGGCCTCTCAAGGATTGGGCTAGTGATTTACTATCACCGAAAAGAATTCAGCAAGAGGGATATTTAAATCAAGATTATATAAATCAAGCCTGGAATCAACACCTAACTGGAAAACGTGATAATACATATAAACTTTGGAGCGTTTTAATGTTTCAAGCATGGCTTGAAGCTGAAAGGAAATCTTAATGTTTTATATATCTTTATTTTTCTCAATGATTATTTTTAGATTTTCATTGGAGAGTCAGGAAAGATTAAAAAACTTGTCATACAAAGTAATGCTTGGTTTCCTCTTTTTATTTTCTGGATTTAGATTTCAGGTTGGTTGCGATTGGTCAAACTACTTACTTCAGTACGAAGGTTATCGATTTGCTGAGTGGACAAGCATCATTCCTAGCTTCACAGAACCATTTTATATTGCAATTCTGCGATTAATCTATTTCCTAGATTTATCTTTTATGTGGCTGAATGCAGTCTTTGCGGGCATTTTCTTTTATGGAGTAAATAAATTAGCCTTGAGGCAGAAAGATCCCTTAGCATTTCTTATACTTTTATTCCCTATATTAATTCTTAATATGCCTATGTCTGGAATTAGGCAAGGGGCAGCAATTGGAATGATGTGTATTGCTTTCGTAGCTTTTATGGATAAAAATTTCTGGAGGTACATACTTTATACGGCTCTCGCAGTAGGTTTCCATACAAGCGCATTAATTTTCTTCGCATTATTACCTTTTGTAAAATCTCAATTTTCAATCAAGCGACTGTTGTTGGCGATTTTGTTATCTCTTCCAGCAGCTTATTTTATATATATTTCATCAATAGGTGATATTCTGGCGATACGATATCTTGATGCTGAATATGAAGCTGCTGGAGCAATCTATAGATTGGGTAGTTTGTTAATTACCTCAATAATATTCTTTGTATTTTTTCAAAGAAAATGGAAGACGTTTTTTCCTCAAGAATATGGAATAGTAGTGCTGGGTTTTTTAATAGTTATAGCATGTTTTTTCATGATTCCTTTTTCTAGCACAATAGCAGATAGACTAGGCTATTACTTCATACCTATTCAAGCATTGTTCTTTGCACGAATTCCCTACATCCCAAATCTTAAATTCAAATTTTTATGGACTATATTGCCTTATGCTTTAATATCAATTGTCTTTATTGGGTGGATTTCTTTATCAATTTTATATGACATATGTTACGACCCATATCTTAATTACATTACAGGCGTTCCATCTTTGGAAGGTATTTATGGCTATTAAATAAAAAGCTAAAATGAAAAAAAAATTACTCTTTGTAGTTAATGTAGATTGGTTTTTTGTATCTCATAGGATTGATATTGCTAGAGCTGCTTTAAGAGAAGGATATGAGGTCCATATTGCAACATCGATAACAGTTCATAAAGAATTTTTATCTGAGCAGGGATTTTTTGTGCACAACATACCGCTTCATAGAAGCAAAATTAATCCGTTTTATGCTGTTAACTATTTTTTTAAACTTATAAATATTTTTCGTAAAATTAAACCGAATATTGTTCATTTTGTGACCATTAAACCAGTATTAATTGGAGGCCTGGCTTTAAAATTTGTAAAAGTTTCTGCCGCAGTATTTGCAATTTCTGGAATGGGGTATGTTTTTATTGGCAACAGGATAAGACATAAAATCTTACAAAAAATCAGTTCATATATTTATAATTTTGTTCTTAGACACAAAAATTCTATTGTTATTTGTCAAAACACAGATGATCTTCACTTAATAAGGACCATGGGAAATTTCCCCCTTTCAAAATTTATTTTGATTAAGGGTTCAGGTGTAGATTTACAAAAGTTCAAACCTTCTAATCTGCCCCCTAACGAGCCAATTATCATGTTTCCGTCAAGGATATTAAAAGATAAGGGAGTAATGGAGTTTATCGAAGCAGCAAAAAAAATTTCATTAGTTGAGTCAACAAAAATTCCACCTAAGTTTGTTCTTGTAGGAATGTTAGATAAAGGGAACAAAGCATCATTAGACCTTTCAGAAATTTCTGAACTTGAAAAGTCTAATATAGTTGAGTACTGGGGCAATAAAGAGAATATGGAAGAGGTTCTCCCCTTGGCAACAATCATAGTTTTACCATCATATAGAGAGGGTTTGCCAAAGGTTTTGATAGAAGCTTCGGCATGCTCAAGACCTGTAATAACATCAGATGTACCGGGTTGTAGAGATGCGATTATTAATAAAAAAACTGGTCTCTTGGTTCCGGCAAAAGATTCTCATCAATTAGCAGACGCCATATTAATGTTGTTAAACAATCCTGAGCTTTGTAAATCATTTGGTGAAGCAGGTAGAATTTTTGCTGAAGAAAACTTCTCGATTGAGCATGTAGTTTCAGAACATTTAGGTATTTATAGTAATTTAGTAGATTGATATAAATATCATAGATGTCTATTCTGCAAAATCATATTTTAAAATTTCTAAGACATATTCAATTCAATAATTTCTTTATATTTCTTACCAATTATTGAAATTTCAAAATTCTTTTCGATGATTAATCTTGACTGTTTTGAAAATTTAGAAATTAAGAATTTATTTTTATATATTTCTTTTATCACTTTTTTTAGGCTCTCAATACTTCTTGGTTCTATTAGGTACCCGTTACAATCATTTATTATACATTCATTGCACCCTGGAACATTAGGCATAATTAATGGCATGCCTGTTGAGGCAGCCTCAAGAGCCGCAACTGGAAGTCCTTCTCTATAGGATGGAAGTATAAAAATATCATGAGAATGATATAAATCTCTCATTAATTGGTTTTCAACATTTCCAAGATATTTAATTTCGTTTGAATTTTGAATCTCTTCAAAAATCTTTTGTGATATCGAAAGCTTATTTGTTTTGTCATAACTTCCAGCTATAGAAAAATCTATATTATGAGATTCATTTTTTAATTCTTTTGCAGCATCAAAAAATTCGTTTACCCCTTTCTCGTCAAGCAATCTAGATGCGTATAAAGCCTTAATCGCTATTTTATTATTTTCAATATTTCTATTTGTGTAGCTAAAATAATTAATGTCAATTCCATTTCCTCGAATTATCGCTTTCTCTATTTTCGTTGAAATTACATTTTCAATGTCCTTAGCATCGTTATTATTTTGAAAAATATATATAGTTTTTTCTTTTTCTGAAAACTTTCTTAAACATAAGCAAAAAATATTTTTTACTAAAAATTTTTTCAATGAATCTATTTCTAAGAATGATCCAATACCAGTAATTAAAAAAAATGATTTTTTAACATTTAGAAATCTTGACATTACCGCGCCAAATACACAATTTTCAAGAGAAACATACAAAATATGTTCAGGCTGGATAGAATTTACAATATTAAGAAATTTTTTTGAGAAGAAATAAAATTTAAATGGGTTTTTGAGATGCTTATTATTTTCTAAGTGAATTAATTGGTATCTTTCATTTTCTTCGGGAGCAGTATAATTAGATAGGTCAGTTATTACAGTTACATCATAAAAAGAAGACAGATAGTGAACAAGTTTTTTTCTATGTGATGAAAAAAATCCAAACTCATTTATGACAAAGGCTATTTTTCTTTTTTTCAATTTGCGTACTATTTTTAGCTTCTTATATTTATTTTATTACTTTCTAATAATTTTACCTAAACAATATATAATCTATCTCTATTAAAGCAGTTGAATTGCAGAGTGGTAAATATATCTTGAAAATCTTAGTTACTGGTGGCGCTGGTTTTATTGGCAGTGCATTAATTAGGGAATTGCTCAAAAACACGAATTATGAGGTCGTCAATGTAGATGCTTTAAGATATGCAGGTAATTTAAATTCACTTCCATTTGCTGAGAATAGTAAAAATTACTGCTTTGAATTATGCGATATTTGTGATGAAGACCAGTTAAAGATAATTTTCAAAAAATATGAGCCTAATGTTATTTTTCACCTCGCTGCAGAAAGTCATGTAGATCGATCAATCTTAAGCCCTAAACAATTTATTGAAACTAATATTATGGGCACCTTTAACTTATTAAATTTAAGTTTAGACTTATGGAATTCTCGCAAAAGTGAGAGCAATTATTTTTTTAGATTTCATCATATCTCTACAGATGAGGTTTTTGGAGATTTAGGTGATTCAGACCTGAAATTCCAAGAGTCATCTTTATACAGACCGAGCTCACCTTATGCAGCATCTAAGGCAAGTTCTGATCATTTAGTTCGTTCTTGGGGGAGAACTTATGGATTGCCTTATATACTTACGAATTGTTCTAATAATTATGGTCCATATCAATTTCCTGAAAAATTAATACCCCAAACTATACTTAATGCAATAAATGGGTTGGATATCCCTGTATATGGAGATGGAAATCAAATTAGAGATTGGCTTTATGTTGATGATCATGTTCAGGCTTTATTATGTGCTGTTTTCCAGGCTGAACAAAATCAAAATTACAATATTGGAGGTAATAATGAGATCAAGAATATCGATGTTGTTAACCAAATATGTAAGATTTTGGATAATGAAGTCAAGGAAAAACCGCAATCTATCAGCTCCTTTGCTGATCTAATTTCATATGTCACAGATAGGCCGGGTCACGATTTAAAATATGCAATAGATGCATCAAAAATTCATAAAGAGCTCGGATGGACTCCAAATGAGAATTTTGAAACAGGAATTAAAAAAACTGTTTTGTGGTATCTTGATAATCAGGTTTGGTGGAAACAAATCTTGCAGGGGACATATCAAGAAGAAAAAAAATAAAAAAATGAGTACTTATAAAGGAATAATATTAGCTGGTGGACTTGGTACAAGATTAAGACCTGCGACGTCAGTTATTTCAAAACAACTTCTCCCAATCTACGACAAGCCAATGATATTTTATCCATTATCTGTACTTATGTTGGCTGAAATTAGAGAAGTTTTAATTATATCAACCTCTGAATCCATAAGGGCCTATAAAAATTTGTTAGGTGATGGGAAAAACTTTGGCTTATCAATCTCTTATGCTATTCAGGAGGAGCCAAGAGGTCTTGCTGATGCATTTCTTATTGGAGAGGATTTTATTGGCGATAGTCAAGTATCATTAATTTTGGGCGATAACATTTTTTATGGACAAAGTTTTACAGCTCTTTTACAAGAAGCAACAATGCAAACTGATGGCGCAAGAGTATTTGGCTATCAAGTTCAAAATCCAGAAGAATTTGGAGTTGTTGAATTTAATTCATCTATGGAAGTGATGTCTATTGAAGAGAAGCCAAAAAAACCAAAATCTAATTTTGCGATTACTGGATTGTATTTTTATGATAACGATGTTGTAAAAATCGCAAAAGACATCAAACCATCAACAAGAGGAGAAATAGAGATCACAAGTATTAATAATGAGTATTTAAAGCAGAAAAAGTTAACTGTATCAATTTTAGGAAGAGGGTTTGCTTGGTTAGATACTGGCACACATGAATCATTGCTTGATGCAAGTCAATTTGTTCAAACAATTGAGAAAAGACAGGGCTTTAAAATTGCATGCCTTGAAGAAATAGCTTTTAGCAAAGGCTGGATTGGTAAATCTCAAGTTGAGAAACAGGCTAAATATTATAAAAACACTGATTATGGTAAATATTTAATAAATATTTTAACTACTAATTTATAAGCTATATAATGCCTAAATGTTTAAAAAATTTACAGAAGACGGATCGCCATACATCATTGCTGAGGTAGGACAAAATCATCAAGGCGATCTAGAAACGGCTAGAGAATTCATAAAAATATTTGCTGCTGAGGGCGCAAATGCGATTAAATTTCAAACTCGAAACAATAAATATCTATTTGCAAAGGAAGCATACGAAAAAAACTATGATAGCGAGAATGCTTTTTCTGCTACTTATGGGGCTCATAGGGAAAAGCTTGAATTAGATGTTAAACATCTGCCTACTTTAAAAGAAGATTGCAAAAAATATGGTGTAGATTTCATGTCAACACCTTTTGATGAACCAAGTATAGAAGTTCTGAAGGATGTAGGTATTGATATAATTAAAGTTGCTTCATTTGATCTTGGAAATTTACCTTTAATAAAAAAAATGGCCAATGTAGGTTGTCCAATAGTAATCAGTATTGGGGGAGGTAAAATTGATCAAATTAGATCAAGTATTGAAGTCTTGCTTGCTGCTAAATCTGAAGTTGCGCTTTTGCACTGTGTCTCAGAATATCCATGTGAGTTTAATAGACTAGGTTTAGAAAATGTTGCGACTCTTATTAATGAATTCCCTGAATGCACAATTGGATCATCAGATCATTTCAATGGAACTCTTTCCGGTCCTGTTGCATATATGCAAGGAGCTAGAGTATTTGAGAAACATGTTACCCTCAATCGAGCTTGGAAAGGAACAGATCATAGTTTTGCACTTGAACCTCATGGATTTAGGAATTTTGTTAGAGATATTAATAGAGTCAGACATATGCTTCCACTAAAGCCTGCTGACGATCTAGGAAACGAATATGTATTCCAAAAGCTTGGAAAATCGTTAGTTCCGAATAGAGATATCGCTGCAGGAGAAGTTATTTCAATTGATGATTTGTCTGGAAAAATTTTTAATGATCAATACATACCCGTGAGAGAGTCTAACAAAGTTATAGGTTTAATTGCCAAACAAGATTTAGTTGCAGGAGAGTATTTAACATACTCTCACTTTGAATCTAAGTAGCAGAAAAATATGATTCCAATAGATGAGCTTAAAAAAATTAAGCTAGTTTGTTTTGATTTTGATGGTGTTTTCACAAATAATTTTGTTTATGTTGATCAAAATGGCATTGAATCAGTAAGATGTTTCAGGTCTGACGGCATTGGAATTGAGCGCCTTAAAAAAACTGGTATTAAGATATACATTATATCCACAGAAAAAAATCCGGTTGTATCACAGAGAGCTAAAAAACTTAATATTCCAGTAATGCAAGGTATATCTGATAAGGGTTTGGCAATAAAAGAAATTTGCAAAGAATTAAACCTTCTGCCTAATCAATCTATGTTCATAGGTAATGACATTAACGATATTTCAGCTTTTAAAAGTGTAAGATATCCAATAGGAGTTGCAGATTCATTTCCAGAAATAGATAAATATATTATTAATAAAACTACTAAAAAAGGTGGTGAGGGAGCTGTAAGAGAAATTTGTGACATGATTTTGCATGCACACGAAGACATGGATGCTGATTAAATGGATTTTTTTGATGTAAGTGAAAAAGTTGTAGTTATTACTGGTGCATCAGGAGCCTTAGGCGGAGAGTATGCTCAAATGTTACTCAAGGCAAATGCAAAGGTAGTATGCCTTGATATATCAGTTTCAGAAAATATTTCTTATCTTGAAAAAAAATATCCAAACTCTTTCATTTTCTGCAGTACTGACATAACCTCTAAAGAATCTATTACTGACTCTCTTAAGAAAACTATCGAATCGTTTGGATACCCAAATGTTCTTATTAATAATGCTGCTCTAGATTCACCCCCATCAGCACCTCCCGAAGATACTGGTTCATTTGAAAATTATCCTGAAAGTTCATGGGATAAAGTTTTATCAGTTAATTTAAAAGGTATTTTTTTAACATGTCAGGTTTATGGGTCAGAAATGGCTAGACATAGCCAGGGCTCAATTATCAATGTTTCCTCTATATATGGTTCCGTCTCTCCAGATCAATCCTTATACCAATACTTAAGAGATGAAGGTAATGAATTTTATAAACCTATCTCTTATTCTGCTTCTAAATCAGGTATTTATAATCTTACGAGATATCTTGCAACATATTGGGCAAAGCAAGGAGTAAGAGTTAATACTTTGACATTAGCAGGCGTTTTAGATGATCAAGATCAAAGATTTCTTGATGCCTATTGTAAAAGAATTCCTATTGGAAGAATGGCAAATTTAGATGAGTATAATGGAGCAATTCTTTTTTTATCTAGTTCAGCTTCAAGTTATATGACTGGCTCTAATCTTGTTATAGATGGTGGATGGACAGCTATTTAAAATTATGAATAAGCAAATTTTAAAAATAGGTAACTGGATAAATGGTCAGGAGGTTTTTATCCCTCAAGAAGATTGGATTGAGAAATATAATCCACACAATGGAAAGCTGTTATCTATCTTTTGCAACTCAACCCAAGAAGCTGTGGATAATACTGTAAAACTAGCCTTTAGATCATTTTCTTCATGGTCATCATTAAATCCAATTAAACGTGGTCAGTTTCTTGGGGCTATTGTCGCTCAAATGAAAAATAACTTATCTGAACTAACAGAAACTGTTGCCCTAGAAACAGGAAAATCTATTTCTGATGCCAGCGGTGAAGTTCAAGGAGCAATTTTGCAAGGGGAATATTTTGCAGGTGAGGGAATGAGGCTTTTTGGCCAATCATTAAACTCTGGAATGGATGGAAAGACTAGTCATACTGTTAGAGAGCCACATGGGGTTGCAGCTCTTATCGTTCCAGCAAATACCCCAATTGCAAATATTGCTTGGAAAGTTTTTCCTGCATTAATTTGTGGAAATACCGTAATACTTAAATCATCTGAGGATGCCCCAAATACAGCTAATTTATTTGCAAAATTAACTAAAAAAGCTGGTTTGCCAGACGGTATCTTAAATGTTATCCATGGCAAAGGAGAAATTTCTGGAGCAGCGTTAGTTGCTAATCCACAAATTAATGTCATAAGTTTTACTGGGTCCACACATGTTGGCCAATTAATTGCTGTTGAGGCAGCAAGCAGACTAGCAAGAGTGTCGCTTGAACTTGGTGGGAAAAATCCTTTTATCGTTTGTGATGATGCTGATATTGAAAGAGCTGTGCATTGGGCATCGCTTTCTGCATTTAGCAATGCAGGTCAAAGATGTGCCTCAGGCAGTAGAATAATTGTTTTTGAGAATATATATGAAGAATTCAAGGAACTCTTTATCGCAAAAGCAAAGTCATTAAAACTTGGTGTCCACGAGGGTTCAGACCTTGGGCCAGTTATAAATAAAGCCCAACAAGAAAAGATTATTGAAATAATTAATCAAGCAAAATTGACTGAAACTTTGCTATGTGGGGGCGGCATTCCTGAAACTAAGGAGTTAAAAAATGGATTTTATATTGAGCCAACTATTTTTGAATGCGCTGATTCAAATTCACTAATTAACAATATTGAAATTTTTGGTCCAGTTACTTCAATTTCAAAAGCTGATGATCTATCTCAAGCCATAGAGATAGCAAATAAAACTGATTATGGACTTACCGCAGCAATTCATACCAAAAATATTGATAGAGGACTATGGTTTGCAAAAAAAGTTAAGGCTGGGCTCGCAAACATTAATTTTGGTACATATGGAAGTGAGCCACATATGCCATTTGGTGGTTTTGGTCTATCAGGAAATGGAACAAGAGAGCCTGGTTTAGAAGCGCTAGATGTATATTCAGAGTTAAAAAACATTTCTATTTTGAATAGACCAGATTTAATTTAAAAAATAGCTGTAAAATTTATTAGAAATATATTGCTGCATTAATATGAAAACTAAACCAAAGACACTTGCAATTATCCCTGCTCGGTCTGGTTCTAAAAGAATTCCTAATAAAAATGTTACTTTGCTTGGAAAACATCCAATGCTTGCTTATTCAATTAATGTCGCAATTCAATCAGGTTTTTTTGATGAAGTAATTTGTTCAACAGACAGTCCTGAGTATGCAGAAATTGCAGAATATTATGGTGCAAAAGTTCCTTTTTTAAGGTCAAAAAAAATTTCGGGAGATTCTTCTCCAGATATTGACTGGGTAACTTCAACAATTTTTGAACTTGAAAAAGATAATAAAGTATTTGATATATTTAGCATCTTAAGACCAACTAGTCCTTTTAGAACAAAGAAAACTATCCAATCAGCTTTTAAATTATTTTTTGAGAATTCAGATGCAGATTCTCTTAGAGCTGTAGAAAAATGCTCTCAACATCCGGGTAAAATGTGGGAAGTTAATGAAAAATTCATGACTCCTATTATGCAGAAAACCTTAAATGGCGTTCCTTGGCACAGTAATCAATATGAAGCATTGCCAGAAATTTATGTTCAGAATGCTAGCCTAGAAATAGCTTGGATAAGAGTTGTGAAAGAAGAAAAAAATATTTCTGGAAAAAATATCATACCTTTTATTAGTTCAGGTTATGAAGGGTTTGATATTAATCATCCTAGAGATCTACATTTCGCAAGAGATCTTATAAAAGAGAATCCTAATATTCTTCTAGAAATTAAAAAGCCAGCTTATAAAATTAGCTAAGGAGTCAAAATGGGCGATCTAATAGGAAAAGCAGTAGTTGGAGAGATGTATTATGTTTCTCGTGATGAATTTGTAAGGATTCTTGAATCTGATTTAAATCCCATAGATAAGACTAAAGTATATGCATCATTATGCAGAATCAATACTTTGTATATGATTGCAAAAGCAGGTTCAGGTCATATTGGCAGCTCTTTTTCAAGCATGGACATCATCTCTTGGATTCATCTCAATAAGTTATTAATAGCAAAAGAGATACAATCTGAGGAAGAATACTTGTTTTTTTCTTCCAAAGGCCATGATGCTCCAGCAATTTATTCTTCATTGATTGGCATAGGAGAGTTAGATTTTGAACTTTTACACCAGCTTAGACGCATTGGAGGTCTTCCAGGTCACCCTGATGTTTCTATTTCTGGAGTTGTTACTAATACAGGATCCTTAGGGATGGGAATATCTAAGGCAAAAGGTATGATTTTTGCAAATAGAAGCAAGGGTATTAAAAGCAATGTATTTGTATTAACTGGAGATGGTGAATTGCAAGAGGGTCAGTTCTGGGAATCCCTTATTTCAGCTGCAAATAATAATATTAATGAGTTAATAGTAATCATTGATCATAATAAACTGCAATCTGATACTTTTGTTTCTAATGTAAGTGATTTAGGTGATTTAGAGGGCAAATTAAAGTCTTTTGGATGGCATGTTTCACGTTGTGATGGCAATAATATTCAAGAATTTTCTGGCGTCTTACAATCCCTTGAAAAAAATATCATGAAACCTAAAGTAATAATTGCAGATACTGTTAAAGGCAAGGGTGTCTCTTTTATGGAGCATACATCTGAGGACTCTGATACAGAATTTTATAAATTTCATAGCGGAGCCCCTTCTTCAGATTTATACCATTTGGCAGTTCAGGAGTTAATTACAAATTCAAATAAATTATTAAAAGATCTTAAAGAGACTGAACTTTCCCTTGAACGAATAGAGCAACCAAATATCAACTCTAATGAAGCTAATCAACATCTTATATCTGCGTATTCAGATTCTCTTTTAAGGAACGTTTCTTTAAACAAAAATATTGCCGTACTTGATGCAGATTTAATAAAAGATACCGGCATAGCTCCAATAAAAGAAAAATTCCCAGAACAGTTCATAGAATGTGGAATAGCTGAGCAAGATATGGTTTCTCAAGCAGGAGGAATGGCAATTAAGGGCTTGATACCCATAGTCCATTCATTTGCATGTTTTTTGTCAACTCGAGCTAATGAGCAAATCTATAATAATTCTACTGAATATACAAAAATTATTTATGTCGGTTCATTGGCAGGAGTTCTACCTGGAGGACCCGGCCATTCTCATCAATCAGTAAGAGATATATCTTCTTTGGGAGGAATGCCTGGTATGACATTAATGGAACCCTCATGCGAAAAGGAAGTTGGCATGCTTTTAGATTGGTGCATTGAAGAGTCGTCTGCAAGTTCTTATATTCGTCTTACAAGCGTTCCGTGGAGAATTTCATTTAAATTACCGACTAATTACATTGCGCAGCCTGGAAAGGGCGTTAGTCTAACAAAGGGTGAAAAAATGATCATTACAGCATATGGCCCAATAATGGTTGAATCTGCATTCCAAGCTGCCCAACTATTTGAAGAGAAAAACAACATAGAGGTTAAGGTAATAAATTTACCATGGCTCAATAATATAGATGAAGAATGGTTTCTAGAAGAAATTAATTCATGTTCTTATTTGATAGCATTAGATAATCATTTTTATGAGGGTGGTCAAGGCGCAAGAATTAGTGAAATTATTTCTAGAAATCATATTAAAGATATGTCATTTTCAAGGATAGCAGTTGATAAAATTCCAGAGTGCGGTACAAATGATGAGGTATTAGAAGCACATAATCTGAGTGTGAAGGCAATATTTGATAGATTAAATCTATTATATAGTGAATAACATTTATCTTTCTTTTAATGAATACAAAAGATAAAAAGAAAATTTTATTTGTAATAACTAATGATATCTACATTAGAAATTATCTTACTACTTCCGCGCTTGATGCATTAAAAAAGAAATTTTCACTTAGTTTTTTAATATCAAATGAAATTAAATCTGTTGAGGAAATTGAGCAAATAGAGCATTTCAGTTATCCAGTTTCTATTTTCAGGCAGAAAGTTTATTACAAGCTTTTTGATTTATTCATGTGGCACTATCGATCAAAATCAAAAACATTTAGATTCCGTATTAAAAGAGTGCAGGGCTTAGATTTGCATTTCGGATCAAAAGTCCCAATTTTATTAAGATTTTTAAAATCTATTTGGAGATTAATTAGATATTCATATTTATTTTTAAGAAATATTTTTATAGCTAATTCATTAATTCTGCCGATTTACTTATTTATTTTAAATATGATTATGGGAATTAATAAGCCACTTCATCAAAAGATTGAGAAGCTAACTCCTGATTTAGTTTTGTTTCCCTCTTCGGCTCATGATCCAGAAGGAACAGATCTAATTAAAATCTGTAAAGATAAGGATATTCCTATAGGATTTTTAATTGATAATTGGGATAATCTTTCAAGCAAGTCTATTTTTTGGGAGTTACCATCTTTTATAGGAGTTTGGGGCCTTCAAAGCAAAGAGCATGCAAAAAATATTCAAGGATTTCAAGATGAAAACGTATTTCTTCTTGGGACCCCAAGATATGACGAATATTTTTCTCTAAGAGATTCACAATTAAACTCTCCATATACTTATAAGTATATTCTCTTTGTAGGAACCGCACTTGTTTTTGATGAACCAAGTGTTTTAATTCGATTGAACGAAATTATTGAAAAAAATTTAAAGCTTCATGGCATCAAAATTGTATATAGGCCCCATCCATGGCGCCAGACAGATGAAATATTTGAATTAGAAAACTTAAAGCATGTAGTGGTTGACTTGCAATTAGAAGATGCATATAAATCAGGAAAACGAGATGTATCTCTTCAGCCGTCATTATCATATTATCCATCTCTCATTAGTAATGCGGAATTTGTGATTGGAGGGCTTACTTCAATGATGATAGAAGCATTGATTTTTCATAAAAGGTTTCTCGGATTAATTCACGATGATACAAAACATTTTACAAGCATGCATAATGTTTACGAAAACTATACTCATTTTGAAGGAATAGATGAAATGGATGCAGTCACACTTTGCTCGAATTTAGATGATCTTGAAGAATGCTTAATTGAGTTATTGGATTCTAAAGACGCTTTAAACCCTCAACTTATCGATGAACAACGCAACTATTTTTATTATCAAGACAATTTGTCATATCAGGATCGCTTATTAAAAATGTGTGAGGACATTCTTTAGTTACTGTAAAATTTTTTAACAGTATAATATTTCAATGAAAGACGAAATCTGCTTAGTTACTGGTGGCTTTGATCCCCTGCATAGAGGGCATATAGAGTATTTCAAAGCAGCCAAAAAATCTTCTAAATATCTAATCGTTGGTTTAAATTCTGATGAATGGTTGATAAGAAAGAAAAAATATTTGCTTATGCCAATTAATGAAAGGAAAGCAATTATAGAGAATTTAAATTTTGTAGATGCTGTAATTGAATTCGATGACAGGGATAATTCAGCATGTGATGCAATAAACGAATGTTTAAAGTTTTCAAATAAAGTTATTTTTGCAAATGGTGGAGATAGAGGCAAAGAAAATACTCCCGAGCTTAAGAAATTTTCTGACAATCCAAGCGTTGAATTTATATACGGAATTGGTGGAATAGAAAAAATTAACAGCAGCTCATGGATGGTTGAAAACTTTATCACAAATTATGCTTCAAATATTAAAACAGATCACCTCATTAGCACAGAAACCATTATTGCACCATGGGGAAAGCACTCTGCATTTATTGACGAATTTGGATTTAAGGTTAAACAACTTAATGTTAATCCTGGTGGAAAACTTAGCCTGCAAAAACACGAACATAGATCCGAGCATTGGGTTGTAGTAAGAGGCCAAGCTACGGTTGAAATCGATTCAAAAATCTCTCTGGTTAATTCAGGTGAATATGTTTTTATTCCATTGCATTCAATTCATAGACTTTCAAATGAGCATACTGAAGAGCTTATCGTTATAGAGGTTCAATGCGGAGAGATATTAGAGGAGTCAGATATTACGAGATACGAAGATTACTATGGAAGAGAGTCATAAAATTATTTATTTTCTCTAAATTATTGCCTTCATAATATATTTTTTGTATCAACAATAAAGTATGAAAATACCAACAAAAATTTCAATCATTGGTGCTGGCTACGTTGGTATGTCACTAGCTCTAGTTCTTTCAAGAAGTCACTTCGTAACAATCCTCGATATAAATCAAGATAGGGTTAATGATATTAATAATAGAGAAAGTTTTTTTAAAGATGAGAAGATTGAAATCTTTCTACAAAATCAATCAATTAATCTTCAAGCAGTTTCTTCACAAAATGAATCATTTCGAAAAAGCGAATTATTCCTAATATGTACGCCAACAGATTTTGATGCAAATACTCAGAGCTTTAATACAAAAGACATCGAGCAAATTGTAAAAGATATTTTTAGTTTTTCGAAAGATGCTCTTATAGTCATTAAATCCACCATTCCGATTGGTTTTATAGATAAATTACAAGATAGATATAATACGGGGAACATATTGTATTCTCCTGAGTTCCTTAGAGAGGGTTCTGCATTGAACGATAATCTAAAGCCTTCAAGGATAGTTATAGGCAGTAAATCAAAAAAAGCAAAATTATTTGGATTGCTTATGATGCAAGCCGCAGATATAGATGATGTTCCTATTTTATATACCGATCCTAATGAGGCTGAAGCTATAAAACTTTTCGCTAATACATATCTTGCAATGCGGGTTGCTTTTTTCAATGAGCTAGATAGTCTATCGATGCAAAAAGATCTTGATGTGGAAACTATAATTAATGGTATCTCTGCAGATTCTAGAATAGGCGATTATTATAATAATCCATCATTCGGCTATGGAGGTTATTGTCTTCCAAAGGATTCTAAACAACTTTTATCCAGCTTCAATGAAACTAATACTCCTCAATCTTTAATAGAGGCAACGGTAAAATCAAACGAAATAAGGAAAAAGTTTATTGCAGAAATGATAGTTAAAGGGAGACCTAAAAAGGTTGGTATATATAGATTATTAATGAAAGCAAATTCTGATAATACTCGATCGGCAGCAATTCTTGATATTATTTCATTGATTAGTAAAAAAGGTATTGAAATAATTATATACGAGCCAAGTTTAACTAATACTACTTGGGATTCGTTTAAAGTGGAAAAGAATTTGGAGAAATTTAAAAAACAATCTGATCTGATATTATCCAATCGAGTTGATGGTAGTTTAAAAGATATTCAGAAAAAAGTTTTCACCAGGGATATCTTTAATATAAATTGATCTATTACTTAGGCTTCATCAAGTCCATTTATGCCCCTAAATCCATTAAATTAGGGAGTTTATTAGTAAATTATTATATAATTTATCTATTCTTTTTTTGGTTAAATTTATGAAGTTTATTACTAATATTCAATGTAACAAATTTTTCGTGATGAAATTTTGCATCCTTTTTTTATTTTCTTCTTTGGCATTTGCTCAAGATGCTTTCCAACCAAATACAATTGTTGACAAGGAGTTTCTTGAAGGTTTGCCGCCATCTTTAAGAGGGGAATTTGAAGATTCCAATTCAACTGAAAAAGAAGAAGAGTTAGAACAGCTTTTTAGAGCAGATACTACCCTTGAAAAAAATAAGATTATATTACAGAAATTGAAAGATCAAATTGAGATTCTTGAAAATAGACTAGATGATGAGGATTCCTCGAATCCATCAAAGCTAGAAAGATTTGGCGAACGCTTTTTTAGTACTATCCAATCTTCTTTTATGCCAGTTAATGTACCAAATTTAGGCTCAAATTATGTAGTTGATGTTGGAGATCAGTTCAGATTATTGCTTACTGGTAAAGTTAAAGAAGATTACGATCTTATGGTTCAGAGAGATGGCTCAATCACCATACCAAAACTTGGAAAAATAGTGGTATCTGGCAAATCACTTTCACAGGTCGAATCAGATGTTTCTACATTTATTGAAGCCTCGCTTATGGGAACCTCTCATTTTCTTACATTAACTAAAATTAGAGATATACAAGTCTTGTTATTAGGTGGAATTGTTAGTCCAGGAATCTTCACAATTAGCGGAGGCTCAAATCTTCTTGGGGCAATTAATGTTGCTGGTGGAATTTCTAAAAATGGATCGTATAGAAAAATTGAGCTAAGAAGAGACGGGCAAACCATTGAAACACTAGACCTATATGACATATTAGTTTACGGAAATTATCAATCTGGTGCAGCTTTAAGATCTGGAGATACTATATTTATTCACCCTATTGCATTTCAAGTCCCAGTGACAGGGGGCGTTAACCTGCCTGGAATATTTGAGGCGTTACCAACAGAAACTGCTGGACAAATAATCTCTTATGCTGGCGGACTTTCAGAAGGATTTGTTGGGCATCGAAATATATATGTAAATAGGATCGGTCTCAATGAAAATTCCTTATTAAATGTTCCATTTACTGACATTGATGAGTTTGTTTTGAGGCCCAGGGACTCAATTATTGTTCCAAATTATAGAAATATTTTAGAGCCAATCAAAGAAGTTGAGATTTCTGGCATGGTAGCTAGACCAGGTAAATATAGTATTTTTGAAGGTGAAACGTTATCTGATATTGTCCAAAAAGCTGGTGGTTATAAAGATGGCGCTTACATATATGGCGGTGCTCTTTTTAGAGAGGAAGCCATAGAAATGGAAAAGAAATTTGCTCAATTGAATTATTCAGATACCGTGAATTATCTAATTTCAAATATTGGCAAACCTAATACAAATATCAATCCTGCGGCATTAGACTTTTTAGCAGAAGAATTAAGATCAAGAAGATATTCAGGAAGGATAGTAACTAATTTTGATGTTAATAAAGCTGATCTTGATCCAATTCATGACATTACTTTGCAAGCTAACGATAGCATTGTAATCCCTCCATTAGCTCGAGTTGTTTATTTATTTGGAGATTTTAAAAATCCTTCAAATCTTAACTATAACCCAGCATTTAATATAAAAGATTACCTTAAATTAGCAGGCGGACTTAATGATTCATCTCAAAAAGAAATTATTGTTATAGATCCTGATGGGAAAACTAGTATATACAATACAAGTTTATTTTCTTCGATGAAATCTGTAGATATTTATCCAGGCTCAATTATTTACGCGCCTAGAGATATTGGTCAGCTTTCAGGCGTAGTGTATGCTGCAACAGTCTCTCCTATATTAAGCAGTTTGGCAATTTCATTGGCTTCATTAAATAGTATTAAAGATTAAGAGTCTTTTGGTTTGATCACATCCCAGAAATGAATACTTTGTTTAAAGTAAGGTTATGGGTATGTGTTGCTATATTTGCTTTATGCGTTCATGTTAAAAGTGATATTTCCGACTATATTTACCCATCAAAAAGTCCAAGTTTTGGTAATTTTGGAGGTTTGGGAGTTCTTCAAAATCCATCAGCTAGATTTTATGATGAGGGCTCAATTGCATTTAATTGGGTGCAGAATGGAGTTTACAGAAGGGGCTCTATTGTAATGTATCCTTTCGATTGGTTTGAATTTTCATATCAATACACTGACATAGATAACGCTAAGTACAGTCTTATAAAAGAATTTAGTGGAGGCCAAAGTTATAAAGATAAAAGTTTTGATGTTAAAGCAAAAATCTTTTCTGAGAGAGGCATATTTCCTTCTGTTGCCATTGGAGCAAGAGATTTAGCTGGAACTGGTATTTTTGGTGCTGAATACGTAGTTGCAAATAAACAGGTCTCAAATATTGACTTCAGCTTGGGTATGGGATGGGGGACATTATCAGGTAATAAAATTACCAATCCTCTCTCATCAATCAGTGATAGTTTTGATAATAGAACTGGTGTTGGCTCATCAGGAACCATGGGAGGGGATTTTAATATTGGTGATTTTTTTAGTGGCGATGCGGGTATCTTTGCTGGTGCTGAAATATTTATTCCTAATCTCAATGGTTCAAGATTTAAGGTTGAATATGATGGAACAAATTATGAAAAAGAGGGATTCCCGCTTGGAAGAGAAAGTTTTAATTTAGCTTATAAACCAATAAAGAAGCCTGATTCAAAATTTAATTTTGGTTTTATATATCCACTTACTGATAACTTTCATCTTAAGGCATCAATTACAAAGGGGAATACTTTTAGTTTTGGTTTTTCATTTCATGCAGGGATCAAGGGCGATAATCCTAAAATTGTAAAAACTGATAGGCATGAACCAGTTGAGAATGCTGAACAATTTAAAGCAATTAGTAAAGGAAATGATACCTATATATATAGGTCAATCTTAAAACATTTAAATGATAGAAATCTTTACTTACAAAAAGCAGAGATTAAAAATAACACTCTTGAAGTTCAGTATGCTCAAGATAAGTACATAAGTTATGCAAGAGCCACTGGAAGAATTACCCGAGTTCTTGACGAAGTTGTACCAGATGAAATCGATACCTTTAAGCTTGCAAATACAAATGCTGGAATGAACTTAAATACAATTACAATTGATAGGCATGCTTATCATTTATATGAATCTACAAAAGATCATAATTCTTTAAAGCGATCAGTTAAAATTTCAAATCCTCAGTACGACCCCAAAAATTATAGTTTTGCTCCAGATGTAGATTTCCCAGCATTCTTTTGGAAAGCTGCACCATCAATAAGGTCACAAATAGGTGGCCCGGATGGATTTTATTTTGGTGATCTATCTTTGGCAATCCATACTGAGTTGCTATTTAGATATAATCTTTCTCTTGTAACATCAGGGGCAATTGGCATAGTAGATAATTTTGATGAGTTAAAGCTAGCATCAGATAGCATATTGCCTCATGTAAGAACCGATATAGTTAAATACTTAAAACAAAGTAGAAAAGGTCATTTTAAAAGAATTCAATTAAATTGGTTTCATAGGCCTGCAAAAAATTTGTATGCCAAGTTATCTGCCGGAATATTTGAACCAATGTTTGGTGGCTATGGTTTCGAAACATTATACAGACCCTTTAATAGTACATTTGCTATTGGGATGGAGTACTGGAATGTCAAACAAAGAGACTATGATCAAATGTTCAAATTTTTAGATTATGAAACTGAAACAGGCCACATAAATATTTTTTATGAAGAGCCACGCACACAACTATTATTGAGGCTAAAGGGCGGGAGATTTCTTGCAAAAGATTCAGGAATTAATTTTGATCTTAGCAGGCGTTTTAAGAGTGGTTTGCGAATAGGCGCCTTTTTTTCAAGAACAGATATCAGCAAAGAGGAGTTTGGAGAAGGTAGTTTTGATAAAGGATTTTATTTTTATGTACCAATTGAATTTTTCTTTGATCAAAGAACGAAGGGTATCGCAGGTTTTGGTTTAAGACCTTTAACAAGAGATGGAGCTCAATATTTAGTTCACTCACATCATTTGTACGGAATTACTGATCAAGCAAATTCATATAATATAAACAGAAACTGGGAAGACTTTTATGATTGATAAGAAATTACATCTTTTGGCTTTAGTTTTCTTTGTACACTCTTGCTCCTTCGTGTCTTTTTCAGATGCTATACCGCTTTTTAAATCTGCTATATTAGAGCCTCCGAAAGTTGTAATAACAAAAGAGGAGTTTGAGGCAAGATCCTTCTCTTTTATCATAGCTCAGTTTGAAGACGGTCCAGGAGCAATTATGACTCTATCAAATGTTGCTGAAAATGGAGTTCTTGAATGGGTAAGCGCTGATAATCAGCTTATATATACGAGAAATGGTAAAGTTATCTCAACATATGGGCTACTTCATGATTTTCAGTATCTTAATTGGAGTGGGTCATCCTGGGAAACTGAAGAACAATATCCTTTAAAGAGACTTGTTAGCTTAAAAAATCCTGATGCAGTTGTGGAGCATGATGTTTTCTTAGAGAGTTTACCTGCTGAGAATATATATGTTCAGTTTGAAGAAATAGCTATAACTTCTCTTTTAAAAGAAACTGTGAAAATTGAATTATTAAATTGGCAAGCAGAGAATTATTATTGGCTAGATGAAAAAGGGCTAGTTAAAAAAACTATTCAAACTCTCAATCCTAAAATGACACCTCTTACAATTGAATTTTTTTATATATGGAAATAAAAAAGGAGCCATTTCTGGCTCCTTTTTTGTTAATAATTTAAGTATTACTGAACTAGTCTTGTTGCGGTAGCAGTAATTGTTTCTTCAACTTCTTGAGTAATCTCATTCGGTACAATAATTTCTATTTCAACTTCAGTTTCAACGATGCTGGATACTTCTTCAGTGACATCAACCTCGACATCAACCTCAACTTCTGTATCTACAAATGTATTACCTTCAATTTGAACAGTTTGCTCCATGTAGTAGTATTCGCCTAGATCAGCAAAACCATCATTTTCAGTTTTTGTTGTGTTTTCCTCTAAGCTAGTATCGTATACGACACCAGTTGCTGTAGCGATTGTCTGTGTAACTGTATTAGTTGTTACGTCAGAATTAGTGTTGGTAGTGGTAGACGAATTTGTCTTACTTGTAACTAATTCTTTAACAACAGAGTCTGTGGTTGTATTAGTCTGACTTACAGAGTTTGTTGTTGTATTAATAGTTGAGACTTGTTGTACTTCGTATTCATAAACTTCTGTAGGTGCAGGAGTCGGTGCAGGAGTCGGTGCAGGAGTCGGTGCAGGAGTCGGTGCAGGAGTCGGTGCAGGAGTCGG
>MDSW01060971.1_pt1 | contig 39480 bp, 38 predicted proteins | sample 811171 | NCBI WGS metagenome assembly MDSW01 (sample SAMN05326641, study PRJNA326480) | marine metagenome | isolation source: seawater | place: Atlantic Ocean: North West | collected 2012 | reverse complement strand
CGCGGCCCGACTGCATGGCGGTCTTGGTCGGTTGATAAATGCGCACATCCGGCATGGAAAAACTCTCCGCTAGAACCAATATGTTCCCTGAAAGATACGCGAGAAATCGCCGAAGACAATGGTTTTTGGGTGCTGCAACGGCACCCGGTCTCTAAGGGGGAGAAGAAAAGTGAAAGCAATTCAGTTCAACAAGGCGGGTACTGCGAAAGACGTCCTGGAAATGGTCGACATGGACCCGATCGAACCGGAACCGAATGAGGTCCGGGTCAAGGTCGCCTATGCCGCCGTCAACCCGACCGATGTGAAACGTCGGGCCAGCGGCCGTGAACTCCCCAATTTCTCGGCCATAGTGTCGTGTAACGACGGTTCCGGCGTGATCGAAGCCGTCGGTTCCAACGTCGACCCCAGCCAGATCGGCAAGAACGTCTGGATTTTCGGTGCGCAGGCCTACCGCCCCATGGGTACGATGGCCGAGTTCTGCACCCTGCCCGCCTGGATGGCGCCGGAATTACCGGAAGAAGCCTCGCTTGAAGAAGGCGCATGCTTGGGCGTGCCCGCCGTCACCGCCTATCACAGCATTTTTTCGGACGGTTCGGTCGAGGGTAAGACGGTGCTGGTGTCCGGCGGCGGTGGCCGTGTCGGCTCATACGCAGTGCAGATGGCCAAGCTCGACGGCGCGACCGTGATCGCCATGGTCGGCCAGCCCGAGAACGAGACGTATGTGAAGGAACTCGGCGCCGATCACGTCGTGAACTACAAGAACGATGACGTCGCCCAGAAGGTCCTGGATCTGACGGACGGCCGCGGCGTCGACCGAATCTCCGAAGTCGCCTTCGGCGCCAATGTCGATCTGTTCGACAAGATCGTGGTGGCGAACGGCGTCGTGACCGCCTATAGCTCGGACGCCGTGGAAAAGCCGGTGCTGCCGTTCTCCAACCTGATGTTCAAGAACATCACGCTGCGCCCCTTCACGATCTATCAATTGCCGGAAACGACCAAGCGCGCGATCTTCGAATCGATCAACGGCATGCTGAAAAAGGGCCAGCTCAAACACCGGGTTGCCGCGCATCACCCGTTCACCCTTGAAGGTGCCATCGCCGCCCACGAACAGATCGAAGCCGACGCGTCACCCGGCGTGTGCATGGTGGATGTCGGCGGCTGATTTCAGAAAGGCTGGTCGGGGAGACTGGATTCGAACCAGCGACCCTCTGCTCCCAAAGCAGATGCGCTACCAGGCTGCGCTACTCCCCGACGCGCGCGAAAACTAGGGTTTCGAACGATTTTTAGCAAGCGTCCTGTTTGGAGCGCTGGTTTTTAGATGCCGGGCCGATGTCGCGTAACCCGTGGGCACACGTTCGAAACGGGTCGTGTTCGTTAACGTATCATTTATATGCATGGCAGACGCGTGACTCGGGTGTGATCGCCATCACACCCGATCCGCAGCCTTTTCATCTTGTGTAAGCGTTTACTGAAGCCAATCTGGCGGTGGTTCCGGAACAGCGGGAGTCGCTTTTTTGCCATGCGCTAGATGCATGACTGAGTGGCAAAAACAGCGGTGGTGCGGTGGGCGAACTGGGCGTAGTGAGTGTCTCGTTAACGCGGTTCAACCCTGTTTGGAGTATTCGTTATGGATCACCAACTCTTCAACACGGTCATGGGTTCGTTCGTCGGTGCCGTCGCCATTCTTGCGGTTGTCGTGCATCTGATCTGAGGAAGTCCCATGATTGTCCATTCATGAAACCCCGGTCCTGACAGACCGGGGTTTTTGAATTTCAGGGCTCCGGCTTCTCCAGCACCGCTTTTGCTTTCACTTTCCCTGCAATTTTGGCAGACATACAGCCGACGTGCCCCGACATTCTTGATCGTCCGGGGCGCAGCCAGATCAACCGGCCGGAATATCGATGAACGAGACCGAAACCCAGACAGACGCCGCCCCGGAAACCCGGGACTTCATCCGTGAACGGATCAGAAGCGATCTTGCCGACGGCACGACGGATCAGCTCGTCACCCGCTTTCCCCCGGAACCGAACGGCTACCTGCACATCGGACACGCCAAGTCGATCTGTCTCAACTTCGGTGTCGCATCTGAGTTCAAAGGCCTCTGCCGGCTGCGGTTCGACGACACCAACCCGGCCAAGGAAGAACAGGAGTTCATCGACGCCATCGAGGAAGACGTCCGCTGGATGGGCTTCGAATGGGACGGCGCGCCGCGCCATGCCTCCGACTATTTCGATCAACTCTATGACTGGGCCGTGTACCTGATCGAAAATGGTAAGGCCTATGTCGACGATCTGAACGCCGAGGAAATCCGCGCCTATCGCGGCACGCTGACTGAGCCCGGCAAGGACAGCCCCTATCGCGGGCGCAGCGTCGAAGAGAATCTCGATCTCTTCACCCGTATGAAGAACGGCGAATTTCCGGACGGCGCCAAGGTGCTGAGGGCCAAGATCGACATGTCGGCCGGCAACATCAACATGCGCGACCCCGTGATTTACCGCATCGTGCACAAGTCGCACCCACGTACGGGCGATACATGGTGTATCTATCCGACCTACGATTTCGCGCACGGCCAGTCGGACGCGATCGAGGGCGTCACGCATTCGCTTTGCACGCTGGAATTCGAGGATCATCGCCCACTGTACGATTGGCTGGTCGAGAACCTTCCCGTCCCTGCCCGCCCGCGCCAGTACGAATTCGCGCGGCTCAATCTGACGTATACCGTTCTTTCCAAACGCCGCCTGACGCAGCTAGTTCAGGAAGGCCACGTCAACGGCTGGAACGATCCCCGCATGCCGACCATTTCAGGATTGCGCCGGCGCGGCATTCCGGCAGCCGCGATCCGCGATTTCGTCTCGCGTCTGGGGGTGACGAAGTCCGACAGCACGGTAGATCCGGCGCTGTTGGACCATTGCGTTCGCGAGCTTCTCAACAAGACGGCAGAGCGCCGCATGGCGGTGCTGCGCCCCCTCAAGGTGGTGATTGAAAACTACCCAAAGGGTGAAGGCGAAGACCTCGATGCCGTCAACAATCCGGAAGACGACGCGGCCGGCAAACGTCAGGTACGGTTCGGCCGCGAAATCTATATCGAGCGCGACGACTTCATGGAGGAAGCGCCGAAGAAATTCTTCCGCCTGGCACCTGGCCGCGAAGTGCGTCTGCGTTGGGCGTATTTCATTACGTGCACGGATGTCATCAAGGATGATGCCGGCGAGATCATAGAACTGCGCTGCACCTATGATCCGGCAACCAAGGGCGGTGACGCCCCTGACGGCCGCAAGGTCAAGGGAACGCTTCATTGGGTGGCGGCGGAGAACGCAGTGGACGCGGAAGTCAGGCTCTACGATCACCTGTTCACCGATCCCGCGCCGGGCCGTCAGGAGGATTTCGTGTCGACCCTCAACCCTGAAAGCCTGGAAGTTCTGACGGGCTGCAAGCTCGAACCGTCGCTCATGGATTTCGAGGTCGGTAATGCGATGCAATTCGAACGCCTCGGCTATTTCGCAAAGGACCCGGATAGTACGGATGCGGCCCCCGTCTTCAATCGGACGATGACGCTCAGGGACACGTGGGCGAAAATTCAGGCGAATTCATGATCTAGGATTCGGGCGCATTGCGTCGTATCATCTGCGCGGGGGATCCGAATGGGCGCGGATCGAGGACAATAATGCCTGATGGCAAGGTGACTAGAAGCAAGGAAGACCTTCTTGCGGAGATTGAGGCGCTCCGCAAGGAGAACGCGCAGTTGCGCGAGAGCATCGAGGAATCCGAAAAGTTCTATGACGTGATCGGTCTGATGTCGTCGGAGATGTTCTGGCGGTCCGATGCCCAACACCGCTTCATTTACATGTCGCCCGCCGTCGTTGAATCCATCGACATGCCGATGTCGGAGCAGTTGGGCAAGACGCGAGCCGAGCTTGCAGGCGAGGATCTGAACGCCCCGCACTGGCGTCAGCACCTCGACGACCTGGAAGCGCATCGTCCCTTCAAGAACTTCCGGTATTCCCGCCGACGCAGCGATGGCGAAATTCGCGAGATCACCTCGACCGGGCGCCCGGTCTTCGATGAGTCGGGTCAGTTCCACGGCTATATCGGTGTCGCCGCGGACATTACCAAGCGCTTGGAGGCCGAAGCCAAGGCGAAATCAGCCGAAGACATTCTGATGGTGGCGATCAACGCACTCGATTGCATTTTCACCATCTGGGACAAGGACGACAGGCTGGTTTTCTGCAACGATCACTTCCGTCACTTGAACCGTTTCATTCCTGAACAATGCGAATACGGCACGACGTTCGAGGAACATTTGCACGCCGTCATCGATAACGGACTGATCGGCGACGGCGAGGACCCCGAGCGGTGGTTCGAGAGCCGTATGCGGCGCCACCGGAACCCAAGTGGGCAACACGAAGTCAGCCGTCAGGACGGTCTTACGATCCTGATTCACGAAGCCCGCCTCGCCGACGGCAGCACCATCACGCTTGCGACCGACATCAGTGAGCAAAAACGCGCAGAAAAGGATCTGCGCGAGAGTCGCAAACGCCTGATGGATTTTTCAAGCACGGCCGCCGACTGGTTCTGGGAGATGAATGCGGACCTTAAATATACGTACGTGTCGGTCGACGACGCGGACGTCACCGGGCTCCGGGTCGCGGATTATATCGGCCGCACGCACCGCGAAACACATCCAAGACGTTTCAGCGAGAACAAGATGCGTGCTTTCGAGGAGCAACTGAAGAACAGAGAGAGTTTCAACGATATTCGGTATTCGCATATCCTTGATGATGGTCGGGAGATTCACCTGGCGATCAGCGGTAAGCCCGTGTTCAGTGATTCCGGCCAGTTCATCGGGTACCGGGGCGGCGGGCGCAATATCGCCAGCCTCGTCGAGACCGAGGAAGCCCTGCGCCACGAAAAGGAACGGGCCGAACAGGCAAGCCGCGCCAAATCGGAATTTCTGGCGCACATGAGCCATGAACTGCGCACGCCCTTGAATGCGATCCTGGGGTTTTCGGAGATTATCCGGCAGCAGATTTTCGGCCCGGTCGGCAATGACTCTTATCTGGATTACGCCTCCGACATCCATCGCAGCGGCGAACACCTGCTTAGCCTGATCAACGACCTGCTCGATCTTTCGAAGATCGAAGCCGGCAAGTTCGATATCGAAGAGGAAGAACTCGCACTCGCCGACCTGGTCCAACAGTCCGAGCGTCTGTTTGCGCACCGGTTTGCGCAACGCCGGATCCGTTTCGAGGTGCAGATCAGCGATGACGCGCAGCGCATCATCGCGGACCGGCGCGCCCTTTCCCAGATATTCTTCAACCTGTTTTCGAACGCGGAGAAGTTCAATAAGGACGGCGGCATGGTAACTGTCACGATCTTTAAAGCCGAGGACGGCTCGCTCTGCATTGCCATCAAAGATACCGGCTGCGGTTTCCGGATCGACGAAACTGATACCGCCCTTGCGCCGTTCGGCCGCATCGAGAACCCGATGACCAAGGAAACGCCTGGCACAGGGTTGGGGCTGCCGATCGTCGATGCCTTGACCGGTCTTCATGACGGACGCATGGAAATTTCGTCGCAAATCGGTGTCGGGACGGAGGTCCGGCTGGTATTCCCGGAATCACGTGCCTGCTGACACCGCGATCACTGCCCCAACTTCGGCAGGGTCACTTTATCGCCCGGCTGGATACCCAGACGTTGCGAAAGACCGGCATTGATCTCAAGAACGTAACGCACGTTTCCGTCAGAACTGAGTACCTCGGTCGAATGCGGCACGGTGTCGCGGGCGATGTTCGTAATTGTGCCGTCCCCGCGGATGAAAAGCATGTCGAGGGGAATAAAAGTGTTTTTCATCCACATCCGCGCGGTCACCTTACCGCCGAAATCGAACAACATGCCCCGGTCTTCCGGCAGGTGCTTTCGGTGCATCAGCCCACGTGCCCTCTCGTCCGCAGATCGCATCACCTCGACTTTGAAATCGTGGACGGTTGAACGCGTCTCGATTTGAAGATCATACAGGGTGTCGGCATACGCAGCTGCGGCCATCGCCGCCAACGCCAGGGTCAGCGCAACGAGCAGGCCCGTTCCATTAATATGTCGTAATGTTGGCAAGAAACTTCTGGCCACGTGAAAGATCGCCCCTTAAATTGCTTTTAAAGGAAAGCGCTAAACCCTCATGGGTACAAGATAATTCGGCTTCATGTCGATCGCGCTTCAGGGACGGCACAAGGGGGAGCAGGTGTGACACAAGCCATCGCATTGGCTGCTGCTTTAACGGTCTTTTGGGTGCTTCTGTCGGGGTATTGGCTGCCCCTGATCATCTTCCTTGGCATTGCCTCGATTCTGCTCTGCGTCTATTTCGCGCACCGACTCAATGTCTGCGATCACGAGGGGCATCCAGTACACCTGACCGTGCCTGGGCTGTGGTATTTTCCCTGGCTCGTTAAGGAAATCGTCGTTTCCAACGTCACCGTCGCAAAGGCCATCTTGTTCGGCGGCCTGCGGCCGCAAGTACTGCAGGTGAAGGCCAGCCAGTCCGATGAATTGGGCCAGACGGTCTATGCGAATTCGATCACCCTAACACCGGGGACGGTCTCCATCGATGTCGCGGATAACGTCATAACCGTTCACGCCATCATGGACGATACCGCCGACGGTCTGCGGACCGGCGAAATGGATCAGAAGGTGTGCAAGCTGATGGGCGATCCTGTGCCCGAAAACGGGAGCGTGAAGGCATGATGTATGCCGCCGCCGCTGCCGGGGTCGTCGTCACCATGCTGCTGGCATTGGTGCGCGCGCTGATCGGCCCCAACATCTTTAACCGAATCCTTGCGGTAAACGTGTTCGGCACCCTTTCCGTGATGCTGATCGCCATTTACGGGTTCGTCGACGACCGGCCGGAGTTTCTCGATCTTGCGATCGTCTATGCCCTGATCAATTTCATCGGCACCATCGCCGTGACCAAGTACGTGACCTTCAAAGACATGGGCCACGGCGACGATGGCGACCCGGCGGGAGACATCTGATGGACGCCGTGCTCGATATCATCACCTGGATCTGCATCATTGGCGGCGTGGTGTTCTGCCTGATCGGCGGATACGGACTCATCAAGCTGAAGGATGTCTATGCTCGTCTGCATGCGGCATCCTTGATCGACACTCTCGGCGTCGGCCTGATCCTGGTCGGCCTGATGTTTCAGGCGGGGCTGACACTAGTGACCGCCAAACTTGCCCTGATTTTGGTCTTTATCTTCTTCACCGGCCCGACGGCGACGCACGCCCTCGCCCGCGCCGCCATCAACCACGATGTCCTTCCCGAGGTGGAAACCGAAGAAGAGCGTGAGCTGGTTCGCAGCACCAAGACGCCCTCGGAGATTACGAAATGAACGTCGAGATCGCGACCTCCGACCTTCTGAATGTTGCGACGCTCGTGATCATGGGGATTACAGGTCTCGCCATCGCGCGCATCCGTAATCTTTTCGCGGTTGTGATGTTGAGCGGGATCTATTCGCTGATGGGTGCGACGCTCTATGTCATTCTGGACGCGGTTGACGTCGCCTTCACCGAAGCGGCCGTGGGCGCTGGCGCATCGACGGTTCTGATGATCGGTACGTTGGCTTTGACATCGGATCGTGAGAAAGCGGCGCCGAAGGCACCCACCATCAAGGGTCTATTCGTCTGCATTCTGATTTTCGCCGCACTGATCTACGGCAGTATCGATATGCCGCTCTACGGTGATCCCTCCGCACCCATCCACAACCATGTCGCTCCCCGTTACCTGGGCGAGTCGATGGGTGAAATCGGGATTCCCAACGTCGTGACATCGGTTCTGGCCAGCTACCGCGGCTACGACACCATGGGTGAGACGTTCGTGATCTTTACCGCCGCGGTCGGCGTTCTCACGCTGATCGGCCGTGCACGCCGCAAGAAAAACGGCAAGGAAGGAGGTCGCGAATCATGATGATGCGCCGGAAAATGGTGCTTCGGGTCGTCTCGAAGCTTCTGATCCCCTTTATCCTGCTATTCGCGCTTTATGTGCAGTGGCACGGCGATTTCGGGCCCGGCGGCGGTTTCCAGGCCGGCGTGATTTTTGCCGCCGCTTTCATGTTGTATGGCCTGATCTATGGTCTCGGCACACTGCGCGAGGCTTTGCCGTCGTGGGTAACGCGTCTGGTGCTGTCGCTCGGTGTGCTGCTTTATTCGGGCGTTGGTGTTGTGTGCCTGCTGTTAGGCGGGAATTTCCTCGATTACGACGTACTCGCCCATGACCAGTTGCATGGCCAGCATTACGGCATCGTTCTCGTCGAATTCGGCGTCGGTCTGACGGTGTTTGCCGGGATCATCACGATCTTCTGCGCATTTGCCGGTCGCGCCGCCGCAGACGTAAACCCGCTCGATCCCGAGCGGACAGCGAGTGCGGGCGATGATTGAGTATGAATTCCCCGGCCTTTTGAACTACTGGATCGTCTTCCTGCTGATGATGATCGGCCTCTACATCGTCATCGCCCATGAGAATTTGATCAAGAAGATCGTCGGGCTCAACGTGTTCCAGGTTTCGGTTTTCGTGTTTTACATCTCCATGGCGAAGATCAAGGGTGGTACGGCACCGATCCTGGCAGATGGGATCGAGGTGTATTCGAACCCGCTCCCCCACGTGCTCATCCTGACGGCGATTGTCGTCGGCGTCGCGATGACGGCGCTGGGGCTCGCCCTCGTGGTTCGCGTTCAGGAGAGTTTCGGTACCATCGAAGACGATGAAGTGCGCGAACAAGAGGAGCGGGACGGGTGAGTTTCCTCGCCGAGCATATTGCCGTTCTGGTCGTGATGGTGCCGATGATCGCGGCTCCCTTGTGCGTTATCGTCCGTCACGGCGCGGTATCCTGGGGCTGGGCGACGTTGGTCTGCCTCGCCAATTTCGGCCTGTCCATTGTGCTGATGCAGCAGGTGCTCGCGAACGGCACCATTGTTTACGATCTCGGTGGCTGGGAAGGTCCGTGGGGCATCGTTTATCATATCGATGAAGTCGGCGCGCTGGTGGTCCTGATCGTCTCTGCCATCGCTGCCATTGTCATGCCCTATGCGAAAGAAAGCATCGAGCGTGAAATCCCCAAGGAACGCCATTACCTCGCCTACTGCATGATGTTGCTGTGTATCGCCGGTTTGATCGGCATGGCAGTGACGGGAGATGCGTTCAACCTGTTCGTCTTTCTCGAAGTCTCGTCGCTCGCGACGTACGTGCTGATTGCCCTCGGCAAAGACCGGCGGGCACTGACCGCCGCACTCAGGTATCTGATCCTGGGGACCGTCGGGGCGACGTTTTACGTGATCGGTCTCGGCATGATGTACATGATGACGGGTTCGCTCAACATGACGGATCTGGCGAGCCTGTTGCCCGCTGTCCAGAACACCGGCACCATCCACGTTGCCCTTGCATTTATCGTTGTCGGCTTCGGTATCAAGCTGGCGCTTTTCCCACTGCATGTCTGGTTGCCGAACGCCTATACCTTTGCGCCCTCCGCGGTGACGGCGTTCCTCGCCGCAACCGCCACCAAGGTCGCCGTCTATGCCCTGATCCGTTTGATTTTCACGGTCTTCGGGGACATCGACCCGCTCGAAACCTACGGGGTGCGCGCCGCTGTCATGGTTCTGGCCATCGCCGGGATGTTTGCGGGCTCGCTGATCGCGATCTATCAGGCCAATGTCAAACGGCTGCTCGCGTATTCGAGCGTCGCGCAGGTCGGCTACATGATCCTTGGGATATCGATCGGCAATGCCCCGGCCATGGCAGGCGGTATCATTCACATGTTCAACCACGCCCTGATGAAGGGCGCGCTGTTCATGGCGCTCGGTTGCGTGTTTTACGTCATCGGTTCGGTGAAACTGGAAGACATGGCCGGTCTCGCCAAGCGCATGCCGCTGACGGCGGCGGCTATTGTCGCCGGCGGGTTCTCGCTGATCGGTGTGCCGTTGACGGTTGGGTTCATTTCCAAATTCTATCTGGTGGAGGGCGCGCTCGCCGCCGGGATGTGGCCGGTGGCGCTGTTGATCATGCTGTCGAGCCTGCTGGCCGTGATCTACGTCTGGCGCGTGGTCGAGGTTATGTACTTCAGAAGCCCCGCCATCGGCTGCGAATCCCGCTCCGAAGCCCCGATGAGCTTGCTCGTACCCACCTATATCCTGCTGGGCGCGGCATTCTGGTTCGGCATCGACGCGACCTTTACCGGTGACGTCGCGATGAGCGCCGCGCAGACCCTGCTCGGAGGTTCGAAATGAGCCCCGAAACCCTGATTCTACTGTCGCTCGCCATTCCGTTCATCGGCTCCTTGCTGATCTTGTTTGCGGGGCCTGCGTCTGCGAACGTCCGCGATGGCCTGACGGTGGTTACCGCCGTTATCCTGTTCGGTGTTGTCTGGCATTTGATTCAGCTCGTCGACGCCGGCGCGCGGCCAAGCGTGTCGTTGGTCGAAATGCTGCCCGGGCTGTCGATCACGTTCACTCTGGAGCCGCTCGGCATGATCTTCGCCGGGATCGCCAGCTTCCTGTGGATCGTGACGTCGTTCTATGCCTTCGGTTATATGCGCGGCCATCACGAATCAAACCAGACGCGGTTCTTCTTCTGCTTCGCGATCGCAATCATGTCGGCGATCGGCATCGCGTACGCGGGCAACATGCTGACGTTGTTCGTATTTTACGAAGTGCTGACGATCTCCACATTCCCCTTGGTCGCACATTCGGGGACCGACGAGGCGCGCCGGGCGGGCCGTGTCTATCTTGGAATCCTGATCGGCACGTCGATCACCTTCCTGCTGACGGCGGTCATCTGGACCTATGTCGAGGCCGGGACACTGGACTTCCGCGAAGGCGGTATTCTCGCCGGGAATGCGCCGGCGGGCGTCATTGCGGTGCTGTTCGGGCTTTATATCTACGGTATCGGCAAGGCGGCGTTGATGCCGTTCCACCGCTGGCTGCCGGCGGCAATGGTTGCGCCGACACCGGTTTCGGCGTTGCTGCACGCGGTTGCGGTCGTCAAGGCGGGCGTGTTCTCGGTCGTCAAGGTAAGCGTCTATATCTTCGGGTTCGATACGCTGCAGAGTACCGGGGCGTCGACGTGGCTGGCCTATGTCGCAGGCGCGACAATCCTGCTCGCGTCACTGGTCGCCATGACCAAGGACAATCTGAAAGCGCGGCTGGCCTATTCGACGATTTCACAGCTCAGCTACATCGTCCTCGGCGCCATGCTGGCGACGAATATCGGTGGGCTTGGATCGACGTTGCACATCGTCATGCACGCGTTCGGCAAGATCACGCTGTTCTTCTGCGCCGGTGCGATCATTGTCTTTGCTCATAAGACCGAGATTTCCGAGATGCGCGGTCTGGGCCGCAAGATGCCGGTGACGTTCTTCTGCTTCTTCATCGCCTCGCTGTCGATTATCGGTCTGCCCCCGCTGGGCGGCACATGGTCCAAGTGGTATCTGGCCCTGGCTGCGGCAGAGACGGATCAGGTAATCTTTGTCGCGGTCCTGATGATCTCGTCGCTCTTGAACATCGCGTATCTGCTGCCGGTCGTCCTTTACGGGTTCTTCGGCAAGGAAAAGCCCGAAACACAGGATGCCCACGACCACGACGGCCACGCGCACCACGCGCCGCCCGATCAACCGATGCTGCGTCACCTGACGTTCGGTCGTCCCGGTGTGGCTGAAGCGCCTGTGATGTGCCTGGCGCCAATCGTCCTGACGACCGTCGGATGTTTTGTCCTGTTCTTCTACGCGGATCGTATCCGCCTGTTCCTTGAACCGGTTTTCGGAGGCTGACATGAGCGAGCACGCCCCCAACGTTCACGACCCGAAAAAGTACTGGTTGGACGACCCCAAGAACGTACGCAAGATTATCATCGCGCTGTTCGTGGTCTGTGCCGGACTGTTCGTCGCAGATGCCTTCTATCACAAGCATCCGTATTTTGAGGCGGAGGAATGGTTTGGCTTTTACGCCATCTATGGTTTTGTCATGTGTGTCGGCCTTGTCCTGGTGGCCAAGCTGATGCGTATCTTTCTGATGCGCGACGAGGAGTACTACGACAAAAATGAGTAGTCTCAACCCAGGTCTGATTCTTGTCATCGGCGCGGTCGTCGTACCGCTGCTGCCGCATACTCTGCGCCGTTGGTACCTGCTGGCGCTGCCCATTGTCGGGTTTATTCACGTGCACACCCTCGCCGACGGCACATCGGTGACGATGGATATGCTCGGCATGACGCTGGAGGTGTTGCGAGTCGACGGTCTGTCCCGGGTCTGGGGCTATATCTTCAATATCGCGGCCTTCCTTGCCATGCTGTTCGCATGGCATGACAAGGACACGATGCAACAGGTGTCGGCGCAGATTTACGCTGGCGCGGCCATTGGCGCCGTGTTCGCCGGTGATCTGGTGACGCTTTTCGTTTATTGGGAACTGACCGCCATATCGTCGGTATTCCTGATCTGGGCCAGCCGGACCGAGCGCGCCTACAAGACCGGCATGCGCTACTTGCTGATCCAGGTCGGTTCGGGCGTCATTCTGCTGGCGGGTGTGCTTCTATGGTATGTGAAGACCGGCTCCATCGATTTCGGCAAAATCGGCATCGGCACCGTTGCAGGCAACCTGATCTTCATCGCGTTCGGAATTAAATGTGCATTCCCACTGCTTCACAACTGGCTGCAGGATGCCTATCCCGAAGCAACCGTGACCGGGACGGTCGTGCTGAGCGCCTTTACAACAAAGCTCGCTGTCTATGCCTTGGCGCGCAGTTATGCCGGAACGGAGATCCTTATCTATATCGGTGCGGTCATGGCGGTTTTCCCCGTGTTTTTTGCCCTGATCGAGAACGATTTGCGTCGCGTACTTGCGTATTCGATCAACAACCAACTTGGGTTCCTCGTCGTTGGGGTGGGGATCGGGACAGAACTTGCGCTGAACGGGACTGCAGTGCACGCCGTTGTGCATATTTTATACAAAGCGCTGCTTCTAATGACGATGGGGGCGGTTCTTTTCCGTACTGGAACCTGCAAGGCGACGGAGCTCGGCGGGCTCTACAAGTCCATGCCTTGGACGACGACGTTTTGCGTGGTCGGGGCTGCGGCTAGTGCGGCGTTCCCGTTGTTTTCGGGCTTCATTTCCAAGTCGTTGATCATGAGTGCGATTGGCAAAGAGCAACATTGGTTCGTTTGGGGAATGCTGGTATTCGCTGCGGCTGGGGTGGTTTTTCATAGCGGTCTGAAGGTCCCCTACTTCGCCTTCTTCGCCCACGACAGCGGCAAACGGGTCAAGGAAGCCCCCTGGAACATGCTGCTGGCCATGGGCCTGACGGCGTTCCTGTGTATCTTTATCGGGGTCTATCCCCAGGCGCTATACGACATCCTGCCGTTCCCGGTGGATTACGTGCCGTATACGACCGCGCACGTTATCACCCAGCTACAGTTGCTGATGTTCTCGGCGCTCGCGTTCACGGTGTTGATGCTCTACAAGATCTACCCACCGGAACTGAAATCCACCAACCTGGATACCGACTGGTTCTACAGGAAGCTTTTACCGTGCGTGCTTGGGTGGGTCGGGAATGTCATCCGTAAGATTGACCGGACGATCCGCGAGGAGGCCCTCACGGTACTCGGCGATCTTACGGCGATGATCGAACGCCAACACGGTGACGGCGCACCGATTTCGAAAACCATGCAGGCCGGGACCATGGCGCTGATCGTTCTCAGCATCCTGTTCCTGTTCCTGATTGTTACACTGATCGCCTAACCCTGCGGGCAAATAGGCTTAGGAATCCTTCTCCGTCAGCCACGACGGTGTCGGCAGGCTGTCGAACAAATGCCTGAGGCCCTCGCCCCAGTTCTTTGAGAGATCCGTGTAATACGGCTCATCCGCCTTGATCCGGTGCATCATCCCGATTTTGCATTCGTCGGCACGAATAATCACCATGTCGATCGGTGGCGCCACGGCGACGTTGGAGCGGATCGTACTGTCGATGGAGACGAGTGCGCATTTCGCGGCTTGAGATAGTTCCATTTCCGGCGTGACGACGCGTTCCAGGATCGGTTTGCCGTATTTTGACTCGCCGATCTGCATGTAAGGGGTGTCGTCGGTGGCCTCGATATAGTTCCCAGCCGAATAGACCAAAAACAGGCGCATCCGGCGGGCCTTGATCTGTCCCCCGACGATGAATGTCGCGGACGTGTCCGCGGCTTCGGATTTCAGATATTCGTCGTCGCGGGCTCGCACGTTCCGGAGCGCGTGGCCCACCATCTTCGCGGCTTCCGACAGCGACGGCACGTTGTAGATGTTGTCCTCTTCCGACCCGTCATCCAACCCTTCCTCAAGCTGGGAAATGACGGCCTGCGTGATCGCCAGGTTACCCGCGGTTAACACGCAGATCGCCCGTTCGCCCGGCTTTTCGAACACGAAAAGCTTGCGGAACATGGAAATATTGTCGACGCCGGCGTTGGTACGGGAATCGGCCGCGAACACAATGCCGTCGTTCAAGCGGATACCCAGGCAGTAGGTCATCTTTCACCCTCGGATGAAAACAAGACCGTATCTTTGGCCATGAATCGCGTTTTGGATCAAGTTCTTTTCGCGGTCGCAAAACGCAGACCCGGCATGCAAAAAACGAGGGGAAACCGGCGTCAGTTTTGGGTTTGTTCGACCTGGACCTTGACCGACATTTCCTCGACCCCGCCCCCCAGGCGTGAGCCCCGGACAGGCGCGGCCCCCATGTAATCGAAGCCGATGGCGAGACGAACGTATTCCTCGGTCGCGGACTGGCGGTTGGTTGGGTCGAAACTGACCCAGCCGAGCCCCGGAAGGTAGGATTCCGCCCAGGCATGTGATGCGACATGGCTGTCGTTGCCCTGCCCGGCCAATAAATAACCGCTGACATAGCGCGACGGAATTCCGCACCAGCGCGCACAGGTCAGGAAGATGTGAGCATGATCCTGGCAAACCCCGGACCCGGCCACCACAGCCTCCTCCGCCGAGGTTTCGACGGTTGTCGCCCCGGATAAGTACGTCACTTTATCCGCAATCAGATTGGTCAGGTTATGCAGACCAGAGAGAGTATCGCTCGCGATGCTCTCTTTGACCTCTTCCGCGAGCGCCAGCGTGGCCTCCCCGATTTCCGTGAACGGTGTGTCGCGCAGAAACAGTTGGGGCGGCAGGCCGTCACGCGACGCCAGAACGCCGGAGGTGTCGAAGGTATCCACGACCCCTTCGACAACCACTTTGATTTCATCGTGTTCGTTGTCGATGGTTGAGACGTGCACGCTGTTCCCGAAACCGTCGATCCAGGGTGTCAACGTCCCCTGCGTCGAGACGGACCACGATAACACCCGCTGGCACGCACTGGACCCGGGCGTCAGCCGCAAGTACTGGATCGAGTGTTTGGCCGGTTCCTCGAACTTATAGAACGTTTCATGAGCGATCGTGAGGCGCATGCGTTTATCCCTACCTGACCATCATGAAGTCGGCGCGGATCTGGTCGCTGAGCGCGTGCACCTGGTTGCGGAAATCGTGCAGGAAGTTTTCAAGTCCCGAACGCAGCACCTGGTCGAGCCGCATAGAGCGGACTTCCGCTGCCAGACGTTCGGACATCTCGGCGCACTGCGCTTCACGCCGGAGTGTTTTCAGGATATCCGTGGTATCCTCGATGCATGCCAGCAGAGAGCGTGGAATCGTGGTATTGAGGATCAGCATTTCGGCTACGGAAACCGGATCGATATCACCATAAATCTGGCGGTAGGCGCTGTACGCGTTGGCGGAGCGCAGAAACGTGCCCCAGCGATAGAAATCGAACCCGTCGTCGCGACGGTGTGCGCGGTGGAATGAGTTGGAACGTGCGAGGATCAGCCGCGACGTGTTTTCGGCGCGTTCCAGCGCCGTTCCCATTTCCCAGAACAGGAACGGCTCGCCCCGACGCATGGTGCCGTAGATCACGCCCTGGAACAGGTGCGCACGTTCCTTGATCAGATCGAGGAAATCCTGAATGCCGCGCTCATGAATCTTGTCCATGTTGATGGCACGAATATCCATCCAGGTCTGATTCATGCACTGAGAAATTTCGGTCGTCAGTTCCGCGCGGGCGGCGCGCGTATTGTCGCGCGCGGCATCTATGCAGGAAACGATACTGGATGGGTTCTCCGGATCGAGCACCATATGTTCGACAACAGAATCCCCGTCGAATTCGGGATGCTTCCCGAGAAACAGTTCAAGCTCTTCATTACTTTGGAACAGGCGGCGCCATAGTTCACCATGTTCATCTGGAGTAATCGGCAGCAGGTTCAAATGGTATGTCCCGTCGATCAGGCGCGCCGCATTTTCCGCGCGCTCGACGTACCGGCCAAGCCAGTAAAGATTGTCGGCGGTCCGGCTCAGCATCCCCGTCATCGTTCAAGCACCCATGTGTCCTTGGTGCCGCCGCCCTGCGAAGAATTGACGACCAACGAGCCTTCTTTGAGGGCGACGCGCGTCAGCCCGCCCGGCATCACGGTCGTTCGACGCCCCGAAAGCACGAACGGGCGCAGGTCGACGTGGCGCGGCGCGACCCCTTCCTCCACCCACGTCGGGCAGGTCGAAAGCGAGAGCGTCGGTTGCGCGATGAACGCTTCGGGCTCCGCCCTGAGGCGCTGCGCATAGGCTTCGCGCTCGGCCTTCGTGCTCTTCGGCCCGACCAGCATGCCGTAGCCGCCGGAACCGTGCACTTCCTTGACCACGAGTTCTTCCAGATGTTCGATCACGTACTTATAGTCGTCCGGGTTCCGCAGGCTGTATGTCGGTACGTTCTGCAGGATCGGTTCTTCACCCAGATAGAAGCGGATCATCTCGGGGACATAGACGTACATCGCCTTGTCGTCCGCAACGCCGGAACCGATCGCGTTGGCAAGCGTCACGCGCCCGCGCCGGACCACCGACAGCAACCCGGGGACGCCCAGCATCGAATGTGGCTGAAACGCCAGCGGGTCGATGAAATCGTCGTCGATGCGGCGGTATATCACGTCGACACGCTTCGGCCCCTCGGTCGTTCGCATGTACACCAACCCATCATCGACGAACAAATCCTGTCCTTCGACGAGTCGGACACCCATTTCGGTCGCCAGAAAGGCGTGCTCGAAATAAGCGCTGTTGAATCGGCCGGGCGTCAAAAGCACGATCGTCGGGTCATCGACCCCGACCGGTGCGACCGATTTCAAGTTGTTGCGTAATTCCGTCGGATAGCGCCCCACCGGCGCGACATGGTTGGTCGCGAACAATTCCGGGAAAAGCCGCATCATGGTCTGGCGGTTTTCCAACATGTACGAAACGCCGGACGGCGTGCGTACGTTGTCTTCCAGCACATAGAAGTCGCGCGGCCCGGTTCGCACCAGATCGACCCCTGCGATGTGGCCGTATACCCGGCGCGGCAGATCGAGATCCAGCATCTCCGGACGGAACGCATCGTTGTTCAAAACGAGCTCCGGCGGAATACGGCCCGCTTTCAGGATCGCCTGGTCATGGTAGACGTCGTCGAGAAAGGCATTGATCGCATCAACGCGCTGTATCGCGCCGCGCGAGAGATAGTCCCACTCGTGCGGATCGAGAATACGCGGAATGATATCGAACGGAATCATGCGCTCGGTCGATTCAGCATCGCCGTAGACCGTGAACGTGATGCCCAGCCGGCGGAACATCATGTCCGCCTGTTCGTCCTTGCGTAAGAGAGTTTCCTTGCTGGTGCCGTGCAGCCATTCGCCATACTGCGCATACGCCATGCGAACCGTGCCGTCCGGTTCCAGCATCTCGTCGAAAGGTTTCGGGGGCTCGTTATCGTCCGAGTTCTTCACCCGCCATCCATCCCTGCAGTTGCCCAGCGGCGCTTTTGCGCCCTTATGACAAACAGCTTAATGCGGTGAAGCGGCGTTGAAAAGAAATTGCCGCAAACTTATTCAAACGGTTCGAATGCTTAAATTTCGTTCAATACCGCTTTGGTGATATCAACGGTGCCGTGCGGGCCGCCGAACTCGGAAGGCTTTAGCGCCGCGTTGACGAACGCGTCGGCGACCGCCTTCTCGATCAGGGCGCCCGCCTCGAGACACAGGTCTTCCCCATGACGTGTGCCAAGCCATGTCAGCATCATCGATGCCGAAAGGAACATGGCGACCGGATTGGCGAGGCCCTTCCCCGCAATGTCCGGCGCGCTGCCGTGCGATGGTTGGAACAGGCCGTGCGCATCGCCGATGTCGCCCGACGGCGCCATCCCCAGCCCGCCGACGATCCCGGCCGTAAGATCGGAGAGGATATCGCCGAGGAGGTTCTCCATCACCATGACGTCGTAGTCCCATGGACGCTTCACCAGATTGAGCGCCATCGCATCCACGTAACCGTAATCCGCTTCGACGTCGGGGTGACGTGCCTTAACGTCATCGAAGACCGAACGGAAGAAGGCCATCGAATGCAGCACGTTCGCCTTATCGACGCAGGTGACGCGCCTGGCATCGGTACGCGTCCGCGGGCGTGAGGCCGCGAGCTTGAAAGCGTATTCGACGACCCGCTCCGTTCCCTTACGCGTGATCAGGCAGCGGTCTTCGGCCTGCTCGGTACTTTCGGTGCGCGGTTTACGAATGTCCGCGAACAGCCCCTCGGTATTTTCACGGATCAGCACCAGATCGATTTCCCGGGCGCGCGGATCGCCCAGTGGCGTCGGTGCGCCTGGCAAAACGCGCACGGGACGAACGCCGGCATAAAGCTCCAGTCCGAAACGAAGATCGAGTTGCGGATTGATTTCCGTTCCATCGGCCTTGCGAACGTCGGGCAGTCCCATCGCACCGAACAGGATCGCATCCGCGTTTCTTGCCGCTTCGAAACTCTCATCCGGAAGGTCCGTCCCGTGATCGCGATAGTACGCGGCACCACCGTTCACATGCTGTAGATCAAGTCCGGGCCCGCCGACTTTTTTCGTCGCAGCGTTCAGCACTTCGATGCAGGCGTTCATCACCTCGATGCCGATGCCATCGCCGGGCATAACGGCGATCTTGAACGTATTCGAACTCATTTTGATTTCCTCCGGGGACGATGCCGTGGCTAGCGACGTATTATTTGCAGCCAAAGATAAATCAATAGATCGGCAGCTGCATGCCGAAAACGAAGAAGCGCCGTCCAAGGGGACGGCGCTTTTCCGAAAAGCGGTTCGACGTCAGACTGGTATGAAACCAGCCGAGCGAATTACTTCTTCTTAGCCGGGGCTTTCTTTTTAGCCGGGGCTTTCTTCTTCGCAGCGGTCTTCTTGGCTGCGGCCTTCTTAGCCGGAGCCTTCTTCTTAGCCGGGGCCTTCTTTTTAGCCGGGGCCTTCTTCTTGGCAGCCGCCTTCTTAGCCGGCGCCTTCTTCGCTGCGGTTTTCTTTTTGGCCGGGGCTTTCTTTTTAGCCGGGGCCTTCTTCTTGGCTGTCACCTTTTTCGCCGCCGTCTTCTTCTTGGCGGCTACTTTTTTCTTCGCTGGAGCTTTCTTGGCTGCCGACTTCTTGGCGGTTGCCTTTTTCGCCGGAGCCTTCTTCTTTGCAGCCGGCTTCTTAGCCGCTGCCTTCTTCACTGCTTTCGCCATAAAAATAAAACCTCCCGTCAATAAAAAGTCCGAAATCTATAACAGCTTGTGGATAACATCGGAAGTGTGACGCATCACACCTGAAACTTTTTTAAAGTGCGATCGATGCGTTGATCGCCGCTAAAACTTTGTTTTCCCCTCTCTACTGTGCATTCGGCGTGTCTTCGTATTGACTTCGACAAAACAACGAATGCATCGACTTTTAAACTAACACACTTTCATTCAACACGATTACATAAATCGATTCGTTTTTCGTGTTGGATAAATATCTATTTCGCTCCGGGCACCCAGGCCTTCACTTCGACCGGCCGGCCACTTTGCGTACGGAAGATTTTCTTCTTCGCGACTTGCGATGGCGCCGGCGCTTCGCGGCTCTCAAGGAATGATACGCTCATTTCTTTCAGCGTCATCTCCGCGCGCGGTCCGCGCTTGATCGCATTCTTGTAAGCACTCGTTTCTTTGGTGATCGTGTCCAGTCGTTCCATCGACATGTGACCGAAGCGGCGCCAGATGCCGGAAAGAAAATCCTCGACCTCGAACGGCAGAAAAAGCTCGGCGTCGATGTCCGGACGGCCACGTGAAAACGCCATGTGCACGTTCGGTTCCATCGGCCCGATTTCATCGGCGACGAATACTGCCGGCATCAGCTTCCGGCCTTTGTGAATAATGCTGTAGTAGGCTTGCGACAGGAACAGCAGCCGCTGCAGTTTTTGCGGCTGAAGATACTCATTCTCGTTAAGGGCCGTATCGGCGAACCAGAATGCGACATCGAAAGCGTTGCTGACATCAGCGGGCATCGAAACGAAAACTCCGGGCAGTCGTAATCGGCTGTCAGACTATGCGTTAATGGTAAACCGAATCTTTACGCGATGGAATGATGGACTGAATTGATCAGGCGAGCGTGTTCAGCGTTTCGCGGGAAAGCTCCGACGCTGTCGAGAGGACTTCCGCATTCGCACGATAAACGTTTTCCGCTTCGATCAGTCGGGCGAACTCCTGACCGAGGTCCGGGGCGAGACCGCTGCCGATCACCTGGGCGTCGACCGCGTTCGCACCCCCCGGGTTGGTGCCGCTTGTCAGTGATCGTTGCGCGACGGTTGTGGCTTCATAGCCCGCGTGTTGATGTTGACGATGTTCTCGGCGGCGCTTGCGGCGCGTGTGGATGCCGCACGCAGTCCGGAAGTCGCTGAGGTAAGTACGGGGGTTAAAGCCATTTCGATCGTCTCCTAGCCGGAGATTACCGAATCGAACGAGGTGCCGAAGTGACGACTGTCACGCCCAGCGTGAAGGCGCACTTACACGAAATCAGAGATTAAAGCTGAACGTTGTGCCGTTGATGGGCTGCTGCCCCGAGATGACCAACGCATTCGTCTCATACGTCTTTATCACGCTCGAAACGGGCTGTTTAAGTTGGCGTGTCGCTGTTTTGTCACGACGTTCCGATGTGCCGGGCGGTGCCTGATCTTCGAAGATTTTGGCGAATACCTGTGTGTCCGCCGTGAACAAGCGGTCGAAACCAGGGTCGCTGTATTTCTGGCGGCTCCCACCCCCCTCGCCGGTCAGGGTCGAGCGGCCTTGCTCGTTCTGGAATCCGGACGCCGCTGCGTCGAACGAGATGTTGGTACCGGCATTAAGGGCATCGACCTGCGATGTCGACACGGACGCCACACGCGTAGGCGCACTAACCGCTCGCGCCGCTTGCGCGGGCGCGGTCGGTGCGACTGCCGTCGGTTTGGGTACGGTGGCCATCTAGCCAAAACCCTCGTCGTCCAGTTCCAACCCAAGCATGCCCCACACGCGCACCTCGGGTACACTTAGCAGAACATACTACACAGGGTTAATATTCTATGGATTAACGCCCTGAGGGTCAATGTTTCCGGGGGGTTCGTGGTTAATACCGCCCCTCATGTCAAAAAAGTCGCATTCCAATAGAAACACTCTTTTTGGCGCAAAAAGTGGAGTTTCAGTTCTTGAGCGTATCGCTCGGATAAAACCGACCGGCACCTCGAATGATATCCAGGGCGGATACGTCGTTAGGTGCCGATGCTTCCCCCTCCCGGTTCTTCGAAAAACCGTCACGAAGCGGCCGGTTTCGTCTGTCCAGTGAGCAGATTTTCCGCTCGGCGGCTTCCAGTCCAAGCGTAAGTTCGCGGATTTGCCGTTCGGCACGGCGGAGCGATTCCTGCATCGGGCCCATATGCGGCTTCACTGCCGTCTGGTTCTTGAGATCGAGGCGGCGCGCGATTTCGCTGGTGAACCAGAGTGCGCCGAATGCCATGAAAAACGCGACCACGGCGATAAAGATGGACATACTGTTGCTCCGTATCCCTTCTGGATAACGAATAAATTTACGTCCTTATAAGTGAATGGAGTGTTAACGGTTCAGTTGGCGACGACCCGGTTGCGGCCTTCTTCCTTGGCGGTATAGAGCGCGGCGTCGGCGCGGTTGAGAAGATCGGTGAGGCCCTCGTCCGGCGCGCTCAGACAGCTTGCGCCGATGCTGACCGTGAACGATATGGTCTCGCCGTCTTCGAGTTCGACAGCCGTTGACGCAAGGCGAGCCCGCAAGCGTTCTGCAGCTTCGAGTGCTGTTTCCAGCGGAGTTTCCGGCAGCGTCACCGTGAATTCCTCGCCGCCGAAACGCCCCAACACGTCCACGTCGCGCAGTTCATCGATGCACGCATTCGCCAGTGCCTTCAAGACCCGGTCTCCGGCTTCGTGACCGTACGTATCGTTCACATTCTTGAAGTGATCCGCGTCGAGCATCAGCACACAAATCGGATGCTGGTAGCGTTTGCAGCGGGTCAGTTCGCGTTCGGAAATCTCGGTATATCGGCGACGGTTGTTCACGCCGGTCAACGGGTCCGTCGTCGCCAGGCGGCGCAAGTCCTCCTCCATCTTCTTACGGTCAGTAATATCGGTGTAGGACGCGATGAATTCGCCCCCCGGCATCGGTGCGCCCCGGATCTCGATAACGATACCGTTCGGCCGGGGATGATCCATCCGGAATGTCTTCCCTGCACTAAACAGATCGAAGCGCGCGGCAATTTCCTCTTCTATGGTGTCGCGATTGAATTCGTCGTGTTTCGCCATGTGCTGCAACATATCCATCAGGCCCACGCCTTCGACCACGAGATCCCGAGGCAGATCGAACAATTCGATGAAACGGTCGTTATAGGAGACGAGCGTCATTTTCTGATCGAAGAGCGTGATACCCGGGTCCATGTTGTCGAGCACGCCTTGAATGATTTCGGCCTGCTTGGCGATCCGTTCGTCCGCTTCACGCTTGGCTTCGACAAGGCGCATGTGCGCCAGCACCCGGTTCACCGTGCGAGGCAGGAGATCGAGATAACTTCCATCGGTCTCCTTGATGACGTAATCGGCAGCGCCCATTCGCATCGCCTCGACGACGACGCTCAGTTCAGACGATCCGGATACCATCACCACCGGAGTCTCCCCGGGCGAAAGTTGCTTCAATATTTCGACCCCCGACATGCCCGGCAGCATGTGATCAAGCAGAATGATGTCGAAGTCCCCGGACTTTCCGAGGTCCAACCCGGTGTTGCCGTCGTCGGCGATCGTGACCTCAAAGCCGTCGCTCTCAAGCCGGCGTTTGGCCATCCGAGCAACAAAGGCATCATCTTCGACGTATAGAATCCGCGTATTCATCGGGACGTCAGCCTTTCAGGGACTCAATCTTGGCACGCACGGCATTGAATTCCGTCCTGAGCGTATCAGCGACCGCGGCCATCTTCGCCGTATCGTCCGCCGTCGAGGTTTTTTCCATCGCCTTGGCGGCTTCGGCAAGACGTTTCGCCCCAGCCGTGCCGGCCGAGCCCTTGAGCTTGTGAGCATGCGAGCGAATGGCGTCACCCTTGCGCGCCTCGACGGCGCTCAGCAGGTCGTCGACCACGCTTTGATTGATGTCCAGAAAATCGCCAAGCATCTCAAGCAGCATCGCCTCGTCTCCATGACAGATGCTGCGCAGGATGCCGAAGTCGAGAATGTCGTCGTTGACGTCAGTCGTGGCTGCGCCCACTTGCGGACGCGGCATTTCAGCCGGCACGTTCCCGCCCGGTAGCCATTTGGCAAGCTCGCTCGCAAGCGCATCCAGTTTCACGGGTTTAGAGAGATACCCGTCCATCCCGGCGCGCAGGCAGTTCTCAGCTTCACCCTGTAGGGCGTTCGCGGTTGCCGCGATAATCGGCGTATGACTGCCGGTCGCTTCCTCGGCTGCGCGAATGGCAGCCGTTAGTTCGAAGCCGTCCATTTCCGGCATGTGACAATCGGTCAGGACCAACGCGTATCCGCCATCCTGCCATTTGGCGAGTGCCTTGGCACCGTCTTCGGCCATCTCGACGGCATATCCAAGCGAATGCAATTGACGCATCAGCACCTGACGGTTCACCGGATGATCCTCAACGGCGAGGATCAGGCGACCGGCTGCGCGCGCGTCGTCGATCGACGGCACCACTTCCGCTGGCATGCGATCGTCGGTATTTCTGGATATACTGATTTCCGCGGAATCGATCCGGCCCGCTGCAACGCCGATCAGTTCGATCAGCGTTCGTTCCCGATAGGGCCGCTGCAGTTCTACACCGGGACGTTTCTTAGACTTGGAGGACGGCGGCTGATTTTTGAGGCGCACGATCCCCGGCGGGTTCTGCGTCGACATTTCATCAACGATGGCGGACGCCAGTTCATCGGCGGTGCCGCCGCTACCCGGCCAGTCATCGATCACCGCGACGTTGAACAGCGCCGAACGTTCAAGCATTTCACCGACTGTATCGGCAGTGGTGTGACGCACATTGTTGTGATCGAGATATCGCTCGATGACCTCGCGCTCTTCGGGGTCGGGCACGCAGACAAGTACGCTGATATCGCCGAGATTTGGAAAGCGCTCTTGGGCCGCTGCGTCTGCCGGCGCTTCGCACGGATCGAGCGGCAACACGAACCAGAAGGTCGAGCCTTTTCCCAGCTCGCTCTCGACACCGATCCGCCCCCCCATCAGGTCGACAAGCCGCCGCGAAATCGAGAGACCGAGCCCCGTCCCCCCAAAGCGTCGCGTGATCGATCCTTCGGCCTGGGTAAAGGCTTCAAACAGTTTTTCCTGATTTTCTTTCGATATACCAATGCCTGTGTCGCTGATTTTAAAAAGAATCCCCGAGGTGCCATCGCGGGGTGCCGCTTTTCGAACGCTGATCATCACCTTGCCTGCCTCCGTAAACTTGGCAGCATTGCCTGCCAGGTTCACCAGGACCTGACGGAGCCGGACCGGATCGGTTTTGACCCATGACGGCACGTCGGGATCGCTGAACGTGACAAGACTGACGTCCCGGCCCTGTTTGCGAATATTGGGGGCCAGGGTCTCGGCGACACCGTTGACGATTTCAGCCAGCGAGACCGGGACCTGTTCCAGATCCATCCGTCCGGCCTCGATTTTCGAAAAATCGAGAATATCGTCGATGATTCGAAGCAAAGATTCGGCGGACTCCCGGACGGTGCGCAGCATCTGCTTCTGGTCGCGCTCCAGACGCGTTTGTTCAAGAAGTTCCACCATGCCCGTCACCCCGTTCATCGGCGTGCGGATTTCATGGCTCATGGCGGCGAGGAAGCTCGACTTTGCCTGGTTGGCGGATTCTGCGATCTCCTTGGCGTCCTGGAGTTCCATTTCCGCTTCCTTGAGCCGCGTGATATCGACCATAACGCCGGCGACGCCGTTGGATTTACCATCGGCGTTGATGAAGTGCGCTTTCTCGATCATTACGTGGTGCATCTTGCCGTCGGCGAAGGCTTTTTCGGTTTCGTACGAATAGCGTTTCTTGCCGAAACCGGTAGCACGGTCCTGCGGATCGTAGCGCTCGGCAAGGTCCGGCCGGTCAATGTCGAACGGTGTTTTCCCGACGACCTCGTCGGGCGGCAAACCGACCACGGCTTCGAACGCCGCATTGGCGCCGGTGAATTTGCCATTGTCGTCTTTGTAAAAGACCGGGTTGGGTATCGTATCCAGCAGGGTCCGCTGAAAGAGAAGTTGCTCTTCCAACCTGAGTTCACGACGTCTCAGGGTCGTGACGAGATAGTCCAGTGCACGCCCCATACTTGCAATCTCGTCGTTGCCTTCGGTCGGGATTTCGTCATCCCTGCCCTCGACGAAGGCGGACATGCTCGATTGCAGACGCAGCAACCTCCTGATCACGTTCCGGTAGAGATAGACCATCGCGCCCGTCGCCACGATCAGGCCGAAGATCGCGAACACCAATGCGTTGCGTTCCGAGATCTTGCCAACCAGCCCCAACTGTTGCCGTTCGGCCACAATCGCCGCGGCCACTTTGTCGCTTAACGATTTTGCGGCGTCGGCATACTCTTTCGCCATCGGCGAAAGGAATGACGTATCCTCAGAGCGTAGCGCCTTTGTGATCTGCTCCCTTGCATCGTTCAATGCCGGTGTGTCGGTGACGGGCACCTGCAATTTCAGCCGCTCGGACACGGTCTTGCTGCCGGCAATCGCGGCGTCGATCAGTTCCACGAGATTTTGCTGTGGCGGCCAGCGGTCATGACTGTCGATACTGCCGGCGATGTCCTGAATCGTGGCGGTATGCTCGGCAAGGCGTGCCATATCGACACGCGCGGCAAGACGCCGTTCAACGAGTTTCTCGACCCGGGCATCGATGCGCTGATCGTCCATGTAAATGTACCCGCCGATTCCGAAGGCGAGCACAATGAGCAGCGCGAAAACCGTATATATCCGTGCAGCGACCGAGAACTTCATACCGTGTCCAGTCCGTTACGCCGCTGCTTCCGTCCGCACGCGGAGTGTCCCCTGCCCCGGAGACGAATCAAGAACCCGAGACACCACTGTGCTGTCTCCGGTTTCCGGGTTGAGCGCGACGCATGTCAACGTGATTTGAAATGGCGCCATCGCCGCCGCGGCAAAGAGCGCGATGCTCTCTCCGATCGTGGCTTCGAGGGTCCAAACGCCGCCCCCATGGTTTGTGCCTTTGGAAAGGAGCGTGCCCGGCGGCATCTCGCCGATCGTGAGCGAGAGCGAGCCATGACCACCCGGATCGAACGTTTCCGCATCGAGCACCAGCGACATAGATGGCATGTCGGTGCCGCTTTGGGCCGGACGGCCGAGGGATTGCCCGACAATCAAAGATTTTCTGGGTGAAAACGACGTATCCTTTGCACCGTTTGACGACCACCCTACGTGAAGAGCTGTTGCCCCTGCCGGGCCGATGGGCGGCAACATAGCCACCTTGTCGCAATCGTGCGCCGCGAGTTGCCAGACGCCGTCACCAAGGTTCCGGCCATGCGTCAGCAAAGCGCCGGGCGGCATGCCGGTCAACCGGACCTCGAGCGCGGTGACGCTTGCGAGTTCGCCAAGCTCAACAGGGACAAGGTCGCGTGTGTTGTCGATACCGCCCTTTGGGGCGATCTGTGGCAAGCGCGGCTCCAGGTCGACCTCGGCGCCGCTCGGCCCCCTGACGCTCATGTCGTGCCACTTGGTGACGTCGATCCCGAGCCGATCGTAGATCTCGCCGCTGTGATCGGCCGGGCGCGTCCGGATGAAATCGCGCAGATTGCGGAGCTCATTGATAAACGCCGGGCGTTGCAGGTCGCTGAACGTAGCGTCGACAATTAATACGTCGCCGTCCTCGGTTATATCGTCGTCCGACGTATCCGGCGGAGTCTCGGCTGCCGCATCATCAATGTCGCTCTCGCTCTCGTCGGTGACATCGTCCAACGGTGATGCGTCGGTTTCCGGCGCGGGAGAGGACTCCGGCGGCAGTATCCGTTCGGTTTGATCAGGCAAAGCGAAAGCGTCTTCTTTCGCGTCGAGCGCCGCAGTCGGCTCCACCATTTCCGATGGCACATGGGCGCGTATGGCCGTTTCGTCATCCCCCTCGGACCCGGAACCAAGATCGGGTGGCGGTGGCTTCATCGCGCCCCGCACATCGACGACCAGATCTCCGCTCCACGACAGACCTTCATCCGTCGCCGAGCCATTTGCTGAAATCGCCGGTGACATCGGCGAAACAACCGTGCCGTCAATCTCGATCCCCTGCAGCACAGGCGGGCTCACGTCCGGCGACAGCGCATCGTAACGCATGAGGATTTCGAACGGCAGGCCGCTCTCGGTATACGGCACCAGCAGCGACAACATGCCTCCCGGCGCCGCCGCCCAATTGACGACCCGGTCATACGCCGCCACGCCGTCGGTGTAGATGCTGACCCGCGTCCGTCCGGCACTGCCGCTCGCCAGATTGACCCGGAACGCAGAATCGGGGTCGACGGGCTGGGGTGCATTGTCGACCTGAATGGTCGCCGACTGCGGCGGTGCACCGGCGATCTCCATTTCGACCTCAAGCTCGAAGTCCGGGGTATGCTCGGGGATGACGACCGCGAGATCCGAAAGCGCCGACGCCGGCACCGACCAGACTGCGCCGTCCACATCGCCGGCCGTCAGGATCGCGCCTGCAGGCAGGCCTGAAAAATGCAGTGTGATATCTTCCAATACATTCGGATCTTCGGTCCCTACCGAGACATCCAGGTCGATCACCACCATTGTCGGCGAGAAGTCGGGTTCTGGTTCGGCGTCTGATATCGGTTCAGGTTCCGATATCAATTCCTCGTCCGGTCCGGGGGCGGGTTCCGGGTCTTGTGCGGCCACCGGCTCCGGTTCGGATGCGGTTTCTGGCTCGGGCTGGGGCTCGGATACAGGTTCGGGCTCGGGTTCGGGCTGGGGCTCAGGTTCAGAGGGCCGCTCCGTCGATACCCTGATCTCTCCGTCATCAGTGAATTCGTAGCCCGTCAGCTCTGTCCAAGGCGTCTCCGGATCGTCGCCGATGAAGACACCCTTGAGCATCACAGAAAACGGCATATCGATTTCGTCGGGGACCAATGCGGCGATCCCATAAAGATCGGCTGGGTCCAACTGCCAGAAGCCGTCTTTCATCGCCGAACCGGCAGTCAAGGTCACACCGACCGGTAAACCGCGAATTTCGATTCTTTGCAGGGTGCCGCCTTCGGCGACCACAACCTCCTCCGGGAGGTGTATCTCGACGCGCCGGGCTTGTCGTTCCGGTCCGTAACCGATGGGCAACGGCGGTGGCGTGTTCGCCTGCGATTGGCGCGGTGTACCGATGACACCCGCAAGCCACGCCGTTACACCCGGGCCGGGAACGGGGTTTTCTTCTGCGGTTATGTCGTCGTCGTCCGCCATGCGGATCCTCTTGCTGTACCACCCCGGGAGAGTTGCCAAATTCTCTCGCAATGAGTTGCGGTTAGCCAGTCATCTCGCGTAGTCTAACCGGGTCATGGCTGACGCGCGATAGTCCCTTTTTACCAAGCGATAGATTATAAGACGAACACCCTAGCATGGCCGAATCTGCGCACATCCTCGTTGTCGAAGACGATGCATTCGTCCAGAAGGCGCTCCGCCTTTATCTGGAGGGCGAAGGCTATCGGATCACGACGTGCGACAACGGCGCCGACATGCATGCGCTGATGGCCAAGGATCCGGCTGACCTGGCGATCATGGATCTGAAACTACCGAATGACGATGGTTTCGATCTTACGAAACAGCTTCGTGATAAGTATTCGGTCGGGATCATCATCCTGACCAGCAAGGACGACGCCATCGACCGGGTCGTCGGCCTGGAAATCGGGGCCGACGACTACGTCACCAAGCCGTGGGATGAGCGCGAGCTTCTGGCCCGTATTCGCAGCGTGATGCGCCGAGTCAACGAACGCAAAGGCGCCGCCAAGGCCAGCGACAGCGAACAGCGCGTCGTGACGTTCAGCGGTTGGCTGCTGAATCTCGACAGCCGGGAACTTAAGGACCCCGACGGCAAGAAAGTGGAATTGACGTCGGGCGAGTTCAGCCTGCTCAACGAATTCATCGAAAAGGCCGGCCGCGTGCTGTCCCGCGATCACCTCCTGAGCGCGATTTACAGCCGCGACTGGGAGCCTTTCGACCGCTCTATCGACGTGCTCGTCACGCGGCTCCGCCGCAAGGTCGAGGCGGATTCCCGTCACCCCGAAATCATAAAGACCGTGCGCGGCACCGGCTACATGTTCGCCGCCGCCATCAAAAGAGCGGACTGATCCCGCCACGGCAACGAGGCCAATCGACATGAGTGAAGAAGAAGACCGTCATACGCTGAGCATTCAGCTTGCCAACCAGATCATCAACACGGCGAACAACCGCCTGCAAGAGGGGATGGACCCGATCGACATCGCCGCCGGCATGCGCCATGCGGCCGCCAACTTCACCGCCTTCGCGGTCGCCAACTCGGAAACGCCCGATGAGGTCGATCCCACACACTTTGCGGAAGAGTTCCTGCAAATCTACGCCTATTACCTGGAGAAACACGCGACGCCGAAGCAGGTGGAATCGGGTCTGGATGCGCTGATCAAGCAGGTCCGCGACGAAAGCTGATCGCAGCCGACCGGCGGAATCGCGCCATCAGCGCCGTCCCCGGATTTTTTTTAAAAATATATGGCATTCTCTGCGTTTCAGGCTTGATTTCCACCCTGTGAGTGAGTACGAACATCGCCGCCGCGTCCCCTTCGTCTAGCGGTCTAGGACGCCGCCCTTTCACGGCGGAAACACGGGTTCGAGTCCCGTAGGGGACGCCAACTTTTCTCGAACAAAAAGCCCGCCTTTCGGCGGGCTTTTGTCTGGCTCAGTTCCAGCCTTCTACCCCGGCCATATTCGGCAACTCGTGCGCAATGCCCTTGTGGCAGTCGATACAGGTCTTCTGACCTGTAACCAGAAAGGTCTTGTGTGCTTCAGCGGCGCGTGGACTCTGCAAGCTAAAGTCCATCGATTCCGAACTATGGCAGTTCCGGCATTCAAGTGAGTCGTTGGACTTGAGCCGCGACCATTCGTGCTTGGCCAATTCAAGGCGCTTCTCCAGAAACTTGTCGCGGGTGTTGATCGTCCCAAAGATCGTGCCCCAGACCTCTTTGGACGCCTGCATCTTGCGGGCGATCTTGTCGGTCCAGTCATGCGGCACGTGGCAATCCGGACATGTTGCACGGACGCCGGACTGGTTGGTGAAGTGTACCGTGGTCCTGAGCTCCTGATAGACGTTGTCACGCATTTCGTGGCAACTGATGCAGAATTTCTCGGTGTTGGTGAACTCGAGCGCCGTGTTGAACCCGCCCCAGAAGATCACCCCGGCCACGAATCCGCCGATACTCAGAAAACCGAGACTGAGGTGGACGGCGGGCCGGGACAGTGTGCCCCAGTACCCTTTAATCAGGTTGAATAATTTCGACATCCCAGCCCCCTCAGTTGGCGCCGGGTTTGTGTTCGACGGCCAGCAGGCTGTCGATGTCGACAAAAGTGTTCGGCACTGCGTCCGGCGTTCGCGCCTGCACCACGTGACATTGATTGCAGAAATAACGGCGTGGCGACACGGCGGCTAACGCCTGTCCGTCCCGATCCATGAAATGGGTCACGCTGATCATCGGCGCGCCGCTTTCTGCCACACGGGTTCGGGCGTGGCAGGACAGGCACTGATTGCCGTTCTTGTCGAGCTGGTAACCGTCGATCTTGTGCGGAATGGTGGGCGGCTGCTCCGGGTAGTTTCGGGCCCGGCGGCGGTCAGTTTCTTCGGTTTGTGGAATGCGGGGCGCGGAGTTTGTCCGGTCGAGCGGCGCCGCTCCCCTTAACGTCGCGATCGACGGGCCGACGTCCTGTGCGTTGGGCGCCGTCACCGGGCTTGCCAGTGCGCCGGTAACCAGCATGGCGGCGGCGAAAAGCGTGAAGACTTTTTGAGGTTTCATGGCTTTTTCTCCTGGCTGCCGGTTAAACGCGTTCGATCTTGACGGCGCATTTCTTGAAATCCGTCTGTTTCGAAATTGGATCGGTGGCGTCGAGCGTCACCTTGTTGATGAGTTGGCTGGCGTCGAACCAGGGCACGAAGACAAGCCCGCGGGGCGGCTTGTTGCGGCCGCGCGTTTCGACACGCGACTGGATTTCACCGCGGCGGGATTTGATCCGTATCTCGTCACCGCGCCTGAGACCCAACTCATTGGCGTCGTCGGGATGCATGTAACAAAGCGCATCCGGCACCGCCTTGTAGAGTTCGGGGACGCGTTGCGTCATCGAGCCTGAATGCCAATGCTCCAGCACACGCCCCGTCGACAGCCAGAACGGATACTCCTCGTCCGGGCTTTCGGCCGGCGGCTCGTACGGCAGCGCGAAGATCACGGCGCGGCCGTCCTTCTTGCCATAGAACTGAACGCCCTTCCCTTTCTCTACATAAGGGTCGTATCCCTCGCGGAAGCGCCAACGCGTTTCCTTGCCGTCCACGACAGGCCAACGCAGTCCGCGCTCACGGTGATAGACGTCGAAGTCGGCGAGGTCATGACCGTGTCCGCGGCCGAACGTCGCATATTCCTCGAACAGACCTTTCTGGACATAGAAGCCGAAGTCCTCGGACTCGTGGTTCCCATATTCCTTGTCCATGTCGCTGAGCGGGAACTTGTCGACCTGGCCGTTTCGGAAAAGGACGTCATAGAGAGTCTTGCCGGCGTATTCAGGCTTCTTGGCGATCAGCTCCGCCGGCCACACCTCTTCGACCTTGAAGCGTTTCGAGAATTCCATCACCTGCCACAAGTCGGATTTGGATTCCCCCGGCGCCTCGATCAACTGGTGCCAGAACTGGGTGCGGCGTTCGGCATTGCCATAAGCGCCTTCCTTTTCAACCCACATGGCGGTCGGCAGGATCAGATCGGCGGCCTGCGCGGTCACCGTCGGATAGGCATCCGATACGACAATGAAGTTGTCCGGATTGCGGTAGCCCGGCAGCGTCTCCTCCATCATGTTGGGGGCCGCCTGCATGTTGTTGTTCACCTGCACCCAATATGCATTCAGCTTGCCGTCTTTCAGCATCCGGTTCTGGAGCACCGCGTGATAGCCGGGTTTTGGCGGGATCGTTCCGTCCGGGAGCTTCCATATTTTTTCGGCAAATGCGCGGTGTTCCGGGTTGGCCACCACGAGATCGGCCGGCAACCGGTGTGCGAAGGTGCCGACCTCGCGCGCCGTGCCGCAAGCCGACGGCTGCCCCGTCAGCGAGAACGGGCTGTTGCCCGGTTCCGAGATCTTTCCGGTCAGAAGGTGTACGTTGTAGAGCAGGTTGTTCACCCAGACACCGCGGGTGTGCTGATTGACGCCCATGGTCCAGAGCGACATCACCTTGACGTTGGGATCGGCATAGAGTTCCGCCATCTCCAGGAGCTTGTCCTTCGGAACGCCCGACATCTCGTGGGTTTTCTCGAGGGTGTAATCGGCGACGAAGGTGGCGAATTCGCCGAATGTCATCGGTTTGGAACCGCCGACCTTGTCGTTGTTCTTGGCGGCTTGTTCAAGCGGGTGTTCGGGGCGCAGTCCGTAACCGATATCCGGATTGCCACGCCGGAAGTTCGTGTGCTTGTCGACGAAATCCCGGTTCACCTTATCGTTCTGGATAATGTAATTGGCGATGAAGTTAAGGATCACCTGATCCGTGTGCGGCTCGAACACCATCGGGATGTCGGCCAACTCGAAGCAGCGGTTCTCGAAGGTGGAGAGCACGCCGACCTTAACGTGCGGGTTCGACAGCCGGCGGTCGGTCAGACGCGTCCACAGGATCGGATGCATCTCGGCCATATTCGATCCCCACAGGAAGAACGCATCGGCATTTTCGAAGTCGTCGTAACACCCCATCGGCTCGTCGATGCCGAACGTGCGGATGAAGCCACCGACGGCAGAGGCCATGCAGTGGCGCGCGTTCGGATCGATATTATTGGAGCGGAATCCGGCCTTGTAGAGCTTTGAAGCCGCGTACCCTTCCCAAACGGTCCACTGACCGGACCCGAACATGCCGACGGCAGTCGGGCCCTTCTCACGAAGCGCCTTCTTGAACTTTTCGGCCATCACGTCGAATGCTTCGTCCCAGCTAACCGGCGTGAACTCGCCGTCCTTGGCGTACTTGCCGCCGCGCTTGCGAAGCAGCGGCTGCGTCAGCCGGTCGTTGCCGTACATGATCTTCGAGAGGAAATACCCCTTCACGCAGTTGAGGCCGCGATTGACCTCAGCCTTCACATCGCCGTGCGTGGCAACGACGCGCCCCGCTTTGGTCGCAACCATGACCGAGCAGCCGGTCCCACAGAAGCGGCAGGCTGCCTTAGACCACTTTAGATCCGTCTTGGATTTATCGGTCACCAGGTTCTGCGCGCCCGCAGCCAGCGGAATTCCCGCTGCCGCAGCCGCAACGGCCGCCGCCTGCGCCTTGAGGACCTGCCGGCGATTCAGTTTGATCTCGTTCATGTGTTGCCTCCGAGGGATACTGGCGCCGCTTCATCGAACGGCGCCGTGTCATGTTCATCGTTGTGATGGAAAACCAGATTTGCACTGAGGACGCCGGGCATCACCGAGACCTCGTTGAGAAAATCCGTGATTTTTCTTTCGCTGTCGGTCTCGAGGACGACGACCAACTTACCGTCCGGGTCCGACGCAGGAATTTCGGCCCCGCGAGCGGTGATAGCCTCGCGAACCTCCGCCAACCGTTCCGGGCGTGCCTGGATTACGAGACTGGAGATGTGAAGGCTCCCATTCATGCGACGTCTCCCAAAGATTCTTCATTGTTCAGCTTGATCGCGCCGCCGGGACAGGTGCCGACGCAGGCACCGCATCCAGTGCATTTTTCGGTTAGGATTTCCGGCTTTGGCGGGCCACCGATGCGTAGCAGCATATCGACCGCACCGTCGTCACAGGCATCCTTGCAGGACGAACAATGGATACCCGCGTGGGCAAGACAGGAGCTGGTTTCGATTGTTATCTTGAGTGTCCATGGCGGGGTTCGCGTCAGATCGAATACGCCGTCATCGCACGCGCCGGCACACACGCCGCAGAACGTACACACCCCGCTGCCAAGCGCCGGGTCGAATGCCGGGAAGCCACCCTGCCCCTGCTTCAGGACGCCTTCAGGGCAAGCCTGTACGCACGCCTCGCATCGCGTGCAGGATTCCGCGATCCGGTATTCGTCCGTCCAAGGGGGGCGTATCGGTGTGGCATACGCCACGCCTTTACCGGAAAGAAACCCCCGCCTGCTTTTGTCGATCTGGTTCCTGGCGGTCGCGGTCATCAATTTCACCCGATCAGCCCGGCGGCCCCGGCGGTCCGAAAATCATCTGAAACGCCCAGACGACAAAGCCGTAGCCGCCGACGAAGGCGACGGCCAAGCCCGGGATAATGACAAATGTCGCAACCAAGAACGTTGCGAGTTCACGCGCTCGGGTTGGTTTAGAAACGGACCCGCCCGGGCCGCCATTCTGTGTGCTTGGCTCCATGTTGTTCCCTTGCCGAAACGTCGAAATTTAAGCGTCACGAAACTCCTGCTTGAATCGGTATCAAAGTCGCGTTTGAGTGTCCTTGACCAAAGTCAAGCGGGCGACGTTTCCCGTAATGATGGTAGAGGCTGATAGAACGTGGTGCGGCTACAAGAACCGACCGAACATGATAAGGCGATGTTGGCGCGGATGCGCCTCTTCGGCGGCACTGACGATGCAGACCTCGAGGACGTCGCACGTCATGCTAAGGTACGTGTGGCCGAGAGAGGCGAAGTCCTTTTTGAGCGAGGGGACGAGGCTGAGGTCTTTTATGGGGTGATCTCTGGATGGGTGAAACTCTTCAATCCCCGCGCCGACGGGACAGAGGCTGTCATCGGTATTTTCGCCCAGGGTGAAACTTTCGCCGAGGCGACCCTGTTCATGGCTGGTGTATACCCGGCGACGGCCGAAATCATCGCACCGGCCCGGTTGTTCGAATTCGAACGAGACTATTTCGCCGATAAGTTCCTCAGTAATCCTGCTTGGTGCCGCGGCATGTTCGCATCGCTATCGATGCACTTGCACCGTTTGACCCGCGAAGTCGAGCAGTTGCAGAACCGCAGCAGCGAGCAGCGACTTGCGCGTTTTCTTCTAATGCTATGTCACGAGACCGATAGCGGATGCACGTTGCAACTTCCCTACGAGAAAGCTCTGATCGCAAACCGTCTCGGCATGAAACCCGAGACACTGTCCCGCAATTTTCAGAAACTCCGTTCGTGCGGCGTTCGCGTCGAACGTGACAAGGTGATCGTCAGTGATGTCAAACGGCTCCGCGCGCACTGTGCATGACGGTTATTTTCAACCTGACGCCGCCGCGTCCTTCAGGGCCCCCGGAAATTCATTTGCAAAGGCGTTGAGGTCTTCGTCCGTTCCGGCGGAAACACGGATGCAGCGGTCCATGGGCGCGACACCTGGCATGCGGACGAATATCCCCCGCTCGACCAGCAAGCTTAGCACCTTCCGGGCGTAATCCCCGTCCCGGCCGCAATCGACGGCGACGAAGTTGGTTTCCGATGGGATAACCTTTAAGCCGTTCTCGGCCGCGATCTCCTTGATCCGCTCCCGTGCCCTGCGCACGCTGGATTGCACCTCAGACAGAAACGCCTTGTCTTCAAGCGCCGCAAGCGCACCGGCCTGGGCGATCTTGTTGACCCCGAAATGATTCCGAACCTTGTCGAACGCCTTGATCATTTCCGGCGCACCGATGGCGTATCCAATGCGCGCGCCCGCCATACCGTAGGCCTTTGAAAATGTCCGATAGCGGATCACGTTCGAAACCGAGGTATCTAGCGGCGGCGAGACAGCCGGATCGGCGAATTCGAAGTATGCCTCGTCCAGGCACAGGATCGTATCGGCGGGTGTGCGCTCCATCATGTCCTGAATGACGTCGGCGGCATGCGCCGTACCCATCGGGTTGTCGGGGTTGGAGATGTAAATCAGCTTGGCACTTTGTTCATTTGCCGCCGCCAGCAGGGCTTCGGGATCTTCCCGGTCGTCCTTGTAAGGCACCTTGTGCAGGACGCCCCCGTGCCCGTCGACGTGATAGTTGAACGTCGGATAGGCGCCGGCCGACGTAATCACCGCATCGCCCGGATCGACGAACAGCCGAACCGTCAATCCCAGCAGGCCGTCGATCCCTTCGCCGATAATGATGTTCTCGGCAGTTACACCGTGATGTTTGGCGAGGGCCTGCTTGAGCTCGTAGTTCTCCGCATCGCAGTACTTCCAGGCATCTTGGGCAGCAGCGCACATCGCCTCGACCGTTTTAGGGGACGGCCCAAATACCGATTCATTGGCGCCGATGCGCGCCTTGAACGGGGCACCGCGCTGGCGTTCATGCGTTTCGGGGCCGACGAACGGGACGGATTCCGGCAAGGACCGGACAAGATCGGTGAAAGGTAACGTCATGGCGCGTTTCCGCTGTTTTTATGACTCGGGTGTTTCCTTGGTAACGAGGCTGTACTTTAAAGTCTTCCGGGGCCGCGATAAAGCGATGGCGTCGTTACCGTCTTCGGGCAATCCGTCCCGGGCTTCGCCGCCGAAACGTTTGTAAAAAATCTTCGACCGTCCGTCGCATCAGCGGGCGTTCTTGTCGTATTCCGCGTGGTAGTCGACCAGACGCTGCACTTCGTTCTTGGCGCCGATGATCACCGGCACACGCTGATGCAGGCCTGTCGGCTGCACATCGAGGATACGCCCCCGCCCCGTCGAGGCCATCCCGCCCGCCTGTTCGATGATAAAGGACATGGGGTTGGCTTCGTAAAGCAGGCGCAGACGACCGCCCTTGTCACGAATCTTCTCGTCGATCGGATACATGAAAAGCCCGCCCCGGGTGATGATGCGATGCACATCGGCGACCATCGCCGCCACCCAACGCATGTTGAAATCCTTGCCGCGCGGCCCGGTCTTTCCCTCAAGGCATTCATCGATATAACGCTGTACGGGCGGTTCCCAATGGCGACGGTTGGACGCGTTGATCGCGAACTCCTGGGTGTCGTCGGGAATTTTGATATCCGGGTGGGTCAGCACGAATTCGCCGATATCCGGGTTGAGGGTGAAGCCATTGACCCCGTTACCGGTCGTCAGCACCATCATCGTCGCCGGGCCGAACAGCACATACCCGGCACAGAGTTGCTGAGTACCCGGCTGCAGGAAATTTTCTTCCAGGTTGCCGTTGCCGTCTTCCGGCATGGCAAGGATCGAGAAAATCGTTCCCATCGGGCCGTTCACTTCAATATTCGACGAGCCGTCGAGCGGATCGAAAATCAGCAGGTATTTGCCACGCTTGAGGCCCTTGGGAACCGGATAGACATCGACCATTTCTTCGGATGCCATGGCGAACAATTGCCCACCCTTTTCGCACCAGCTCAGCGCCAGTTCGTTGGCCATGACGTCGAGTTTTTTCTGGTTTTCGTCCTGTACGTTGACACCCACGGCAGCGCCCAGCTCGCCGGAGAGATCGCCACGGCGGACCAGATTGGCGACCCCTTTGCAGGCCGACGACACGTCGTCCAAGAGCAGCGTGAATTCACCTGTCGCGCCGGTGATCTGCGTCTGTTGACGCATGATGAAATGCTTCAGTGTCTCGCGGTAGGACACGGTTTCCCCCGAATTCAGTTATTTCCTGTTAGGTGCCGCCCGGACATGACCGGCAACCGTGTTTTGATTAGCACACGCCCGGTGCGAGTCCAATATTACTGGTACTCAGAGATCGAGCAGGTCGACGGTGACGCCTGCTTCCTCGAACATCTGCGTGGATATTTCGAACTGCGTTTTCCAGGGCTCTTTGGATGTATCCGGCGTTGGGGAAACGACACGTTTTATGCCCGCCTGGATGATCAAAACCGCGCACCGCGCGCATGGCGGCAAAGGTGTCACGTAAAGCGTGCAGCCGTTGGCCTGATTGCCCGCAAACATCAGGGCGTTGGTTTCGGCGTGGACCACCATTTCATATTTGATTGAGCGATCATCGAGCCGTTCCGCCTTGTCTTCGACGCCGAACGGAAAGCCGTTAAACCCGGTGGCAACGACCCTTTTGTTGCGTGGATCGACGATCACCGCGCCGACCTTGGTCGACGGGTCCTTGGACCATTGCGAGATGAAGCCGGCAAGCTCCATGAACCGCTGGTCCCATTTCGCGTTCTCGGCCATATCGCCCCCCTCGTAAGCGGTCATGCGGCGCCGTCACGCTCAAATGCGTATGCCGCGTCCTCCAGATGGAATTTAACACGGGTCCGGCCCTGCCAGCTATCGGCTTTAAGTCTGCCCGCAACATGGACGGGTACATCCGCCGAAGAAAGCAAAAGCGCCCCCAGTGGCGTGCCGACTGATCGGAAGCAGATTCCCTCCAACGTGCCCCCACCGGTTCCCTGTTGCAGGGAAAACCGGATGTGATCGCTGCCGACGATATCGGCGAATGCAACCCGGACGTTCCTGATGGCGAGGCGCGGTTCGGGGTTCCCGGGGCCGAACGGAGCGAGTGAAGCGATTTCAGACGCCAAGTCGAGCGTTGCGCCACGGATCGCGATCGCGCCTTCGAGCCTGAGATCCGGCTTGATCGGCGCGCCGCCCGTCTGCGCCGAGATACGCTCGTTCAGAAACGACTGAAATTCGGGAAGCGCATCGCGTGAGACGGAGAATCCTGCCGCCATCGAATGGCCGCCCCCCTTTATCAGCAAGCCTTTTTGCCGGGCGGCGATGATCGCGGCGCCGAGATCGACCCCGATGACCGAGCGCCCCGATCCGGTACCCGTCTCGCCGTTCATGGCGATGACACAAGCCGGCCGGTGATAGCGTTCGACCAACCGGCTGGCGACGATGCCGACCACGCCCGGATGCCAGCCGTCTCCGGCCGCGACGACGGCGGCGCCCGGTTCCGGTCCTTCTTCGACCTGATAGATAGCGTCTTCGAAACACGCAGTTTCAATATCGCGGCGTTCGCCGTTGAGGATATCGAGCCTCGTGGCGATGGCGGCAGCTTCGCCGGCGTCATCGGTGCGCAGG
>MDSW01100170.1_pt1 | contig 39495 bp, 29 predicted proteins | sample 811171 | NCBI WGS metagenome assembly MDSW01 (sample SAMN05326641, study PRJNA326480) | marine metagenome | isolation source: seawater | place: Atlantic Ocean: North West | collected 2012 | reverse complement strand
CCGAGTAAAACACCGCCCGTAAAGGACAGGAAGACCTGCAACCTGCGGTGGCCGAGTGTCAGGAAGCTAACGGAAACACCGCCTGCGAATGCCACAATCGCGATAAGAAATAGGTAGCTGGCAAGTAGCAGTTGAGTACCCAAATAAGCAGTGCCTGTTGCTTCCAGCGGAGGGGCCATGGGACGTAGTTCTTTCTGGAAAACCTGAATTCTCTTGCAGCACAGAGGTTCACATTACCTGCATGATCCCTCATGCCAAGGGGCCAAGCAAGAGGATGACCGAGTATTCCCCACGGAGAAGTCTACCGATTACCTCCGGAGTCACTCAACGTCTATAGAGCGGCTGCGTTGTGGGGTAGGTAGGGTATTGACGGGAGGCCTGCTCCATCTGCTGGCGAACTGCCGACAGATTCTCGTTAACGGCCGCGTCACTCACAGCCAAGGCTCCCAGGATTATGAGAAGAAGGTATGTCACGATATTGGCCCATGCCTCATTGCCAAGAAATTTTACTGCTGTTCCAAATGATTTTTTTATCTTGGGGCCGAACATACCAAGCTTCACAGACCATATTTCATCGAGTATCAGATGGGTCAGGAATCCGAGAACAACAGCGCTTGCGACAAAATATCGGCGCATGGGTTCTTCAGATGCAAAAATGAGGAAAGCAGTGAGTCCTGCGATGGCAGCTGCCGGTACGCTGTGGAACATTCCTCGATGGACAGCGAATTGCTTCAGCAGATACGTGACTCCAAATCGAATTGCCAGATAGATTCCAGCACACACGAGAATGAGTGCCTCTGAAGGCATACTGATTTGTTGGATTCGAGGTAACAGCATCACGGGAACAACAGCAGCGGCAAACGCAACGCTTTCTTTAAGAGGAATTCCTGGTCCGCTGTCCAGATCAGGGAGCATGCCTGCAACGGAGCATAAGCCAGCCCCGAGAACGCAGGTCAGCGGAGGAATCTCACCGACATACCAAGCGGCTGTCCCGTAGCCAATGCCAACGATCGTCGAACCGGTGATGTGCTCACGGAATCCCGGCACTCTGCGAATCCCTCCTCGAGAGGCGTCCCTCTGTAAAAAGTTGCTGCAAAGTGCAGTAACTTTGGCCGTTGTTGGCAATTGTTCCCTCAATCACCAAGCGCACAGGGCGCCACAAAACAACGTCTTTATATGTCCTTCGGCTTATTTGGTCGTTTTTACAGAGGGCCTTTTCTTTTGCACCCCCTGCACTACCGACATGATTTATTCTGCCCAATCAGCAAGGCAAGAGTTTTCGGAATAAAGCGAGCGTCATAACAAGAAGCAGGGGACACTGGAGGGCCTGGGGGGTATGTAGGGCTAGGGCGGGGAGACGGCCTGTGATCGCTTTCTCTTCGAAACTGGACTTTTTGGGCAGTGCCGGAGACCCTACAGTCTCAAACGCTTCAATTTTGATCGGCTTGTCGGTCAAAAGAGTGTCGATTAAAGGAGAGAACGAGTGGCGATAGATAGCTATGACATGGTGATGCTTGGGCTCTTGGCTACTGCGGGGGTCCTCGGCTATTTCAAGGGAATCGTCTGGCAGATCGCATGGATCGCCGGAATCTGCTTAAGCTCATACGTTTCACTCCGTTTTAGTGGGGAACTTGCTCCGTTTATCGGTCAGCAGCCGCCTTGGAACAGGCTTCTGGCAATGCTTGCTCTCTATGTGGGCACATCGCTGGTTGTTTGGATCACATTTCGGTTTGTGTCTACATTAATCGACGCAGTTCATCTTTCAGCATTTGATCACCAGTTGGGTTTGCTATTTGGTCTTGCAAAAGGCGCTCTCATTTGTGTGGTTGTAACGTTTTTTGCAGTTACAATGATGCCAGCATACCGGGGAGAAATTACGGGCAGTCAGAGTGGTCAGATTGTCGCAAAGCTCATTGGTGAGGCAGATCAATTCCTACCGGCAGATATCCATGAGACCGTAGATCCGTTCCTGCAGCAGTTTCGCCAGCAATTCGATGGCAATGGTGGGCGTTCATTGCAAGGTGATGTGGCGGGTAAATCGAACCAAAACGGAGGCGCCTCCTGGCAGAGTGTGCTGGAGGGTGTGACCTCAGTTGCCGCTTGGGCTGGCGTTGAAACAGATCATTCGTCTGGAGAGAAGGGGGCTTCGATGCCATCCTCAGTGGAAGCAGCTGCCGCGTGGATGAGTTCACCAGGCTCTTCCGAAACGGGTGTTCAGGCTGCCGGTCGGTATCTCGATCAGAAGTCTGCATTTGGTGGCAGTAACGTATCAGTGCCCGCCGGCATTCTGAATCAGCAGCCAGGAAATGTGCCGCAGCGGTTTCCGGTTGGTACGCAGACTCCGCTTCCTGTCCGGCCTTAGAGCGAGGGCACGAGGCATCAGGGGAGAGTGGCTCTAGAAAGTTCCATATTGGCTGCAAAACAGGACAGAAACCGGACATAACAGACATTATCGGACGTTAGAGAAGGGGTGGAAACAGCCAAGATATGACCTTTTTTGTTGCAGTGCCCCCTGCTTCGGTCGATCATCTCGGGGCTGTTCAGTCTTCCAGGAAGGCACCCATACGGCGAAATTTGTCGTAACGATTCTCGACAAGTTTTTCAATTGGCAGGCTGACCAATTCCTTGAGGGTTCGCTCAAGGAATGTCTTGAGTCGAGCTGCCATTAAACGGGGATCGCGATGCGCACCACCCCGAGGTTCATCAATGACTTTATCAATTACGCCGAACTCTTTCAGGTCCCACGCTCGCATCCTTAACGCCCGAGCAGCGTCGGCCTTGAATTCAGCGCTTTTCCAGAGAATGCCAGCGCAGCCCTCGGGCGAGATGACGCTGTAATACGCATGTTCAAGAATTGCGACACGGTCCCCAACACCGATTCCCAACGCTCCTCCAGATCCCCCCTCACCAATTACAACACAAATAATCGGTACCTTCAGCGAAGCCATTAGAAACATGCTTTCGGCAATCACTTGCGCTTGCCCACGCTCTTCAGCGCCGACCCCCGGATAGGCTCCAGGCGTATCAATGAGGCAAATCACGGGCAGGCCGTACTTCGCCGCCAATCGCATTTTCCCCATCGCTTTGCGATATCCTTCGGGATGAGCGCAACCAAAGTGGCAGGCCTGTTTCTCAGCGAGCGTTTTCCCTTTCTGGTGACCGATAACAAGGACTTTGTGACGATCGATTTTCGCAAATCCGGTGAGCATGGCGGGGTCATCACCAAAGGCCTTGTCGCCATGGAGTTCGACAAATTCATCAAAAACAAGCCCCAAGTAGTCACTCGTTTTTGGACGGTTTGGATGTCTCGCGACTTCGACGGTCTGCCATGGGTCAAGATTGCCAAAGATTTGTTTTTGGAGATCGGCACATTCTCGACGAAGTTGTTGAACTTCTTCTTGAGACTGTTGGCCCAATGGTGCTGTTTCGAGGTCAGCAATTTTGTCCTCGAGTTCATAAATAGGTTTTTCTAAAGGCAAACGATGGAGTCCGCGGGCCATGGTGGTATCCCTGGAGTAACAAAAACAACACACGTATTCTCGCCGGCAGACCGAACTGCCGTCAATCGGCTTTCTTGGATGCCGCAGAGCGAGCCTTTGGAGTCAGGAATGGTGTGTTGCGAACGTGTGCAGCAACTTCGGCCATGGAAGAAGGCCTTTCCGTCGGTCGTTTAGCAAGAAGTTCACGAATGAATTGGTCGAGTTCTGGTGTGACGCCGGGGTTTGTTGCTGATGCAAATGGCGGCGTTGCGTACAGTTGTTTGCTGAGGAGTTCCTGTTGAGTCGATCCGGTGAACGGAGTATGGCCGGTAACGAGCTCGTAAAGGAGGCAACCGAACGAGTAGATGTCTCCAGCATACCCCACACGACTTCCCCGAATCTGTTCTGGTGACATGTAGCTTGGTGATCCTTGGACAGTCCTCTTCATTGGTATTAATTGAGAAAGAATTCCTGGTGGTCGTGAGGCGATGCCGAGATCAATGAGCCTGATGTTCCCTGAGTCATCAACAAGAATATTTTCTGGTTTGAGGTCACGGTGGACCCAGCGTTTCTCGTGAAGATGGCTAATTGCATCGGCGGCATTTTGTGCAATGAACTGTGCTTGACCCATAATCGACTCTATGCCAGCAGTAAGACGCATTTTTAAATTTGGGTGTCGGAATAATTCCATGACAAGGTGGGGTAGCTGGCCAGCTGTTGAATAGCGTTCTATATGAATTATTCCAGAATGGTTAAGTGAGTTGCTCACGATGAGTTCATGCTTGAGGATTTGACGGATGCCCTTGTCAGATACCGACTCAGGGGACACGAGTTTTACTGCAACACGCTTGGTCTGGCTCTCATCGGAGGCTTCCCAGATTTGGCATTTACGGCCGACGCCGAGTTGACGAACAAGTCTGAGGGAACCAAGTTGTTCAGGAGGACGAGCCATTACGCACTGCTACTGTTTGTGGTTTGAGATTGATTTGTAAAAGCAAAAGACCTTGCGGTGGCGCAGTTGGGCCTGCGCTTGTTCGATTTCGGTCGTTAAGCACATTGCCGACCCATGTTTGTGGGCGTTTACTCGCGCCAACCATAAGTAGTGTGCCAGCGATAATTCTCACCATATTATAGAGGAAACCATTTCCCTCGATCTCAATCCAGATTTCAGAATCGGGAGTGGATTCTCCTCCATCCCGTCTCTGAATGGTCAGGTCATTGATTTTGCGCACTTTTGAGGTGCGAGGAGACGACGGGTTTTCAAAACTGGTGAAGTCGTGCTCACCAACCAGAAAGGAAGAAGCTTCCCGCATAGCCGAAACGTTTAAGCGAGAATTCCATTGCCAAACAAATGGCCGAGCGAGCACGGGTCGAACTTCTCCGTCATGAATGCGATAGCGATATCGTTTTGTTACGGCGTCGGAAATAGGATTAAAAGAAGAACTCACTTCACTTGAACGGAGCACCACAACATCCTTTGGAAGATGAGCATTGAGCGCTCGTCGCCAAACATCCGGCGTGAACGGGCTTGATGTCGTGAAGCTGGCTACCTGATCTGCGGCATGAACACCGGCATCTGTCCGGCTGCTGCCCTTTGGTACGACTGTTTCCCCACAGATGCTCTGAATGGCGTCACTGAGAACGCCCTGTACCGTTCGTTGGTCGGGTTGAATCTGCCATCCACTGAACTGTTCCCCGTTGTATGCAAGCCGGAGCTGTAGTGTTCGGCTCATTCCATCATTTCTCGTGCGAGGTGCTCGGCAATTTGAACTGCATTCGTTGCGGCCCCTTTCCGTAGGTTGTCCGAAACGCACCACATCGCAAGAGAGTTTTGGCCCGATGGGTCGCGTCGGATACGACCGACAAAGACATCGTCCAGGCCTCCGGCATTGCGTGGCATCGGATAGGTGGATTCAGAAAGATTGTCATTGACGGTAACGCCGGGAAATGCGGATAAAAGATGTGTGGCTTCCTCTGGGGTCAGATGCTTCTCGGTCTCGATTATTAAACTTTCGCTATGGGCGTCGGCGACTGGAACCCGGACACATGTAGCGCATACACCAATTGTGCTGTCGTTAAATATCTTTTGAGTCTCCTGGACCATTTTCACTTCTTCACTTGTGTTGCCCCCCTCTTTTGCTGATCCAATCTGCGGAATGAGATTGGCTGCAATCGGGTGAGTGAAAATATTGGATTCTTCTGGTGACTTGTTGAGCCATGCCTTCATTCCCTGCCTCAGTTCTTGCGTTGCAGCTATTCCTGCGCCGCTGACAGCTTGGTAGGTGCTCACGAGTACACGTCGAACGTTCGCTGCGTCGTGGAGTGGTTTCATTACCATTACCATCTGCGTCGTGGAGCAATTCGGGCTAGCAATAATGCCATTATGGAGGCTGATTGCTTCTGGGTTAATTTCAGGAATGACCAGAGGGACATCCGGTTGCATTCGGAAGTAAGCACTTTCATCGACAACAACAGTGCCGTGTTCTACCGCCCAAGGAACGAATTGAGCAGCGACTTCATCCGGTGTGCTGCCAATGGCTATTTCTACACCTTGAAAAGCATCAGGAGTGAGAGCTTCCACGGTAAGAGTTTCTTCTCCGCATTCAATCGTTTTGCCTGCAGATCGTGGTGAAGCAAGAAGCTTTATATTTTTTGCTGGAAATTTTCGGCTCACAATTTGCTCGAGAATGATTTTCCCAACGGCACCAGTAGCGCCGACAATGGCAAGCGTATTGATCATGAATTCTGTCCTGTGGCAAGTTTTAATCTGTGTGGCTTTGGAGTGTATCCAGATCTAAAGGAAGAAAAGCCATGTTAGCAATTAGCATAGCGATCCCGAACTCCATCATGCCCATCGTAAGCCCAATTCCCAAGTGAACGAAGGCCGCCATCGCCAAAACCAGTGGTCGTGTTAAACGAGGCCATATTAGCGCGGAGTATGAGACTTCCCAAAATAGCGTTCCAAGCGTAAGGGCATTGATAAGTAGTGGATGCCAGGCAAGAAATGTGAGGTCAATCGTGCGGTATTGGATATTGGCTACCGCACCCCAGAGTGCGGTGCCTTCCCACCAGCTTGCCCCAAGCAATTTCCCACACCCAGAGAAGAAATAGAGTATGCACAGATGGACCTGAATGAGCCTCAACGCAATCGTTGTTTCAGTGTTTGGTACGGACTGCTTTTTCCGGAAAATACTGTCCACTGACAGGCGGGCTCCCGCGGTGCCAATGATCAGGGGTACGAGCATGATCCCAAGAACGTCATCAAATCCAAAGGTATTCAGCGGTGCGCGATTCACAGCACTCACATATCCGGCAAAAGCAATGCATGCTGCAGGCCTGGTGAGAAGCCCAACGGATAGTGAAATTGAGGCGAGAAGGCTTACGGCTGTGAGTGACTTTGTCGCGAGGAGTGTTTGCGCCGGGAAGTACCAACTCCAGTGCCAGGGCTGATCATTGAGTCGCCAGACATTTCCGGCTGATTGCCAGCCGCTGAGGCCGAAGAAGCCTTCTTGATCAAGCAACCAGACAAAGTTTGACCATGCCAGGAGCGAGCCAACGAAAATCCTCAGCACGCTCAGGAGGAAAGGGTTTGATGGCGTAAACCAGAATGCCGTCCAAGCCGTCCACCAGGAGGCGAACCAGTTCAGGCTTCCTCGACCAGAAAAAAAATCACCAAATTTGGGCTTCATTGAGATGCCTTCTCCCGCCACGCGTAGCTGCCCAGTGGAGTTGCCAGGTCATCCCCTCCCCTGCCCTCCTTTAGTTCGAACGTATCCGGTAAGTAATGCTCAACAAGTTCGAGGGTAACCTCCTGTCCATTGTGCTTTGTCAGCAAGTGAGAGGCGATATCCTCAGCAAAAGGTTGCCAGTCACGAGTTGCGTCACGACGGATTTCTGCCGGTGCAAGCGGCGGCGGAACCAGTGCTGCAATTTTTTCTGGAATCATGAATCGGCGGTGGTAAAGGAGTCGTGGCCAGTCCGTTTCTGCGTCTGGAATGACCCCTTTCAGAGTGCGTCCACCCGCAGTCACCAGAGTCCATTGAATCGAATGGCCAGGGCCAGGGTTTGGCGCAAAGAAACGATACCCATGGCTTAGGCTCATTGCACCTACAAGTGGCCGGAACGGTTGGAGGATCACGTTTGCAAGCTCACTCGCTGGTGGTGGGCCTGCGAGTGGCGGTAAGGCTACTGCCAAAAGGTATAAAAGAATGCCGGCAGACGAAAAAAGCCGAACAGCGAGTGGCCACCGTCGCTGGACGGTCGGATTCTCGGTGGTTTGCTGTTCTTTGATCATGGTCGCTTTGGGCTTTTTCAGGTAGACGCGTTAACAGAATCCATCGGCTTTTCAACGAGCCTGACAAAAAGATTTCCTGTATGGTCGATAAACGGGATGCTTGAACAAACCTAAAAAAATCCCCCATGGCTTAATTGAGCCATGGGGGATAGAACGGATTTTTTGATTGTACGTCTTGTTTCGATTCGTTACTGAATTGATGCAGTCTTTTCAATGAGGCTTGCATCAGCGAGAGCATCAGTTGTCTCGAAAGAGAGTTCGACATCATCTCCGGCGGCAAGATTAATAACCTTCGAAACAGTCTTTTCCTCACCGGCATGCTTGGTCACAACACGAATCTCGTAGTTTTCCCACGTGGAGCCGGTTGGTAGGGCAGACGTTTCGAATGTTCGAGTTGCTCCTGTTGAATCAGTCATATTGCCTGCAAGCCATACAGTTGATTCTTCTGGAACATGAACAGTAAGGCTCGTTGTCAATTGCGAGGATTCTTCAAAGGAAACCTTGCTCAATTCACCGGCCATTACGCTTACTGTTTGAGTCTCTTCAACAGGTTTTTCGCCGTCACCGACCACCATTGTTACGGTGTAGTCATATGTCGCACCTTCTTGAAGACCGCGGGAAACAAATCGGCGGAGGCTTCCTGTCGATGTTGTTTCCGATCCATTCACAAGCACTTTGGCATCGTCTGGAACTGAGACAAGTAGAAGAACGCCGTCTTTCGGAACAAATTGAGTTGAGTCGGTCGGTGCTGGTGTTTGAACTTCTTCGCCAGAGTCTCCTGCAACATCACCAACAGGCTCATCTGTGATGACACGATATGCATCGACAGGCATGCTGGATGTCATTGGAGACATCGATGAGTAGCCGACACTTGCTGCCGGGGCGGCGTACCCGTAGCTGTATCCGTAGTATCCGTACGAACCACTCGAGCTACCGCCACTGGAACTGGATCCACCAGAACTGCCATAGAAGGCAGAGTGGCTTCCGCCAGAGCTGCCGTAACTTGAACGTGCAGCGTGCCGGTAGGCACGTCGAGCACTTTTGCGTTCCCAGTGAGTCATTCGGTGACCACCTGATGAACTGCTGCCGCCATAGGACGATGATGAGCTGCCGTAAGATGACGATGAGCCGCCGTAAGATGATGACGAGCCACCTGACGAGCTGCTTCCGCCGCTACTGCTCGAACCACCTGATGAGCCATACGCAGCGGTGTAACGGTGGTTCCAGCCAGCCTGTACGTCACAGCAGGCAGATGCCACTATTGAAAGAACGGTGAAAAATCCGACCGAACGGATGAATCGGTGAGCCAACATGTAGGGCAATCTCCACGGCGAGTTGAAAGTGATAACGACTGCTTCTGAGGTCGCAAAGTGAACGGACCAAAAGCAGAAGAAACGGAACCCCCCTAGAATAGTTTGATGGCTGGGTAAAGCAAGAAGGTAGGGGGGAAAATAACGGTTGCATAGCCTAGGGGCTCCCGGGGCCTCCGTTTTCAGCAGCGTTCTTGTGCCTCCTCATGCCGGAAATGATGTTTCCTGACCGTTTTACGCGTGTTTTAAGGTCTTTCAACCGCGACGATTTGGATTTTGTCAACTTCAATCTGACCGGTAGCACCCATGAGTCCCACCTGCAGAATTGCTTCTCGGGACCACGTGGGCACCAATAGCGAGCCTGTAACGAGGCTCCATTCCCTGTTCAAAATCCTCAGCGGAGCAACAAGCCGCGTCGAACGCGCTCGTCGCTCGTCAAAAAATCGGATCGCAATGCCTGGTTTTTCGGCGGGTATCCGGCCACTGCCGAGCTCCGCCACGCGCACCTGATATGAAATTTTCAGTTCACGTACAGAGCGGCCATCGATTGGAAACCCCTGAAAGATATGTGCTGGTCGCCCAGGCTCACTGTTTTTGAGAAGAAGATGTCTCCGGCCATCTGGTGAGTTGCCGTTTTCAAGAAGGGCCTCTTGTCGTCCATAATACCAAGCAGTTGGTGTTTCACTGTCTGGCAAGCACTCTTCAAAGCTCGAATTCGCTAATCGCGGTTTCACTCCATTCGGAAGCACCGCACGCCGTTCTTCGGCTTCTCCTGTCATCGGAACGAATAAACTTGGCACGAGATCCGTTCGCTCCAACTCCCCTTTTCTCTTCTGGAGCCGCACCAATGTTTGTTCGTATCGTTCACCCACTGGAATAATCATAATGCCGTCTTCAACAAGCTGATCGATGAGTGGCAATGGAATTTCTTCAGGGGAGCATGTGACAATAATCTTGTCGAAAGGCCCCTTCTCTTCCCATCCCATAAACCCATCACCAATTTTTGTTACGACATTGGTATACCCAAGACGTCGTAGTGTTGAGCGTGCCCGCCGCCCAAGGGCATCATGTATTTCAATCGAGTAAACCGTTCCTACAAGCGGCGAGAGGATCGCAGCCTGATAGCCACTTCCAGTTCCGATTTCGAGCACCCGATCAGTAGGTTTCGGATCGAGTTGTTCGGTCATGTAGGCTACGACAAAAGGACCAGAGATGGTCTGTCGCTCTCCGATGGGTAGAGACATATCAAAGTAAGCCAGTGGCCGTTGAGCGGTAGTAACGAACTCGTGACGGGGTGTCAGTCGCATGCTTTCAAGAACACGAGTGTCGGTGACACCGCTGGCGGCTATATCTTCACGAACCATTCGCTCCCGAGCATTTGCATATCGGTCAGCTGAGGAGTTTCTACTAGGTACCGAGAACTGAACCTGCTTTGTTGCCGCGGGCTGGGCAAACCCACTGCTGGACATGGTGAGTAGCCCAGAGAACACAATAACAGTGGTGAGAAAGTACCGAAGCATAAATCTACGCTGACTGGCCATCCTGTAGTTTGCCCCAGCCTTGTGGGGCATCGTCTGCCTGCCTGCCTAAGGAACCTTTTGTTAGTTCCAGGAATGCCGTTTCCAGGTTTATTTCCTCTTCCCTCATACCAAGCAACCGTTCACCACTCGCAACGATTGTGGCTGGAAGAAGTGAGATATCAACCGAACGGTCGTCGAGTGTTGCACGGATAATGCCTTCGAGGATGTTGACCTCAGCGATGCCAGGACAATCTTCCAGAAGGCGGGCTGATTTCTCCGGGTCACCTTCCACTTCAATGCAGATGACAGGTCGGCCTCGTACTTTAGCAAGAAGGTCTGTTACGTCGCCCTGGGCAAGAAGTTGTCCATACTCAATAATTCCGACACGATTGCAAATGTCAGCCAGTTCGGGAAGGATGTGACTTGATACAAGAATGGTTTTCCCGAGATCCTGAAGTCGTTTGAGCAGAGCCCGCATTTCAATGCGAGCTCTTGGGTCAAGACCGCTGGCAGGTTCATCGAGAAGAAGCACTTGAGGGTCGTGGAGAAGCACTCTAGCCAAGCCAAGCCGCTGAGTCATGCCACGAGATAAACTGGTTACAAGTTCATCTCTTTTCACTCCTAGATCAACCAAGTCGAGCGAACGTTCCGCAACTTTACGTCGAGCGGGCCCATCGATGCGATAGGCAGCAGCAAAAAATTCAAGGTACTCGATGACTCGCATGTCGTCGTATACACCGAAAATATCTGGCATGTAGCCAATCGCCCGACGTATTTCACGCGGGTGGGTGTAAATTGAGTAGCCGCATACCGAAGCTTCTCCCCAAGACGGTGATAGAAGTGTCGATAAGATTCTGATAGTCGTTGTTTTCCCCGCGCCATTTGGGCCGATAAAGCCAAATAGATCTCCTTTCTCGAGTTTTAATGTCAGGGACTCAAGTGCAAAAAAGTCACCATATTTTTTTGTCAGGTCAACGGTTTCGATCATGAAGATGTTTCAGGTTTTGTGTCAGGGAGTTAGTTGCGAAGCTCGAGAACAATTCTCCAGAGAGTTGTGTCTCCTGCATCTTTAAAATGTTTGAATCCGGATTCACTTGGTTTTTGTGGCAGCCATTTTGTGGCAGATGGTCCCTTGCCCATAAGAATAATACGGTCTAAAGCAAGGAGGTGAGTCATGTCAATGTGCTCTAGTCGCCCCGGTTGGAGTCCAGTGTATTCTGATCCGCCGGTCGCGCGATGCATGCCAGCTACTTCAAGAATTCGTGATATGTCTCGATCATCTGATTTCCATCGTGCTGAGACATTACGGTCTTTAACAGCTCGTTTTCTTGTTAAAAAAGCCCCCAGAGATCGTGGGCCTTTTCCTGCTTCGAGATCAAAAGTGTCACCCGGGCGAAGGGTGCCAATATCGTAAAGCCAGCCAGCGTGCATGAGGACGCAATCGTTGAGTGATACATGAAGTTGGTTCGTGATTGTTCCACGGAGGGTTCCCTGCCCCGTTCTGCTAAGCGTCGATTGTATCGAAACAGTTGGCAGTCGGCTGGTTGAGTTGGCCTCAAAGAGTTGGCTTGAAGCTGCTGCAATTGAGATGTTCTGAAGTCTGGCTGCGGATGATCCGTATTCGTAGGGGGCTCCAGCAAGAGAAGGATGTGGCGTTAATGCATCGGGGCCGCCGATGTTTCGTCCAGATGCTGCAAACCAACTCACCACTGAACGTGAATCTTCTCTGGAGGTGTCTTGCACAGGGTTGGTAGAAAGGTCGAATCGTCCATTGTTTGAAGCCCAGATGCCGGCAAAGCTGGTTGATCGACATGTTTGGGTTGCCTCGTCAATATCAAAGACACCGGCAGTGTGGATCTGCCATCCGTCAGATTTAAATTGTCGTGTGGTTGACCAAGTGATTCCTGTAAAGGCGAGGACAATGAGCGGCAAGGTCAGCCAAGTTATCCATCTAAAACGCTCGCTTCGTCGGGCGATCCACCAGTCAAGTGGAAAGAGTGCAGCAACATAGAGCATCCCGATGAGTGCAATGAGCTCAAACGGAATAACTGAGACACTCAGGTAATTGTCAACTGCAAGCCTTAATTGTCCTGCCAAGTCGAGGCCGCCCCGCCTCGCCTCCCCTGCTCTTCCTGCAGAATCTCCACTGTCCTCGATATCGAGTAGTTTCAGCACAAGTGAGTCGGTGCCAGGCCATGAGGCAAACGTTCGTGTATCAAGATCGATACCAATCCATGTAATCCGTCCAAAGCCATAGGCACGGCGCACGACAAGTGGCGGGGCGTTTTCGGTACCACCAACTGAAGCCTCGATCACCCCCTGTAGTTTTGGAAGATCTTCGAAGATTGGAATCTGTAGCTCTTCGATAGCTCGGCGGGCGAGTGGTCGACTGGATCTCGCATATGTTTCAAGCGCAGATGCCCGACGTAATGGGACCAGCCGGCTGAACTTGCCAGGCAGCCATGACTCGAGAGATGGAGACGTTGATATAGCAGCCGGAAGCGACATTCCTGACATGAGAAGGAGGTCACCTCCCTCCCGGACCCACGCATCAAGCTCAAGAAGGCGATCGTCTGAAATGCCTCGTGTCACCGCATTTCCACAGATTATCGCCTTGTCGATGCCGTCAAACGTTAGCCCCGGAGGGCCAAAAACAGAAGAGAGTGGAAGCGATTCGGAACGTGGCTCAGGAGAAACCACAAGCATTCGTGACCCATCTTCCCGAGCCGCAAGTCGAGACGCTCTTGTCGCATTCTCAAGGTCGCCGAGAAGCATCAAGACTTCCTGACTTGATTCCAGTAGTCGCGGGATAGGTATTATTTTTGAAGCAACCACCTCTGTGAGATGCGATCTGTCTGCATTTGGTTCCGTCGTGTCGATGACCATGGCCCGAATGGTGCTGTCTCGGCCACCAATCTTTACAAGAAGCCTTGCGGCCCATTGTGTGTCGTTTATCGAAGTGGGACGAACCAGTGGTGATCGAAGCCATTGTCCATCTGGGTCCTGCGCTTCTACAGCAACGTAGCGAGTTGATGGTTGCGCAAGAGACTGTGGAATTCGAAGTGTCACCGGCGCCCAGTGTCCTGCACGAACAATTCCGTTGAGGCCAATTTCAGCCGAGAACTCCTGACTATCAGATGCCGCCATACCGACCACCGGTGTGGCAATCAAAAAAAGGAAGCATTGTATGAGTTGCCTAGGAATCATTATGGCTTCTCCGCATCGGGGCAGGTACAAGAAATTTGCCCGCAGCCAGGACAGCCTTGTCCGTATTTTTTTGCAATTGCCCGCTCGAGGTCGACATCGACAACATTTGCAATGGTTGCGAGCCATGCCAAGACATCAGCAAACTCTAAGGCCTGCTCTTCAGGTGAGCCGCTTCGTAAGGCAGTTGCGAGTTCCCCAATTTCCTCTGTCAGCCACATGAATGTTCCTTCCACACCACGCGCAGCATCCTTGTCGTAGTACATATTGCGAATGAGCTGTTGGAACTCACGAAGTGTCATCTTGTGTCTACTCGATTAGAGCCGTCCTGGTCATGTCCGTCGAAACTCCCAACCTTTGATGATACCAGAGCGGAACTTTGGAGGCATGTAGATGGTCTGCAATGCCGCATGGTGCTAACAAGGACCCGATATTAGGCGGAAGCAGCGGTTTTCTGTCTCTATACGGATGCCATAGGTTCTTGGGGGTAGCAAGAGTTCCGAGAGGGTGGACAATCAAGAAGGTCTGCTAAATTAGACTTGTGGTTCCGGGGCCACATTATTCTGAGAAGTGCCTGGGTTATCTTGGAAAGGCAAGTTTTTAACTGATCATGTCTGCTCATCAATCAGTCAAAATTTTTGATACGACGCTTCGAGACGGAGAACAGTCTCCGGGTGCAAGCATGAATCTCACCGAGAAGATTGAGGTTGCGCATGCATTGTCTCAATTAGGAGTTGATGTCATTGAAGCGGGTTTCCCAATTGCTTCTCCCGGTGACTTCGAATCAGTTCGCGAAATCGGTCGTGCAGTTCGAGAGCCGGTGATTTGTGGCCTCGCTCGGTGCAACGACAGTGATATAGACCGCGCCTGGGAAGCACTCACTGAAGCAGCCCGCCCTCGAATTCATGTGTTTTTAGCAACGAGTGCAATCCACCGTGAGTTCAAACTCCGGATGGATGAAGACGAGGTCGTTCGGCGAGCGGTAGCAGGTGTCCGTCGGGCAAGAGAAAAATGTGGAGATATCGAGTTTTCGCCAGAGGATGCTGCTCGTACAGAAATAGATTTTCTTTGTCGCGTGGTTGAGGCGGTCATCGATGTTGGAGCGACTACCGTTAATATTCCAGATACCGTTGGGTATGCTACGCCGCAGCAAATGTTTGATGTGATCCATGCGCTTCGGAATCGTGTCCCCAATATCGATAAGGCAGTTCTGAGTGTTCATTGTCATGACGATCTTGGGTTGGCGGTTGCAAACAGCTTGGCAGCTATTCAGGCTGGTGCTGGTCAGGTTGAGTGCACTATCAATGGGATTGGCGAACGAGCTGGGAATTGTTCACTTGAAGAAGTCGTGATGGCTCTCAAGACTCGAGCCGACTTGTATAAGTGCCAGAGTCGAATTGCTACGCAGCGGTTAGTACCAACGAGTCGACTTGTTGCGAATATCACAGGAATTCAGGTGCCACGAAACAAGGCTATTGTTGGACGGAACGCGTTCGCCCATGAGGCGGGCATTCATCAGGATGGCATGCTGAAAGATCGAAGCACATATGAAATCATGCGTCCAGAGGACGTTGGGCTTGAACGGACTGATCTGGTGCTTGGTAAACACAGTGGTCGAGCAGCTCTGGCAGACCGGGCAGCCGTTCTTGGTTATCAGTTGACAGGAGAACAGCTTCAGACAGTTTTCGAACAATTTAAACTGCTGGCAGATCGGAAGAAAGAAATCTATGACGGAGATATTGCGGCACTCTGTGAACAGCAATTTGCCGTGTTGCCAGAGCTTTTCGTTTTTGAAGGGTACTCGGTTTCGTGCGAAAGTGGCAATGCGCCGACAGTGACGCTTCGCGTTAAACAAGATGGAAAAAGTCAGGTAGTGTCGATAACAAGTGGCGACGGTCCAATTGATGGCATCTTTCTTGCGATTGAAAAAATAACAGGCATCACAACGGTCTGCCGTGATTTTCGGGTGCAGGCCGTCACAGTCGGGAAAGACGCTCAGGCAGAAGTGTCCGTTGAGCTTGAAGCAACTTCTGAGCGATATAGAGGACAACTGCACCGAGGGAGAGGTGTGTCAACTGATTCACTAGAAGCGTCAGCAAAAGCATTTCTTGCCGCAGTGAATCGTGTTGCCATCGGAGGCAAGCCAAGGCTTCATCCTCAGCAGCTCTGATCGCTCTGTGATTCGTTTCAAGGGTCATGTTTTTAAATAGCTTCTTCTCCTCGTTCTCCTGTGCGAATGCGTACGCATTCATCCATCGGTAGAATGAAAATTTTTCCGTCACCAATCTCTCCAGCTAATCCGGATCGGCCGCTCTTCTGAATCGCTTGGATGGTTGGCTCAACGAATTCATCATTGATAGCTATTTGAAGTTGGACTTTGCGTAAGAGATTAATTGCAATTTCATGACCACGGTAAGTCTCCGCGTGACCAAGTTGCCTGCCGAAGCCTTGGACATCGAGGATCGTCAAACGAAAGACCTCAACGTCTGACAAGGCTTGTTTGACTCGTTCGAGTTTGTCGGGCTGGATGATTGCAATAATCAGTTTCACCGGATCCGCCTTTGAGTTTGTGTCAATAATAACCAGCGTACGTCATGGTACCCTTTTTAGGACTAAGCATACGGATGCCCCGACCTGAGCGAGCTAGGCGGACTGCTCACTCAAGCCATTGGGGCATCCATAAATGGAGGGTTTATAGACACAGGTGCATGGTTTGCTCACGTGTATTTAGCTGGTGAATAACGATTTTTGTTGCCATCTATGACTACTGTACTCCTTGAAAGGATCAGCAGACACGTCATGTTTTCAAAGAAATGCGAGGGCGTTAATCATTGAGGCATCACGATAGAATGTTTGGTTACGCACTCAAGATCGCTCTCGTGGGCATATTTCCTCACAATCCTAAACTGAATCATTGCAAGTTCTGTGCCGATATGGCTTGTGCCTATCGCCGCAGAAGCTGGGGTTCAGTAAGACTCTGTATTTCTTGCCTGTGTGTTCCCGTTTGTACGTTTTATTGGTCAGTCAAGATTCCACTGAAGTCCCGTATTCATGCACTTGGTGCCTGTATTTCGGGCAGGTGAAAAAGGTCCCGTTATGAAGAATCTCCAGTCATGCAGAAATGACTCTGAGGCGATGCATTCACGCATTGCTCGTGAGTTCCATCTCGTAACGGGGCATGAGCTGCCGCCTCCGACGGCCGTCGAAATCGAAAACTTCTCCGGGAGCCAATTTCGCGGAGGACGACTCAAAGCAATTGAACAGCTACAGAAGATCGAGCCAATTAAATATGGTCGAACAAGGAATTTTGTCTCAGGCGATGTTACGAAGTTGTCTCCGTGGCTTCGCCACGGAGTGTTGTCCCTAACAGAGGTTCGTGATGCAGCTCTTTCAAAAGTACAGCAAGCATCGCAAGCTGAAAAACTTATTGCCGAATTGGGATGGCGAGATTATTGGCAGCGGGTTCGTGCAGCTCGCCCTGAGGGAGTGTGGCATGATTTCGAAACTCCCGCCACAAGGCATCGAGGGCAGGTAATTGACCATCTTCCAGATGCGGTTGCGCGTGGGGAAACTGGCTTGGACTGCATCGATGCATTTTGTAGAAAACTTACACACGATGGTTGGCTTCACAATCACGAACGGATGTGGCTTGCATCGTGGCTTGTTCATACTCGCAAAGTGACTTGGAGGGTGGGTGCCGCCTGGTTTCTTCAGCATCTGCTCGACGCTGATCCCGCCAGTAATAATTTTTCATGGCAGTGGATTGCGGGAACGTTCTCAAGCAAGCCATATATTTTTAACCGCGAGAATTTGGAGCGTTTTACTGCTGGGATTTATTGTGAAACGTGCCCTGCTTTCGGGCATTGTGATTTTGAAGGGACGTACGAACAGCTTAATGAAAAGTTGTTTATGAATGATTCTGATGAGCGAAAAGTGAGACTTACGATACCGCCAGTAGTGTCATGGTGCTCTTCAGACATTCCTGGTAAATCGCTTGTATGGATGACTCTTGACTCACTTTCGGCTTGTTCTCCTGCCAAACTTCACTTTCCAGAATCACCGGCAATTTTTGTATTTGACCAGCACTGGCTATCTGATGAACGTCCCTCCTTTAAGCGCATAGCGTTTATTTGTGAGTGTCTAGCAGATCTTCCAGATGTGGAAATATGGTTTGGAGATACTGCTACGGTTTTGCAGGAGAGAGCTCGCGCGAATAATGCGAATGCTATCAGTGTGGCGAACACATCTTGTCCTGCCGTGCGTCAGGTTGTCGACAGGCTGGCTAGTACAACGCCAGTTGTTCCTTTTGATTGGCCGTCTTTCTGTGACGCCAGTAAAGTAAAGGATCTCGGCAGATTTTCGAGGTATTGGAACAAAGTTTCGAAGACGGCCTTGAGGCCCACGTTCACTGATGATCGGTTCTAAAGCACGCCGATCGATTCAACCCACTGGCAGAGCTTAGATGCTCTTTCCGTTTCATCTCCTAACACGATCTCACCGACAGGGAGACCGGCTTGGCGAAGTCGTTTCAGGGTTTTTTGATACTGCTGGCTCCCTTCCTCTTTGTTTTTTTCCGTGGTCGTAGTGCCAAAGAGCACCCAACGGAAACGATCTGGTGAGGCTTCGCGGATCCTTGTTCGGCGAGGTATGTCAGCATCGATCAGGCAGACCCCGCGAGCTATCGTGTCAAATCGATTTGCTCCCAGCCAAGCGAATGTCCCGCCTGCTTTTGAGCCGGCAAAGGCAATTCTGGTTGGATCAATTTCGCAGCGTTGTGCTAATGCACCAATTGTCTTTCCGACCCGCTCCAGATCTGCTTGCCGCCAACTGCCGGAATCTGAAGATGGTATTAAAACCAGGGCAACTCGATATTGGGCAACAGCCTCCCGCCAGTTCGATGTCCAGACGGTCACAGCTTTTTCTGAGAGCATCCCAGATGGCTCGTCAAAAAACACGAGAACACCAGCCGGCGGGCCATCCCGCCGTTCCGGAATAAGTGCCCACGAAGGTTCCGCTACTTCTGGGATTTCAAGCTTCACGATTGCAGGTGGTGGGGTGGCCTTATTGGTTGCGTCGAATTCAGGAACCTCATTTGGCGGTTTTTCAGGGAAAGGTGCGGTTGTGACTCGGACCTTCCGGGACGTTTTTGAGTTGCGAATCTTGAGGACAATATCAGTATTGATTGTGAGTCCGCCGAGGAGGCCGGCTAATTGGTTCGATGATGTGATTGATCGAAGAGGAAGATCGTCTTCATCGGTTTGTGAAACTATTGCAGCGTCAGTGATCACGTCTTGAGGCTGGATGCCAGCTTTCTCTGCCGGACCGTTCGGCCATGTCCACTTGACAGCAACGCCCTCCTCCATGCTTTTTGCATTACTCTTCGACGGCTGACGCACTGGGGCAATGCCAAGCATTGACCGCTTCCACGGTGGTAGTTTGCCAGTGAGAACAGCACGGATTGATAGTGGTGCTTTTTTCTCCGGACGTTGAACGGTGATTTCGAGAGTGTCGCCTGCCAATTTAGGTGTGAGTGCATGTCGTACATCTGCAATGCGTTGTATCGACTGACCATTTATTTGAGTAATGAGATCGCCACTTTTGAGGCCCGATTTGGCGGCTGGTGAGCCAGTTCGGACTATTTCTATAGTCGGGCGTCCATTAATAGGGTCCGTTGTTGAGTAGCCAATTCCCAACAGCCCAGGCTTGAGTGTCTCCCCTTTCTTGAGTCGAGGAATGAGCGGAATAATGTCGTGCATAGGTATGGCGAACCCGACACCCGAGTCATACAACTCGGTTCCTGTAGACATGCCTGCAGTCTCTGCAGGAAGTGGTGCAATGATGCCAAAAACCTTCCCCTCAATGTTGAGTAAAGGCCCGCCGTAATTCACGGGCGATATTGCCGCATCGGTTTGAATGGCTCTGCCCCAGCATCGTCCTACCGCAGAAACAATACCTATAGCGATGCTCGGCTCATAGAGATCCCATACTCGGCCAACAGCAAGTGCCCATTCACCGGGTCGCACGTTTTTTCGAGGAACAAATTCAGCTTCAGTGAGTGGCTCTTTGGGATCACACTTGAGAAGAACAAGGCGGCGATTGAGGTCTCGTCCAGTGACTCGCCCCACCAGTCGTTTAGGCGACTGCTTTGAGCTTTCAGTTATTTTTTTCTTTGGTGGTAGCGTGATAACTACTTCTTCAATATCAGAGGGGACGGCAAATTCAGTAGTAAGAATCCAGCCATCGGCTCCAACAACAAGACCGCTCGATGGACCTGCAGTCGGTGTTGCTTCACGCGCACCTTGTAGGGTGGCTATAGATAAACCAGTTGGTTCAATTCGGACAACGGAATCAGCGATTCCGTTCAGAGCCTTTTGGAAAGCTGTTTGTTCGGCGAGGACTCGCTCGGGTGGTGTCTGTTGTGTGGCTTGAGCCGGGTAGCACGGGTTCACAGACACGGCACAAAGAAACCATACACCCAGCATCAAATGAATTGAAGTAATTCGTCTGAAGACACCATTCATTTTTCACCTTTTCCCTCTGGATTCGGTAAGAGAGGGGACGACGCCCAAATCTACCAGGACGATTCTCCCATTACGTATGATATTCAATTGAATGGGATCACCAGGAATAAGATAAGAGAGTTCTTGGCGAAGGCCTCGCTGTGATGTGACGGTGCGATTTCCAACCGCGACAATAAGATCATCGGCCTGCAAGTCAGTTTCGGCAGCCTGCGTGTTTGGCACAATCGCCTCCACGAAAGGTGGTGTCAAATTTAGTAAATCGGGAACTAACTCCAGGCCAAGTGACCGGATGTCAAAATCCGAAGCCTCTTTCTCACCTGCAAGTGATTCGTTGTTTCTTCCGCTTAAGATAGCTTCAAGTCCAAGAGCCAACTCGTTCGTTGGGATTGCGTAACTCAACCATGTCGCATTTTCGGCAGATCGTAATTCCTTACCAAGCATGCCAATGCAATTCCCCTGCCAAGTAATGAGACATCCACCAGGAGAGCCTGGGTTGTTGGTTGTGCAATCCAGAATATAGACATCTCCACGATATGCAGCCTCGTGAGACCCTCGGCGGGCTCGAAGCGGTACGTGGGCCGCAATAACGCCCTGTTGAATGCTTACCCGCTCGTCACCAACTGCTACCCCGAAAAGATTTGACAAAGCCAGCACACGGGTTCCAACAACTTGTCGAGGTGAGTCTGCCGAAAGCTTAAAAAAAGGCAAATTAGTGCCATCTATTTTTAAGACTGCTAATTCTCGGCGAAGGTCCGCACCAACGAGGCTCGCGGTATAACGGCGGCCATCATCGAGAACGCAATCAATCACTTCTGAGTCGATTGCTGTACTCAGTACGGTCAGGATATGGCCCGATGGAGAGACGAGTATCCCTGTTTGGTATGACTCCAGGCCACGAATACCACCTGCTCCGTAGAGTTTCACGACACGGCTTGCAGCATCCACGCTTACTGCTGTGACGTCACCACCCATCACTCGAGTGGGGCAGAGAGCGAGAGAAGTAACCCCCAGTACTATGGCTACTTGGAGTGTTCTTGAGCACACGGCAGTTTGGTGTTGGGTTCTCAAATTCATCTACTTTTGTTGCTCACCCTTCTCAAAGTGGAATGTAGCAAATCGGTCGCCGTCATAGTCGACAGTCAGATGCGTTGGCTGCCAGTATGGCCCGCGTTTACTTAGTCCAGTGAAATGCAGGTCGCACGAAGTAGAGGAGGATCCAAGAAAAAATGTTACGTGTGAAACATTTCCAAATTCATCAATAAAAAATCGAGACCGACAGCTGCTTGTTGTCAGTTCAAGAACATCAGCCAATTGGTTTGTGGATGTTGAATAAAGTGGCTGCTGCCCCCAGTAGGTGATACGTCCGTCAATATTCTGTGCACCTTCTGTAAGTAGACGTCGCCACATTGTTAATGCTGCTAGCATGCCGCCTGATCCTGGAGGGCTTGAGTCAAACCCAGCTTCAGCAGAGAGGCCTGCATCGGCAGCAGCCTGTTCCCAACGAGATATTCCGGTTGGAAGAGAAATTGTTGCCGACTGGTCACTCAGTTCAATCTCAAAAGAGCCGCCGGTCTCAAGCTGTCCGTGGTATCGCCACGATGTATCTTGTTTTTCAGAGGCTGATTTTCTGCGTTGGAGAACCTCACGGACCCGTTCAAGTTCGATTCTGTTGAAATAAAAGTTGGCGTAGCCAAAACGAGGTTCATAGAATTTTCGAATTGACTCTGGAAGGTCTGCCGGATCGGGGGCCAAAGGGTTTGGCTTGGGTTTTGGGCTGTCGCCAGGTTTGTTTTCTGACAGGGGAGTTCGGCGTCCAGCCATGAGTTCATTGAGCATTGCAGGTGTGTGAACTCCGGCTAGCTCAACAAAAATTTCACTTGGTCTTCCAGCTCTCCGGAAGACCACAGGAATCCGCCAGCCAGCTGGCAGGGTCCCGAGAATGTTCTTGAAAGCATTGACACTGCGGACACTTCTTCCCGCCAATTCAATAATCTCATCATCGATTCGCAGCCCTTTCCGCCAGGTATCTGAAGATTCAAGGATATCGGAGACAACAACTCGTCCATCAGCACTTGTCGCAACGGTTGCCCCAAGGGTTGCATGGTCTGCGAGATGGCCGCTCTTAAGTATCCCTAGGAAATTTTGAACCTGATTAGAAGAAATGGCATAGCCTGCTCCGACGTTAATTCTTCCACGTTTTTCAAATGAAGCACGGCCGTTAATACCAATTAGTTCTCCACGTGCATTAAAGAGCCCTCCGCCTGAATTGCCCGGATTAATAGCGGCATCGACCTGAAGACAATCGGCGTATTCGAGAAGAGTGCCGGCCGGAAATTGGTAGCGATGCACCCCCGAAACGATGCCTGCACTTACAGACGGCTGGAGGTTGGTTGCTAGTAAAAAAGGGTTTCCGATGGTGTAGCAGGCATCGCCGACAGAAACGGTGTCGCTGTTACCGATAGGGGCGTAGGGAAAGGCCTCTTTTCCGATCAATTTAATAACTGCAAGATCACCGGTCGGATCCAGGCCTACGAGGACGGCCTCGTAGAGTTGCCCATCGTTGAGTCCACACCGCATGGCAATTCCAGCTGGCTGGACGACATGAAAGTTTGTGAGGGCGTATCCGTCAGGACTAATGAGCACGCCAGAGCCTCCGCCGGAACTGCCAGCAAAAACAGATACCGAAGTTTTTGCAGCGGTTTCAATTACGCGGATGCGTTCTTGCTGAGCCGCAAGAACTTCTGGGAGCACGTCGTTGGTGCCGGCAGAAAATACATCCGGGCATGCAGTTGCCAGAAGTGATGTCAGTATCACTGTGATGATATGACGACCTGTTTCTTTGGTAATGGTTTGATTATGAATTGTTTGCATATTGCTTTACCGCTCGATTCTTGGGTTCTTGACTTGAATCGGGCCACTGATCAGAGAAACCGCAGTTTTTTCATCTGTGCCGTTAAGAGGTTTTTTTAAAAAGTCGACAATGATTTTTAGCTGTTTGCCGCCATTGAGAGCGATGTCGACAGAGAGAGGCTGATTGCTCATGTCTCCTTCTTCCGAGTTTCCGAGCACGGTTTGGAAAACTTCAGAATTGTCAATCTGAATCACGACTGCCGTTGGTGAGACAGAATTTTTGGCTAGCGAAAAACTTGCTTGAAAACGGCGTGAGTCGTCGGGCACAGTCCATGTTATTTCGGTCCGAGGATGAATAAGTAGTGCCGGAGCTGATGCGTCTTGATCTTCACCATCGGATGTCATGATGACTCTTGGTGAATAGTACTGTAAAAGAGTTGCGTCGTCTGCAAGTCCACCAAAGTAAGGATCAGTTCTCGAATTTGCTGGAGGCCTTCGGGTAAGGTCAATGTGTCGTCCAAAGGTGTAATCGATCAATGATAGGGCATCTTCTGGCAGGGTAACGACGAAGTCATCTTTTATTGATGTCATCGTTACTTCCCAACAAAGTAGGTCTTCATCCCATGTTATTTTGCGGCACCTCATTTCAACGTGCGGTGAACGCAATAGAATGTCGAGCGCATTGGGCTCTATAGCTTTGCCGGGTGTCTCTCCAGGCCGCAACCAACAGATGCCAAAAATTTTGCTTCGCTTGACTGGAATGCTTTCACCATCGAGAAGAACCACAACATTTTCTGGTGTGATTTGAGTGATGGCACATTCAATGAACTGCCACTCAGTATCACGCTTGATAGCAATGATGTCTGCTGCTGGATTTTCAGGGAGTTCCGCAAGCCACTTGTATGTGTCCGGTGAACCTGACTGGGATTCTTTAAAAGCAATCCAATGGACATTGTCTCGTGGTACTTCAAGAGTATGGCCTCCAATTGATAGAAAAGCCGTTGAGTCATCTGTTGAAATGGTGTCAGTTCGTACGTAAGAGCCATTAACAAGCCCAATCATGAGTTCGCTCGAGTTGGTAGAGCGTGCCGGTGTAGTTAATGTACGGACAGAGGGTATCTTCAACGTGCTTGTCGTAATAGGAGTTTTTGACGTGTCGGAAACAGTGACACTTTCGTCATCTAGATGCACAAGTTTTCCACGAACGCTGTCTCCGTTTGAGAGGGTGACGGTGACGTCTTGTTTCTGGACGTTTTCTTGGGCAGGTGTCAGATGAGGTCCCCAGAGTGCGAAGAAGACAACGACACCTGTCAGGAGGTAGGGGTGAGCGGTCCAAGCTTTGCCGCAGATGTGGCTGCCGGATTGTCGTTGTTTGATCGACTCGTGTTTTTGGGGAACAAGGACTGCCACTTCATTTCTTCCGTTCGTCTTATGGCTTGCCCGTTGCAAGTCGCTTGAAGTATTGTTCTATCGCCTCTCGGTAGTGCGCTGGGTAGTCTCTGCCAATTTGCTGCAAGGCGTCTTCCCTCTCACGAGGTGGGAGATCGCCCCATTCATCAGTTTCACCGAGTTCCCGTTTTTTTACTTCACCTCGGCCTTTCCCACCAGCAAGTTGGCTGTCTTCCATCGGCCGGCCGTCGGACATGCTGCCACCGGAACTGCCTGCACCTCCGGAAGCCTGCTGTTTTTTTTGCTCTTCGAGTTTTTTGATTAGTTTATCGAGTGAATCAATGACTCCGCTCTGTACGGCCTGTACTCCAGGCCCAGCATGCCCGAGTTCAAGTCGTCGTGTTACGTCTCTCATTCGTCGGGAAATGTGGTCGAGAGAATCTTCTTTGAGTGAGGTTATGTCGGTTTCCAAGAGCAAGGCAAGTTGTCGGTATCGGACGGGTAGCTCGTTTTCTCTTTCAAGTAGTTTGGCGACACTCTGTGCAGCCTCCTCTATTCTCAGGAGCCAATATTCACAGGCAGCCTTGCAGAAAAGTAACGTTGTGGGGTCGACGCTAGAGTCGAGGGGTAGATTTTCGAGGAGCAGTGCCGCCTCATCGTAACGGCCGAGCCTGATTAACTTCCGGGCAGTCCACAAACGGATCGTCTCGGTAGCAAATGTATCGTTTTCGGTCTGAGTGAGTTTCTCTTCCAGACGGATGATTTCAATGGGAGGCATGGACGAGAGGTCAGTAAGCAACCCTTGGTATTGTTTCTCAATATCGCAAATAATCCGCATGAGATAGTCAAGAGTGTCCACGCCGTTGCGTGGTGTAGTCGTTGCCGGATTCGCTCTCTTCTGGTTGGTTTCCGTTTGGTCCGAAAGCCATTGTTCTAGTCGCTTGGTATTTTCTATCTCGCTTGGTTGGCTCCAACTGGCTCTTCGTGCGAACTCATCCTGTGGGGAGAGGTTTTTGGAGGACTCTCTGGAAGTCGGTGTTCCCTCTGCACGCAAATGTGCTGGAGCCGTCAAGGTGAGACAGGTGCAAAGACAGGCAATCGCTACAGAGAGTGGATCTGCGTTCATTTGTTGCAAAGTTTTGCCTCCTGAGGGACTCAGGGAGTGGAGTATTTTCATGGTATTGTTCGAGAAGAGAAAAGCCATTGTCAGAGTATACTCCGAGACATGTTTTCGATTACTCAGTGCGGCCGGTTGCGATATCATGGGCAGCACGTTCGACCCGCTCCTGTCGATGTGCCAGCCTTCCAAGTGCCTCGATTAATTCGGTCTCTGAAGCCTGTTCGGTTCCCTCGTTGAGCAGAGCGGAAAACCGAGATGTTCTTCCATTTACACGTGTTTGGAGAATCCGCAGCATCTTGAGTTCAGCGATTTTGTCTACGAGTGGCTGCTCGCCAGGTTTTGCTGGTCGACCACGAGCCTGTCCCTGCTCCTGCCTGTCCTGTTGCTCGCGTTCTGCTCGCTCGAGTGCTGAGAGGAGTTCTTCTAGACTGGCCACCAAGCCTTCAACAATGCCTTGTGTAAATGAACCGTAGTCACTTCTCTTGAGCCGGTCTGCTGCCAAAGATGAGTCTTCTCTGATCTGCTGAAGGGCTTCTGGTATTGCTACTGCCGAGCCATCATCGCGGACAAGTGTCAATGCCCGCGTGATGTTTGCAGTAATCACATTTTGTTCAGATCCAAGCCGAGTGGATTCAAGTTCTCGTTCTCGTTTACTTGTCGTGGCCGCCTCATTCGAGAGTTGCTCGACACCCCGGAGAACCATTCGTTCTGCCCGTAGCATGTCTCGGATTCGTGCCTCGAGCTTGACTAAGAGACGCTCAATCTCTTCTTCGCGGAGTTGTCGAAGAATTTCTTCAAGTTCCGCCCGAGCGGCCTCTAATTCGGCTAAAGCTCTTTCCTGCTCTTTCCGGGCGGCGTCTGGCTCAACAGCATCAAGTTTCTCTTTCGCTTCCTGCATCCGTGAACGGGCTGCCTCAAGCCGTCGGTTTGTTCGGTCTGCCCGAGAAACTTCATCATTTCCTTGGGGTTCCTGCTGGTCGCTTTTTTTCTCACCTGAGTCACTGCCTTGATCCGGTGAGCTGCTATTCTCGCCCCCCTGCCCTTCGGGTGATTCATTTGAAGAACCATCCTTCGCTGGTTCTGATTGTGGATTGTCGTCCGAATCACTTTTGGATTTTATGCCCGCAGCGTTGGCGGACTCTCGACGAAAAGCGTCGACATCTTCAGCCAGCGACTGAGTGTCGTCCTCAAGAGTATCTTGTTTCTTTGCTATTTCCTCAGGGTTGCCGCCGGCTTCCGTTGTTCCCTCAAGGCCCATTTGTCGAGCAATAAGATTGTTTATTCGTCCGAGGAACTCCTTCACTTTTTTCTTTGAGTCAGTGACTGTTTTTCTGTTTTCTCCAGACTCAAGCACGGCAAGCAATTCGCGCAGGCGGTCGATGGCAGCATCTTGGCCAGTGCCTGCTTTCAATAGCTGACCCTTTTCCAGCAGTTCAACAATCGTATCGAGACGGTCAGTCACCTCAAGTTCTCTTGCTTGCTCGAATGCCGAACGAAGAGTAGTCGCTCTACGTGGATCGGTTGTGTCAAGAAGGTCTGCGAGGCGAAGGAAGGTTGCCTCCAGTTCACGCATTCGGTTACTGAGTGCACGTTCCCTTGCTGCAAGTTGCGAGTGTGTTGGTGGTGAGACAGGTGGTGCCGGTGAGACAGATTGTGCCCATCCTTGTGACACTCCGGTAATCGAGATAGCAATGCCTAGAAGGAATCGCCTCGTGCAGGCAAAAGTTATGAAGAATGGCTGGCCGTTGTTTTGTTGGCTTTGTATCAGCATTTTTGAAAATCGCCTTATAGGCCCTTCAGTAGGTCACGGGCACGCTGCTTTTGTTGCTTGCTTGTTTCTCCACGGATCGACTGCTGTTGCTCGATAAGGGTACGGAGGGAGTCAATAACTTCATTATACGTCTCCAACTCAATCATTTTATCAAGCACCGACCGCATGCGATCAAGGCAGGTGTCAGCCATCTGAATAAGGCGATTTGCGTCTGTCGGCTGGTCCGAATCGTAGACCGCCAGGCGTAATTGCTCGATTGGTCCACTTACAATTTTTTCAAGCGGCGTTGCTATCTGATTCAGCAGACGTTCCTCGAGTGGTGCAGTAAGAAGCCGGTTGTTGAATAATTCATCCGAGATATCTCGGAATGATGCTGCGATCTCACTGGTTTCTCCATTCGCCCTGGAAGTCGCTTCAGCAAGTTGGGATGTTGTTGTCTCGTTGACTTCTTCCTTTGCTGTGACATCGGTTACTACCCGGTCCCGTTTCTGCTGGAAATCTGCAATCAGGCTCTCGAATCGGCGACGAAGAATGACCTCTCTGGCCTCGAGCATCGCGAGAAGAACTTCTGGTGAAACAACACGGAGTCGCCAAGGCTCTGTGGTGCTTGTTTGAGGGCCACCCGCAAGACCACACCGGTCTTTTGCAGAGACAATCAATTCCAGTTCATCATCAACCTTGGCCGGGAGTGATGCAGATTCAATGCGGGGTGATGCTTCTTTGACGAGATCAAGTACGGTGGATGAATGGGTGGCGAGTGAAATCGATGTCTGCTGGAGTTCGGTATCAGTTGAGTCAGCAGCACTGTTTGTGGTGCGTCGAAGAGAGACTGTTGCCTCAGCGAGCCCATGATCATCTTGAATCCTGCCTGTAATCGGAATGGCTGCAGAAGTTGTGATCACTGATGAAATGCCATCAGGAGTGACTTCAATTTCTGGAGGCAGGTCCGCCCGAGAGAGTAGTTGAAAGCGAATGGGCTTTTGATTCGTAATGCCAGTAGTATCTGTGAACTCAATGTCCAAGATGCAATCGTCGAGCACCGGGCCAAGTGTTCCGGAGAGACGCCGCGGTTGTTTATCGGGAGAAATGTTCTGGCTTGATGTTTCTGATGGCTTCGTTGTGAGTTGTGCGACAAGAGATTCTTTTTTCATGGTTTGGGCGTCGGAGGCTTGTGTGCCCGTTGTGAGATTCTGTCGTGCCGATGGTATGGGAATTGAACGGATGGTCGCTCTGGATAGCGGCTTTGATGATTCGGCGGTGATTGAGAGAGTGGATCCTGCTGGTACTTCGACAAGACGAGTTGCAGCAAGGGGTCTTGGCTTACCACCGATGTACTTAGGCGGAGTGATTTGTAGATTGATTGTGGCTAATGATGGAGGCTCTACTACTTCGAGGCGTAAGTCTCGAAGTCTGCCGTCACCTCCGCGAACCTCAATGGCCAGATCCTCTTTTGGTTTTTTAAGGATGTACGTAAACAGTTGGGTTTTCTCCTCAGAAGCACCGCGAGTTCCCATGCGGTGAGTCGTCCAGCCTTCTTTTCCTCGGTGTTGCAGTTCGACAAATTTGGGTAATTGTCCAGTGGATTGAGCCGTCACAAGAATTTCAACATCTGCTCCACGGGCAACTCTTCGAACACCATTTGGAAAGCCAGCTATCGAAAGAGTAACCTGACGTGGCCAGGAAGTGTCACTCAACAACAGCATCCGTTGCACCCACGTCTCACGAACAGCCGGCAGGAGAACGAGCACGGCAGCCATTGTTCCAACAGAAAAACCACTCAGCCCAGCTTTCCGCAGAAGATAAGTGCGTCTGAAGAGGCGTCCCATCGTGATTCGCTTGATAGATGCAGCAGCAATCGACGTTGTACGTTCAAGGAGGCTGACGTCAATTGTCGACAGAGTCGATTGCGTTTCACCGAGACGCAGTTCTACTGCTGTCGAAAGACTGTCCTGTAACTCCGGGTGCGTCCGTTCAACAAGTAATGCGAGTTGTTCATCCCGTAATGGCGCACGCAACCTCCTGATGAGACGGTTTAGAACAATTGTACTGACCCAAAGGCAAAGTGTTCCTATAGCCAGGAGCCGCACCACTGGCGGAGGTTCAATAAGCCAGTCAAGTAGGAGCGTGCTCCAGAACCACGCCGCTATCGATAGCCCAATAAGTGAAATCGCCTCAACGAGAATCCATCGCCGAGCCCGTTTCCGTATTCGCTTGAGAAACTGAGAAAGCTTGTAGTCGTTTGTTGAACCATGCATCTTGCCACGTGGGTGTTTTCCAGTTTCTGGTTCTTTTTTCAGTGGAATACTTGAAGCAATCATAATACGTGACTCTGAAGCCAGTCTGCTGGCAAATGGACTAAGCGAGTTTTACCAATCTTCGAAGAATCCACTCACTGCAAAGGAGGAAAATTCCAATACCCAGTAAAAAAGCGTTCAAGGTCTTTTTGAATGTTTTGTCATTTTCGCCAGTTTCATATTCTTTACGAGAGCGGTCTTTGAGTGAGTTGACCATCTTTGTGATATCAGCCGTATTCATTGTTGGTCCAGTTGGAAACCAGGTGGAGCCACCTGTAGCCATAGCAACCTGACTTAAAATCTCTCGCTCAAGTTTTGGGTGGGCCAGTTCCCTGTCTGGTAGTGTTGCTTGAATCCGACGAATGGTCCGGTCATTTTGGTTGCCATCAATAGTGAGGACGATCTGCCAGCTACCTTCACTCGATGCGATGAAGCTGCCTTGGAGACCACCAGCTCGAACTGGATCTGAGATGATTGGCACCTGAATACGTTGTCCATCAGGGCTGATTACTTCGATTTCGGGTTGAATGTCATCCGAGGTGTCCATGATACGCGCGATAATCGTCTCTCCAACTGGATAACGATCGCGTTCAAGCATGAGTCTGCCTCGGCTTGATCCTCGTAGAAGTCGTCCTTTCGCAACGTGCCGCACTGTCTGCGTGACGAGCCGTTCATGAGCGGCTGGATCGACACCACGTATTCGCCAGAGTTCTCCAGACCCCGCATAAAAGACTGTGCCAGATCCGTAGAGTTGGCCCGCAAAATAGATTGGGCCTCCACGGGTAAGTCCAAGTCCCTCATCCCGTCCGATTCTGGCATAAACGGTGGCTCCCGGTTTAGCGACCGATGTATCAAAGCACGCGTAGAATCCTGGGAATTCACTCCAGATTGTCTGGCTCGCAATCGGATTTGAGGAGAGCCATAAAAACTCACTATCGTTGCCGTCAGGACTGAAACGGAGTGGTAGTGGATCAATGGCGGAGAGTTGTGGCGTAAGCATGATTTGCTCGCCGCGGCGAAGTTCAACAGGGTGAAGATTTCGGATTGCCTCAAAGCGTCGGTTGGTCAACCAGCTTTCCATATAGACGTTACCGGCGACGAAGAAGAGGCCTCCAGAGTCTTCGCTCACCCAACGCTCTAGGCGAGCGGTCGATGCAGGGTCTAATTGCTCCCAGTCGTAGTCAATTGCAACGATAACATCATATTCATCCAGTGCTTCCCTACTTTCTGGAAAGCCATCAAGGATTTTACGAGCATCTTGCGATATTCCCGACGGTGCAGAATTCAAAAGAACATCGACGGCAAAGCTCTGGTCTCTCTGGAGTACATTTCTCAAGAAACGATATTCCCGACTCGGGCCACCGGATAAAAGCAATACCTGAGTTTTTGCATCGACAACTTCAATGTCTGCAGCTTCTAAATTATCTCCTGAGCGACTATCCGTTTGTGGAGGAATTACGCGGATTGCAAGCACACGGCTGCCCGGATTGTCCAGCCCATCCAGGTCAAAACGTACGGCTAAGAGTTCACCATCAGCCGCTAATCGTACTTCAGTTGTGTCTATGATGCGGCCAGCGGGCTCTTTGGAAGAAGCATCGATCATAGTACCCGCTTCAGCTTCAAGAAGTTCAACTTGAGCGATCTCACCTTCAAGGCCCTGACTCTGGAGATAACCAGTGATACTAAAACTGTCGCCTGGAAAAATACGTGGTGGAGCGAGGAGATCAGCTACACGTACATTTGCAGGCAATCGCTCTGATCCAAGTCCTATAACATGCACCTCAGTCGATGAATTGGCGACCGTAGCTGCCGCTTGTATTGGGTCCACTCCCGAATTATTTCCACCATCCGTGAGGAGGATAATGCCAGCGAGTGATTCGTCAGGTTCACGCCGCATGACATTCAGGAGAGCATCGCCGAGTCGTGTTTCCGTTCCCTGTGAGAGCAACTTGTCATGCCATTCCTGAGGAGCATTCTGTGTCACGGGACGCACGGTTGGTTGTGTCTCCTGAGGAAGTAAGACAAGTTTTTCGGAATCGGTTGAAAAACTCCACAGTGACACTTCATGCACCTCACGAAGGGAAGTGACAAGGGGGGTGTTGTGGAGAATGTTTTTCGCTACCTTTGCTCGACTCGTCTCTTCTGCTGTCTGGTTCGGTATTGCGTTATCGGGTCCGGCGTTAGCAGCCAGCGTCATACTTGCGCTTCCGTCGACAAGCACAGCAACTCGGGATGGAAAACTGATTTCATGTTCTGCTGTGCGGCTGATGTCGAGCAAGCCAAGAAGTAAGGTAATCCACGCAAAGATGCGCAGCAGTGCCAGAGGCGCACCTTTCCAACGAGGTATTTCGGCAGCATCAAGGTGATATACCCACAATACGAATGCTGCGACAGTTGCTACACATACCACGAGAGCGGGCATGTGCCACCATTCAGAAAAGCTGTCGAGAAGGCCGCTCGAGATACGGTAATCAACATGCTCTGTTACGCAGAATAAAGTGTGCGCTATGGTGTCAGGAATGTTATGCGTCATCGTTAGGCTGAAAAGTGAAAGGTTTATGTTCTCTTGCTTGTTCTGTGGTAGCTCACGGCATAGCCCAGTATTTGTTCACAGACGAAGACGATGAACAAAATGAGTAATAAGGGCCGGACCAGAGATGTACCACCACGACTCTCGTCACGAGGTTCAAGGTCGTTAGCCCTGTCGTATAAAAACGGGATGCCGGGTAAGGAGTCAGGTAATTCGGAGAGCGAAACTCGCTCTAGATTGCCTTCGATGGGATTAATGTTGACGGCTGTTACCAGTTCTCGTCGAACTCCAGAAACAGTTTGCCAGCGGGCTTTGTACGTGCCTGGCTCGTACGTGTCTTTCATCGAAGTTGCAAGATTGCCGTTTTGATCAATGGATGCAACTTCCTGCACAGCACGCTCGTCTGGCGGCAAAATAAAATCAACATCAACTTGATCAATGCCCTGTTGAAGGGTAATCGTGATTGGCTGCCCGACAAGAACTGCGTCTTGCTCTCGCTGGAGTCTGGCAAGGTGTCTTTCAAGTTCGAGCATGACAACAACCCAGCTCGGGTTATTTCTCGCCCAATTGTTCCAGGTGGGTGCAGCTGTCGAGAGGAATGCGACTCCCATGCCTTCACCGAATGGCTTCTCAACGGCAAAAAATGCTTTATTTCTGAGAGATAAAAGTCGACGAAGGCCGGTGCCGGTTGGAGCCTGAAATGAACGGTCAACCGCCATGTAGCGGTCAACACCAACAGCATCGAGGAAAGGATTTCGACGACCACTAAGAATAGCGACGATGGGATGTTCTTCAGCAACGATGTCAGGGGCATTTGGGTTTTGTTGGTCCTTCAGAAGATCAACAGCACCAGCGAGAGGAACAGGGAAAATACCTTGCCCATTACGAAATAGAAATTCATTTATTGATTTATAGTCTGTCTTTGGGCCGACAAAGAAAACGACACCACCGCCGTTTCTAGCGTAGTCTTCCAGTGGTCTGATTGCCCTCGCATCAAGAGGTGGCACATCAAGAAGCCATATCGAATCAAAATTATTGAGTTCGAGTGTTGTAAGGGCACGAGGTTGCTCAATGCGTGGCCGAAGTCCTGTTGCTGCAGTTGCGCCTGGGTTCAGTGCAGTTGCGAGATAAAAGGCATCATCTTCAAGGTTTTTTCGGTCACTGGTTGTAATGAGCAGGACTTCAGCCTCATCGACCGCTTCAACTACGGCGGTCCGGCGATTATCTCGTGGCAAGCGGTCCACTGGTAATTCAACTTCAACCGTATGACTGCCAGTGTTCTGAAATCGAGACTCAAATCGAACGGTGGCAATGTCACCCGCTGGAATTGAATCTATTTGTATCCCAGGCCTTTCGAGCCGGTCTTCTCGAATAGTAAGAGACACTTGTTGCGAGGGTGATGAAGAGTAGTTGCGAACAGTGACTTCCCACGGGAGCAGTACGTTGGAAACAGGCGTGCCACCAATCATTTCAATACGTTCGATAGTAAGATTTGATCTTGGCAGGTTTTTCAAAAATTCTGTGTCAGATTCAGTTGCTGCTGTATCGACGATGTGAATTTCTATTCCCGTGTCTGCCAGTGGTTTTAATACGTCAGCAATATCTTCAGAAGCACGCCAGTCGTTGCTTCTCAGGTCAGTTATGAGCCAGAGAACACCAGACCCGTCATCTCCGGCAAACAGTGGTGCAATGTTTCGGAGTCCTGGAACAATTTCTGTTGTAGTGGCTGAAGTTCGGAGTTTTTGAACATCGGTGCGCACAGAGTCAAGGTTTTGTGGTGTAACTGCCTCCGCATAGATGTCAAAAAGTTGCTCATCGGTGGTCGCTTCGGCGGTGTTATCTGAATCGCCATCGAAGGTTCGTTGAAGTCGAGAAAGACGGCCAAGAGAAAAATCCTGCTGGCCAGGTGTTGCTGCAAGTTCTTCAACCAAACGTTCTATCATCTTGCGGCCGCGAGTCATCGCGGTCGTTGCAGGTAGGTCAGATGAGTCGCCAGTTCCGAACACTTCACCCATGGAGTAGCTGTCGTCGAGCAGAACGACGTGCCTTGTTCGGTTGCCTCCGAGTACACCACCGAGATTTTTATCCCAGCGAGGTTGTGCAAATAACAGAGCAAGGCCTGCAATTGCCAGAATTCGGAGCAGGAGCAGGAGAATCTGCTTTAAAAGAATACGAGTGCGGTACTTCCGTTGGCTCGCAAGGAGAAACTCCATCGCTGGCCAACGGACGACTCGATGTCGTAGTAGATTTATAAGATGGATAATTACTGGCGCTGCCGCAAACGGTAGCCCCCACCACAGTAACGTCATGAAGTCAAATGTTGGCATCGGTATGACTTTTTTTCACTGTGGAGAATCAAAATATGAGAAAATCTGAACTTATGATCTTCCGCGTGTTTTGGAGCGTCGAGACAGAAAATTAACAAGAGTTTTATCCACCGCCTGACTTGTTCTTGCGAGTTGATAGTCGCACTGAGAGGCAGCCGAACGATTTCGCACTTCTGCAAGAAATTTTTCCATTGCTTCAATATATCCATCTCGTAAAGCACGTGGATTGCAACTGATTTCTCCGCCTGCCTCAAGCCCCTCAAAGCGGGTCGGACCGTCGAAAGGAAAGTCAATTTCGTCGTCGTCGAGTATGTGACAGATGGCAACATCGTGCCCTCTCTGCCTCAGAACCTGGAGTCCTTTGCAGAGAGCATCCCTATCTCCGAATAAGTCGGAGAAAATTATCACTAATCCTCGCCGCGGTAAATTCTCTGCAAGATTTCGCAGGACAGCATGAAAATCGGAGTTGTGCCGCTGGCGAGGTTTTTCAAAGCCTGCAATAAGGCTGTTGAGGTGCGAGCGATTTGTTCTTGGTGGAACATTGGTTCGAATCTCTTCATCAAAAACAGACGCACCAACCGCATCGCCTTGGGAAAGTCCAAGCCAGGCAAGGCTGGCTGCCAGTGTGGCTGCATAGTCGTACTTTGTTAATCCCGGGGCCTGATCAAAACGAGGCGGAATGTAGTCCATGCTCGCAGAGCCATCAACTAGAAGAAAGAGCCGTAGGTTCGTCTCGTTCTCGTATTCCTTGACGTAGAACCTGTCTTGCCGTCCCCAGACCTTCCAGTCGACGCGTCTGAGGTCATCTCCTCGTGTGTATTCACGGTGTTGAAGAAACTCGACGGAGTTTCCCTTGTAAGGGCTTTTATGCATCCCCGCAAGAACTCCTTCGACAACGGCCTGAGCTCTGAGGTCAAGCCGCCCGATACGAGCAAGCACCTCAGGAGGCAAATATTGTTTGGAAGCGGGGGTCACGCGTGAGTTCATCCTCGTGTGCGGGGGTTGTCTCGATAAGTTGCTTAATGATTGAGTCTGCCGTGACACCCTCACTCTCTGCAGCAAAGCCAACGACAATTCGGTGTCGAAGTACTGGTGTAGCGAGAGCTTGAACGTCCTCAATGGTCACATGTGATCTTCCTTGAAGAAGGGCTCTCGCCTTGCAGCCAAGAATTAAATATTGAACGGCACGTGGGCCAGCGCCCCACGCAAGTTGATCAGATACAAAGTCTGGAACGCCATCACCACCGACACGTGTTTGCCGAACGATCGCAATTGCATAGCGTGCTATATGGTCACTGAGGGGAACCTCCCGGACACTTTTTTGAAGAGCAATAATTTCTGATGCCGTGAGTATTGGTTCGATGTCAGCTGTTGTTGTTCCGGTTGTTCGCTGAGCAATCTCAAATTCTTCTGAAAACGATGGGTACTGGACGAAAACCTTGAACATAAAACGATCCTGCTGTGCTTCTGGCAGCGGATAGGTGCCTTCTTGCTCAATTGGGTTTTGTGTCGCAAGAACAAAAAAAGGATCGGACAGTTGATGTTGCGTGCGACCAACGCTAACCTGCCGCTCCTGCATGGCTTCGAGCAGTGCAGACTGTGTTTTTGGAGGTGTTCGATTGATCTCATCGGCAAGGATCACGTTTGAGAACAATGGCCCCTCGATGAAACGCAAGTTCCTGCTCCCACTGCTCCGGTCTTCTTGAAGCACCTCTGTCCCAATGATGTCAGCTGGCATGAGGTCAGGTGTAAATTGTATTCTGCTGAAGGCCAGGTCGAGGCTTCTGGCAAGTGTGCTGATGAGCAGCGTTTTTGCTAGTCCGGGGACCCCTTCCAGCAAGCAGTGTCCCTGAGAAAAAAGACAGATCAGTAATTCATCAATCACGTCCTGTTGGCCGACGATGACTCGAGAAAGTTGATCAACAATCTTTTCGTGAGCCTCGTGTAGCCTGTCGGTGGTTGGCGGGAGTTGAGATTCGGACTGCATTCACGGCTCCAGAAACATTTTCAAAGGTTGCGGTTGTGTTGGGACAGAACAATTGATCATTAGATGATACCTCCTTTGGGCCGGTCCAACCAACTGCATGAATGTGTCTCATGGGTCGGTGCCACATGATTTCCGTAAGGAGCCCGTTAACGCTGGTAGATCGGCAGCATCCCATTGTTTAGTTGAAGAATGGTGAGATTTGTGGCAGTCGTGTAGACGGGCCCAATGTATCCCTGCTGCCAGAAAACTCCTGCACGGTCTTTTGTTGCTTCTGCAACCAAGCGTTTTTCGATTTGCCGACGATACTCAGACCACTTCAGGCCACCTTCGCGATACATTACCTGCGAATAATAGTAGTGGGCGTAGTGCCAGTGACCAAAGCCAGCGTTTGCGATGTTTCCCAGATGCTTTTCCGCATAGGTCAGCATACGCGGGACATGAGTGTCATCGTATTCGCCGGCATTGAATAAGCATGCGATAGCTGCTGCCGAAATCGCTGGTCGTCCTCCTCCTCCTTTTGAGCTGTATTGCACGCCACCATCTGGCATGGTGCACTTGTGGATGTAGGCGATGGCACGATCGATTATCTCCCGGGGAACAGGAATACCGGCATTTCGACAACCTCGGAGTCCCTGTACTTGCGTAATGGTTGTTGACCCCTCATCGAAGTCGTTTCCATCCTTTGCGCTTACATACCCCCAGCCCCCATCTTTTGTTTGAGCTCGCCCCGAAAATTCGACAGCCTGCTCAAGAACTTGAATCAGTTCACTTCGTCGAGCAAGATCTTCTTCTTCGCCGAGGACCTGAGACAGGAAGAGCATTGAAAATCCATGACCGTAGGTGTAGCGGTCATCTGTTTTCGGATCACCGATGAGCCCGTTCGGCCGTGAACGACTTATAAGATAGTCCACAGCTTGGGCGATTGAGTCAGCGTATTTCCCTTGTGTAGGCGTAGAACCTTCGAGAAGCAGAGCTGTTCCGGCAAGGGCCGTCATCGCCGTAGGGTACCGGCCTTCATTGGCTGTCCAGTTGCCTCGTCGCGACTGATTTGCCACGAGCCAGTCAAGACCGCCCGATACAGCCTCGTTTGCATTGATTGACGCCGCGTCTGCGCGATGGTACTGCCAGAAGAAGTCTGGTTGAGCAAAGACAGCAAGAAGTGAAATGACGATTGTGAATGGTACAAACCTCTGGTTGGCACGTCGCCCTAATCCTCTAGGTAGGTTTTCATTCATTAATGCAGGTCTCTCGTGATGGCAGAATTCAGGTATTGCTGTGGTGTTTGGGATATCGTTTCGATGGACGCAATTTATTGGCCAATTATCGCCCGTTCAATCCAGTGTTTCACTTCACTTAGAATGTCCGTGTAGACCAGCGGCTCTTCTTCCGCGCGAAATGGTTGAGTGTTTTCGCTCGGTAATCCCGTAAAGTGAAGCATGATCTTTGGGATATTTCCACCCATCTGTCGTCTACTTAAGATTCTCATTTCAACGGTTGAATTCACGGGATCGCCACGTACGCTCAGTTCTGCAGTGCTTGTGTTCTGATCGGGCTCCATTCGAAGTTTGTCGTCAATGTGGAGTAACGAACCAGTTCGTTTATCGAGGCACAGCAGGCTTAGGCGATAGCGTCCCCGGTAGTTTCCTCCCTGACCGGTAGACGTATTTGCCATACGCAGACGGCGACCAAATATGAGAGTCGGTAGGCCCGTTGGTTGTGGAGTTTGAACAATGTGCCGTTGGACTGAAGCAGGTTGAGACCACATCATGTCACCGGTCAGTTGGCTGATGGACCAAATTGTTGATGATTCGGCTTTCAGTTGTCCCGGGCCAGTTCCAAAACGGTTTATTGCGTCAATTCCGTTAAACCGTTTTTCATCCTGTCTGTTTTCCTTCCGGATCGCGAACAGAATATAGCTATCCTGCCAAGCGAGGCAGCGGAGTTGCTGAAACCCGGTCGGCATTTCTTGCAGTGTTGTCGTGAATTTTGTTCTTCCGGCTGCAATGTCGATGGCAGTTAAATTGCCGTCTTGGGTTATCACGAAAAAGATATCACCATCAACAATGAGCCCTCGGGCCGAGGGAGGGCATTTACAAACGATATGTTGGCTGTTGTCACGTACATCAAGTACCGCTAACTGCATGTTCTCAATTGTGCCAGGATCAGTTGGGTTCACAACAAGAAGATGCTTGCCAGAAGCGCTGAGTCGGTTCTGTCGGGGGGGGAGGTCATGGCAGGAAATGAGGTGGCCATCTGTCATTGAGAGAATCTGTGATTTTTTGCCGTTGCGTCCTGTAATGCAGAGCACTTCGGAGTCACCAAATACTTCTGATCCTACCGGGATGTTTCTTCGTCTCCACAGAATCTCACCAGTTCGAATATGGCGTAGCTCAAGCGTGGTGCCAGAGATTACGGGAACGCCTGTGCGTTGTGGGTTGCCAATGCGAAACGTCGGTATCCTCTGGATTTGGTGATTACTTAATTCGACTGCAACTTTTGATTGAAGCGGTAATGGCCCGAGAGGTCGCAGAAGTCGTTCGAGTGAGGTGCTAGGGGTCTGATTCGAGAAGTTTTGTCTTGGATGAATAATGCGGTCGTCAGTTGTTGCCCAGAGAAGTCGGTGTTCACCATCAGCTGGTTCGCAAATTTCAAAAGCTGTAAGAGAGTGGTTGGTTTGGAGCAGAAGAATACGGCTTATGAGGAAAGCGGAGTGCGAACGGAGACGAAAATAATTCGTAAGATGTGGATGCTTTGCTCCCTCTAGATCAATCGAGATAGCATCTCCAATCGGTGCACCAAATTGATCACGAAGGATAATACTTTGTCCGGTATGTTCCAGAGTTGCATGAGGAAAGCCAGAATTCTTGGAATGAATGAGCCTGATTTGTGTTGATTTATT
>MDSW01033744.1_pt1 | contig 39585 bp, 35 predicted proteins | sample 811171 | NCBI WGS metagenome assembly MDSW01 (sample SAMN05326641, study PRJNA326480) | marine metagenome | isolation source: seawater | place: Atlantic Ocean: North West | collected 2012 | reverse complement strand
TCGGCATAAAAACCCCTTCCCCGTCGGGCGGGGAAGGGGTGATGGTGTTTCCTGAACCGGTGCGCAATTCACTCTAGAACGCATTGAGTCCGGTTTGCAGGCGGCCGAGGATAAGGGCGTGGACATCATGGGTGCCCTCATAGGTATTAACCGCCTCCAGGTTGAGCACATGGCGGATGACATGGTATTCGTCGGCGATGCCGTTGCCGCCATGCATGTCGCGGGCGGTGCGGGCAATCTCCAGCGCCTTGCCGCAATTGTTGCGCTTGAGCAGGGAAATGGCATCTGGCGACAGCTTGCCTTTGTCCTTTAAGCGTCCCGCCTGCAGACAGGCATACAGCCCCAGCGTGATCTCGGTTTGCATGTCGGCGAGTTTTTTCTGGATCAGCTGAGTGGCTGCCAACGGCCGGCCGAACTGCTTGCGGTCGAGGGTATATTGCCGCGCCGCATGCCAGCAGAATTCCGCCGCCCCCAGCGCCCCCCAGGCGATGCCATAGCGGGCGTTGGAAAGACAGCCCAACGGGCCCTTCAGCCCTTCCACCCCCGGCAGCAGATTGTCCTCCGGCACAAACACCTCGTCCATCACGATCTCGCCGGTAATCGAGGCGCGTAAGGAAAACTTGCCTTCGATCTTGGGGGCGGAAAGCCCCGTCATACCTTTTTCCAGGATAAACCCGCGCACCACCCCGTCATCGCATTTGGCCCACACCACAAACACATCGGCAATCGGGCTGTTGGTGATCCACATCTTGGCGCCGCTTAAGGAATAGCCGCCGTCGACGCGCCGCGCCCGGGTCTGCATGCCCGCCGGATCGGACCCCGCATTGGGTTCGGTGAGGCCAAAACAGCCCACCCATTCGCCACTGGCGAGCTTGGGCAGATATTTTTCCTTCTGCGCGTCCGAGCCATAGGCATAGATCGGATACATCACCAGCGAACTTTGCACGCTCATGGCGGACCGGTAGCCGCTGTCCACCCGCTCCACCTCGCGCGCGATCAGGCCATAGGCCACATAGCCCACCCCGGCGCAGCCATACCCGTCAATGGTCGGGCCCAAAAAGCCCAGCTCGCCCATCCGGGTCATGATCGAGCGGTCGAAAATCTCATGCCGGTGCGCCTCCTGAACCCCCGGCAGCAATACCTCCTGACAGAAATCTCGCGCACTGTCCCGGATCAGGCGTTCCTCTTCCGTAAGACTGTCCTCCAGCAACAGCACATCATCCCACGGCGCACTCGGCCAGCTAAATTTGCTCATTATCTTCACTCCTGAATATATTGTGAAGAAAAGTCCTTCACTGTTTCAGCATACTTTTCTTCGATGTTTTGCAAGATGTCAATCTGGGTCGGGGGCTTTCGTAAGTCATTTATGATATGAAAGAGTCCTCGCGAGGACCCGATCCCGTCTTGACGCGGTTTCCGGGAAACGGCTGTTCAGGCGGTTTCCCGCGGCAATACCGCCGTAGTTTCAATTTCGATTTTGGCCTCCTTTTCCACCAGGGCAGTAACCCCAACACAGGCCATGGTGGGGAAGTTTTTCCCCATATATTCCCGGTATACGGCACCGATTTCCGGCAGCCGGCGGCGATATTCCTCCATATCCGTCACATACCAGGTCAGTCTGACCACATGTTCAGGACCGGCCCCAGCTTCGACCAGCAGGGCCGTGATGTTAATCAGGCATTGGCGGAACTGGTCCACCAAATCGTCACTGGGAAATTCTTCCTTTTCATTCCAACCGACGGTGCCGGCCAGGAAGATCATTTCTCCCTCACACATGATACCGTTGGAATATCCCTTGGGCCTGGGCCAGTCGGGGGGGAGGAGAATTTTTCCCTTGGTTCCTGTCTTGTTCATAATCACCTCATCGTCATTTTGCTGTCAATCAGCTTTCAGGGTCTTAAAATTTGTTGCAAAAAAATATTTCATGTTTAAAATAATAAATCAACAGAAATAAAAAAATCCAGGGATAACAAGGGTTTTCAGGGTCTGAAGAAGGGATAAACTAATTCAAATTAATTAATATAAAACAATATGATAGAGTTTATCCCTGATTCTCTGGTAGGTAACAAAAGACTGTTTTGCTTATACATTTAAGTATAAAATAAATAGTCAATGAACGAGTCGAAAGGATCTTCATTATGAAAATCGTGTGTTTGGGCGGTGGCCCCTCTGGTGTATATCTTGCCATTTCCATGAAATTGCGCAACCCCGAGCATGACATCACCGTGTATGAACGGAATCGCCCCGATGATACCTTTGGTTGGGGGGTGGTGTTTTCCGATCAGACCATGGAAAACCTACGTGCCAATGACCCGGTCAGTGCGGAAAACATGATCGGTGAGCTTATTCATTGGGATTATATTGATGTTCATGTCAAAAATGAAGTGGTCCGCTCCGGCGGTCACGGTTTTATTGGCATCGGCCGCCAGCGGCTTCTGGACATTCTGTATAACCGCGCCCGGGAACTGGGTGTGAAAATGCATTTCCAGACGGAGATTGAGCTAGAGGACCTGGAGCAGTTTTCAGATGCGGACCTGATTGTGGCTGCCGATGGTCTTAATTCCAAGGTGCGGAACAATAATCTAGAAGCCTTTGACTGCGATATTGATGTGCGCCCCAATAAATTTGTTTGGCTTGGCACCCACCAGCGATTCGATGACGCCTTTACCTTTATTTTCGAGGAAACCAAGCATGGCTGGATGTGGGTGCACGCCTACCAGTTCGACAAGGATACGTCCACCTTTATCGTAGAATGTGGTCCGGAAACTTATGATGCCTGGGGTTTCGAGCATATGAGCCATGAAGAAAGCGCCGAAACCTGTCGTCAGATTTTTGAAAAATATCTGGGCGGTCACAAGCTGATGACCAAATCCTCCCATATTCGCGGTTCGGCCTGGATCAACTTCCCGCGGGTGCTGTGCCATACCTGGGTCAAGGATAATATTGTATTGATCGGGGATGCGGCCCACACCGCGCATTTCTCCATCGGGTCAGGCACCAAGCTGGGGTTTGAGGACGCCATTAACCTTGCCGAACATCTTAATTCCGGCCTGCCGGTCAAGGACGCCCTGAAAACTTATCAGGACGAACGGGAACTGGAGGCGCTTAAATTGCAGTCCGCCGCCCGCAACTCCATGTCCTGGTTCGAGGAACTGGACCGGTATCTCGATTTTGATGTGACGCAGTTCACCTATTCGCTGCTGACCCGTTCGCAGCGCGTTAGCCATGAAAATCTGCGTTTGCGCGACAAGGAATGGCTGGAAGGCGTGGAGAAATGGTTCTCCGACCGGGCGTTCCGGGCCGTGGGCAAGCAGCCGCCGGAAGGCAAGGCGCCGCCGCCAATGTTTACCCCATACAAGATCCGCGATATGGAACTGGTCAACAGGGTGGCGGTCTCTCCCATGTCCATGTACTCCGCCAAGGACGGCCTGATCAACGATTTCCATTTTGTCCATTACGGCGCGCGGGCCATGGGCGGGGCTGGTCTTCTGTTCACGGAAATGACCGATGTGTCCGCCGAAGGACGCATCACCCCCGGTTGTGCCGGCATCTATACGGATGAACACACCCAGGCCTGGAAACGGGTTGTGGATTTTGTCCATGAACACAGCCAGGCGAAAATCGCTTTGCAGCTTGGTCATGCGGGCCGCAAAGGGTCCACCAAAGTGGGCTGGGAAGGCTACGATGTGCCGCTGGATGACGGCAACTGGGAACTGATTGCGCCCTCGCCGATCAAATGGGACGACGCCAACCAGACCCCGCGGGAAATGCAGAAAGAGGATTTTGACCGGGTGCTGAACCAGTTTGTGGAAGCCACCTGTCGGGCCGAGGAAGCCGGATTCGACATGGTTGAGCTGCATGCCGGCCACGGATATCTGCTGTCCTCCTTCATCACGCCGGTCAGCAACCAGCGGACCGATGAATATGGCGGCTCTCTGGAAAACCGTCTGCGGTTCCCAATCGAGGTGTTCAAGGCGATGCGCGATGTGTGGCCGGATCATAAACCGATGTCGGTGCGGATTTCTTCCACGGACTGGATCGGCAAGGACGGGATTACGCCCGAGGATGCCGTGTTGATCGCCAAGGCTTTTGTGGATGCGGGCGCCGATATTATTGATGTGTCCACCGGACAGACCCTGCCGGTTCACAAGGTCAACCCGGTCTTCGGGCGTATGTTCCAGACCCCCATGTCGGACCAGATCCGCAACGAGGGGCATGTGTCCACCATGGCGGTTGGCAACATCTTTGAAACCGATCATGTCAACAGCATCCTGGCGGCGGGCCGCGCTGATCTGGTGCTCATTGGTCGGCCGCATCTGATGGATCCGCAATGGGTCATCCGCAGCGCGGCCGAGCAGGAATATCACGGGCCGGCGGTTCAGGTGCCCAAACAGTATCTGACGGCCTTCACCCAGCTGGAGACCAATCTCAAGCGGGCCGCCGAAATGGCCCTGAATGCGTAACGGCTAAATGCCTGAGGAGAATATTGTGACAGGACGTTTGCAAGGAAAACATGCCATTGTCACCGGCGGCGGCCGGGGGATCGGGGCCGCCATCGCCGATGCTCTGGCAGCCGAAGGCGCACGGCTCAGTCTCTTGGGCCGCAATGAAGAGGTGCTGCAAGCCAAAGCGGAAAGCCTGCCTGAGGCAATCCCTCTGGCCTGCAATGTGACCGATGAAGCGGCTGTGGCGGCGACTTTCGCCGCCGCCCGTGAAAAATACGGCCCGGTGGATATTCTGGTCAATAACGCCGGGGCGGCCAAATCGGTGCCGTTTCTGAAAACCCGGCCCGATGACCTCAGGGCCATGCTGGATGTGAATCTTTTGGGGCCGTGGTTGTGCATGCAGGCGGCATTGCCGGATATGCTGGACAGGGGCGCGGGGCGTATTGTCACCGTAGCCAGTACCGCGGCGCTTAAAGGGTATGCCTATGTCACCGCTTACGGTGCCGCCAAACACGGGGTGTTGGGGCTGACGCGGGCGCTGGCTCTGGAACTGGCCCAGAAGGGGGTGACCGTGAACGCGGTCTGCCCCGGCTTCACCGAAACGGATATTGCTTTTGATGCGATAGAGAATATTATGGCCAAGACCGGCCGCAGCCGTGAAGAGGCCGTGGCCGAATTGGCCAAGCACAATCCGCAAAAACGGTTTATCCAGCCGGCAGAAGTGGCGGCGGCGGTGTTGTGGCTGTGCCAGGAAGACAGTGGATCAATCACCGGGCAGGCCATTTCCGTGGCCGGCGGAGAAGTAATGTAAGGGGCGGCGATGCCGGACACCAGCACAACCGACAGCAGCAAGAAACGCCTGGGGCTCTGGCTCCGTCTGATTACCGACAGCACCATGATCGAAAAAGAGGTTCGCGGCCGGTTCCGCAATGAATTTGGCGTGACCCTGCCGCGGTTCGATCTGATGTCTGCGCTGTATCGGGCGCCGGGTGGTCTGACCATGGGCGAATTGTCGAAACAGCTTCTGGTGTCCAATGGCAATGTGACAGGTGTTGTTGAGCGGTTGCAGAAGGAGGGGCTGGTCAAACGCTGGGTATTGCCTACAGACCGGCGAATCTACAGCGTGGGGTTGACCCCCAAGGGCCGCACCGTGTTCAAGGAAATGGCCGACCGCCACGAAGGCTGGATTAATGAAATTCTCGGCGATCTGGATGACGACCAAGTGGATCGGATCCTGCATGATCTGGATGTGCTGAAGGATCTTCTTAAAAAACGCAACGAAACGGCGAAAGCGGAAAGTCAAACTAAAGCTCAGGCCAGAAGCTAGGCCAAAGCCCAAACCAAAGCCCAAATCAAAGCTCAGGCCAAAAGTGTCAAGAAGGAAAAAAAATATGAAAATGGCGACGTTGAAACCGCAACATTTTATCTGGGACATGCAGGACGGGGTGGCGGTAATCCGGCTGAACCGGCCGGAGCGGAAGAACCCGCTCACCTTTGAGTCTTATGCGGAATTGCGTGATACCTTCCGCAGTATGGTTTATGCCGAGGATGTCAAAGCGGTGGTTTTTGCCAGCAATGGCGGCAATTTCTGTTCCGGCGGTGATGTGCATGACATCATCGGCCCGCTGTTGCAGCGGGACATGAAGGGGCTTCTGGAATTCACCCGCATGACCGGCGATCTGGTCAAGGCCATGATTTCCTGCGGGGTGCCGATCATTTCCGCCATTGACGGGGTGTGTGTGGGGGCTGGGGCCATGGTGGCGCTGGCATCTGATATTCGTTTTGCCACGCCCGAGGCCAAAACCGCCTTTCTGTTTACCCGCGTCGGACTTGCCGGCTGCGACATGGGAGCCTGCGCCTTGCTGCCGCGCATGATCGGTCAGGGCCGGGCGGCGGAGCTTCTTTATTCCGGGCGCGTCATGACTGCCGAGGAGGGCGACAAATGGGGTTTTTATAACCGGCTTGTCCCGGCGGACTCTCTGGAGGAAGAAGCCATTGCCTTTGCCCGGAGACTTGCCGAAGGCCCCAACTTCGGGCATATGATGACCAAAACCCAATTGCTCAGAGAATGGGATATGTCTTTGGAGGCGGCCATCGAGGCCGAAGCCCAGGCCCAAGCCATCTGCATGCAGACCAAGGATTTCCAGCGGGCCTATGATGCTTTTGTGGCCAAGGAAAAACCCGTCTTCAAAGGGGACTAAAATGACAAAACTGGATCAGACCTATCTTCACTGGCCGTTTTTTGAAGACCGTCACCGCACGCTCGCCCGGGATCTGGACCGATGGGCCCGGGACAACCTTTCCGGACTGAGCCATGACCGCGATAAGGTGGACGGGACCTGCCGGGAACTGGTGCGCCGGCTGGCCGCCGGGGGCTGGCTCAACTATGCGGTGCCGGATGCAGAGAGTGGCAAGCTGGATGTGCGCAGCCTGTGTCTGATCCGGGAAACGCTGGGACGTTATGACGGTCTGGCGGATTTTGCCTTTGCCATGCAGGGACTCGGCAGCGGGGCCATCTCGCTGTATGGTTCCGAGGATCAGAAACAGACCTATCTTCCTGAGGTGGCGGCAGGGCGCAAGATCGCTGCCTTTGCCCTGTCGGAACCCCATGCCGGCTCCGATGTGGCGGCCATGAGCACCTCTTTCCGCGAAGACGGGGACGATCTTGTCCTGAATGGCTGCAAAACCTGGATTTCCAACGGCGGCATTGCCGATTTTTATGTGGTGTTTGCTCGTGAGGAAGGCACAACGGGCAGCAAAGGCATTTCCGCCATTATCGTGGATGCGGACACGCCAGGGTTCGAGGTGGCCGAACGGATCGAGGTGTCGGCGCCGCATCCCCTGGGGAAACTGATCTTTAAGGACTGCCGGGTGCCGCGCCGTAAGCTGATTGCCGAACAGGGACGCGGGTTTCGTTATGCCATGGGCACGCTGGACGTGTTCCGCTCCACAGTGGGTGCTGCGGCCATGGGCTTTGCCAAACGGGCGCTTCTGGAAGCTTCCGAGCGGGCGACCAGCCGGCACCTGTTTGGGGCCCCCATGAGCGACTTGCAGATTATTCAGTCTAAAATCGGCGATATGGCGCTCCATATTGACGCCAGCGCCCTGCTGATCTATCGGGCCGCCTGGACCAAGGATCTGGTGGCGGAACGGGTGACGCGCGAGGCGGCCATGGCGAAGCTGTTCGCCACCGAGGCGGCGCAGAAAATCATTGACGATGCGGTACAGATTTTCGGCGGTCAGGGGGTAGTGTTTAACGAAACCGTGGAACGGCTGTATCGGGAAATCCGCTCGCTGCGAATTTATGAGGGAGCCTCGGAAGTGCAAAAAATTATTATTGCAGGCCAGGCGCTTGCCCCGTATAAAGAAGAAAAATAAACTCAAAAACAGGCCGGAAAATATAAAGATCAACAAGGTGTCCCGGCCGGTCGTTTAAGGGCTTTGGCGGATCAGTCTCACGGCAGTTGTAAGACACAAAACGAGGTGAAATATGTCTTATCCAACTGCCCATCAGGACCATTTTGCGCGCAAGAACTTGCCGCCCCGGGAGACGTGGCCGGATTTTCTTCTGGATCTTCCGGGGTACAGTTTCCCCGATCAGGTGAATGCGGCGACCGATATTCTGGAGTCCCAGATTGCCGCCGGACGGGGCTGGAAACCTGCGCTGCTGTTTGAGGACCAGGCCTGGACTTACGAGGAACTGAACCGCAAAGCCAATCAGATCGCGCGCGGCCTGACCGAGGAAATGGGGTTGATCCCGGGCAATCGGGTTTTGTTACGGGGCTTTAACAATCCCATGATGGTGGCCGCCTGGTTTGGGGTGCTGAAAGCCGGCGGTATTGCGGTGGCGACCATGCCGTTGCTCCGGGCGCGGGATCTTAAGCCGATTTTGGCCAAGGCGGAAATCAGTCATGCGTTATGCGATGTGCGGCTCAGGGAAGAGCTGGACCTGGTGGCAGCGGCCTGTCCGACCCTGACACGAACAGGATATTTCAGCGCCTTGGGCACGTCCGAGACGGCATTCGATCGTCTGGTTGCTGCCCAGGTGCCGGATTTTGAGACGGTGGAGACCGCGGCCGAGGATGTGGCGCTGATTGCGTTCACCAGTGGTACCACCGGCAATCCCAAGGGCTGCATGCATTTCCACCGGGATATTCTGGCCATGAATTATTGTGTGGGGGAAAAACTTTTGGGGCTGAGGCCGGATGACCGGGTTGTGGGCAGCCCGCCCATAGCCTTTACCTTCGGGCTTGGCGCCCTGGTGACATTTCCCCTGAAGGCGGGGGCGAGTGTGGTTCTTCTGGAAAAACCGTCTCCGGCTGTCCTGCTAGAGGCCATTGCAACATATCGTGCCACCTGGTGTTTCACGGCGCCGACTGGGTACCGGGCGATGCTGGACAATCTGGAGGGGGTGGATCTTTCCTCGCTGAAGAATTGTGTCTCAGCGGGGGAGCATCTGCCGCTGCCCACCTTTGAGGCGTGGCAAAAGGCGACAGGTCTGAAACTGATCAACGGCATTGGTGCGACGGAAATGATCCATATCTTCATTTCCGCCAAGGGGGACGAGATTCGTCCCGGCGCCACCGGCAAGGCCATTTATGGTTATGAGGCGCGGGTGGTGGATGACGATATGAACGATGCGCCACCGGGGGAGGTGGGGCGGCTGGCGGTGCGTGGCCCGACCGGCTGTCGCTATCTCAATGATCCGCGGCAAAAAAACTATGTCCGCAATGGCTGGAATCTCACCGGGGATGCTTACCGCCGGGATGAAGACGGATATTTTTGGTTTCAGGCCCGCGCCGACGATATGATTATTTCCTCTGGGTACAATATCAGCGGGCCGGAAGTGGAAGAATGTCTGCTGGCGCATGCGGCGGTGCGGGAATGCGCCGTGATTGGCGTACCGGACGAGGCGCGCGGTCAGCGCATCAAGGCGTTTGTGGTGCTCAATGACGGATTTTCCGCCGGGCCGGTATTGATCCAGGAATTGCAGGATTTTGTCAAAAACACCATTGCGCCCTATAAATATCCCCGGGAAATCGAATTTGTGCAGACTCTGCCCAAGACGGAGACCGGCAAGATCCAGCGTTTCAAGCTACGCCCGGCATGACCGTAGGGGAGCCGGGATAACCGTAGGGGAGGAAGCGTTATTATGCGCCAGTGCCGCAATCCATGCTGCCCCTGGCGAAGATAGGAACAGGGGGGCTAGCCACAGGGGGCCTTGTCCGCTTCAGGACGCGGAGTCCTCCATGGGGATCAGGAACTGTTCCATCCGGGCACGGATGTCGCCGGGGATGGGGGTGGCTTTGACCTGCGCCTTGCTGGCCCAGACAATGGTATGATGGTTGATCAGCCGGTCTTCGCCGTCATGCTGGACGCGTATTTCGAGATCAATGCGGCTGCGCCCCAGGGATTTCACCCCCAGAAACACGTCAAGCTTCTCGCCCAGCCGACTGGCTTTAAGGAAAGTGGTATCCACATGCACGGTCGGGGTCATGTGGTCTTCCTGCATCAGCGTGGCATAAGGCATCTCCAGCGGGCCTTCAAACCATTTTTCCAGAACTTCATTGAATATTTCAAAATAACGTGGAAAAAAAACAATGCCGGCCGGATCGGTATGGTTGAAGCGGACGGTAATTTGGGTATGGAAATACTTCATAATCTGATACTTTGAAATTGGATGAACCGTTGATTGGGGACGTGGAGGTGATAATGAAAAATTTTTTCGTGAAAATCAAATGTGAACTGGGAAAAGCCTATGACGTGGCGGCGGCTCTTGTGGATACACTTGAAGACAAGGTGGAGGAAGTCTATTCCATTTCCGGAGAATTTGATCTGATCATGAAAATCCGCCTCAATGATGATGAGGATGTGGGCCTGTTCGTCAATGAACATGTTCACGCCATTGATGGCATCAAGGACACTTTCACCCTGATTGCGTTCAAAGCTTTCAAATAGAGTGAATTATGGCGACAGCATCACATATGGCTGTGTCCTGTTTTTTTTCGAACGGTCATGATGCTGTCATATTGATTTTTGATATGGATCAGTGTTTCCGGGGCCTGGATACGGTAAAAAGGCCCCCTATAGCACAAAGGATCCAGAAAGATGACAGCACTGCGGACAAAACGGGAATTGTCCCCAGCCCCCCGGCGTTCTGACAGCGCCTCTCAGCCGGAACGCCCCAAACGCCTGCCGCGGTATACCAGCTATCCGACGGCATTACAGTTTGGCCCGTTGAAGGCGGACCAGGCCCGGCGCTGGCTCGACGAGGTGCCGGAACAGGCGCCGCTCAGCCTTTATTTCCATATTCCCTATTGCGATCAGCTATGCTGGTTTTGCGGTTGTTATACCCATATCAGCAACCATTATGGACCGGTGGAGAAATATCTGTCTGTGCTGATTGAAGAATTGCGGCAAACCGCGGCCCGGCTGTTTTCAGACGAGGTTGCGCGTCGGAAGGTCAGCCATATTCATTTTGGTGGCGGCTCGCCCACCCTTCTCAAGGCCGAGGATTTCGCGCGGCTTATGAAAGTGGTCTCTGAAACATTTGATATCCTGCCTGATGCGGAAATTGCGGTGGAGGTTGATCCGCGCACGTTGAGTGCGGAAAAGGTACGCACCTATGCGGAACAGGGGGTCAACCGCGTCAGCATGGGCGTTCAGGATTTCAATCCCAGGGTCCAGAAAGCCATCAACCGCATTCAGCCGGCCGCCCTGATCGAAGAGTGCTTGGGATGGTTTCAGGATGTGGGAATCAGCAAAATCAATTTTGATTTGATTTACGGCCTGCCCCATCAGACCCTGGACAGCATCCGGGAGACGGTCATGCAATCGGTCTCTTATACCCCCTCCCGGATTGCCTTGTTTGGATATGCTCATGTGCCATGGCTGAAAAAACATCAGCGCATGATTCCCACTGAGGCCCTGCCGGATCAGGCGCTGCGCCAGCAGATGTTTGCTGAGGCCAGCGCCCAGCTTGAACAAGGCGGGTATAGGGCCATAGGCCTGGACCATTTTGCCCGGCCCGGGGATCCTTTGCTGGAGGCGCGGGACAGGGGCCGTTTGAAGAGAAATTTCCAGGGGTACACCAATGATCCGGCCGAGGTCCTGATCGGGTTTGGCGCGTCGGCCATCAGTTCTCTGCCTGGCGGGTATGTGCAGAACACCGCCGATATGAAAGACTATCAGGCCCGGATTCTGGCGGGGCGCAGCGCGGCCCGTCGGGGGGTGGGGTTGCGGCCGCGGGATCTTCTGATGCGGACCATCATTTCGGACCTGATGTGTATGTTTGAAGTCAATCCCGAAGCACGGGCAAAACAACTGGGCGTGACTTATGACTTCGGGCGGGAAAAGGCTGGGTTGCACCGGCTGATTTGTGCCGGCTATATGTGCCAGGACGGGGATGTCTATCGTATCACCGAAGCAGGGCGACCGTATCTCAGGGCCATATGTACGCTGTTTGATGAATATTTTCCCCAGGACAGCGATATTCTGCACCGCTGTATTCATGAAAGCGAAGGCTAGAGTGAATGGTGCATAGGTTGGCTCAATTCACTCTAGACTATTCTCCGACGGTTTTTTCCGCATGCTGGGTCAGTTTCCGGATCAGCGTGTCCAGTTGCGCCTGTTCCTCGGCATTCAGCGTTTTCAGCAAAAGCCGCTCATAGTCGGTCACCAATGGTTCGATGCGGTTATAAATATCCTGGCCTTCATTGGTCAGGGAAAGAATTGACCGCCGCCGGTCTTCTTCGGCGTAATGGCGCCGGACATGGCCCTTGTCCAGAAGGCTGTTGACCGCCCGGCTGACGGCCACCTTGTCCAGTGCGGTCCGTTCCGCCACTTCCGCCGCGGAAATATTCGGAAAACGGTTCAATAGCGCCATCACTTTCCATTCCGAGGGCGAGATTTTAAACTGTTTGGCATAAATATTTGCCAGCCGCCGGCCAATCATATTGGACAGATATGACAGCCTGTAAGGGAGAAATTCTTCCAGAAGCAGATGTTTTTTCGGGCTTTCAGACATGCTTTTCAAGCTTCTTTGTTAACGGGTTTCCAAGTACGGCACCATTATTCCTTGATAAAGTTACAAATGCAACTATAATAACTTCTGTTTCAGGGCGCGCTAAAACCTAACATTCTTTAACGGCGCAGGCAGCAAGTTTTTGGGCTCTGCTTACAGGGCTTCCGACGCCTAGATAAACCAGAACTGGCTTGGGTCAACCGGGATTAAAAGAGAAGGACAGGGTATGAAAAAATGGATTTCTTTTCCGCACCGGGCGGGCAGGCACTCCCGCCAGGCGCATGTGGACCTGCCGGACGGCACTTATGAGCGTGAAATGGGCAAGGAGGGTTTCTTTGGCCCGGCGGCGCATTTTTATCACACGCACATCCCCACCGGATGGAGCGATTTTCAGGGGCCGCTCAGGCCGCACGCCTTTGATACCAATCTGTTGAGCGAGTTCGGGGGCTCGCCGTGGGATGCCGAGCAACTTCTGGGCAATGCCCATCTGCGTCTCAGAATCTGGAAAACGGACCGGGACATGGATCATCTGGTGCGTAATGCCGATGGGGATGATCTGTTGTTTGTGCATCATGGTCAGGGGGATTTGTATTGTGATTTCGGACATTTGGCTTATGAGGCCGGCGATTATATTGTGATTCCGCGGGGCTGCATGTGGCGTCTGGCGCCTGCGCAAAAAACGGAACTGCTGATGGTTGAGGCGACGGGCAGCCATTATCAGCTGCCGGACAAGGGGCTGGTGGGGCCGCATGCCATTTTCGACCCGGCGATGCTGGATATACCGGCCCTGGACGATGCCTTCGAAGCGCAAAGGAGCGACAATGAGAACTGGCGTGTGGTGGTCAAGGCGCGTCAGCAGCTCAGCACCATCACCTATCCCTTCAACCCGCTGGATGCGGTGGGCTGGAAAGGGGATCTGAGCGTAGTGCGGGTCAATGTCCGCGACATCCGCCCGCTGATGAGTCACCGCTATCACCTGCCGCCCAGCGCCCATACCACCTTTGTGGCGGGCCGGTTTGTGGTCTGCACTTTTGCGCCGCGGCCCATCGAAAGCGACCCCGGCGCGCTGAAGGTGCCATTTTATCATAATAATGATGATTATGACGAAGTGATCTTCTATCACCGGGGCAATTTTTTCAGCCGCGATAATATCGAGGAAGGCATGATTACCTATCATCCTTTCGGGTTTACCCACGGCCCCCATCCCAAGGCGTTCGAGGCCGGGAAAAAGGCGGCGCTGAAGGAAACGGACGAGATTGCCGTGATGATCGACAGCCGCGATGCGCTGGATATCGGCGCGGCAGCGGAACGCGTGGAAAACAACGACTATGTAAACAGCTGGAAACCGAAAGACTAGCCGGTGATCCATTCAACCTATAAAATCGAAGGAAGATATTGATGAAACTTGCGTCTTTGAAAGCCGGACGGGACGGCAAACTGATTGTTGTCAATCGGGATCTGACCAAGGCGGTCTCCGCCGACGCCGTGGCCCAGACCATGCAGCAGGCGTTGGATAACTGGGCGGAGCTGTCTCCAAAACTGCAGGCCATTTATGAGGATCTTCAGGCCGGCAAGCTGGACGATGTGGCGTTTGATTTCGATCCCACCAAATGCGCGGCACCACTGCCGCGGGCTTATCACTGGGCCGATGGCTCGGCCTATGTCACCCATGTGGAACTGGTCCGCAAGGCCCGCGGGGCGGAACTGCCGGAAAGTTTCTGGGAAGATCCGCTGGTCTATATGGGCGCGTCAGACGCCTTTATCGGGCCCCATGATGATATTGAGGTGGAAAGCGAGGACTGGGGCATTGATTTCGAGGCCGAGGTGGCGGTGATCACCGATGATGTGCCGGCGGGCATCACCCCGGAACAGGGGCTGGACCATATCAAGCTGATCACCATTCTTAATGATGTTTCGCTCCGGAACCTGATCCCGGCGGAATTGGCCAAACAGTTCGGTTTCTACCAGTCCAAGCCCTGGACCGCCTTTGCGCCGGTGGTGGCGACACCGGATGAACTGGGGGAGGCGTGGAAAGACGGCAAGGTACATCTGCCACTCCATGCCATTCTCAACGGCACCAAAATCGGCGCGCCCAATGCCGGGGTGGACATGACTTTTGATTTCGGACGGTTGATTTCACATATCGCCAAGTCCCGCTCGCTTATGGCCGGGACCGTGGTGGGGTCCGGGACGGTGTCTAACCGGGGGTCGAAGGACGGGTCCTGCTGCTTGGCGGAAGTGCGTTGTCTGGAAACCATTGCCGAGGGCAAACCGAAAACCCCGTTTATGAAGTTCGGCGACCGGATTGAAATCGACATGCTTGATAAAGACGGGAAAAGCATCTTTGGCCGCATTGACCAGAAGGTGAAACAATATCATCCGCCCCGCTAAGGGGCATGGTTGACATGAGGCGGGGGGCACCGGAGGCAAGCTTCATCCGCAGAACAGGAGACAGGGCATGAAACTTTACGGCTATTTCCGCTCGTCCGCCGCCTATCGGTTGCGGATTGCACTCAATCTCAAGGGGCTGGAGTATGAGCAGGTTGCTGTCAATCTGCTCAAAGGGGAGCATAAAGCTGAGGCGTACCACAAGGTGAACGCCCAGGGCTTTGTGCCGGCGCTTACCGACGGCGACCTGACCCTGGGTCAATCCATGGCCATGCTGGAATATCTGGAAGAAGCCTACCCGCAAGTGCCGCTCTTGCCCCGGGATGCGGCGGGACGGGCGCGGGTACGCCAGATGGCGAATATTGTGGCCTGCGACATTCATCCGCTGAACAATCTCAGGGTGTTGAAATATATCAAAAATACCTTGGGGGCCAGCGAAGATCAGAAAACTGCCTGGTATCACCATTGGATTATGGAAGGATTCCAGGCGTTTGAAGCCCTTCTGGTTCAGGGCGGGGCGCAGCGTTTCTGTTACGGCGATCACCCCACCTTTGCGGATGTGTGCCTGGTGCCGCAGGTCTATAATGCGCGCCGTTTCAACTGCTCCCTGGAGGCATTCCCCCGGATCCGCCGCATCGCCGATCATTGCAACCGGCAGGACGCCTTCATCCGGGCCCAGCCGGAAAATCAGCCGGATGCCATCTGAACCTGGGATTTACCCGTTCTGGTGATAAGGCTCAGACCATACCGGTCGGCGATGGCCTTCTATTGGCTCCGGTCTTCTTCCCGCCGGCTCCGAGGAGGATTTCCGCCAGATCCATGAGGCGGTTCAGCAAACCTCCCCCAACTATTTCAACATTTCCCGCCCGATCAAGCTGGAAGCCCGGCTTAATGTGATGTGAGGTCGGGAGCAGGAGTCCAAGGCTTGGCACCTCTGGCAGCAGGCCCCTCATGGGGCCTGCCCTCACCAGAGTGAAACACTCTAATCACAATTCACTCTAAGTGCGGGAAGTCACTTGCCCGCCTTTTCGCCGGCGCTGTGTTCCTTGACCCCCAGCGCATCGGCCAGGCGCATTTTGGCGCTGCCGGGTTTCAGGGGTTTCGGCTGGCTTTCATGGGGCGCCCAACCCAGCAGATACAACACCTCAAAAGTGACGGTGATCCGCCCTCGTTCGTCGCTGAACATGTTGCGGTACACCCGGTTCATTTCCATCATCATTTCCGCTGAACTCAACCCCTTATAGCCCTTGACAAGCGCATTGGTTTCTCCCATGCCGCGCAGTTCCATCATCAGCGCCAAGGCGTCCTTATAGGTGACGGTGATGCGGTCCGTATCCACCACCGGCAGCGCAAAACCGGCCCGCTGCAAAAGGGTGCCGGCCTCACGCACGTCTACAAACGGCGAGACATGCGGACTTGCCCCGCGGTCCATATTCAGCTCCGCCTGGAACATGGCCTGACGCAATTCAGTGAGCGTCTCCCCACCGAACAGGGCCGCCAGGAACAGTCCATCGGGCCGCAGCGCCTGACGGATCTGAAGCAGCGTGCCCGGCAGATCATTGACCCAGTGCAGCGACAGGTTACTGGTGATCAGGTCCAGACTCTGGGCACGATAGGGCAGAAATTCCTCATCCCCCTGCACCCGCCATGCGGCGGTGTCCCGTTTTGGGGCCTGTGTTGGAGCTTGTGTTGGGGCCTGCCCGGGGCTCTGCGCGGCATGGGCCGCAAGCATGGCCAGGGAAAGATCCTGCTGAATGAGGAGGTCGGGGTTTTTCTGGTTCAACAGGGCCGCAAGCTCCCCCCTGTGGCAACCAAGATCCAGCATACGTTCAAAGGACCGGTTCACATCCAGAAGCTTGTCATACAGCCGGTCGGCCACTTCGCGGAACAGAAAATCATGCTTGTCGAAAATCGCCGCTGCCCGGTCCCGGTGACGGCGCACCTGACGGCGGTCAAAAATCTGCGCGCTGCGGGGGGAAAGGGGGTTTTCTGGGGCGGCGGTCTCTGTCATACTTTTCCTGCACTCATATTCTGTCTGGCGGATTCTGCCTGTGGGATTCTATATGTGGGGGCGGTTTGCGCCGGCGCCGGATTTTTCCAGCCTATGAAGCAGTTATGGCATGGATCGCGGCCGATGAAAAGGGGGGGATGTCGATGAATTTTCTGAAAAATCTGTTGCAGACCTTCCCGTTTTCCCTGGCCCCGGTGCATATGCTGCCCGGCACAGTGGGAGGCCGGCTGCTGGATCTGGTGTTGCCGCCGCGGTGTCTGGCTTGCGGGGGTCTGGTGCAGGAGGCGGCCCGGCTGTGTGCGGTCTGTTGGGGCCGCCTTGACTTCCTTACCGACCCCTGTTGTGCCTGTTGCGGATATCCGTTCGATCTGTGCCATGATGGAAGAACGCAGATGATCTTGTGCGGGGTGTGCCAAAGTCGGCTCCGCCGGTTCGACCGGGCCAGAAGTGCGCTCCGCTACGATGCGGCAAGCCGGCCGCTGGTGTTGGCGTTCAAACATGGCGACCGGACGGATTATGCTCCCTATTTTGCCGACCTCCTGTGGCAGGCCGGGGGAGCGCTGCTTGCGGATTGTGACCTGATTTTGCCCGTTCCCCTGCATCCGCGTCGTCTCAGAAAACGCCGCTATAACCAGGCCGCGTTGCTTTCAGCCATGCTCTCCCGCAAAAGCGGTGTGCCCCACGATCCGCTCCTGGTGCGCCGCCGGCGCCACACCCCGCCCCAGCAGGGCAATCTGGCGGCCCGGGTCCGCAATGTCAGGGGGGCGTTTATACTAAAGGCTTCGGCCCGGGAGGCGGTGGCGGAAAAGGCCGTTTTGCTGATTGATGATGTCTTCACCACCGGGGCCACGCTGGAAGCCTGCGCGGCCGTGTTAAAAAAGGCCGGGGCGCAACGGGTGGATGGGCTGACCCTGTGTCGGGTTGTACAGCCTACGCCTGCTGTATAGGCCCATTCCCGTTGAATATGGTGTAAAAGCGCCTATATAGTGGGGAAACGAGTTTTGGAGTGAGCCTTAGGATGAGCAAAATTACCATTTATACCAAACTGTTATGCCCATATTGCATGCGTGCCAAGAATCTGCTGAAAAACAAGGGGCAGGATTTTGAGGAAATTGATATTGGTGATCGTCCCGACCAGCGGCCGATCATGATTGAAAAAGCGGGGGGACGGACCACCGTGCCGCAGATCTTCATTGGCGAGACCCATGTGGGCGGCTGTGACGATCTGTTTGCCCTGGAACGGGCTGGCAAACTGGACGTCCTGCTGGCATAAAGGAAACACCGCACTGTGACTTCTTCTTTTCGCGTAGGACTGGTTCAGATGACTTCCACCAATGTGGTGGCGGAAAATCTGGCCATGGCCACGGCGCTGATCCGCGAGGCGGCGGATCAGGGGGCTGATCTGGTCCTGACGCCGGAATGCACCACCCTTCTGGAACACAGCCGCCGGGCCTTGCTTGACAAGGTGGCGCCCGAAGCTCAGGAGCCCGCCATCGCCCATTTTGCCGCCCTAGCTCAGGAATTGGGTCTGTGGCTGTTGATCGGGTCCATACCGGTTCTGGCGGATCCTGTGAGGGCAGATAATGGAAAGGCGGGCGACAAGGTGGCGAACCGGAGCTTTTTTTTCAGTCCGGAAGGAAAGATGGTGGCGCGTTATGACAAAATTCATATGTTCGACGTCGATTTGCCTGGTGGCGAACAATATCGCGAATCTCGGTCCTATGCGCCGGGCCGGCAGGCGGTGCTGGCCGGGACACCGTGGGGGGAGCTGGGGCTAAGCATCTGTTACGATCTGCGGTTTGCGCATCTTTACCGAAAACTTGCGCAGGGCGGGGCAGTTATGTTATCTGTCCCCGCCGCCTTTACCCGTCTTACTGGTGCGGCCCACTGGCATGTGCTGCTCAGAGCCAGGGCCATTGAAACCGGTTGTTTTGTGTTTGCGCCGGCCCAGACCGGCACGCATGTTATGGAGCGGCAAACCTATGGCCATTCCCTGATTGTCGATCCCTGGGGCACGGTGATTGCGGATGGCGGCACGGATCCCGGGGTGGTGGTGGCGGATATTGATCTTGCCGACGTCTCCAAGGCCCGCACACGCATTCCGTCCCTGCATCATGACCGGGACTTTGTGGGGCCCAGTAACGAAGTGGATATGAAAAATGATAGTGTTTGATCTGAAATGTGCTGAAAATCACGTTTTTGAAGCCTGGTTCAAGAACAGCGAAGCCTATGAGGCGCAGGCGGCGGCACGGCAGATCGTGTGCCCGCACTGCGGCAATACGCAGATCGGCAAGTCCGTGATGGCGCCCAATATTGCGGTCAAAAGTAACCGCAAGGAGGAGACACGTGCTCCGGCGGGACCGGAGTCCATGTTGCAACGGAAAAGTTATCATGTAGCCGCCAGCGCCAATGTGCCCCAAGGGCCCGAGGTGTCTGCCGAGGATGTCAAGCGGGCCATGGAACACATGTATGAAACCATGGCGAAATACCGCAAATATATTCAGGAAACCTGTGAGAATGTCGGGGCGGATTTTGCCGAGGAGGCCCGCAAGATCCATTATGGGGAAGCGGAAGAGCGTGGTATTTATGGGGAAGCCACACTGGAGGAAACCCAGGAACTTCTGGACGAGGGCATTGAAATTTTCCCCGTGCCGGGGGGCACCAAGCTGGACAGTTGAGGCCCGGTGGGCCCTGCTGGTCTTTGCCATCATTTTCCGTTAGGCTGATCCGATGATCCACCGGGAAAAACCATTGGGGGTTATCCTCGCTGGCGGCCAGTCCCGCCGCATGGGCGGGCAGGACAAGTTTCTCCTGCCGCTTGGGACAGCGCCGATGATCGGCCACATCATTGAGCGGGTCCGCCCCCAGGTGCGCCGGCTGTATCTTAACGTAAACCGTTCCGTACCGGAAATCCGGGCGCTGGGCCTGCCGCTGCTTAAGGACGGTGAGGGAAGCGGGCAAGGCCCGCTGGCCGGGCTTGAAGCGGCGTTGCGGCTGGCTTGGCGCGAGGGGGACCATGTGGTGGCTACTTTCGCCTGTGACGTGCCGTTTTTGCCAAAAAATTATATCAGACGACTTCTGGAGGAGATGCACCGCCGGCAAACCCGGTTGGCTTTGCCGTCTTCGGGGGACCGGTTGCATCCGGTCTGTGGGCTGTGGCACCGGGACCTTCTGACGGATTTGCAAGCTTATCGGGCGGCGGGGGGACGAAAAATGCTGGACTGGGTGGCGCGTCATGATTTTTCCCGGGTTGTTTTTTCCGGCACCCCGGACCCGTTCCTCAATGTCAATACCCGGACGGACCTGGACCAGGCCGCCCGCTGGATCAAGCCCTGCTGACAGAACCGTGCCCTATAGCAGGCGCCGGCCGCTGTCGGTGTGGATGTCCATACTGTCCTTGCGCACCAGGGTCAGGACCGTCAACCCCGTCTCTTCGGCCAGGGATAGTGCCAGTGCGGTGGGCGCTGAAATGGCCGCCAGAACCGGGATGCCGAAACAGGCTGCTTTCTGAACCATTTCAAAACTGCATCGGCTGGTGATCAGGGCAAATCCCGCTGCGGGGTTCATATTCTGGCGCAGCATGTGCCCGATCAGCTTGTCCAGCGCATTATGGCGGCCCACATCTTCGCGGGCGGCAAGGATTTGGCCGTCCCGATCACAAAACGCGGCGGCGTGAACCGCCCCGGTTTGCCGGTTCAATGGCTGATGGGCGTCAAGGTGGCGCATGGCAGCATGGATCACGGCGGGAGAAATTTTTATGGGTGAGGAGAGAGGCGGAAGGGGACGGGTTATATACTCCAGACGCTCAATGCCGCACAACCCGCAGCCGGACCGTCCACTCATCTGCCGCCGGATTCGGTTCAGGCGGGCAAAACAGCGCGGCGTGATTTCCAGTGCCGCGACCAGCCCGGTCGGGCTTTTGTTCAGTTTCAGATCCAGAATGTCCCTCGGCCCGTCAATAACCCCTTCGGTCAGGCTGAATCCATAGGCGAAATCCTCAATATCCCGGGGGGTGATCATCATAACGGCATGGCTGATACAATTATATTCCAGCGCCACAGGAATTTCGCAGGCTACCTCGCGCTGAACAACAGCGGTGCCGGCCGGGGTCCACAGACGGGCTGTGCGGGCGAGGCGGGGCGCTTGCAAAGCGATTTTGTCGGGATCGGCCATGAGGCTCAGTCCCTGGTGGCAAAAGCCACATAGTTGACGGAAAAGTCATGGTCGCTGAGGGACCAGCGTCCCGTCAGGGGATGATAAACCATGCCTTTGATATCCTTCACCTCGAACCCGCTTTGACGCAGGGCGCGGCTGAGTTCGGAAGGGCGCAGGAATTTTTTCCAGTCATGGGTGCCTCTGGGCAGCCAGCGTAACACATATTCCGCGCCGGCAATGGCCATCAGCCAGGATTTGGTGGTGCGGTTGAGGGTGGAAAGCGTCATGCCGCCGCCGTCCCGCAACAGGCTGTGGCAAGCGTCCAGAAAGGAGGGAATGTCGGCCACATGTTCGATCACTTCCATATTCAGAATGGCGTCGAATTTTTCCCCCTTGGCGGCCAGTTCTTCGGCGGTGGTGGCGCGATAATCAATGTCCAGCCCCATTTGCATTGCATGGGTGGCGGCCGTGTGAATGTTTTTTTCGGAGGCGTCTGCTCCCACCATTTCAGCGCCAAGGCGTGTCAGCGGTTCACACAGCAGCCCCCCGCCACATCCGATATCCAGAATACGCAGGCCCTTAAGCGCATCCGGGGCCATAACATCCCGTCCGAAATGGGTGCACAAGGCGTTTTTGATGAAAGTGATGCGGGTCGGGTTGAGCTTATGCAGCGGCTTGAAGGGGCCGTTGGGGTCCCACCAGGTGGCGGCCAAAGCCGAAAAATTGGCAACTTCTTCAGGATCAACTGATTTGGGCCGGTCCGCGCTTGCGGCCGGTTCTTGGGGGGGGTGGGGAGAGTCCGCCGGAAAGTCCGGGCCTGTCTTCTGGTGTCGGGGCATGAAATATCTCAAGCAATTAGCGCGAAAAAAACCACTAAATATACACTATACTCAACTCAATCCTTGCTTCAAGCGAATAGACGCGTATATGTATAGCGCGGTTTTTTGTCAAAAGACCCCCAAAATTATAAAATCATAACCAAGGGGGCTAACCCGGGTTTTTGGAATGTCAAGAATAGTGATGAAATTTGGCGGAACCTCCGTGGCCGACCTGGATCGGATCCGGAACGTCGCCGCCCGCGTCAAGAAAGAGGTTGATTCCGGTCATCAGGTTGCTGTTGTGGTGTCCGCCATGGCCGGAACGACGGATCAGCTGGTCAAATGGGTGGAAGAGGCCTCGCCACTGCATGACGCCCGCGAATATGATACGGTGGTGGCTGCCGGAGAACAGATTACCTCCGGGCTTCTGGCGCTGACGTTGCAGAATATGGGGGTGTCTGCCCGGTCCTGGCTGGGCTGGCAGGTGCCGTTTCGCACCGATAACGTGCATGGCGCTGCCCGTATTAAGGAAATTGATACCACCCGCATGCGCGAACGGCTTGAGGAAGGCGTGGTCTGTGTCATGGCCGGATTTCAGGGAATCGCCGATGACAACCGGATTTCCACGCTGGGGCGGGGCGGCTCGGATACTTCGGCCGTGGCTCTTGCGGCGGCGCTGGAGGCGGACCGGTGTGATATTTATACGGATGTGGAAGGGGTGTTTACCACCGATCCGCGGATTGTGCCGAAAGCGCGCAAGCTGGATAAAATCACTTATGAGGAAATGCTGGAAATGGCCTCGCTGGGCGCCAAGGTGCTGCAAACCCGTTCCGTGGCCATGGCCATGAACCATGGGGTGCGGGTTCAGGTGCTGTCAAGTTTTACCGACGCCCCCGGGACATTGGTTGTTGATGAGGATGAAATCGTGGAAAAACAAGTAGTCAGCGGCATTGCCTATGCCAATAACGAAGCAAGAATCACCCTTGTGGGCGTTGCCAACACGCCGGGGATTGCCGGGGATGTCTTTGGCCCGCTTGCCGAAGGCAATATCAATGTGGATATGATCATTCAGAATGAATCCGAGGACGGGCTGAAAACCGACATCACCTTTACCGTTCCCAAGGGCGATGTGGAAAAAGCCACGGATATTCTGGAAAATTCTCGCAAGGTGCAGTTCGACCGGCTGATTTCGGACAAGAATGTCGTTAAAATTTCCGTGATCGGGGTCGGCATGCGGTCCCATGCCGGGGTCGCCGCCACCATGTTCCAGACCTTGGCGGAGAAGGGCATCAACATCCAGGTGATTTCCACCTCTGAAATCAAGATCAGCGTACTGATCGATTCTCAATATACCGAACTGGCCGTTCGGGCATTGCATACGGCTTACGGCCTGGACAGCGAATAAGGCCGACAGATGTCGACCGGAACGGACCAGGAAGGGGAAGATGGCATGAGGCAGAACGGATATAAACGCCTGGAGCAGCTCTGGCGCCGGGGATGCGAATTCCTGGGCACGGAATATGCTATACTGGGCGGCGCCATGAGCTGGGTCTCAGAACGTCATCTGGTTTCGGCCCTGTCCAATGCCGGCGGATTTGGTGTGATCGCCTGTGGCAGCATGACACCGGATCTTCTGGATCAGGAGATCGCCGCCACCAAGACCATGACCGACAAGCCGTTCGGGGTGAACCTGATTACTATGCATCCGGAACTGGAGGCGTTGGTGGATGTGGTTCTGGATCATGGCATGGGCCATGTGGTTCTGGCGGGGGGCATTCCGCCTGGAGGCGCCATTCAGAAACTGAAGGATGGTGGAGCCCGAGTGATCTGTTTTGCGCCGGCGCTGGTGTTGGCCAAAAAACTGCTGCGTTCCGGGGTTGATGCCCTGGTGATTGAAGGATCGGAAGCTGGCGGTCATATTGGCCCGGTGTCCACCTCTATCCTGGCCCAGGAAATTCTGCCGCATATTTCAGAGGTGCCGGTGTTTGTGGCCGGGGGCATTGGCCGGGGCGAGGCGATTGCCGGCTATCTTGAAATGGGGGCGTCCGGGGCCCAGCTTGGCACCCGGTTTGTCTGTGCCGAGGAATGTATCGCCCATGAAAATTTCAAAAAGGCCTTCCTCAAAAGCAGCGCCCGGGATGCGGTGGCTTCGATCCAGCTGGACCCACGGTTTCCGGTTATACCGGTCCGGGCCCTGAAAAACGAAGCCTCTGAGAGATTTATGCAAACCCAGCGTGATGTGATAAATAAATATCAGGCTGGGGAGATCGACCTGAAGGAGGCGCAGCTGGCCATTGAACATTTCTGGGCCGGGGCGCTGCGCAAGGCCGTGATTGAGGGGGATGTGGAAAATGGTTCCCTGATGGCCGGCCAGAGTGTCGGCATGGTTTCCAAGATACAGCCGGTACGGGAGATTATACAGGAACTGGTGGAACAGGCGGCGGCGCATCTTGATCGGTAAACAGGCGGGGAATAGCCTTGTTTTCTTGCGATGGTGTCGCCCCGGTAACGTTCCGCCTGCGATGTTCCACCCTGTAACAGCGGAGTGACCGCTGGACCTTGAAAAAGGTTTGTGGCGCTTCGGGCAGATAAAGGAGGGGATATGACCCCTGTAAGCAGTGCACCGCGCCTTTTATTGAGGCGATTACATAAGATCATGGCCGGGACCGGTTCCGCCGAGGACCGCCTGAACCAGGTGGTGCGTCTGATTGCGGCGAACATGGTGGCCGAGGTGTGTTCCGCCTATTTTTTGCGGGGCGGCGAAATTCTTGAACTGTTTGCCACCGAAGGTCTGAAAACCTCGGCCATTCACAGGACCCGTCTGCGCGTTGGCGAGGGGCTGGTGGGGCATGTGGCGAGTACAGGCACGCCACTGAGCCTGACAGACGCCCAGAATCACCCTAAATTTGTCTATCGGCAGGAAACTGGCGAGGAAGCCTATCATTCCTTTCTGGGGGTGCCAATCCTCAGGGCTGGCCGGGTGGCGGGGGTTCTGGTGATTCAGAACCGGGCCCGGCGGCAATATACCGAAGAGGAAGTGGAGGTTCTGCAAACCGTGGCCATGGTGCTGGCCGAACTGGTGGCCAGCGGCGAACTGTTTGATCCTTATGAGCAACCCGAAGGCACCCTGGAACGGGCGGCAACGCCGCGGTTTGAAGGGGTGGTGTTTTCCGAAGGCCTCGCAGAAGGGGTGGCTGTGCTGCATGAACCCCGGGTTGAGGTGATCCACCATATTTCCGAGGATCCGGAAAAGGAAAAGAAACGTCTTAAAAAGGCGCTTCAGGACCTGGAGCAGGAAATCGATTCCATGATGTCGGCGGAGGATTTTCGTCATCACGGAGAACACCGGGAAATCCTCGATGTTTACAAGCTATTTGCCCGGGACCGGGGGTGGCAGGAAAAAATCACGGATGCCATTGAATCGGGGCTGACGGCAGAAGCGGCGGTGGAACGGGTGCAGATGGAAAATCGCAGCCGGATGCAGCAAACCCGGGACCCATATCTGAGAGAGCGGCTGAGCGATCTGGATGATCTGGCCAATCGGCTGATCCGGCATTTGATGGGCAAGGTGGGTACGGCGGCCGGCGCGGCGTTACCGGATAATGCCATTGTTGTGGCGCAGAATATGGGGCCGGCCGAACTTCTGGATTATGACCGGGAAAAACTGCAGGCTGTGATTCTGCAGCAGGGCAGCCCCACAGCCCATGTGGCGATTGTGGCCCGGGCTCTGGGCATTCCCATGGTTGGTCAGGTGGAACAGGCCATGCTCCATGTGGAGGAGGGTGAGCAGGTCATTGTCGATGGCGTGGACGGGGTGGTTTATTTCTCCCCCCAGCCAGAGATCCTGGCCAGCTATCAAGAAAATATCCGCGCCCGGGCGGAGCTTCTGGCCAGCTACGAAGCCCTGCGGGACAAACCGGCGGTGACCCGGGACGGGATTGAAATTGATCTGTTTATCAATGCGGGCCTGTCGGTGGATATGGACGGGTTGGAGCGCACTGGCGCGTTGGGCGTAGGGCTGTTCCGCACGGAATTCCAATTCATGGTCAGTGCCACCATGCCCAAAGTGGATATTCAGGCGGAATTCTATCGTTCCATTCTTGAATCAGCCGCCGACAAGCCCGTGGTGTTCCGTACACTGGATATTGGCGGCGACAAACCGGTGTCTTTCCTGAAGCGGGATGAAGAAGCCAACCCGGCGCTGGGCTGGCGGGCCATGCGTATTTCCCTCGACCGTCCGGCGCTGTTGCGCTATCAGCTCAGGGCCCTGTTGCAGGCGACAGCCGGCAAGGTTTTTTATGTCATGTTTCCGATGATTGCCGATGTCAGCGAGTTTCAGCAGGCGCGGGCCATCCTGCAGCGGGAACTGGACTGGCTCGACAAATTCAACAAAAAGGGGCCGACGGAAATCAAGGTCGGCACCATGCTGGAAGTGCCATCATTGCTGTGGCAACTGGACAACCTGCTGCCGCTGGTGGATTTTGTGTCTGTAGGCAGCAATGACCTGATGCAGTTTTTCTTTGCCTGTGACCGGGAAAACCCGAAATTGGCGGACCGGTATGATCCGCTCTCCCCGGCGGCGCTCAGCATGCTGAAATTTATTGTTGACAAATGCGCAGAATATAAAGTGCCGGTGACGCTGTGCGGAGAGCTGGGCGGCAAGCCGTTGGCGGCGATGGCCATGTTGGGGATTGGCTTTACCCGCCTGTCCATTGCGCCAGCCTCAGTCGGGCCCGTGAAAATGATGATCCGCAGCCTTGATCTGGGCCAGCTTAAATCCTATCTCGACGGTCTCCTGAGTCGTCCGGATCACAGTCTGAGGGGCAAACTCATAGCCTTTGCCCGGGATCACGAGATCCAGATTTGACCAAATCGGGCTCATTTAGGCCAAAACAGCTGTTTTGTTTACGGTATTTGCAATTTTTTGTTGACTCGGCACATTAATCTAAGCTTCACTTCCGAAGAAACCCTTAAACAACCGTTAACAAATTGACCGATATAGAAAAAACGACGTTTTCTTAACGAAAAAATAATCTGCGCAGGATATAGTGCAGAAACAATGCGCCAGGCAAAGGCAGAGAGTGATCCCTGCGGCAAGGGCGCATTAATTCGAGCGGGCGGGAATTCTACACCAGAATAACAACAGAGGCTGAAAAACATCCCCGAGATGTCTTCCGGATATTGGTCAAAAAATCGCCCAATAATTCGGAGAATACTGCGACCAGAATTTTGGGACAGGTCTTTTCCCATCTGTCAGTAAACATGTTCGAGAAAAGACCGTTGTATTTTAACCGTTGTATTTTGGATGCATGCCTCGGGTATGAATGGAATGAGATCAAATGGTTATAGGGGAAAAACATAAGCCTGACTCTGTCCGGGCGCAACACTTGGCAGAAGAGCAGGCAGAAGAGCAAACGGTACGGACCGACCATCGCCCCGATGTGGGGAGCCTTTTGCGGCAGGCGCGGGAAAATCATCCTGTCCGCGATCTGGATCAGATCGCGCGGGAATTATGTATCCGCAAACATATGCTGGCGGCGCTGGAAGACAACAACTTCACGATTTTTCCTTCGGCCTGCTATGCCAGCGGTTTTCTAAAGAGCTATGCCACTTACCTGGGGCTGGACGCGACCCAGATACTGGCCCAGTTCAGGCAGGAATTTGACGGGGCCAGTGAACGGGTGGAACTGGTGTTTCCGGAGGCTCCGCCGCGCCGGGAATGGCCGCTGGGCCTGATGGCTTCCGTGGCTACGGTGTGTCTCCTGATTGTGACCGGGGTATGGATTTGGGCGGGAGAGGACACTAAGGTCTCTTCGCTGACGGAAATCGCCAATGTCAGTTCCACGATTTTTGCCTCTGCCGTCACGGTTACCGATACTCTTCATAAGAGCGTTGATCACGATAAGAGTGTTGATCACGAGACCGTGGGGCGGGAGGCTCTTGGCCCGGATGAGAAAACGTCAGCCGCGACCCCCATTCTGGTCCGCAATGATTCAAATGACTCAAATGACTCGGTTGATAGTGCTGCTGGTATTGCCGCGGGAGTAATCTCTAAGGAACCGGCACGGGTCCTGGCTGCGGCAGTGCCGGGTGGTGCTGCCCTGGCGGATAATACTCAAGCAAATAACATTCAAGCCAATAACACTCAGGCGGATAACATGCCATCCCCGGACCGCGAACCGGCTTCTGTCGCGCCGTCGTTGCGTTTCAGCCTTGTGGAGCAGGCGGCCGCCCATACCAGTCCAGCGGAGGCTGCGCAACCATTGGCAGCAGAAGGTGACATTCGCCTGTCTGCTGAACAGGATGTCTGGGTGCGCATCACCGGGGATCAGGGTAAGATCCTGATGGACGGGGTGATGCAGGCCGGTGAAGCCTTTTATGTGCCCAAACGCCCGGGGCTGCGCCTGATGACCTCGAATGCTTCGGCAGTGTCCATTTATGTGGGGGGCGAAGCCCTTTCTCCGCTGGGGGATTATGGTCAGATCGTCACTGAACTGGCGCTGGAGCGGAAAAAGTTGCTGCAAAAAACCGCCATGCACGCCCGGTAGCGCTGGATTTTACCGTCTTTGCGCCCTTCCTTATGCTTTCCACTTGAAATCAGAAAGCAGATCTCGCATGTTTAGGGCCCGAAGAATGGCGACGACAAACGGATAGTTCCATGAGCGTGCGACCCTATCGCGACATACAGAGAAGAAAATGCCGGCAGATCATGGTGGGCACGGTGCCGGTGGGCGGGGATGCGCCTATTTCCGTGCAAAGCATGACCAATACGCTGACCCATGATGTGCGGGCGACGGTGAACCAGATTCGCGAACTGGAGGAGGCCGGTGCCGATATTGTACGCGTCTCTTGCCCGGACGAGGACAGTACCGCGGCACTCAAAACCATTGTCCGTGAAGCCAGGGTGCCGATTGTCGCCGACATCCATTTTCATTACAGACGTGCCATTGAGGCTGCTGAGGCCGGCGCGGCCTGCCTGCGTATCAATCCCGGTAATATCGGGTCTGCTGAGCGGGTACGTGAAGTCGTAAAGGCCGCCCGGGATCATGGCTGTTCCATGCGCATTGGGGTCAATGCGGGCTCGCTGGAAAAACATCTTCTGGAACAGTTTGGCGAACCCTGCCCGGAAGCCATGGTTCAAAGTGCGCTGGAACATGCGGCCCTTCTCGAAGACAATGATTTCCGCGAATTCAAGATCAGCGTCAAGGCGTCGGATGTGTTCCTCGCCGTGGCCGCCTATCAGGGCCTGGCGGAAGCCTGTGACTATCCGTTGCATCTGGGCATTACCGAAGCCGGAGGCTTGCGCGGCGGGACGGTGAAATCCTCCATCGGCATGGGTATGCTGTTATGGTCAGGAATCGGCGATACCATTCGGGTATCGCTCAGCGCGGACCCGGTGGAGGAAATCAAGGTGGGGTTTGAAATGCTCAAGACCCTCGGCCTCAGGCATCGCGGGGTGCGGATTGTCTCCTGCCCGTCCTGCGCGCGTCAGGCTTATCCCGTAATCAAGACGGTGGAGGTTCTGGAAAAGCGGCTGGAGCATATTTCCACGCCCTTGAGCTTAAGCATCATTGGCTGTGTGGTCAACGGTCCGGGCGAAGCCCGCGAAACCGATATTGGTCTTACCGGCGGCGGCAATGGCAATCATATGGTCTATTTGTCCGGCGTGGCGGATCACAAGATTGACGATGAACATCTGGTGGATCATATCGTGGAACTGGTCGAAAGAAAGGCCGCCGAAATCGAGGCCGAAACGGCGGATGCCGCAGACCCCGTTCAAAAAGCTTCATAAACAAATTCAAGGAGGAAAATCTTGGCGCGTCTCCAGCCGGTGCGTGGAACCCATGACATTCTGGGCGAGAAGGCCCGGGCGTTCCGTTATATTACCGAAACTTTCCGGACCGTGGCGGAACGTTATGGTCATCAGGAAATCGCCACGCCCATTTTCGAATTTACCGAAGTCTTCAATCGCACCCTGGGCGAAACGTCGGATGTGGTGTCCAAGGAAATGTATACCTTTGTGGACCGGGGCGGGGAAAGCCTGACGCTGAGACCCGAATATACCGCCGGCATCGCCCGCGCCTTTCTGTCCGGTGGCCTGCAACAGGCAGCCCCCTGCAAGTTTTATGGTTTCGGGCCCATGTTCCGCTATGAACGTCCGCAAAAGGGCCGCATGCGCCAGTTTCATCAGATTGATGTGGAAATTCTCGGGGTGCCGGAACCGCAGGCGGATATTGAGCTTTTGGCCATGGCGGCCGATCTGCTGGAAGCGCTGGGCCTGAAGGATCATGTCACGCTGGAGTTGAATTCACTGGGGGACCCGGAAAGCCGCGATGCGTATCGCGGGGCGCTGGTGGAATATTTCAGCGCCCATGAGGACAAACTCAGCGAAGACAGCCGTCAGCGCCTGAAGCGTAACCCCCTGCGTATTCTCGACAGCAAAGATGAAGGGGACCGGGAACTGGTCAAAAACGCGCCGCTGTTGCATGATTATTTCAATGAGGCGTCCAGGGATTTTTTCCAGGCCGTAACCGACGGGCTCGACGCGCTGAATATTCCCTATACGCTCAATCCCCGACTGGTGAGGGGGCTGGATTATTACAGCCATACGGCGTTTGAATTCACTACCGACCGGCTGGGGGCGCAGGGCACGGTTCTGGCTGGCGGACGCTATGACGGGCTGATGGAACAGATGGGCGGTCCGGCCACCGCTGGGATCGGCTGGGCCGCGGGATTGGAACGCCTGAGCGAATTGCTGCCAGCCGATGCACTGCCGGCCGATTCTCGCCCGGTAAGCCTTATTCCAGTGGGAATGGAGGCCCAGACGGCGGCGCTGAAACTGGCGCGGGATTTGCGCCGGGCCGGATTTGTGGTGGATATGGGCTATCGCGGCAATCTGGGCAAACGCATGAAGCGGGCCGATAAACTGAACAGCCGCCTGGCCGTGCTCATGGGCGAGGATGAATTGGCCCGGGGAGTTGTCACCATCAAGGATCTGGACCGTGGCGCGCAGCAGGAAGTGGCGCTTGAAGCGGTGGCCGATCATCTGAAACATTATCGTTAGCCTTCTTTTCCCGTTGTGTGCCGTGCCACATCAGCCCTGCTCAGGAAAAGAAGGACATAAGACAAAATGATACCCATAGAAAAACTCGACCAGTTGATTGCCCGCCATGAGGAACTGGAACATCTCATGGCTGAAGGAACGGACCTTTCCTCCGCCGATTTTGTGGCCATTTCCAAGGAATACAGCGAGCTCAGCTCCGTGGTCAGAACCGCCAGAACCTATCAGGAAACGGTGCGCGAGATTGCCGACCTCGAAGACATGCTGGCGGACCGGGAAACGGATCCGGAAATGCGGGAATTGGCGGAACTGGAACTGCCGGTGTTGAAGAAAAAATTGCCGGAACTGGAACGGGAGGTGCAGCTGATGCTGCTGCCCAAGGATGTGGATGACGAAAAAAGCGCCATTCTGGAAATTCGGGCCGGTACTGGCGGGGACGAGGCGGCGTTGTTTGCTGGTGATCTGTTTCGCATGTATCAGCGGTATGCCCAGAACAGGGGCTGGAGTTTCGAGGTGGTCAGCGCCTCGGAAAGCGATCAGGGGGGCTTCAAGGAAGTGGTGATTTCTGTTAGTGGCAAAGGCGTGTTTGCGCGACTGAAATATGAATCCGGCGTGCATCGGGTGCAACGGGTGCCGGAAACCGAAGCCGGCGGTCGTATCCACACCTCCGCCGCCACTGTGGCGGTCATGCCGGAAGTGGAAGATGTGGACATCGACATCAAGGACAGTGATTTGCGCATTGATGTGTTCCGGGCCTCGGGCGCGGGCGGGCAGCATGTAAACACCACCGACAGCGCGGTGCGCATCACCCATATTCCCACCGGCATTGTGGTCAGCCAGCAGGATGAAAAATCCCAGCATAAAAACAAGGCCAAGGCGCTGAAAATCCTGCGCGCGCGGATTTATGACGCTGAACGGGCCCGTCGGGATGCGGAACGGGCCGCGAGCCGTAAGAGTCAGGTGGGCTCCGGCGACCGGTCGGAACGCATCCGAACCTATAATTTCCCGCAGGGGCGTGTGACCGATCACCGCATCAACCTGACCCTGTATAAACTGGATCAGGTGATGGCGGGAGAGGCTTTGGATGAGCTGATTTCGGCGCTGATTACCGAAGACCAGGCGGCGAAACTGGCCGAAATGAACAATTGATCCATGACTGACACCGTTCAAACATGCCTTCAGCGCGGCCGGCGGCGGTTGATGGGGGCGGGTCTCGAAAACGCCGAGTTGGAGGCGCGGGTGCTGCTGGCCCATGTTGTGGGCCTCAAACCCCTGGATCTGTATCTCATGCCGGAACGCCCCCTCAGCGCTGCGCAGAGTCAGCTGTTTGAGGCCATGATTGTCCGCCGTTTGAACCGGGAACCCGTTTCCCAGATCTTGGGGGAAAAGGAATTCTGGGGGCTGACCTTTCGGGTGACCCGCGATGTCCTGACCCCGCGCCCCGACAGTGAAACCCTGATCGAGGCCATACTCGGGGAAATCGGGGCCCGACGAACGGAAGCGCTGCGGGTTTTGGATTTGGGAACCGGCAGCGGCTGTCTGCTGCTGAGCCTTTTGCACGAATTGCCGTCGGCCAGGGGGCTCGGGGTGGATATTTCCGCCGCTGCACTCAACGTGGCACAAGATAATGCCCAGCGTCTTGGGCTTGACGGTCGGGCCCGGTTCCAACACAGTGACTGGATGGCGGACATTGCGCCAGAGGAACGTTTTGACATTATTGTTGCCAACCCACCCTATATCGGGCTTGAGGAAAAAGACAGCCTCGATCCCGAAGTAAGAGACTATGAACCGGAACGGGCCTTATTTTCCGGCCCGCAGGGGCTTGATGATTACAGGCGGTTTTTGGGGGACATTCCTGGTCGTCTGGCCTCCGGGGGGGTTGGCGTGGTTGAAATTGGGGTGAGACAGGCGGCGGCGGTGATGGCGCTTGCGCAACAAGCGGGGGCCCGGGAGCGGCGTCTTTTTCGGGATCTGGGGGGCCGGGATCGCTGCATCATGATGAAATTCTGAAAAAAATGCAAAAAGCCCCTTGGCTTTTGCGTCCGTGCGGAGTAGGTTAGGGCATCGCCTGAAGGTTATGACCTCCGGCGGCGGAAAATCCGGGGTTGGGAAGTACCGGAATATAAATCCCCACTTCAGAAAATCAATCAGGCTGTCTTACAGGACAGCATAGATTTGTGACGGGCCAAGGTATAAAACCGGCCCCTAAAGCGTATTGTCATTTACATGAAACAAAATTCTAATTCCCGTCGTTCTCGCCAGAACAACAAGGCGAACGGCACGCAAAACAGAAATAAGAACAACGGCAAGAACCGCCAGAACAAGAACCAGCAGCATGGGGCCCATGCTGTCAATCGTCAGGTGGACAGTCACGGTCCCGCCGGGAAAGTGCGCGGAACCGCCAAGCAACTCTATGAAAAATACAAAACCCTGGCGCGGGAGCATCAAAGCACCGATAGCTTTTTGGCGGAATCCTTTTACCAGCATGCCGATCATTATTACCGGATTTATGCGGAATATGCGGCTGCCGAAGCGGCGGCCGAGGCGGCCCGGGAAAAGGAACGGCAGCGCCGGGCTGAAGAAGCGGCGGAACATCAGGCTACACTGGCCTCGATGGCTAATGTGGAAAGCGGTGCTTCCGGAGCCGTTCAGGGAAATGGTCAAAATAACGGCTTGACCACAATGGAGGTGAATGGCGCAACGGTGGAGGCGTCTGCGCCTACTGAGTCGAAACCGGTTCGCAAAGGCCGGAAAACATCCACGAGAAACAAAAATACGCCTTCTGCCCAGACGCCGTCACCAGAAGCATTGATGCTGGATCTGGAGGGGCGGGAGAAACCGCAAAAGGCCCCACGGGCAGAAGAAGATGTGGCGGCCGACGATATTTCCAGCTCCTCTGCTGGAGCCTCTGCCGGGTCCACGGCGCCGACCGGACCCGAAACCGAAACCAAAGCCCAGAACAACGAGACGCCGCCGGTTCAGGAAGTGAAAAAACGTCGCGGGCGTCCGCCCAAGGCCAAAACCGCCCCGGAAGCGGCGACGGAAACATCCGATGCAACGCCACAACTGACCGCTGAAGATGCGGCCAAACCCAAACGAACGGTGCGCCGGTCCCGCAAGAAAACCGAGGCGTCTGAGGAACAAGCGATCTCGGAATAACCCGGAACGGGATTGTGTTAGAGTAAATTGTGAATAGGTTAGCTCAATTCACTCTAGCTTCCCTATCATTCACCCTGTATGAATATGACGGCAGGCCGGTTTGTCAAAAGGACAGATCGGCCTGCCTTGTCAAAGGCGGATTGTGATGAGAGGGGTCCGTCATGGCGAGGCGCGCCAGCAACGAAGCACTCCATCAGTTCTTGCGGGGTTTGGCTGGGCCGTGCCGCCAGTATGGCCTGCGCAAAACCTCTGGCTCCTGAACCAGATCTGACCGGCAGAATAGGGCAACCTTTTCACAATTCACTCTAGATTGACTTCAGTCATTGGGGCGGCGTTCTATCCTTTGATAGGATACCGGTAAACATGGCGAATCTCGATGGGCCCCCGAGAACGATGTGACACTCTCCGGGTATTAAGGATCAGATCGCCCTAAAATTAAAGCAGAATATTTACCAAAAAATTATCAAAATTTATCCGGCCCCTCTTGTGTTGCAAAAAAGCAACATCATATGTGGAATATGTCATGAAAAAGGAGTTTACGGGATCATGGATTTCGAAAAATATACAGACCGAGCGCGCGGATTTATCCAGTCCGCCCAGAATCTGGCTTTGAGAGAGGGGCATCAACGATTTACCCCTGAACATATTCTGAAAGTTCTTCTGGAAGACCGGGAAGGACTTTGCGCCAACCTGATGACGGCGGCCGGCGCCGATCCGAAAGCGGCGCTTGGGGCAGTGGAGCAGGCTGTGGCAGCGTTTCCCAAGGTGGAAGGTTCGGGTGCGGGGCAGCTTTATCTGGACCCGGCAACGGCACGACTGTTTGAGAGTGCGCAGGAAGTGGCGAAAAAGGCCGGTGACGACTATGTCACGGTCGAAAGGCTGCTGCTGGCCTTGACGCTGGCTTCGGGTACCAAGGCGGCGGAGATTCTGAAACAAGCGGGACTTACGCCGCAAAAACTCAATGCCGCCATTAACGAGATTCGCAAGGGCCGCACCGCCTCCAGCCCCAGCGCCGAAGAAGGGTATGACGCGCTTAGGAAATATGCGCAGGACCTCACGGAAGCGGCCCGCAAGGGCAAACTGGATCCGGTGATCGGCCGGGATGAGGAAATCCGCCGCACCATTCAGGTGCTTTCCCGACGGACCAAAAACAACCCCGTCCTGATCGGCGAGCCGGGCGTGGGCAAGACCGCCATTGTGGAAGGGCTGGCACTCAGGATCGCCAATGGGGACGTGCCAGACAGTTTAAGCCAGAAGCGCATCATGGCGCTGGACATGGGGGCTTTGGTGGCCGGGGCGAAATATCGCGGTGAATTTGAGGAACGGCTCAAGGCGGTATTGCAGGAAGTGCAGGCGGCCGAAGGGGAAATTGTGTTGTTTATTGACGAGATGCACACCCTGGTGGGCGCCGGCGCATCCGAAGGGTCGATGGATGCGTCCAACCTCCTGAAACCGGCCCTGGCACGGGGCGAGCTGCACTGTATCGGTGCCACCACGCTCAATGAGTATCGCAAATATGTGGAAAAGGATGCGGCGCTGGAGCGGCGGTTCCAGCCGGTCATGGTCGGCGAACCCACGGTGGAGGACACCATTTCCATCCTGCGCGGACTGAAGGAGAAATACGAACTCCATCATGGTATTCGTATTACTGACAGCGCCATCGTGGCGGCCGCCACCCTCTCTAACCGTTATATCAATGACCGGTTCCTGCCGGACAAGGCCATTGACCTGGTGGATGAGGCCGCCTCCAAAATCAAGATGGAGGTGGACAGCAAACCTGCTGAGCTGGACGAACTGGACCGGCGCATCATCCAGCTGAAAATCGAACGCGAGGCGCTCAAGAAAGAAAAGGATGACGCCTCCCGCGAACGACTCGCCAAGCTGGAAAAAGAGCTTGGGGAACTGGAGCAGCAGTCTGCGGAACTGACCGCCCAGTGGCAGCGGGAAAAAGACCGCCTGGCCGGCGACCAGCAGCTTAAAGAACAGCTGGATCAGGCCCGCATCGAACTGGAGCGGGCCCAGCGGCAAGGTGACCTCGCCCGGGCCGGGGAGCTGCAATATGGCACCATCCCGGAACTGGAAAAACGTCTCAAGGAAGCTGAAACGGCGGGTGAGGCGAAGAATCACCTTCTGAAAGAGGAGGTGAGCGAGGAAGACATTGCTGCAGTGGTCAGCCGCTGGACCGGTATCCCGGTGGACAAGATGCTCGAAAGCGAGCGGGAAAAACTGGTGAAAATGGAAGAGTGGCTCGGTCAGCGTGTGGTCGGTCAGGAAGAAGCGGTGAAAGCCGTGTCCGCCGCCGTGCGCCGGGCGCGGGCGGGGCTTCAGGACGAGGCCCGGCCGATTGGCTCGTTCCTGTTCCTGGGGCCCACCGGGGTGGGCAAGACCGAACTCACCAAGGCGCTGGCCGAATTCCTGTTTGATGATGATCAGGCCATGGTGCGCATCGACATGTCCGAATTTATGGAAAAGCATGCGGTCGCCCGGCTGATCGGGGCGCCCCCGGGTTATGTGGGTTATGAAGAAGGCGGGGTGTTGACCGAAGCGGTGCGCCGCCGCCCCTATCAGGTGATTCTGTTTGATGAGGTGGAAAAGGCCCATCCCGATGTGTTCAACGTGCTCTTGCAGGTGCTGGACGACGGCCGCCTTACGGACGGACAGGGCCGCACGGTGGATTTCAAGAACACCCTGATTATTCTGACCTCCAACCTTGGCAGCCATATCCTGGCCGAGCAGCCCGAAGGCACCGATATGGAAACGGTGCGGGCCCAGGTGATGGAGGTGGTGCGCGGGGCGTTCCGGCCGGAATTCCTCAACCGCCTGGATGAAATCATCCTGTTCCACAGGCTCAGTCGTGAACATATGAAGGGCATTGTGGAGATCCAGCTGAAACGGCTCCTGAAGCGGCTTGAGGATCGCAAGATCACACTGGAGCTGGATGTAAGCGCCAAGGACTGGCTCGCGCACGCGGGGTATGACCCGGTCTACGGGGCGCGGCCCCTGAAACGGGTGATCCAGCGTAACTTGCAGGATGAGCTGGCCAACAGGATCCTCGACGGCACCATTCGTGACGGTGCAGTGGTGAAAGTCACCGCCGGCGCGCACGGCCTCGAGTTCAAGGTGTAAGAGGAGAGCTTACAGTCTCAAGTGAAGTTTGATGAAGTGAAATTGTCAATGTCGCCGGCCCTATATTTTTGGGGCCGGCGCGACTGTTTACGGCGCGATGGCGGTTGGTCCCTCCGCCGTCCTTGCTTTTTTCCTTCGCTATTGCCGCTTCTCTTCCGTCCTTGCTGCCCCTTCCTTCGTCATTGCCGCGCAGGCGGCAATCCAGCTCATAAATAAAATGTTCCGCCGGTTTTTGGGAGGGGCTTTTTTAATGAACACTGGGCTCCCGTCTGTGCGGGGGCGACGGAAGGGGATTTCGGGAGGTTGTGATGACATTGTGCTCTTTGTGTCATGGCGAACAATAGCGAAGCCATCCATGCTGCTGTCCCGTCACACCCGTTGACGCGGGTTCACGATGACGTTCCCCAACGCCGTCATCGTGAGCGTAGCGACGCGATCGACAGCCCCCCTGTCATCTACCGTTCCCCGTCACCTGATGGGGCTGGGAGGGCATCTTTAGAGTGAATTGAACCACCCTATTCACAATTCACTCTGACATATCGCGCCTATTCCGTGGCCTGGTGACGGGCGGTTTCAGCGGTTTGCTTGGGCGGCATGGTCTCGGCCCGGGCCAGCAGGATATGGGTTTTCTGGAACAGCAGCTCCTGGTTGATGTCGGCCATGGCGGTCTGGAACGCTTGCAGGTCCTGCCCTTTCAGTTTCTTGCCGGTGGGGATCTTCAGCGCCAGCGGATTGACCTGTCGGCCGTCTTTCAGCACCTCGTAATGCAGATGCGGGCCCGTCACCCGGCCAGTGGCGCCCACATACCCGATGATCTGGCCTTGCTTGACCCGGCGGCCCTCCTTGATTCCCTTGCCATAGCGGCTGAGATGGGCATAGGCGGTTTTATACCCGTTTAAATGACGGATGCGCACATAATTGCCGTAACTGCCATAGCGGCGGGATTTTTCAATCACTCCGTCACCGGCGGCCATTATTGGGGTGCCGGTGGGGGCGCCGAAATCCAGGCCCTTGTGCATGCGGGTATATCCGAGCACCGGATGTTTGCGTTTGCCATAACGGCTGGTGAGTCGCGCGCCTTCAATCGGGGTTTTCATCAGCGCCTTGCGCGCGCTTTGCCCGGTTTCATGATAATAATCGGCGGTCTTTTCGCCGGGCGCCTGGTAACGATACAGGGTGATGGGTTTGCCGCTCAGGGTGAGTCGGGCATAAAGAATGTCGCCTTCCTGAACCCGGCGGCCGTCTTCGCTGAGTTTGCGTTCATAAAGAATTTCGAACGAATCACCCCGGCGAATTTCACGCTGAAAGTCCACGTCGAAGCTGAAAATGCGAATCAGCTCTACAATGACCGCTGTGGGCAGACCCTGTTTTTGCCCGGCCATGAACAGACTGTCTTCGATCATGCCTTGCGCATGACGGGTGATGGTAAGACTGGGACGTTTTTCCAGTTCGCCCTTATAGCCATCCGTCCGGCGATCGACTCGCACCAGATGGTCAAAATCCTTTTCCAGTTCAAGGCGCACAAGGCTGCCCTGGTCATCAAAACCCGCGGTAACGGTCTGGCCAATTTGCAGATGACGCAGATTATAATACTGGCCCAGTTCCTCAATGGCCAGATAGGCCTCGCGGCGATTCGCGCCGGCACGCACCAGCACGTCCATCAGGCCATCGCCCCGGTTCAGGGTGAGGCGGCGATAGTCCACAGGGATATAATCCCCAGGGGTATAATCTCCAGGGGCACGGTCTTGTTCAGCGCTGTCCGGATCGAAAGGATGAAGCGGGACGCTGACCAGACTTTCTTCTGCAATGTCCCGGGCGGTTCCAATCTGTTTCTCTCTCTGTTTCTCTTTGGCGGCGTGTTCCCCTGTGGATGATGGATTCTCTTTGGAAGATTGATTTTCTGGAAGCCGGGCCTCTATAGAAGAGACCGGCATCGGGGAAGTCATGGCGGCGGGCGCTGATACTGATGCTGATACTGATGATGTTTCGGAACCGCCCAGCGCCGATCCGGTCCAGTATCCGGCGGCCAGAAGACACCCCGCCGCCGCCCCGGTACGTAGCATCGGCGGCAGGGAATGATATAGACGAAAAAACGACTCCTTGCTCAACATGGCCCCCTCAGGATTAAACAATAAATATCTAAAATACGTTAAAAATGCCGCCATATGGTTAATCTGTCAATTAGCGGGGGGAGCAAAGGGTCAGATTGTTCGTTTCGCATCTCAAATCCCTCTTGTAAGCCATTGTTTTTGGGGGAAATGCGGAAAAAAACAAAAAAAACAAAAAAAATGAATTTTTCCTGTTTACAAGATGATTTCTTGGGACTATAACCCGCTCTCACCGACGCAGCGGGGGCTGCTTGGGGTTGTCTTAGCGGGCTGCTCTGGTGGGTTTTGCGG